>Ga0213878_10000345_pt1 | contig 17697 bp, 21 predicted proteins | sample VelepicoBEBS_R02_FD_161053 | JGI IMG/M metagenome (GOLD analysis project Ga0213878, IMG submission 161053) | Vellozia epidendroides bulk soil microbial communities from rupestrian grasslands, the National Park of Serra do Cipo, Brazil - BS_R02 | ecosystem: Environmental > Terrestrial > Soil >... | reverse complement strand
GAAATTCATAGTGACCTCACGCATCGCAAAAGATGAATTCGAGCGACTCCATCGGCTTGATATCGGTGTCGCCGAGCCGGGCGTCGCGGGGGTAGAACTGGTCGCTCCCCTGGCGCCTCACCCGGACGACCTTGCCGGGCCGGGGCGCCACGCGGCGGCCGACTGAATGGTGCGCGGCGGCCGCCGCTACCTCGTCCATCGAGTTCTCCGTATCAACGGCGACGAGCTGCAGCACGAAGTCGTACTGGAAATTCGAAATCACTGGAAACAGTGCCATGTCATCCTCCATCGGGTTGCCGCATCAAGCGGCCTTGATCTGTTCGCGCTGACGGCGGTAAGCCTCTACCCACGCGTACTGGTGCGCGTCGTCGCCAATCTCGCCGGGGGCGAGGTTCATGTACCGGAGCGCGCCTCCCAGGTCGGGCGGCTGGATGTGCCCGGCGAGGAATCGATCGACCAGCGTGAGGTGGTCGCGGTAGCGCACCGGGTCCTGCTGGAAGACCCAGCGGTCGATCTCGGAATTGAAGTGGTAGGTGCGGCCGTTGTAGTCGAGCGGATAGTCCCTGACGTTCCAGCCGTTGCCGGGCACCGCGCAGATTGGCAACTGACTCATGTTGCAGACGATGGGCAGGGTCTCGGGGACGGTCAGGTCCTTCCTGCCCGCGAGCAGGTTGTCGATGATGACGTCCCAGGCATTGCCGAACGTGTCGTTCCAGCCGGGATACTTTTCCTCGAGCCAGTCACGGCAGTCCGGCGTCATGCCGGCGGCCGGGTTCCACCAGACGGTCGGCCGCCAGAACCAGATGCCCATCTGGTAAGCATGGTGCTGGTAGTCGAACTCATTGATCATCTGGTCCCAGTACCAGGGCAGGTCCAGGCCGAGGTCGATCAGCGTGCGCTCGAACTGGCCGACGATCCATTCCGTCATGAACTCCTTGAATGACTCCTTGCGATGCTGCAGCGGCGTGGCGTAGTCCATCGACGTGCCGGTCAGCAGGGAGAACAGGCGCCATGCGCGGGCGATGGCCACGTCCACGAGTTGCTGCGCCTGCTCCTTGCGCCCGTTGGCAATCAGGATCTGCAGTGCCGGGCCGCCGATCTGCGCGTGCCGTGACTCGTCCGTCTGGATACTTGAGATCAGGCTGGCGAAGGTGAAGTCACCGGCTTCCGCCGCATCGGCTGCCAGGCCGAGGAACTGCATGTTGGTGAAGCCCGTTTCGAACGCGAACGTCAGCATCACGGCGATCTCGATCGCGCTGCGCGACATGAACAGATCGTCGAAGGTGCTGCGCGCAGCGATCGCGCCCCATTCGTTGGTGTGATAGGCCTTGTGCGCCCAGTCGAACTGCCGGTCCTTCTGGCAGTAGTCGTGCGGAAAGTAGAGCTGCAACTGCCCGTGGCGGTTCTCGTCGAGCATGCCGAACGTCGCCATGTTGCGCATCCCCGGCGCGCGGCCGAAGCGGGCCATGCGTGCCTCGGCGCTCATCGCGGCGTATTCGCCGAGCGCGATGGCGCCGTAATGCGCCTTCAGGATCGACAGCCAGCCGGGATCGGCGTCCTCGAACATGCGGCTGCGCTCCAGCGCGGCCTTCACGGAGTAGGCGCCGGCGTCCTTCTCGCGCTGAATGCGGACGTACTCCGGATACGACGTCTTGTAAGGCTCGTCATAGGTTTCCCAGACTTCCATGGGCACGCCTTGCGCGCCTGCCATGACTTCCGGGAAAAGGTCGGACTCGGCGACGTACGCCGGCGTCCAGTTCGTTGTGCGGGCAATGTCGTACCACGCTGCGCGTTCCAAAAGCGCCATGGGATATCTCCTTGGTGGATGTCATGTCTTTCTTGATTTGCAGTCCCGGTTGCGAAAGGCCGCGGACCCGGGGCGCCTTCCCTTTCGCAAATGCAATGCCAGCGGGTATGGCGGTGCAGCGGTGCTGCATTGCAAAACCGTTGGAATCCAAGGGATAGCGGGGTACGCCACCGGGCTTGGAGGCCCGAACCTGTGCGCCGCAAAAACGGACGGACCCGCGTGGATTTGAGTTTTTGATGAGATGCGGGCCGTCTTCGCCCGGCGGTGCATTTCATCAATTGATAAGAATCTCGAGAATTGACCGAATGGGCGATTTCATGTGTTTGCCTATGGAATCGATCATTTGATGAAGGTGTCCCAAATCGATTCGACCAAATCATCAAATTTCCGCCATTAGCGGCCCTTTCGGCTCAAAGCGTCGCCTCGGAAAAGGTGCTTTTTCAATCTCGTGCACCTTGCTCCCAGTAGGGGTTTTCCCTGCAAATATCGAGATTTATGCGGATCAGGTGGTTGGCTGGCACAGCTTCTGCAAAGACCGGCTGTCACCGCGTCACCGCGCAGTGGCCAGCGCAGATTCACCGACCACGGACCACGGTTCCACGGACCACCAAGAGGACATGCCCATGACTTCCCCCTCCGCCACAACCGGCGACGCACTGCCAGACGTCGATGTCACGCGCAAGTTCGTGAGCCGCGTCGAGCGCCATGCCGATGGGCTGGTGAGCTTCGAGTTCGCCATCGGCTGGCCGGAGTTGAGCGTGGACCTGCTGCTGCCGGAGCCGGCCTTCACGGCCTTCTGCGACCGGCATCAGGTGACGAGGCTGGAAACCTGAGGCGGCGCAGACCGCCGAGGCCCCATTTCATAAAAGTACCAGGAGACATCCGCATGAATATCGATCTGCAGACCCGCGAGATCACGCCGTTGCGGCAAACGTTCGCGCACGTTGCACGACTTGTCGGCGAAGGCAAGGCCGCAACGCGCTACCAGGAGGCCACCTATGGCGGTCAGCCCATGGCCAACTTCCACTACCGGCCGACGTGGGACCCGGCGCATGAGCTGTTCGACGCCAGCCGCAGCCGGATCCGTCTGGCTGACTGGCAGGCCCTGAAGGACCCGCGCCAGTTCTACTACGCCACGTGGACGATGACCCGCGCGCGCCAGCAGGAGGCGGTGGAGGCCAACTTCCAGTTCGTGGAGTCACGCGGGCTGGCCGCTTCGATGAGTGACACGCTGCGCACGCGGCTGCTGGAGGTGCTGCTGCCGCTGCGTCACGTGGCCTGGGGCGCGAACATGAATAACGCCGCGATCTGCGCCTATGGCTACGGCACGGCGTTCACCGCGCCAGCCATGTTCCATGCGATGGATCACCTCGGCATCGCGCAACTGATCACGCGCCTGGCGCTGGCACTGGACGAACCCGACGTGCTGGATACGGGCAAGCGCGCCTGGCTTGACGATGCGTGCTGGCAGGATCTGCGCCGCTATGTGGAAGACACCTTCGTCCTGCAGGACCCGGTGGAGCTGTTCGTTGCGCAGAACCTCGCGCTCGATGGCCTGCTGTACCCGCTGGTCTATGGCCACTATGTGGACGACCACCTCACGCTGCATGGCGGCACGGCGGCGGCCATGCTGACCAGCTTCATGCCCGAGTGGCACGACGAGACCACGCGCTGGGTAGACGCCGTCGTGAAGACGATGGTCGCGGCCGCGGAGCCCGAGGCCGCCGCGAACCGCGAACTGCTGACGCAGTGGTTCCGGCACTGGGCCGGCCGCGCCACGCAGGCCCTGGCGCCGATTGCCGAACTGGCGCTCGGTGAGCACGGTGCCGCCGCGCTGAGCGAGGTTTCCGCCGCGCTCGATGCACGCGCCGCGAAGCTCGGCCTTGCGCTCTGACCCGTCACACGTCCGGACTTCTTGCAGAGGAACAACCATGTCCCAGGTTTTTATCGCCTTCCAGGCCAATGAGGAATCGCGTCCCGTCGTCGAAGCGATCGTGACTGACAACCCCGAGGCGGTGGTCAGCTATCCCACGGGGCTCGTCAAGATCGATGCCCCGGGCCGGCTCACCATCCGTCGCGAAACCATCGAGGAACAGACCGGCCGGCCGTTCGACCTGCAGCAGCTACACGTGAACCTGGTCACGCTGTCGGGCCAAATCGACGAAGACGACGACCAGCTCACGTTGAGCTGGAACCACTGAACGCCGCTGGACGCACAGCACCGCACATACCGACAAGAGGAGACACACCATGGATACCCGCGTTGCCAAGAAGAAGCTTGGCCTGAAGGAGCGGTACGCCGCCATGACCCGTGGCCTGGGCTGGGAGACCACGTACCAGCCGATGGACAAGGTCTTTCCCTACGACACCTACGAAGGCATCAAGATCCACGACTGGGACAAGTGGCAGGACCCGTTCCGCCTGACCATGGATGCCTACTGGAAGTACCAGGGGGAGAAGGAAAAGAAGCTGTATGCGGTGATCGAGGCCTTCGCGCAGAACAACGGCCAGCTTGGCGTCAGCGATGCCCGCTATATCAACGCACTGAAGCTGTTCCTCCAGGGCGTGACGCCGCTTGAATACTGTGCGCACCGTGGCTTTGCGCATGTTGGCCGTCAGTTCACGGGCGAGGGCGCGCGCGTGGCTGCGCAGATGCAGTCCATCGACGAACTGCGCCACTACCAGACCGAGACGCACGCTATCTCGCACTACAACAAGTACTTCAACGGCCTGCACCGGTCGCACCACTGGTTCGACCGTGTCTGGTACCTGTCCGTGCCGAAGTCGTTCTTCGAAGATGCCTGCACCGCCGGCCCATTCGAGTTCCTGACGGCCGTGAGCTTTTCGTTCGAGTACGTGCTGACGAACCTGCTGTTCGTACCCTTCATGTCTGGCGCGGCACACAACGGCGATATGAGCACCGTCACGTTCGGCTTCTCGGCGCAGTCCGACGAATCGCGGCACATGACGCTGGGCATCGAGTGCATCAAGTTCATGCTCGAGCAGGATCCCGGCAACGTGCCCATCGTGCAGCGCTGGATCGACAAATGGTTCTGGCGCGGCTACCGCCTGCTGACCATCGTGGCGATGATGCAGGACTACATGCTGCCCAAGCGCGTGATGAGCTGGAAGGAGGCGTGGGAGATGTACGCCGAGGGCAGCGGCGGTGCGCTGTTCAAGGACCTGGCGCGCTACGGCATCCGTGAGCCGCGCGGCTGGAAGGACGCCTGCGAGGGCAAGGACCACATCAGCCACCAGGCGTGGGCCACTTTCTACAACTACGGCGCCGCAGCGCCATTCCATACGTGGATCCCGCAGGACGGGGAAATGCAGTGGCTTTCGCAGAAGTATCCCGAAAGCTTCGACAAGCTGTATCGCCCGCGCTTCGAGTACTGGCGCGAGCGTGCCGACGAAGGCCGCCGCTTCTACAACAAGACGCTGCCGATGCTGTGCACCACCTGCCAGGTCCCGATGTTCTTCACCGAGCCCGGCGATGCCACGAAGATCTGCTACCGCGAGACCAGCTACTTCGGCAACAAGTATCACTTCTGCTCCGACCACTGCCAGCACATCTTCGAGGATGAGCCGGAGAAGTACGTGCAGAGCTGGCTGCCGGTGCACCAGATCTACCAGGGGCACTGCTTCCCCGAAGGCACGGACCCGACGGCGGAAGGCTTCGATCCGCTGACGGCCGTCCTGCAGTACTACGAAATGAACATCGGGCGGGACAACTTCGACTTCGAGGGATCGGAGGACCAGAAGAACTTTGCCGCCTGGACAGGAGAGAAAGCATGAGCGTCGTCGCCAATCCCGCCGCCGGGGTGCCTTACCAGTTCCCCATGAAGGACGTGCGTGAAAACTTTCCCGCGCCGCTGCTGTACATCGGATGGGAAGACCACCTGATGTTCTGCTCGCCGGTCTGCGTGCCGCTGCCGCCCGAGATGCCGTTCGGCGCGCTCGTCAGCCAGGTACTGCCCGGCATTTACGCCGAGCACCCCGACTTCGAGCGTATCGACTGGAACACGGTGCAGTGGTTCAAGTCGGGCAAGCCGTGGACGCCCGACCCGGCCGCCTCGCTCGCCGCGAACGGGCTGGGCCACAAGGACGTCATCCGTTTTCGCACGCCGGGCCTTTCCGGCATCAACGGTTCCTGCAGCTAAAGCCATGTGCAACCAAATCACCATTGAACCCCTTGGCGCCACGCTGGACGTGGCGGAGGGCCAGACGCTGCTCGACGCGGCGCTGCGTTCGGGCGTGTACATACCGCACGCCTGCGGGCACGGGCTGTGCGGCACGTGCAAGGTACAGGTGACCAGCGGAGAAGTGGACCATGGCGCGGCCAACCCGTTCGCGCTGATGGACTTCGAACGGGAGGAGGGCAAGACGCTCGCCTGCTGCGCGACGGCGCTTACCGATGTCTGCATCGAGGCCGACATCGATGAGGAACCGGATGCCCGCGTCATCCCGGTCCGCGATTTCGCGGCGACGGTGACGCGCATCGAAACGCTCACGCCCACGATCAAGGGGCTGCGCCTGAAGCTGGACCAGCCAATCGACTTCCAGGCCGGGCAGTACGTGATGGTCGAGATTCCCGGGCTGGGGCAGCAGCGAGCGTTCTCGATCGCCAACGCGCCCGCCGAAGTCGCGGAAACCGGCGAGATCGTGTTGCAGGTGCGCCGCGTGCCCGGCGGGGCGGGAACCGGCGTGCTGCATGAGCAGGTGCAGGTCGGGGACGTGCTGCGCGTGAGTGGCCCCTATGGCCGCTTCTTCGTGCGGCAGTCGGCGGGCATGCCGATGCTGTTTGTCGCAGGGGGGTCGGGTCTTTCCAGCCCTCGCTCGATGATCCTCGACCTGCTTGCGGGCGGCTGCGCGCTTCCCATCACGTTGATCAACGGTCAGCGCAGCCTGGAAGAGCTGTACGGCCACGACGAGTTCGTCGACCTGGCTGCGCGACACCCCAACTTCCAGTACGTGCCCGTGCTCTCCGGCGAGCCGGAAGACAGCGAGTGGCGCGGTGCGCGGGGCTATGCGCACGATGCCGCGCGGACGCTGTTCGACGGGCAGTTCGCCGGCCACAAGGCGTACCTGTGCGGGCCCCCGCCGATGGTGGAAGCCACGATCGGCACGCTGATGCAGGGGCGGCTTTTCGAGGAGGACATCTACACCGAGAAGTTCCTCTCGGCGGCAGATGCCGATGCGCAGCGCAGCCCGCTGTTCCGGCGCGTGTGAGAGGAGGGCCGTGCAATGCCGGATGAAAGACCAAAGGTTGACGTCTGCGTGGAGCAGACCCAGGAGCACTACGTCTGCGCGACGAGCGAAAGCCTGCTGGCCGGCATGTTGCGCCTTGGGCGGAAGGGCATCCCGGTGGGCTGCATCAACGGCGGCTGCGGGGTATGCAAGGTGCGCGTCATCGAAGGCCGCACGGCGCGTCTGGGGCCGCTCAGCCGGGCGCACGTCAGCGCTGAAGAGGAAGCACAGGGCATCACGCTGGCATGCCGCGAGGCACCGCTGACCGCCGTGCGGCTTGCCGTGCTGGGCCGGATCGAGAAATCGTTCTTCAAGGGCTTCGCCGCGTCTGCGGGGGCGCAGCCCGAACACAAACCGCAGTGAGACTCTTAACGAGGAGACAGACATGGGTGTTCTACGAATTGGGCATGCAAGCCTGAAAGTGATGGACATGGCCGCCGCGCTGCGGCACTACGAGAACGTGCTGGGCATGAAGGTGACGATGCAGGACAAGGCCGACAACGTCTACCTGAAGTGCTGGGACGAGTGGGACAAGTACTCGCTGATCCTCACACCGTCGGACCAGGCCGGCCTGAACCACCTTGCCTACAAGGTCGAGAATGACGCCGATCTCGACGAACTGCAGGCCAGGATCGAAGCCTGGGGCATCCGGACCACGATGCTGCCCGAGGCAACGCTGCCGTCCACGGGACGGATGCTGCAGTTCCTGCTGCCAAGCGGCCACGACATGCGGCTTTACGCCATGAAGGAACTGGTCGGCACGGAGGTTGGCAGCCGCAACCCGGACCCGTGGCCGGACAACATCAAGGGCGCGGGCGCGCATTGGCTGGACCATGCGCTGCTGATGTGCGAACTGAACCCCGAGGCGGGCATCAACACCGTGGCGGACAACACCCGCTTCATGCGGGAGGTGCTTGGCTTCTTCCTGACGGAGCAGGTGCTGGTGGGGCCGGATGGCTCGGTGCAGGCGGCGACGTGGCTTGCCCGCAGTTCCACGCCGCACGATATCGCCTTCGTTGGCGGCCCGCGCAGCGGCTTGCACCACATCGCGTTCTTCCTCGACTCATGGCACGACGTGCTCAAGGCCGCCGACGTCATGGCGAAGAACAAGACGAAGATCGATGTTGCGCCCACGCGCCATGGCATCACGCGCGGGGAGACGATCTATTTCTTCGACCCGAGCGGCAACCGCAACGAGACGTTCGCCGGGCTGGGCTACCTTGCGCAGCCGGACCGTCCCGTCACGACGTGGAGCGAAGACATGCTGTGGACCGGCATCTTCTATCACACCGGCGAAGCGGTGCCGTCCTTTACGGACGTGTACACCTGATCGCTTCCATGCCGGCCGCCATCCCCATGATCACTTTCCGCAGACTGCCATGTCCCTGACCGCTTCCAACGCGCTCCGTGTGAGCGAACCTCGTCCCCATATCACGCTGCCGGCAGCACAGGCCGCGGTGACGGCCGCGGTGGCGGAGGCAGCGAAGCAGGGCCTGCGCATCAACGTGGCCGTGGTGGATGGCGGTGGCGCGCTGGTGGCCTTTGCGCGCATGACGGGCGCCTTCCTGCACTCGATCGACATTGCCATCGACAAGGCGCGGACGTCGGCCGGCTTCGGCTTTCCCACTGCGCAGTGGGGCGAGTTGCTGGCCGAAGACGAGCCGTTGCGCCTGGGCCTGGCAACTCGCCCGGGGCTTGTGATCTTTGGCGGCGGCCTGCCGATGCGCGAGGCGGGCGAGGTCATCGGCGGCATCGGCGTGTCTGGCGGCTCGGCCCGGCAGGACGAAGCCTGTGCGCGCGCCGGCCTGTACGCCATCGGCCTGCAATGAAATTTTCTACTCAACCAGGACAGCGACTGTCTGGGACTGTCTGCCTCGGGAATCCGACCGTGAAGCAATTCCGCAATTTCATCAATGGCGAGTTCGTCGCCACCAACAAGACGTTCGAGAACCGCGCGCCGGTCGATAACCGGGTGATCGGGCTCGTGCACGAGGCGGGGCAGGCCGAAGTGGATGCCGCCGTCGCCGCCGCGCGCGCCGCGCTGCATGGCGACTGGGGGCGCATGCCGGTGGCCCGGCGCGTTGAACTGCTGCATGCCGTGGCCGACGAGATCAATCGCCGCTTCGACGATTTCCTCGAAGCCGAACTGGCCGACACCGGCAAGCCGCGCAGCCTCGCCGCGCATATCGACATCCCGCGCGGCGCCGCCAACTTCAAGATCTTCGCCGACATCGTCAAGAACGCACCCACCGAAAGCTTCGAGATGGCCACGCCAGACGGCGGCACGGCGATCAGTTACGCGCTGCGCGCCCCGCTGGGCGTGGTGGCGGTGGTCTGCCCGTGGAACCTGCCGCTGCTGCTGATGACTTGGAAGGTGGGCCCCGCGCTGGCCTGCGGCAACACGGTGATCGTCAAGCCTTCCGAGGAGACACCGGCCACGGCCACGCTGCTGGGCGAGGTGATGGAGAAGGTCGGCGTGCCCAAAGGCGTCTACAACGTGCTGCACGGCTTCGGGCCGGGCTCGGCCGGTGAGTTCCTGACCCGCCATCCCGGCGTCAACGGCATTACGTTCACCGGCGAGACGCGCACTGGCGAGGCCATCATGGCCGCGGCGGCAAAAGGCGTGCGGCCGGTCAGCTTCGAGTTGGGCGGCAAGAACGCCGGCATCGTCTTTGCCGATGCCGACTTCGACAAGGCCGTGGCCGGCATCGCGCGCAGCGCGTTCGAGAACTGTGGGCAGGTCTGCCTGGGAACTGAGCGTGTGTACGTGCAGCGGCCGATCTTCGACAGGTTCGTGCAGGCGCTCAAGGAGAAAGCGGAATCGCTGCGCATCGGGCCGTCCGACGCCCCGGGCGTGGGCCTTGGCCCGCTGATCTCGGCCGAGCACAAGGCCAAGGTGATGTCCTACTACGACGTGGCGCGCAGCGAGGGCGCGACGGTGGTGACCGGCGGCGGCGCACCTTCCATGCCGTCCGAACTTGCCGAAGGCCATTGGGTGCAGCCGACGATCTGGACCGGCCTGCCCGAAAGCGCGCGCGTGATCCGCGAAGAAATCTTCGGGCCCTGCTGCCACATCGCGCCGTTCGACACCGAGGAGGAAGCCATCGCGCTGGCCAACGCCACCGACTATGGGCTGGCCACCACGGTCTGGACGCAGGACCTTGGCACGGCTCACCGCATGGCGCATGCCATCGACGTCGGGCTGTGCTGGATCAATAGCTGGTTCCTGCGCGACCTCCGTACGGCATTCGGCGGGGCCAAGGCATCGGGTATCGGCCGCGAGGGCGGCGTCCATTCCCTGGAGTTCTACACCGAGCTGCGCAACGTGATGGTGAAGCTATGAGCGAGAGCGAAATTCAGGTACCCGAAACCCGGTACGTGCGAACGGGGGCGGTGACAACCCACGTGCATGACGTTGGCCGGGGGGCGCCCGTGCTGCTGCTGCACGGGTCGGGCCCGGGAGTCAGCGCGTGGGCCAACTGGCGCCCGGTGCTGCCGGCGCTGGCCCGCGAACGCCGCGTGATCGCGCCGGACATGCTCGGCTTCGGCCAGAGCGACCGTCCGGCCGGACAGGTCTACGGCATGGACGTCTGGGTGCAGCAGGCCCTGGACCTGCTCGATGCACTGGAACTGCCGCAGGTCGATCTCGTCGGCAACTCGTTTGGCGGCGCGCTGGCGCTGGCGCTTGCCATCCGTGCACCGGAGCGGGTACGGCGGCTTGTGCTGATGGGATCGGTCGGGGTGCCATTTCGCATCACGCCGGGGCTGGACGCGGTATGGGGCTATGAGCCGTCGCTGGAGGCAATGCGGGGGCTGCTGGACCTGTTCGCCTACGACCGTGGCCGCGTGACCGACGAACTGGCCCGGCTGCGGTACGAAGCCAGCGTGGCGCCCGGCGTGCAGGAATCCTATGCCGCGATGTTTCCCGCGCCGCGTCAGCGGTGGGCCGACGCGATGGCCAGCGCCGAGGCGGATATCCGCGCGCTGCCGCACGAGACGCTGGTGGTCCACGGCCGGGAAGACAAGGTCATTCCGCTGTCCAATTCGCTGACGCTGGCGGACTGGATTCCCAACAGCCAGCTCCATGTTTTCAGCCGTTGCGGCCACTGGACGCAGATCGAGCACAGCGCGCGCTTCGCTAGGCTGGTGAGCGACTTCCTGGCCGAAGCCGACGCCGCCGCACTCGCTTGAACCGAATTTCACGTATCGAGGAACACTCATGGACGCTACAAAGATCCAACACTACGGCGACGCGCTCTACGAATCGCTCTTGACGCGCAAGCCGCTGGAACCGCTCACGGACCGCGAACCGGACATCACCATCGAAGACGCGTACCGGATCCAGTTGCGCATGATCGGCCGCCGCCTTGAAGCGGGTGAGACCGTGATCGGCAAGAAGATCGGCGTGACCAGCCGGGTGGTGATGGACATGCTCGGGGTGGACCAGCCCGACTTCGGCCATTTGCTGTCGGGCATGGTCTTCAACGAGGGCGAGCCGGTGGACACAGCCAGGATGATCGCGCCGAAGGCAGAGGCTGAAGTGGCCTTCGTGCTGTCGCGAGACCTCTGCGGGCCGGGTGTGACCGCAGCCGATGTACTGCGCGCCACCGACTGCGTGATGCCGTGCTTCGAGATCGTCGATTCCCGCATCCGCGACTGGAAGATTCGCATCCAGGACACCGTGGCCGACAACGCGTCGTGCGGCGTCTTCACGCTCGGCGGCACGCGCCGCAGCCCGCGCGACCTCGATCTCGCACTTGCAGGCATGGTGCTGGAGAAGAACGGCGAGATCGTGAGCACCTCGTGCGGCGCCTCGGTGCAGGGATCGCCTGTCAATGCGGTGGCGTGGCTCGCGAATACGCTGGGCCGCTTCGGTATCGCGCTGAAGGCAGGCGACGTGATCCTGTCGGGCTCGCAGTCGCCGCTGGTGCCCGTCAAGCCGGGCGACAGCCTGTATTGCAGCGTGGGCGGGCTGGGCGGGACCTCGGTGCGCTTCATCTGACTCATACCCATCGGGAAACCAGACCATGACACTGAACCGGGAAACCATCGAAGCGCTTGCCGCGCATGTCGAGGGCGCGCAACTTGCCGTGCGCGACATCACGAAGATCACCGACGAATACCCCGACCTCGACTGGGCCGACGCCTATGACATCCAGGACGAGATCCGCCGGCGCAAGGAATCGCGCGGCCTCAGGACGGTGGGGCTGAAGGCCGGGCTCACATCGTTCGCCAAGATGAAGCAGATGGGGGTGGAGACGCCGGTGTTCGGCTTTGTCAGCGAAGACATGGCGCGGCCGGACGGCGGCGAGATCCGCATGTCGGAGTTGATCCACCCGAAGGTGGAGGCCGAGATCTGCATTGTCACCAAGGCACCGCTGCGGGGCCCGGGCTGCCACGTGGGCAGCGTGCTGGCGGCCATCGACTTCATCGTGCCGGCGGTGGAAATCATCGACAGCCGCTACCGCGATTTCAAGTTCGACCTGAAGAGCGTCATTGCCGACAACACCTCGGCGGCGCGCTTCGTGGTGGGTGGACGCGCACGTAGCCCGGAAGATCTCGACCTGCGCACGCTCGGCGTCGTGCTGGAGAAGAACGGCCGCGCCGTCGCCATGGCCGCCGGCGCGGCAGTGCTGGGCCATCCTGCCGCGGCCGTGGCGATGATGGCGAACCACCTCGGCGCGCGCGGACAGGAAATTCCGGCCGGCACTTTCATCATGACCGGCGGCGTGACAGAGGCGATTGCCGTTGCGGCGGGCGATAGCGTGTGCGTCCGCTTCCAGGACCTGGGCAACGTATCGATGCGCTTTGTGGAATGACCGCCAATCGCCAGAAAAAACCAGTGGAGACCACTTCAATGACCCGCAAAATCAAATGTGCCCTGATCGGTCCCGGCAATATCGGTACCGATCTGCTCGCCAAGCTGCAGCGCAGCCCGGTGCTCGAGCCCGTGTGGATGGTTGGCATCGACCCGGAATCCGACGGCCTCAAACGCGCCCGCGAGATGGGAATCAAGACGACGTCCGACGGCGTGGACGGCCTGCTGCCGCATGTGCTTGCCGACGGCGTGCAGATCGCCTTCGATGCGACCAGCGCCTATGTCCACGCCGACAATTCGCGCAAGCTGAACGCGCTTGGCGTACTGATGATCGACCTGACGCCTGCGGCCATCGGCCCGTACTGCGTGCCGCCGGTCAACCTGCGCGAGCATCTCGGGCGCGCCGAGATGAACGTCAACATGGTCACCTGCGGCGGCCAGGCCACGATCCCGATGGTGGCCGCCGTGAGCCGCGTGCAGCCGGTTGCCTACGGCGAGATCGTGGCCACGGTGTCCAGCCGGTCGGTGGGGCCGGGCACGCGCAAGAACATCGACGAATTCACGCGCACCACGGCAGGGGCGGTGGAGCGCGTGGGCGGCGCCGCCAAGGGCAAGGCCATCATCATCATCAATCCGGCGGAGCCGCCGCTGATCATACGGGATACCGTGCATTGCCTGACGGAAGCCGAGCCGGACCGTGAGGCGATCACTGCCTCGATCCACGCCATGATTGCGGAAGTGCAGAAGTACGTGCCGGGCTACAAGCTCGTCAACGGCCCGGTATTCGACGGCAATCGCGTGAGCGTCTTCCTGGAGGTGGAGGGCCTTGGTGACTACCTGCCGAAATATGCCGGCAATCTGGACATCATGACGGCCGCCGCCGCGCGCACCGCCGAGATGTTCGCCGAGGAAATACTGAAGGGCGAACTGACCCTGCAAGCCACCCCTGCCGCCGTGGCAGCCTGAGGAGACGCACGACATGACTACGCTGAAAGGCAAGACCATCACCGTCCACGACATGACGTTGCGTGACGGCATGCACCCGAAGCGCCACCTGATGACGCTCGAACAGATGACCACCATCGCGCAGGGCCTGGACGCCGCAGGCGTGCCGCTGATCGAGGTCACCCATGGCGACGGGCTGGGCGGCTCGTCGCTCAATTACGGCTTTCCCGCGCATAGCGACGAGGAATACCTGGGGGCCGTGATCCCGCTGATGAAGCAGGCCAAGGTCTCGGCGCTGCTGTTGCCCGGTATCGGCACCGTGGATCACCTGAAGATGGCGCGCGAGCTTGGCGTGCACACCATCCGCGTGGCCACGCACTGCACGGAGGCCGATGTCTCGGAGCAGCACATCAGCTACGCGCGCAAGCTCGAGATGGACACCGTGGGATTCCTGATGATGGCGCACATGAACAGCCCGGAGGGCCTTGCGCGACAGGCCAGGCTGATGGAGAGCTATGGCGCCAACTGCATCTACGTCACCGATTCGGCAGGCTACATGCTGCCCGATGATGTCAGGGCGCGGTTGCGCGTGGTGCGCGACGCGCTCCGGCCGGAGACGGAACTTGGATTCCACGGGCATCACAACATGGCGATGGGCGTCGCCAATTCGCTGGCCGCGATCGAATGCGGCGCGACGCGCATCGACGCCGCCGCCGCCGGGTTAGGGGCCGGGGCGGGCAACACGCCGATGGAGGTGCTGGTGGCCGTCTGCGACCGCATGGGCATCCATACCGGCGTGGACGTGTGGAAGATCCAGGACGTTGCCGAAGACCTCGTGGTGCCGATCATGGACTTCCCCATTCGTATCGACCGCGATGCGTTGACGCTGGGCTACGCGGGCGTGTACGGCAGCTTCCTGCTGTTTGCCAAGCGTGCCGGCGAAAAGTACGGCGTGCCTGCGCGCGACCTGTTGGTCGAACTCGGCCGGCGCGGCATGGTGGGCGGCCAGGAAGACATGATCGAGGACACGGCGCTCACGATGGCCCGCGAGCGCGGGCTCCGGCAAGTCGCGTGAGCACAGTCTGATTACCCGTGGGATTGTTGGAGAAAAACCATGCCGTTTGCGCAGATTTACATGATCGAAGGCCGTACCGTGGAGCAGAAGCGCGCCGTGATACAGAAAGTCACGGCTGCGCTGGTGGAGGCGACGGGAGCGCCAAAGGAGAACGTCCGCGTCTGGATCCACGATGTGCCGAAGGAGAACTGGGGCATTGCCGGTGAATCGGCGAAGGACCTTGGGCGCTAGGTGGTGCCGTCGTGGGGGGCGGCGACGATCGCACCCCGAGGGCGGATCACTGGCGTTCATGGTCAGTTCTCCCGCGCCGCACGGCCGCGTTGCCGCAACTGCTGTCGTGACAGACTCTGCCCAGACCTCCCATCGCCGATCGCTACCCCCGTCAGGCCTCGTTTGGAGATAGCCAGGCAGCCCTGGGAGCTTGCGTCGGGTTCGCCGGGGCCTGCTCCAGGAGGCTGGCGGCAAAGTCGTTGATATCTTGCAACGCTTCTCCACTGGCGATATCCCGTTGCAGCAGAACCAGCGCCGGATGCGGAGGCCGCCCAACTGTCATCGCAATCTCTTCCGCGGCGCGGAATCCGCCGCGCGAGGCCATGATAGCCACTGCGGCCAAGCCACCCTGGAATGTCCGGTGGTCTTTCAGGAAGCTGCGCATTGGCGCCGCCAGGTGTCCGACCCATACGGGTGCCATGACCACCAGCTTCTCGCAGTCGGTCAAGGCCGGGCCTGTGTACCGATAGGGCACGTGTCGGCGCAGGACGTTGTCAAGCACACATCGTACGTCGCCCCACAGGCCGGAACGACTGACCGTGTCCGCGATTTCAAAGATCGGGCAATCGAGCCGATCGGCCAGCATCTGCGCGGCCTCTCGTGTGGTGCCGGTCCGCGAATAGAAAACAACAGCGATGTTGTACATGGCAATTTCCCGTTGGCAAGGACCGATGTGCGCTGGCTCAGTTGTCAATGGAAAGACTAGTTGCCGTCCGGCCAATCGGTTTGACGTGTATCAAGCGCTGGGCGTGGCGTACTGCTACCGCGCGTCGAGCGCTTCCCGGTCCAATAGCGCAATTTGCTTGCCGTTGACGCGAATGAGTCCTTCCTGCTGAAGACGGGACAAGGTGCGGCTGACCGTTTCCAGTGTGATGCCCAGGTGGCTGCCAATGTCTTCCCGCGTCATGCGCAGCGTAAAGTCCCGCGGTGAATAGCCACGACGTCCGAGCCGGTCCGAGATGCTGAGGAGAAAGGACGCCACCCGTTGCTCGGCGGTGAGGTTGCCGAGCAGCGCCATCTGTCCGGTCTCCCGGACGATCTCTGCACTCATGATCCGATGAACGTGCTGCTGCAGGGATTTGATCTCCCGGCAAAGCGCTTCCAGCAAATGGAACGGAATCACACACACGGTGCTGTCCTCGAGGGCGATCGCATCGCACGTATGAGATTCGGTGGCAATGCCGTCCAGACCAAGCGTTTCGCCGGGCAGGAAGAATCCGGACACATACTCACGCCCGCATTGATGTGCCACGACAGTCTTGAACGAGCCCGAGCGCAGTGCATAGACATTCTGGAACAGGTCTCCCGTGCTGTAGAGGAGTTGACCCTGTTTCACCGATCGCCAGTTGCGCACCGCAATGTCCAGGCGCGCGACATCGGCGTGATTCAGATTGGATGCCATGCAAAGGTGCCGCAGCATGCAGGTGGAGCATTGGGCAGTTGATGGCGACGCCTTCCCGGGGGCCGGGCGCGCATGCAGCGTTGGAGTCTGGGGGGCGTCGGCGACGGCCACGTCGGCCGAAGGCGAAATGCTTGTCTCGAACATCGTTGTCTCCTTGCGAGCAACTGACTCACATACCACGGATTCGCGCGTCTGATGCGCGCTCGCGCCGCGGGTTAGAACTCCCGCCGTTGCCTGACCGCGTCCGCCATCCTCAGCAGCAGCGTGCGCAACTCCGCAACTTCGAGCGTCTTGTCAAAGCAGTACTTTCCTCCCGCCATGAGACATGCTCGGCGCATCTGCGGGGTTCCCTCGTTGGCCAGCACGATCAGCGTGCTGGCCGGCAATGCGTCGGCCAGCGTGCGAATGCGTGTCATGGACACGCTCTCGGCGGCGTTCAGTCCGATCAGCACGACATCGGGCCGCAGTGCCACGAGTTGGGGCACATCGGCTTCCACATCGCTCGCCGCGCCCGCCACACACAGACCGTGGAGGCTCTTCAGCATTTGCAGTTGCCTTGTCCGGACGGCCGGCGTCCTTTCGATCAGGTACACGGTGAGGCTTTTGATTTCGGCGCACGGGTTCATGCGTTCAGTATCGTGGCCATCCCGCTCGTGCGAAAGCAGGCGGCACTGAGAGTCTCGTCGGTGTCGAATCCGGCTTTGTCAGGCTTTCCTGACGGACGGGTGGGGTTCCGGGAAACTGGGAAACCGGGAATTCTGCGGCCACGAAGCGCCATTGCCTTGATGCAGGACAACCGGAAGAGGCGTGTGAGTGCCAAGCTGAATTCCATCTCCCACATAGCACTTCCGGGCCGGTATCCAAGTGGATAGTTTCAGGCATCCACTGCCCGGCAGGAGGCGGTAGTGACACACAATGCAGCCCGGCGATTCCAGTTCATCTCCAGTGACTCCAGCTCCATCCCGGAACACGGTTGCCATCGCGGGCATCCTGCTGCTGGCGTACAAGCTGCTGGTCAATGACCGCGCCAAGTTCAGCGGCCTGCTGGTTGGTCTCACATTCTCGGTGTTCCTGATGATCGAGATGACATCGCTGTTCGCCGGCGTATTGAACCGGTCGTCGTCCACGGTGTT
>Ga0213878_10000344_pt1 | contig 17706 bp, 37 predicted proteins | sample VelepicoBEBS_R02_FD_161053 | JGI IMG/M metagenome (GOLD analysis project Ga0213878, IMG submission 161053) | Vellozia epidendroides bulk soil microbial communities from rupestrian grasslands, the National Park of Serra do Cipo, Brazil - BS_R02 | ecosystem: Environmental > Terrestrial > Soil >... | reverse complement strand
CTCAATTTATTCTCTATCGCCCGCCGATATGCGGTGATATTCCGAAGACTATCAGGCATGTTATAGTCACAAATATACAGAGGCAAGTAACCACGGACTAATTCAGAGTAAAAGTCTATTCATCCAAAACAAATAATAGTCACTTGTTTATTAAAATCCCTTTTACATCAAAGTGATGCAACGCTTCTTAACCCCCTTCTGGCATCAAGTTCGTTTTCCTGTGTCAAAAACGTGACAGAGCCTACGAATCTGTTCAAATGTTCAGCACTCAGGTGAGCGTATTTTTTGACCATCTCCAGAGTCTCCCATCCACCCATTTCCTTCAGCATCATTAAAGGCGTTCCGTTTTGTACGTGCCAACTTGCCCAGGTGTGTCGGAGGTCGTGAAAGCGAAAATCAGAGATTCTTGCCTTCTGTGTCGCCCTGAAAAAATCCACTCTGTCAATATCTGACAACCTTTCTCCATCAACTGAGAAGACGTACTCGCAAGACATATCACTTTCCCTTAGTATTCGAATCGCCTCATCGTTAAGCGGAAGTGCTCTAGCCCGACCAGACTTGGCATTCTCCGCTGTAACGATGGCGTTTCGGTTTTCTATGTCTACGTTTTCCCATGTCAGTGACAGAATTTCACCGCGACGGGCCCCGGTAAGAAGAGCAAACGAAACAACGCGCCGCATGATATCCGTTTCCAGCGCATCGATAAGTTCTCTGGCCTGCCACTTCCTCATCCACTTCACGCGAACCTTTGGTTCTCTCAGCTCAGGAATGTATGGACGGTTTTCAATCCATCCATGCTTCAGAGCGAGAGAGAAGGCGCGAACAATAAACGCCCGGTAGCGGTTGATGGTTCCGTTCTCAAGACGTTTTCGTGATTTGTGCTGTGAGTGTGTTGGCATGTTCCTGGCTATCTCGTCTCCTTTAATGGAGAGAATACTTCTTCCTTTGAACACTGATAGCCAGTAGCGTGCGTATCCTTTTTTCGTGTCGTAAAGTGCCTGTCCTTCTGCATCCTTCATCGCCAGAATCACGATCTCCTCAAAAAGGTGTTCTTCCTTCTTATCCAGCTTATGCACATCCCATAATTCGTGCTTTATCTTGTCGTGGTACTGCTGAGCTTTCTCTTTCTCTTCGGTGCCAGTAGAGCGTCTAACTCGAGTTCCGTCTGGAGCCGAGATATCAATCCAGTAGTTTTTCCCTCGTTTGTAGATCGGCATTTGGTTACCCCCTTACCGACCACAGCCAGCCGGAAGACATTGTTAGGTGTTTGAGAGAATTTTTCCACGCTTTCTTCATTTGCACGCCACGCACCGCCGACCTTAAACATGTGAAAGCGTGATGGATTTCGGTAGATGGTGCTGGGGGAGATTTTTAGGATTGATGCGAACTCTGCGACGGTAAACAACTCTCGCATAGACTATCTCCGGATTATGGTTTAAAACAGAAAGGGAAGGGAGTAAGCCTCATCGAGTGTGAGGCTGTGTGATTCCATGGTTACGCTAATTTCCTATAAACCTGCGGCCTGCTTATCGCAGACCACTCAATATCTTTTTCTGAATGAGTGGAATAAGTACCGTCATCCCACTCGATTAAGTATCCAGTAGCTTTTCCTTCGACTTCAAAAACGTTTCCCACTACGCCACAGACATGACCAGTCCTGTGACGGACGATGTCACCTTGTTTGAATTTAGACATGATTACTCCGATTTTGGTGGGTCAGGGAGGGGCATCCAGTGTGTTGGTGTGCAAAAACAACTAAATCCATGACGACCTTTTCCAGAATATATGGCTGTGCGTATTAGAGGGTCATCACTTTCTGGGGCATGTGGCCTATATACGAGCACCTCACCTCCAACATCAGGTGTTCGTTCGCTTTACCGAAATCCAGTCATTTGGCACTACCGGTGCTGGCTGTGGGGGCGGCGTAGAGCGGCTTTGCTGTAACACTACCTTTTGTTTCTTTGATCTCTTCTGAGTACCGCCAAAAGCCATCTTCGTCGTCTGACCATCTCCATATCCACGCTACCGGCTCCTGCTCATCAGCTTTACGGCGCTGCTGAAGCTCTGCGCGCAATGCTCTCACCTCTTGCGCTAACATATACGCTGCAAAGGCGTGAGAGTGCTCGGTGCGCGTGGTTGCGGGGTGATGAATCGCGGCTTTAGCGGCATTAAACCAGGCGTCAATCACGCCGTCCGTTAGGTTGTTATTGGTCATCTTATTTAAGCCCCTCAATCATCGGCAGGCGGTAAAGTGGCTGGCGCTCACAGAAATCTGACGGATTGCACTCTTCCAGGCTACCAACGAGTTTCCAATCTGTAGTAAACAGACTGCCGCGATGTTCTTGCTGCGGCAAATGTGTGTAACGATAACGCCACGCTACTGGCTCTGCTGTTAATGCCGCCAGTGCGATTTCGACTAGCGCCAAATCCTTAACGGTAAATTGCGGGTAAAATTCAGCGTTAGCCTCACGTCCTTTCGCCCATTCGATTAGGTTTTCTTTTGTGAATTCAGTCATTCTGTTTTAGCCCCTTGCGGGGCTACTACGTTATATTGTTCGAACCAAAACACCACCGGGTCGCTCTTCATCTCAACCAGCCCCATACGCACCAGGGCCTTGCCTTTCCCCGAGCGGAGAAATTCACGCCGACCGTCGTCGATAATGCGCCGGTAGTTTTCAAGATTGCTGCAACTCTTGTGCAGGTTGCATGGATGACATGCTGGAACCAGATTTTCAGCACAGTCACGGTCTGCATGCATCATAGCTCCAGCAACTCGATAAACCGGCTCAACATGGTCTGCATGCCATTTTTCGCCAAGCTCACAACCACAATACGCGCAGCGGCCGTCAAACTTCATGCGCAACTCTGTACGCTGTTTTTTGGTGAGTGCCATATATCACTCTCCTACGGTTACAGTTATGCCAGCAGCGGCGAGCATGGCCTGATAGATTACCTGCGGACTATTTCCGCCGTGTTCTTCCAGATACTTACGGGCGGCTTGCCCTCCAGCTCTAATCATCGCGATATCGGCTTTCTCAGGGGCTATCACGTAACCATTTGGCGGCGTTACTTCCCGCGCCTCCAGCTCAGCAATCAGCTTCTCTGCGGCCTCAGCCCTGGCTCTTTCTCGCTGAAACATCTTGTGCGTAGTGTCTATCGCGCCAAGACGTGCAGCGGAAGTCTTTTGTACAGCTTCCAGCTCATCCAGCAGCGCCAGCGCGGTGGCTGGAGTTGAGCAGCGCAGATAGTGGAACCATTCATCCTGGGTATGGTTATCTGTACTGGCCTTCTCGGCTGCTTCCCGTAATGCGCGTTTGTCGATGTTGCTCATTGGGCGTTACCTCCGTCATTAGCAAACTCTCCATGTATCTCTGCACGCGCCTTTTTAATTGCCTCAGCAGCTTCCTGCTTATCAGAAAAGGAGCCAACGTTGATGTGCTTGCCTTCATACATAATTGAGGCCTTCCATTTGTTAGATTTCTTGCACCACGAAACTCTCTTTATTCCGGAAGTGTTAGTGGACTGTATCTTCCTGTTAAGCGCGTTTTGTCTTAAAGAGACAATGCGGAGATTGGCTATACGGTTGTCTTTCCTGTCACCATTAATGTGGTCCATTATCCCTTCAGGAAACTCTCCATATACGTACAACCATGCGAGCCTATGAGAAAGATAAACAACACCGTCCACGCAAAAACGCAGATATCCATGTGAATTAGTTGTTCCAGCTATATCGCCTTTAATCGCCCTACTAGATGTCGACTTTATCCTTGTGAAGACACCCGTATAGCTGTTGTAGTGAAATAGTTCCTTTAGGCGAGATTGAGTTAGCGTCATTTCTTCGCCCTCTGGTTTAACCACGCTGTCAGGTATCGATTGTTGTTGAGACGTTCTGTATTCCCGAATGAGTCACGCTTCAGCATTTCTTCGCGTGGGATGTCGTTAATTGGTTTGAAGCGGTGGCCGGCGATAAGCTCTTGAGGTGTTACGAATGGGTCGTAGTAATTTCCGATCATTGTGCACGCTCCAGAAAATCGTTAACGCCTTCTGCCAGTTCGATCGACAGGTCATCGATGTGAGTTTTCAGTTCTGCTAGCGTCTGTGCTTCTGATTCCAAAATTTCACGCTCACACAGCGCCTTCACCAGGTGGTCAAACTTGCTGTAGTAGCTCAGGCGAACCAGTGTTTCCTGTCCGGCATTCTTTCCTTCTTTGATGATGCGTTTTTCGTTAAGAACCAGGTCAAACTTAGTGCCGGTGATTACGTATTTACTGCCGACTTCAATGTTCAGTTTCATGATGGTTTCCTCATGTTCATTTCACGCTTACGAAGCTGTGCGACCTTTGATCTGACAGCCGTGTAACCTCTGCCCATAGTTTCGGCGATGTCTTTTTGCAGGCAGCCCTGACGGTAGAGGACGGCTAGCGTCTCTTCGTCTTGATGGCTCCAGAGTTGCTTGGTGCAGGCTGTAGATAACGAGTACTTCTGAGCTAGGTAATAGAATTGGGCTAACGTAAGTCCGAGATGGTCAGCTGCGCGGGGCGCGACCATACGGCCGCACACCGCCTTCATTTCTTCAGGAGTGACGTTTAGTTTTCGCATTGGATTAAATCAGGAGTTAGCTAAATCCGCCTTGCGCAGATTGTGGATTTCATCGAGTTGAGCGAGAAGCTCATTGTTGCTGCCGATAACGCTCTTCGTGCGGTTATATGCAACATCAAGCTTTGTAGCATCCATGCTTAATGCGTTATCAGAGAACCACTTCAGAGCTGTTTCCGGTGTTGCCTGTGGCTTTACTTCTAGCTTTCGTACCCGGTGCTCCTGGCGCTTGCCGCGAGACACTGAAAGCATCATTGAGAAATCAGCCTCAACGTCACTCATTGCATGAATCTTGATACCGCCAACAGCTACGCCACCGAATCGCACAGAAGCGTCACCAACCAGAGTTAGAGAACGCCCAACCCACGAATGACCATCTGCACCCCATCCGCCGATTAACACGCGACGCATTGATTTAGAAGGCTTGTATGGGCGTCCATCGAAACCTTCCAGGTCGATAAATACTGGCTGTTCGGAATTACCAGCTCGGACTGATTTAATGACTGCTGTGATGCTTTGAGTCTGAACATCTTCAAAGTTAATTTGGTCTGACTTTGGAATGATTGTGCGTGAAAGGTCCATTAGAGAATTACCTCATCATCGTATTCGTTATCCAGCAAATAGGCCGGAACGTTAATTTCGTTGGATGGAAGTACAATTCCTTCGTACTTCATTGAGTCGTTTTCTTTGCAGGCAACAAGCTTGTCTAATGCTGCATACATTTCTCGATATCCAAGCTCCAGCGATTCTTCGCCGATGTAGTACATGCAGTTGCGGTATGGTGGAGAGTTCTCGATAGCGAAGAAGGCGAACTGGTTATATTCGATGCCGGTAGCTAGCTTGAGAACATAGAGGTAGAAGGCTGCCTGAATGTGGTATTTGTACTGACCGAATGCATTGCTGAATCCACGCTCAGAAGCGTCTCTACAGCTTTTAACGTCGAGGGGGTAGGGAAGTGTGTCAGATAGCCGGTCGAAGCGGCATTTAAGCATCAGGCCTGTTTCTGGGCATTCAGCAAACATAGACACCTCAGAGCATCCTTTGGTGTTCATGTAGTCCATAAAATCATCGTTCAGGCGAGACGATTCATACATCCTCTGTACCGTACCGACCTCATTTCCAATGAGGATAAACTCAGGAGGAACCTTACAGGACAACTCCTTGTACTCTTTTGTGTTTCTGGCCTGAATATCTTGCCTGCGAATATATCCGTGCTGATAAATGTCAGGCTCAAGCAGCGCCGCGTGAATAGCACTTCCAATGTGCGCTGATTTGCTACCAGTGAATTTGTTGAAGAAGTGATTTGCAGGACTGACACTGATGGCTTTGACTGTCGTAGAGCCTATTGCCTCGTCAGCGTGATAGTCCTCGTTCGACATTCCGTAATAGACGCCAGGTTTCATGCTGCTTCCCCAAATGTATGACGGCGCAGGAATATGCCGATCGCATACTCAACTTCTACGCGCGGTCTGAATATGTCCCACATAACCTCGCCAGCGAATTCCTGATAGTTGCAGTCGTCTTCGCCAAGCCACTCAACGGCAGCTTTCGTATGATCATCTGGCCGGTGTGACTCAAGCATGCTGAGCACCGGCCGCATGTTCGCGCACAGGCGCTCAACTATTTTGTCTATCTTCGCGTGGTCTTCACCGCTGAGATTGGCGATGATTTGCTTAATCTCTGTTTTGTCTGTCATCGTCAGGTGCATGATTATTCTCCTCACGTGGAACCGGAAATACGTCTTTAAGGAGCTGATATAATTCCTCGTCACTCCATCTCTGCTCAGCACCTGTCACGGCTGGCCTTCCTGCTTCAGTAAGTCCCAGATACGCTCCAGCAAGCTCTTAACGCGAGGCTGCTTGAAGTCTGCTCCGGTGATTATGTTCTGGCGTGAATGCTGGACGGATAAGATAGGGTCGAAAGGGCGGGCCACGACGGCACCGCCCGCGATAGCAAATGTCATCGTGGGGTTCCTTAATTGATTAGTAAGTAATGCGAGTGGCGAATACTTCGCCTTTTACGATTGCGGTGATGATGCTCTTGGCTACTTCTTCGCTAGCGCCTGCCTTAAGCAGGTCAGCGAGGATTTTGTTATTCACTTCTTTGCGATGCGCTTTGTCTTGTGCGCGGCGCTCTTCTTCATCCTTGATACGTTTTTCTTCTGCAAGACGTGCGGCTTCTTTTGCTTCACCTTCGCGACGAATGCGGTCAGCTTCTTCCTGTGCTTTGCGTCTCTCTGCTTCGATAGCTTCCTGCTTCTCTCGCTCTGCACGTTCAAGTGCTTCTTTAGCTTCGCGCTCTGCCTTTTCTTTTTCCTGCTTAGCCAGTAACTCAGCTTGAGCTTTTGCTGCGATAGCGTCTTCTTCGCGCTTCTTAGCTGCTGCTATCAGGTTCTTGTTTGCTGTGCTGGTCATTTCAAACGGGTAGCCTTTACCGAACACCAACACATCCTTGCTACCTAACCCCTCAGAATCCCAATACCATGGACCTGGTGTATGTTTCATATTCACCTCTGTGGCTTGCTGCCAAAAGAAGGCCGACTATGCGGCCTCTACGAATTCACCATCTTCATTAAGCTGATACCAGGTGTCTGGTTTGATTCCGTTTTCACCGACTTTACTGGCGCGAATATGAATTAACTCACCATCTTCATCGCGATAGCAGAGCACGACCGCTCCACCCTCAGACGCTCGCGCCTTGCCTTCAATGCCGAAAGATGCAGCTACTGATTGTGATCCAGATACTTCAGCCGCTGACTGGTCGCCAGTGTTGGTTGCTGCTGACCGGTTGCCAGTGTTGGTTGCTGCTGACTGGTCGCCAGTGTTGGTTGCCGCTGACTGGTTGCCAGTCATGATCTGCTGCTCTAACGACTTATCGATCTTAATCCAAATCCATTCAATACCGCGCTGGATGAACTGAGAAAGATTCAATTCAGCTTTAATCATGATACTGGCGCTGGCGATTTTTGTATCACCACCTTCTTCACGGTTAGTTGTACCGAATGAGATAGTTTCTGCAAATCGGCCATCTGCTGGCGGGTAGTAGCCAAACACATCAAATGGATATTCACAGGCATGAAAACCAGAACCACAAACCTCTACCTTTCCGTCGTGGTTGAAAGTCTTCCCTATTTCAAACTGGAAATCACGGCACTTGAGTTCTTTGTCAAAACCCTTGTATGTCACAATCTCTTTGGTCATGTTGTTATTCCTGATTGGGTAATAAAAAAGGCCGCATTGCGACCTGATTAGATAAGTGGCTTACTGCTCAGCTTCATGCGCTGAACGGCGTGGATTTTATTCCCGAGCGGGTTAGCGTCCCGGTAGTAGGCGCGATTCTTCTTAACCGCTGATACTTCAACTTCCTTCTGACGCGTTCCGGCAAGCGAAATGGCTTTGGTTACGCGCTCACTACAGCCTTCCGACAGCCGTGAAAATGCACGGTCAATCTTTTTACAGTAGGCTTTAGCTTCTAACTTCTGAGCTGCTTTCATGGCGTTGTAGGCAGCCATACGGCGTTGATTTCTGTTCATGGGTATTCCTCAGTGAATGCTTTGGTGGTGAAGTGCTGCGATGCTGATCTCCGCAGTTGCGCTTTTTCACGCTGCATTTCACATCACCCCGAAGCACTCACTTCGGCCTGTGTATTCACAGGGTTAAATTTTTAAAGAGCCCGAACTCAGTTCCTTGTTCGTGTTCAGCTTCCTGCTGATGGACTTATAATAGGCTTGGCTATTTTTTATGTAAATAGCTAAAACTATAAAAATATCGATTTAACTATTATGGTGTTGATTGATAAAGATATTTATTTTTTTATCTCGAGCGTGCGATACTGCTACGAGTGAAAAATGAGCGAGGGATTGGTATGGATTACGAAGAAAGGTTTTTTGCCGAGATGCATCCGCAGATAGCCCAGGTGATTGGCATCGCTGTTATGCAGCTACTTGTTGAACAGGCTGAGATATCGAAAGCATCGATTATCGAGCAAATACAGGTTCTATGGCAGGAGGATGATGTGGACTTGGCTGTAGAGCTGGCTATTGATGTGCTGAGCTTGCCGAAAGAGTAGGGAAAAATGGATCTCGGTAGAACCTGCGCCGTTGCTGGGTTTTAAGTGGTTTTTATAGGCAAAATAGGCCTAAAATGGATCCCGCGAAATGGCACAAAAAACCCGGCTCGGTGGCCGGGTTGACTTTTACTGTATGTGCGATCAGTATTAACGGAGGTGAATGATTTTGCACATGCGCTTAATCTTATTGATTAGCAATTCTCTATCAGTGCCATTTTTTGTGTGTTGCATGGCAATTATGTCTTTCACTAAACTATTGAATTCCTTTTGATTTCTCGGTGATAGTCTTCGTTCTATCTTACCAAGTAATTCAATCGGAAATTTAGTAGTGCTGAAATAGCCTTCATGCTGTAGCTGGATCAAAAGCTCTTCATAAAACTCCAACAGCGGCTCGGCGATTTCATTGAACTCCTTTCTCTTATCACGTTTTATGGCACTTCTGTGCCCCATAAAATGACCAAGCAGGAAGGATATAACCGTCCATCCCAAAGCGATAAGGGGCAGAGAATGTTGGATATACTTATGACCTTCAATGATTTCCTTTGGCATTATTCCTGGACTCTTTTTCCCTTCTTTGGCTACGCGATTGGTTATCTCTCCGCCAGGTAACTCAGTTGTATGCCCTATCCAAACGTCTCGTCAGGCCACTGGCTGGTTAGTAGTCCAGCACAGACCACCAGAAGACACGGCCAATGATTTCTATCTTTTCTAGCGGCTTATCTTCTGGCTGGTGCTCAACTGAGTTATAGCTGCGCACACTAACGGTATCTGGACCAACCCTGTAAAGCAGCTTTATTCGCTTCCAGCCATCCTCACTAATCGCGTATATCTTCCCATCAACGATTTTCTTGTCTTCGGTGTTGATTGCTACCGTGGTGCCGTCAGGTATGTTTGGCTCCATGCTATTGCCGCGAGCAGGGAAACAGAGAATCCCGTGACCGTCTGTACTGGCACCAATTTTTCTCAGCGTGGATTTTGAGAACCGCAGCTTAAACCCGTTATAGTCCTCTTCGTTGTAGCTTCCATCACCACACGCAAACTCAATATCCTTCAGAAATGGTACTTCCACCTCATCATCCCTCAGCGGTGTTTTGCTGTCCCAAACCTCGATAGTCCCCCACTCTGACTCGGGGGCAATATTTGACTCCTTAGAATCTGAGCGCATTGGTCCAACGCCATCACTTAGCCACTCAGGGCGCACGCCAAGCACTTGAGCTATTTGAACGGTCTTTCTAGAGCCTTTAGCTCCTCCGCTTGCTAGCTTCCATACGCTTGGCTGAGCCATACCAACAGCTTCAGCAAGAGCGCCCTGAGTCATGCCTCGCTCCTGCATTGCCTGATTTAATCGCTCTGAAAATGTTGTCTTGTTCATGTCTCAATCATATAGCTGTAGCTATCATAGATTCAAATAGCTTTGTCTATTTACATTCTCAATAGTTAAGGCTATTATTGACACTGTGATATAAAGCAGGAGCTATTTATGGTCAACAAAGCTATCAATTTGGCTATTGAGTTCGTGGGTAGTCAGCAAAAGTTAGCTGACGCCTGCGGAGTTAAGCAGCCATCCGTGTGGGCTTGGTTGCATGGGAAGAAAAAGGTTTCAGCCGAAAACGCAAAGCGTATTGAGTTGGCAACCGGTGGACATGTCCCTGCTTACCAAATCCGTCCAGATTTATCAGACCTGTTTCCTCACCCGAATCAGGCCGCTTAAGAAGTAAGCAACACCGCTCTTTAATAATCTGCCTCCCTCGGAATACCAGGGAACCACAACGCATCAACCGATGCGTAAACACTTATTAACTAAAGGAAGTATTACAAATGGAACTAGCAAATCACAGCAAAAAGGTACGCGAAGTGGAAACAGAGCTTCGTGCCCGACTCGTTTCCATGGGTCAGACAAATTTTGCAAAGATGGCGGGATGGGCTGATTCAAAGGTGAGTCGATTAAACATCCACGATATGGCTGTGACGTTCGTTCTTCTGGGGAAAGTCTGGGAGACAAGCCTTATTCGTGAAGTGGCAAGACAGGCTATTGCAGCTGTGATGCCAGAAAGCAAAAAGCGCCCGGTGGTGGCCGGACGCTCTGAGCAACTAACTATCGACTTCTAAACACACTGTGTTACGTCAATAACAACAGGAGTAATTATGAGTTCTCTATCACAGCTTTACAAGTCCAAGGATAAAAACGGTACCGAAACCACAGTGAAGAAAACCTTCCTGGTGCCGCTGTCAGAAATCTATGTGGAGCCTGGCTTTAACGTTCGTGAAATAGACCAGATTCACGTCGAAGAGTTTCGGGATGCGTTTATTGCCGGCGAGTACGTTCCGCCCTTGGCTGTTCAGGTTACAGAGCAGGGCGTGAAAATCATTGACGGGCACCATCGGTATTATGGGGCCATCGCCGCGCAGGAGTCCGGCACCGAAATTCCACGCCTGGAATGCAAAGATTTCGTTGGTTCTGATGCCGATCGCATCGCCTTCATGGTTACCAGCTCCCAAGGTAAACCTCTGACGCCCCTTGAACGAGCAGCAGCCTACCAGCGCTTGATTAACCAAGGATGGGAGCCTGCAGAGATTGCGAAGAAGGTTAAGCGCTCAGTTGCTGGCGTTGATCACCACCTTCAGTTGCTGACCTGCGGTGATGAGCTGATTGGCATGGTTCGTTCCGGTGAGGTCGCTGCCACTACAGCAGTTGCATTATCCCGCGAGCATGGTCCTCAGGCTTCCGCAGTAGCGGTAGAGCAGATGGGAAAGGCTAAGGCTGCGGGCAAGTCAAAGCTAACGCGTAGTGCTGCATTACCGCAATTCAGTGCTGCGAAGGCGCGAGAGTTCATCCAGCTGATCGCCGATCACCAGTCAATCTCCATTCCAGAAAAAGCACTAACCATCCTGAATGAGTATCGCCAGTTCCTGAAAGATGCTGGCTGGGAGGAAAAGAGTGAGCATGCTTCTAATGGCTAAAGCCATGACGATGAAAGTAGGTAATCCCCTGAGAAAGCTGGTACTCCTGAAGCTGGCAGACAATGCCAGCGATTTGGGCGAGTGCTGGCCTAGTTATCAACATATCGCTGACCAGTGCGAGATAAGCAAGCGCTCAGTGATGAACCACATCGACGCACTATGCGATGCCGGACTGGTGAGAAAAGAGTATCGGCCTGGACCGAAAGGAAACTCCAGCAATGTGTATCACCTAAGCCTACATGGTGCAGGAGATTCACTAGGGGGTAGTGCAGCAAATTCACCAGGTGGTGCAGGAGATTCACTAGGGGGTAGTGCAGGAGATGCACCCAGAACCAGTCACTCTTTTGAACCTATCAATGAACCTATACAGCAGGTCGCTAACGCTCCATGTGAAGTGCATGACGTTTCTTCGAAGTATGCCTTTGCAGGAAATGTCATTCGACTTAACCACGATCACTTCCAGAAGTGGAAGGACCTCTACAGAAACATTGACCTGGTTTATGAACTGAATCGCCTTGATATCGAGTTCACCGCTGAAAAGCCAAAAAACTGGTTCATCACTGCAAGCCAGAAGCTTAGCTATCAGAACAAACAATCTGCCGGCCGACAAATTCAGAAAACGGCCGTGAACCAATCACACTGGAACGACAAAGACGAGTGGGAGAACAACTTCCTATGAAAAACCTTGTCCAGGCGATTCACAATCGCGACAGCAATGCACTGGCTCGCCTTGCTGGAGAAAACAAAGAGCCAGATCGCGGAGTCAACAACGAGGCTGAGAGACTGGTGGATATCCTGTTCGACAACCTCAAGCAGCTTTTTCCGGCATCAGTCAGTACCGCCCTGAAAGACCCGCGTGACGAAGCAGCTGCAAAGCGCCAGTGGATTGCGGCATTTGCAGAGAACAACATCCGCAGCAAAGAGCAGCTTAAATCCGGAATGCAGCACGCTAGGGCAAGCGCATCTCCGTTCTGGCCGTCCCCGGGGCAATTCATTGCATGGTGCAAAGACGCAGAATTTAAAGCTGGCGGACTTCCTGATACAAACGAGCTTTACGACATGGTTATGGAATACTGCGCCCACAAAATTGAGTACGAAACACCGGAGCGATACCCATGGAAGAGCAATGCGTGCTACTGGATGGTGACGAAACTATACGACCTGATGCGATCGCTTAATCTGACAGATGCAGAGCTGCGAAAGCGGTGCACTGAAGAGCTGAGAAAAATGGCTCACCGCATTGAGTCTGCCGAAGAAATCCCCGCTCCTGTTGTTCAAATCCCCAAGCTTCACATCCCACTCAGCAACGATAAAGGCCTGGCGAAAATTGCCGAGCTTCGTGCCAAGCATCGTCTTGGGAGACATTGATATGGACACAGAACGCGAAAGATTCGAAAGATTTTTCCGGAGCGTTTACCGAGAAAGATACCGACTGGAGAGAACGTATCTCGGCTATCGTGACCCATTCGTAAACACATTATTTTTCTTCTGGCAGGAGGGAAGATGAACGCACGAGATAAGATGCTTGCTCACCTAGAAACCAGCAAGCCAACATCCTCATCTGAGTTTCACGCACTAACCAGAGCACCAAAATCCCGCGTCAACCAAATCCTCAAAGAGCTACTCGAGTCCGGCCATATCGAAATTGACAGTCAGATTAACGACATCAAGCGCTACCGGCTAACTAGCCTGCACAGCAATCGTCGTCAGGCGATTCTTGACTATCTGGATGATGGTCACGAAGGAACATCTGGGGATATCTCAGCTGCTACCGGCGTATGCCTGTCAATGACGACGCAGATACTAGTATCGCTTAACAAGCGGGGTGAGGTATATCGCGAGTGGTTAGGTCGGGAAAAGGTCTGGATGTACCGCAAGAACGCGCCACATAAGTTCGGTTGCGCCAACCCACTGACTGCATTTATCAACCAGAGATTAAGAGAGGTACGGACATGAGTAATAGTGATTATGCATTTTACGCAATCATCGACGATGAGGATGCGATCGTTTCTGTAGGGCATGAGAAATACGGAGAAGTTAAGGCTGTATTCCGCACCAAAGAGGATGCTCAGAAAGCTATTGAACTACAAGATGACGCGAATGGCCTACGCATAGAAAAATGCGAAATCGTACAGGCCTAACACCCCAGCACGCTGATGGAGAGGAATGATGAGCGATAGAGCGGAATTTAACAGAGAAATGGCACGAATTATCGTGCATAACTTCTCGATGAAGCCAGAAGCATTGGCAGTCGTAGAAAAATGGGAAGACTGGAATTTTTTTTATTCCATGGGCTTCCGAAAAGAAAGTGCCGGGCAAGCATATCAAGAATGGCTAAAAGACTTATAGCAGCCAACCTGAAGGTAAGTGATGGAGAGGAATGATGAGTAACGAGAATGAATTAGCTAAATGGCTGCAAAGTGGTGGATACCTTCCTGAGTTTCTACGTGACTTCCACGACCAGAAAGACGTGTTTAAGGCTATGCACGACACCATTGGGAATGCTAACGAAAACGGCAATGCGAGAGACGGTCATATCTATGTTATCGACACCTTTCTTTGGTACATGGGTCGATGCGGGTACACCTTGCAAAAATCAAGGAAAAACGTCGAGTTTAAAGATATGCAGGACGACATTGAGCGAAGTAAAGAATATCGCCGCGAAACATTTGCTCGTGTCATTTCAGAACAGAATAAAGGCAAGTGATGGAGAGGAATATGGACGAATCAAGAAAGGCTTTCGAGTCTTGGGTTGTAGAATGGTGGCTGCAGGCAAAGGGTAATATTTGTCGTGATGGCGAGGGATATTCGAATAATTTTATGGAGTATGCATGGAGCGGATGGAAGGCATCTCGCTCCAATATCGAAATTGAATTACCAGAAGTATGCGCATGGAACTTGTGTGAATTGCTAGATAAGAAAGAAGTTATCGAAGCTATCCGCGCCGCTGGAATCAAAGTGAAGGAGTGAGTATGACCTTTGACAAGTACTGGCTTATCGGTCGACTCACTCTTGGGTTTGGCGTGTCTACAGAGTTGTGGCATACGACAAGAAAGAACGACAGCAAGGTGGTTAATTTCATTCACTTTGGATACGTGCCTGACGTTCTTCCAGATAAGAAATGCACTTCAACATTGCTAGTCCTGACAATCATGTGGTTAACAATGAAAATTGGCATCATGAGGATTCGCCATGAAACAGACGATATTTCTCAGGGGTAAGCAGCAACAGCAGTCAGCAATAAACGCCATCCTCGCATCACCTCTTGACAACGACAGACCCATCACCATTCGAATCTCTGACTACAAGCGCAACCTCGACCAGAATGCACGTTTTCACGCGATGCTGGGTGATATCGCTCGTCAGGTCATGTGGTGCGGAAAGCGACTCAAGCCTGAGCAGTGGAAGGTATTGCTGATTAGCGGTCATGCAGTCGCAACAAAGCAGGAGGCTGAAGTAGTACCCGGGTTAGAGGGTGAGTACGTCAACATCCGCGAGAGCAGCGCAGAGATGAGCGTAGGGCGCATGGCGAGCCTCATCGAGTACACGATGGCATGGGCAGCAGGTCAGAACGTCAGATTCACTGACAGGAGGTACGATTGAAGCGAACATATTTCTATCACCCGCCAATGACTACCGACGAAGCCAACCAACTAATCACTCTCTACCACTCCCGAAATGTACAAACAACCAAGCACCTTAGCGCTGACCCACGCCTGTGGGTAGTGGGAGCCTTGTTGCCTGAGTACGCCAGCGAGCCAAAGGGTAGGAGTCAATTTCAATCGAGGATATGGGGATAAGCATGATTCTAATACAAACCGGATTCGGCCTTAGCATAAAGCAACGGCATATGTTTGGTCAGAAAGAATCCAACAGAAAGATGGTTGCCATAAAGATGCCATTTGTCTGCATTTACTGGCTCAACAAGCACGCAACGGCCTATTGGTACGAGTGCGCGCGAGCGGCATTCAATGATCCATCCTGGTTCATAGAAAATCATCACGCTGTACGACAGGCAAAGCGCAAAGCAACCCTAACCAAAATGAAAGCTTTTCAGCAGGCATGGGAAGAGCATCGGGCGCGATACCAGAAGGATATGGAGAAGCTTGAAGATGAAAATCAGCTCCTGAAGAAAAAGCTTTCCGAGGCGGTGAGAGATATTGAGGCGTTCAGAAGGATTTGCGGAGACAAAAAATGAGCAGCTTAGACGATGACTACGCAGACCGACTCGCTGACCTTCTCGAAGATATGGAAGGTGACGGCGTTGACTCTGTAGGAATGATTATGAACTGGGTAGCCGGATATGTTCAGGGAAGAATGGAAGGCAATGGCGCAGAAGCCTACATGTATCAGTTTGAAGATGCCGACATGATTATTCAGATTACCGATTCGGAAGAGACAACAGCAGTGAGGTTGCATTGATGTCGGCATATTACAACGAAATAGACCCATACGCGGCTCAATGGTTACGCAACCTAATTGACGTCGGAGAGATTGCACCCGGTTACGTAGATGAAAGGAGCATTGAAGATGTCACACCAGGCGATTTGCGAGGATTTACCCAGCATCACTTCTTTGCTGGAATCGGTGTCTGGAGTTATGCGCTTAGAAAAGCAGGATGGCCTGATGACAAACCAATCTGGACGGGAAGCTGCCCATGCCAACCTTTCAGCGCGGCAGGCAAAGGAAAAGGGGTTGATGACGAGCGGCACTTATGGCCGGCATTCTTCTGGCTCATTGAGAAATGCAAACCTGGCGTCATCATTGGCGAACAAGTTGCAAGCTCAGACGGCCTCGCTTGGCTCGACCTTGTACAAACTGACCTGGAAGGTGCGAACTACACCTCAGCAGGAACCGATATTTGCGCTGCGGGCTTCGGTTCTCCGCACATCAGGCAGCGACTGTATTGGATGGCCTACTCCAACGACGAACATCAACTTTCAGCCAGAAACGCGCAGGGGAATTCAGAACCTCTCTGGATGCGTGAGATTAGCGGGTTGGCAAACGCCTTTGGCGAACGATGCGACGGGTTCAACGCATTGCTACAGCGGGAAAGACAAGGAAGGAAATCCTCGGATTTGCCTGAAACTTCCGGGTACCGTGAAGCTTTGCACTCATTACCGGTTAACGGCTACTGGAGAGATGCGGACTGGATTTACTGTAGAGATGAAAAATATCGTCCAGTTAGACCCGGCTCATTCCAGATGGTTAATGGCATTGCCAAAAGCCTGGGACGAAGCAAGTCCACATTGGGAGGAATGGCAAAGCGCAATCAAGACCAGCGAATTATTGGATATGGAAACGCAATCAACGCAGAAGTAGCGACGTCATTCGTAAAAAGTTGCATGGAGGTTATTCATGCTTAGTCCCCACGAAGCCCAATCCTACGAGCAGCAGAGCATACGTCGTGCCCTTGAATGTGCTAACTGCGGTAAGCAACTTCACATTCTTGAAGTTCACGTATGCGAATTATGCTGTGCAGAACTGCTATCAGAACCTAATGAAAAAATGACGGAGGAAGATGATGAGTGAGTTACGAATAGGTAGCCTGGCTTTAATTGTGAAAGCATACACAAACCAGTCATCTGTAGGGAAAGTGGTAGAAATACACAGCACTACTGATAAATCAGGGTCATTTATTAGCCCTGCTACAGGAAAGGTAAGATTTTGCCCTGATGCTATTTTCGAGAAGGTCTATGTTTGCATCGGTGATTTTCATTCCGGCTCAGCTGAAGCTGAGGAAGCAGGATTTGGGTTATTTAGGCGAGTGCAACTCATGCCAATCGACGGAGAAGACTTCTCTCACGAAGATGGGCGACAGAAGGAATTGACCAATGGCTAAAGCACCTCGGCGAAAATGCAAAGTCTGCAATGAATGGTTCCACCCGGCATTCTCAAATCAGTGGTGGTGTAGTCCGGAACATGGAACTGAATTAGCAATAGAGCGACGAAGTAAGGAGAGAGAAAAAGCAGAGAAAGCAGCAGACAAGAAACGACGACGAGAAGAGCAGCAGCAGAAAGACAAGCTCAAGATTCGAAAGCTCGCAGTAAAACCCCGCAGTTACTGGATTAAGCAAGCTC
>Ga0213878_10000343_pt1 | contig 17743 bp, 9 predicted proteins | sample VelepicoBEBS_R02_FD_161053 | JGI IMG/M metagenome (GOLD analysis project Ga0213878, IMG submission 161053) | Vellozia epidendroides bulk soil microbial communities from rupestrian grasslands, the National Park of Serra do Cipo, Brazil - BS_R02 | ecosystem: Environmental > Terrestrial > Soil >... | reverse complement strand
CGTTGTCGTCTGCACGCTTCACGCCGTCGCGCAACCAAGCCTCAAACATTGCCTGAACGGGCAGGTTTTCGGCTTCTTGTCGAGCAGCCTCCGCGAGCGTGGCTTCAACCTTTGCCTGCGCCTCGATTTTCGCGGCCCGCTTGGCGTCGTTCGGCTTCACACCCTCTTTGACCAACGCCCGCGCCCTGTCGCGCTCGGTACGTATGGCCTCAAGGCTTGCGTTCGGCCAGGTACCGCAGTAGTGCCACGTCACTTTGCCTTCCCACTTGAAGGCGTAGCTGAAGTGAATCGAAACGCCACCAGCCGCGCTTCGAACTGCGCCAACGAGCCCGTCACCGTCTGCAAGCTTGTCTCCCTTCCACTCTGGCGGCACGGCGTCCAGCTCCTTGACTGTCCAGCGGCGTCCTTTGCCTTGGCGGGGGTATCGGGTCATACGAAGATCTCCAGGTCTAAACCGAGGTCTAAACCGAAGCGCGGCTGCCAGCGAACTTCGTTGAACCTCCCAGAACGAGAGCGCAACTATAACACGTTGATTTTAAACAATAAATTTCTTCCAACGACGTCCGAAGACGTTCAGCTACGTTCAGTGTTTAATTACATGGGGTGCAAGGGGTAGCGAGTTCGAATCCCGCCGTCCCGACCATTTTTATTGAAGTAGATCAACGGGTTAGATGCTTTGGCGTCTGACCCGTTTTTCGTTTCAGCTCTGCTCAAGAGCGCCAGGTCTAAACCAGGCACCGCTCGGCAAGGAACGCCATCGGACGACATGGGACGCCGGGATCGCAAACCATCGTTTGGCGCGGCCGGTGAGCGCGCACCTCGAAAGGATCGTCAAGCAGCCTTTCGCGGGGTCTAGCCTGCTCGATACTTTCTGCCACTAGCGCACGCCTGCGCTGCCGCGTGACATCGCGATCAACTACAGGACACCGTGGCAGGTATGGGAAGCGAGCAGAAATCGACTTCGGTGCTCAAACATTCGAACGACAACAAGCTGATCTTGGGTTCCCCGTGCAGACGGCTCGTCATTGGGCCATACGCAAACATTTGCGACGTAGAGCAAGCGCTAAGGCGACTCTGCCAAATCGTGCCGGACACGACCGCAGCATTGACGCCCAAGTCAAACGGTCGGACGAAGGTGCGGTTCAGTAACTCTGTCGAGTTCACGGTCACATCCGAGGCCTCCAAAGAGGCGGTCACAGCACTGCTCCGCCAAGCGAGGCACAGCGACGTGGATGACCAACGAGATGCACGACGCCGCCGCTTCAGCATCTCCGGCCCCATTGCAAGATTTGCGGACTAAGCCGCGCCCCTAAGTCGCCACAACGACTTCGGAAGGATTGCCGCCGAAGGCAACCCTTGTGCAAATACCCAGTATCATCGCCTCGAACTGGTGACAACCACCAGTTGGGAGACCTTACAGATTTGACAGCGGAGCGCAGCCCCATGAACAACAAGATTGCCGCGCACTTTTCCGGCCATGAGACATTTCCATTGCGCCAAATGTGGCTCAAGAAGGCCTTCGACCAAGCGGAGGATGGGGGGCTGATTCGCAAGTCCACCTTCACTGACGAGAACGCAATCGCGTCCTTCGGCGTTGGCAAGAACATGGTCGCTTCGATCCGGCATTGGGCCTTGGCATGCGGCGTCATGTATGAGGTGGACGGTGGGTTCCGAATTGGCGGACTCGCCACCGAGATACTCCAAGACGGAGGCCTAGACCCCTACGCAGAAAGTCCATCGACCGCTTGGTTAGCCCATTGGCAACTGGCGGGCCACTGCTTTCGATCGACAACTTGGCATTGGCTGTTCAACCATGTGACAGCACCGACCTTCACGCGACAAGAGCTCGAGGATCCACTCGCGCGCTTTGCGCGTGAGCTCGATCCCAAACACCGCCTTTCAGTCTCAACAATCTCTCGCGACTTGGAAACTTGCCTTCGTAGCTACGCCCCCCGCGCGGCTGGAGGCTCACCGGAGGACTTCGCCGAGCCGCTGCTTGGCGAATTGGGCCTACTACAAGAGGTACACAAAGGCCAATACGCCTTCCGCCGCGGCCCTAAGGCGTCGCTGCACGACGGTGTATTCGCGTATGCCCTCGTCGACTTTTGGGACCGCACGGCCGAAGGCCTAAGTTCGCTTGCCTTTGAGGCGGTGGCTTACGCCGAGGGCTCGCCGGGACGGGTCTTCAAGCTAGACGAGGAGTCGATCGCACAACGGCTGATTGCCCTCTCCGACTTCACCGGGCGCAAGCTCGAATGGACCGACTCTGCGGGCCTCAGGCAGGTCCACCGCAAAGAGCTGTCCAAGGAAGAAATCAAGAACATGATCCGGCTCGCCTATGCGTGACACGAAGCAACTCGCTCTGTCGGACATCGTCCAAATCTCGCGCCAGTACCAGCGCTCCATTCGCGTCGACGCGGACATCGGCAGAGCGGACGCCCTAACCGGCTACATCTGCCATGCCACAGCCAACTCCGTGGTCGATGGCATGTGCGCACAGCTCGCAGGCACCAATCAACGCTGCTTCACTTGGACCGGCCCCTTCGGAGGCGGTAAGAGCTCCCTGGCCGTAGCCTTGGCGAGCGCGCTTCATCCGGAAAAAGGCCTTCGGGCCAAGGCCCGGGAGGCGCTGCGCTTGGACTCCAAGCCTGCATTCGACACCGCTTTCCCGGTGCGCAAGGGATGGCTGCTCGTGCCAGCCGTGGGCCGCCGCGGAAGCGTGGTCGCGGAGCTGCATGCGTCACTCCGCCGCACACAGGGCCGCAACGTGGACGGCCGCAGCAAGCCGACCGCCCAATCGCTGATCGCCGAGCTTCTCGAAGAGGCCAAGAGCCGCCCGCAGGATGGCGTGCTGGTCATCATCGACGAGATGGGCAAATTCCTGGAGGCATCCGCCCTGGGCTCCGGTGACGACGTCTACTTCTTCCAAGAGTTGGCAGAGGCCGCCGCGCGCTCCGAAGGCCGCTTGGTGGTTGTTGGCGTACTGCATCAATCCTTCGCGCAGTATTCGGCTCGCCTGGGCATCGACACGCGCGACGACTGGGCCAAGGTCCAAGGCCGCTATGTTGATCTGCCCTTCGTGGCCGCGAGCGACGAAGTAGTCGAGCTAATCGGTCGTGCAATCCAAGTCAAAGGCGGCTCGCCGTGGTGGATGGCCGAGGCCTCCGTCACCATCGCCGAGGTGATCCGCTCGCGCCGCCCCGCCGTGGGCAAGGACTTCGCCAAGGCCTTAGAGGCCTGCTGGCCGCTGCATCCGGCCATGGCCGCGCTGCTGGGCCCGATTTCCAAACGGCAGTTCGGCCAAAACGAGCGCAGCACCTTCGGCTTCCTGTCGTCAGTGGAGCCGCATGGGTTTCGCTCCTACCTGAACTCGACGCTCAAGGACGAGGCGAGCTGGTATCGCCCGAGCGATTACTGGGACTACCTGCGCTCGAACTTGGAGCCAGCGATTCTTGCCTCCCCCGACGGGCATCGCTGGTCGCAGGCCGTCGAAGCAGTGGAGCGGGCCGAAGCCAAGACGGGCGATCCGCTTCTGGTGGCGATGATCAAGAACATCGCGGTGATCGACATGTTCCGCAACGGCTCGGGCCTGGCGGCCGATGCTGCGGCGATCGAATCGCTCTTCTATCCACGGCCGCTTGAGGAGCTCCAAGCCGGCCTCAAAAAGCTCTCCGACCTCAAAGTCGCCCTCTTCAAGAGCTACACCGGCGCGTGGTCAGTCTTCGAGGGCAGCGACTTCGACATCGACTCGGCAATCGCCCAAGCCCTGGCGGCTTCGCCAGGCATCGATTACGGGCGGCTCGCACAGCTAATGGGCCTGCATCCGGTGGTGGCCAAGCGCCACTATCACGACACGGGCACTATGAGATGGATGGAGCTATCTCTGTGCAGCATCGAACAAGCCGAGAAGATCGCCGCCAACTACCGCCCCAAGAAGGGCGAGTTCGGGACTTTCATCCTCGCGCTGCCTAGCAAGGGCATGAAGCCCAGGGACGCGAGCATGCGCGCAGCGGCCTGCTCGAAGCTGCTTCCCTGGCCTGTGATGGTGGGCATCCCCGCCAATCACACCCGCATTGCCGAGCTCTCCGCAGAGCTGGTTGCCTTGGAGCAAGTGAAGGACCGGCACGAGCTTTCGGGAGACGCCGTCGCCCGTCGCGAGGTCTACGCTCGTCTGGCAGCCACCCGCGCGGACTTGGAGGATCAATTGCAAGCGGCGGTGTCGCGGGCGAAGTGGCACAAGGGTGAGCATCAGATCGTCGAGGCCGGCGAGAAGCTGTCACCGGTGGCCTCCGACCTGGCCGACGATCTCTTCACTAGTTCGGCTCCGGTGTGGAGCGAGTTGGTCAACCGCGACAGCGTGTCGAGCAATTCAGTGAAGGCCCGCCGCGACTTGCTGCACGCGATGATCAACGCCGAAGGCCAAGAGGCCCTGGGCTTCGAGGGGTTCCCGGCCGAGCGCGGCCTCTACGAAACGCTGCTCAAAAGCACGGAGCTCCACCGCCAAGACGGCTCTGGCGCCTGGCGCTGCCTGCCACCAGGCGATGGGTTCGCCAAGGGCTTCGAGCCGTTGTGGAATGCCACTCGCGCCCTCTTCTCCGACGCCGAGGCCAAGGTGGGAGCGCACGAGATCTACAAGCTGTGGAGCGCTCCGCCCTTCGGCATGAAGTTGGGCATCCAGCCGGTGGTCCTCACGGCTTTCCTGCTCGCCCACAAGGCCAACATCGCCGTCTACAAGGACGGAATGTTCGTGCCACGGCTCACCGACTTCGACATCGACGAGTGCCTGCAAGACCCGCATCGCTTCTCGCTGCGCTGGGTAGCCATAGACGAGGAAAAGAACCGGATACTCGAAGGCATCTCGGAGCTGCTGGCCGAAATCGGCGAAAACGCTGGCGCGGCCGACCCGCTCGAAGCCGCTCGCGGCCTGGTGGCGATGGTCTTCAACCTGCCCGAATGGGCCCGCAGGACCTCGCGGCTGGGCCAGACGGCCAGGGACATGCGCGACATGCTCTTGAAGGCCAGCGACCCGCATAAGGTCTTGTTTGTCGACCTGGCTTCCCTTCTGGGCGCCGCCGACGGCAAAGCGTACGTGAAGGCGCTCCGGGCACCGCTGCAGGAACTCGCTGGCGCCTACGGAAAAATGCTCTCGGATGTAGAAGCCAGGATGCTCTCCGCTCTCGACGCGAGCCGCGATGACCTTGCGGCCCTGCGCGAGCGGGCGAAGTCGGTCTCAGGCATCTCGGGCGACTTCGAGATGGACGGCTTCGCGACGCGCCTGGCCAATTACGACGGATCGCGAGCCTCGCTCGAAGGCATTCTGGCCCTCGCGGCCGAGAGGCCGCCACGCGATTGGGTGGACCGCCACATCGATATGGCGGTCTTGGGGCTGGCCAAATTCGCGCGGCGCTTCCGCGAGTCGGAGGCCTTCGCGGCCGTGCAGGGCCGCAAGGCGCACAGCGAAGCTATCGCGGTCGTCATCGGAGCGGGCGCTGACACGAAGACCATCTCGCGCTCGTTCGCGATTTCGGATCGGCATCGCAAGACTGTGGAAGCCAAGGCCAACGAGCTAGCCTCGATGCTTGAAGGCCAAGGCTTGGGGACCGACGTATTGCTGGCGATCCTTGCCAAGGCCGGGATGAAGCTGGCGTCCATCGACAAGGAAGAGGCCAATGGCTGAGCGGCATGTTCTGGGAATCTCGGGCGGAAAGGACAGCGCGGCGCTCGCCGTCTACATGGCCGCCAACCACCCCGAGCTCGACATCGAATACTTCTACACCGACACCGGCGAAGAGCTCCCCGAGGTCTACGAGTTCCTCGCCAAGCTTGAAGGCAAGTTGAACAAGCCGATCCTGCGGTTGAATCCCAACCGCGACTTCAAGTTTTGGCTGCGCCAATACAACCACTTCCTGCCCAACCCCAACTCGCGGTGGTGCACCCGGAAGTTGAAGCTTGCCCCGTTCGAAGAATGGGTCAGGCCCATGCTTGCGGACGGCGACAAGGTCACCTCCTATGTCGCGATCCGCGCCGACGAGGACTACCGTGAGGGATACGCGGCCAAGGCCGACAACCTCTTCGTGAAGCTACCGTTCCGCGAGGCCGGCATCGACAAGGCCGGCGTTATTGACATCTTGGAGAACTCCGGCGTCGGCTACCCCAAGTACTACGAGTGGCGTTCGCGCAGCGGCTGCACCTTCTGCTTCTTCCAACAGAAGATCGAGTGGGTGCGCCTGAGGAGGAAGCATCCTGACGCTTACGAGGCCGCCAAGGCTTTAGAGAAGGATGCCTTGGAGCACGGCTCGCCTTTTACCTGGTCGAAGGGCGAATCGCTCGTCGACATGGAGCAGCCGGAGCGCATCGCCGAGATCGAAGCCGAATACGGCATCCGCCGCGCGCGGATGCTCAAGGCTATCCCCATCAATCCGCTGCGGCCTGTGAAGGCCTGTCCGGACGACATCGACGACATCTACGGCGTCGACGAAGGCAACGGTTCCTGCGCCGTTTGCCACAAGTGACATCGGTGGCGGCACGCGGTCAACACTTAACCACAGTGGGCCGCACAACCTGCGGATCACCAAGTAGCCAATCAGGCGCCCTTCGCTTTGCGCGATTTTGAGTCATAAATCTGCATGAGTGCTAGGTAGGCTGCACGGCAGGAATCGGCGCCATTAATCGCACGATGTGGCTCAGGCTCGCCCGGGATATGGAAGTAATCACATATTCCGCTCAGTGACAAGTCCTTTATGTCTCCGTTTACAAACAAGGGCCAAGCGAGTGACTCCGTCCCTATCCAATGGTAGTCCAGTCCCAACCGTTCAATACCAACAGACGCTGCACCAAGAGTTACAAAGGAACGATCAAAACTAGGATTGTGCGCCACGGGAATGCAGTCTTGAGACATCGCTAAAAATGCTTTCCAAACCGCCTCTGCTTGATCGCTTGAGATCAACCATTCGGAGGCGTTGAAACCGTTTACCTCTTGCGCGCGAGGCGAGAGTCGTTCCGGATATTTCGGGAATAGTCTTCTATTGAACCTTTCGCGAACAACTTTGGCATCGGGGGTCGTACGAACGGCGCCGATTTCAATAACTTCGTGGAATCCAAAGACTACTCCTGTGGTCTCCACATCGATAAAGCAGAGATCTTTTTGCAGGAGTGAAATATTAGACCGGGTAGACACGCTTGGCTTCCGAGAAGAATTGCTCGTACTCACTCATGTACTGGTTGAAAGTCCTTGGCGAAGTGTCGCGCGCAAAGCACCAGGCCAATGGCGCGGGATCCTGTGGAAGCTTCATGTCGAGCGGAACGAGAAATATCACGTCGTCCACGCGATAAAGGCTATAGGTGATACGTTGAGGCGTTAACGCTATCTGAAACTGAGCGGCAGGGGCATCAGCAATGTTTGTAATTGTGATCCCACCCTCACCATTAGGTTCAATGTCGCACGGCCCGAGGATGCCACGAATTGAATCGGCTAGTGCTGTTCTCATGTAAGCACCGTCTCGATCGTAGAACTTTCGGCGATACATTTCGACCAGTCCATCGTCCCAGACATTGGCGAAGCAAACTCGCAGTCGTCGAGAGGGATCTTTTCTAAATTCCGTCAATACGCGTCTAAATTCGCCAATGCGATAGCCGACTACGATGTCAATTTCGCGCGGAAACTGTTCCGTCACGAGGCGAATAACACCGTTATTCAACACATCCCGAAAACTGCCAGCAAAAGTTTGAACCGGTTCTACTGCTCTATCTGAGCTTAGGAACGAAAGCTTGGAAGGGATTCGACGCCTAGCGCCAAGGGTCAGCAGTTGTTCGCAAACAGTCGTTAGCGTTGCAGGAAGCCCCGTTGCGGCGAGATCCACCTTATTCGTCGGCACTGCGAAATAGTGCACAGTCAATCCACCTAGATCACTCGGCAGGGCTACGCGTCGAGCCTCTGGGTCGTTCTTCGGGTATTGAGGGACAAGGAGCCTGGCTCGGTCGCGACCGTGGACTCCGAAAAAAAGTCCTGCCTCAAACGCAAGATTGTCCCGCGGTTCGTGGCGCTCTGACTCGCGGTACCAAGTCCTGTCGTCTGGAGTCATAAACAGTAATGCAGCATCCGTGTCTTCGACAAAGTGCTTCAACTGCTCCAGCGGATAATTGCCGCCCTGCCACACAACCGTCCAAGGCACTGGCTCGATGGCGCCCGCGTAGACTGATCGAATCTGGGCGGTAATCCAGTCTACATACGGACGTGCCTCGGTAGAGCTTCCAATAAAGACTCGCATGCGTTGCCTCCCTGAACAATTAACCTGCAGGCGCTATTGAGAGCCCGGCGCGCTATTACTACCGTCGGCCGCGATGGCAGCAACTGCAGCCTCAATATCCTGATCCGACAAAAATGGAGCTTGTGCAAAGACTAGGCCTTGCTCACCGTTGAGCTTAGCGGCCAAATGCCCACGGCCCAGTAACAGCTCCGCTCCGGGTCGATCCAGCGCGATCTTGGACGTCGCCTCGCTGGAGACCTTCAAGATCAATCGGTTGCCCAGGTTCTCGCGAAGCTGCATGGGCATCACGTCCTTGTCCGGGCGCTGAGCCGCGAAGATCAAGTGGATGCCAGCAGCGCGGGCCTTCACGCCCAGCCGCTGCACGGCGGCCCCCACCGCGCCTTTGTAGGCGTCGTCGAGCATCCAGTCCGCGAACTCGTCGTGGATCAGGAAGACCATGGGCAGCCGCTCGGCAGCCTGGACCTTGGAGTTGTAGGTCGGCAGGTCCCGCGCGCGGGCCTTGGCGAACGCGCGGTAACGGTCCTCCATCTCCTGCACCAGGGCTCCGAGCACTTCGCCCGCCTTCTCCTTGGTGGTGACGATCTCCTCCCGCATGTGCGGCAAGTCGGCCAAAGGGGCGTAGTCGACGCCCATCTTGGGATCGATCAAGATGAGCTGAGCTAGCTCCGTAGGATTGGTCGCGGCGATGTCCAAGATCAAGGCCTGGATTAGCACCGACTTGCCGCTTCCCGTCGCACCGGCCACCAGCGAATGCGGCTCATGGGACGAGAGCCCGCCGAACTCCGCGCCGAGGTTCAGATACAGCAGCGCGCCGTTGATCTCTTGCAGGCCCAAGAGGAAGGACGTGTTGATCCCGGCGACGTTGCGGTTGAGCTCGCGGCGGGACCAGAGCTCCCAGAGCGACACGGCTTGGCGTTTGGAGCCGGCGACCGTCACCACGATCTCGCCCGGCTTGGGCTGGACGGTGACGAGGTTGATCGCGTGCGTGGTCAGGAGCTGCGTGCGCTTGTTTTCGATGTCTTCGACGCGCAGCTTGTCGGAGCCGGCCAGGCGCACCAAGCAGCCATTGGGCGTCAGCCTAGTCCCGATAGTCTTGGCTTGGAGCCCGTAGCTGTTGAGCGCCGCCTGGAGCTTCTTGGTGACTTCCTGCGCCCAGTCCTCCCGCTCAGCATCGGACTGCGCGCCGCCTGCGAACTTGGAGGCGACGAGCTCGGCGAGAGCCGAGCCAGGAATCGCGGCCGTACCGCCCGCGGGGGCCGGGGCCGAAGCCGGCACCTCTGCGTGGGCCTGGGGCAGGGTTTGCGCAGTAGCCTGCGGCTCTTGCGCCGGGGCGCTGGCCTCGGCCGTAACCGAGGCGTCATGCGGCTCCTCCAACGAGGCATCGACCGCGGCGTTGGCGAGCTGGCCCATGGCCGCGAGCCATTGCACGCGCGGTGCAGGCTTCTTGAAGCTGTGTCCGGACCAAGGCTCGTGCGGGCCCACGCCGGCGCGCGCTTGCAAGCTTCCAGCGTCCTTCGCGTACGCCTCGACGAGCTTGCGGAGGTCGTCGCGGTCGAAGACCTCTTGCCAAGCTCTGACGCCGCGCTCGTCCAACAGGAGTTCTTGCTCGGAGGCTGACCCCGAACCGGCATCCGAGGTGTGGACGTAGACGTGCGAGTAGCCGCGCAGCGAGATTTCCACCTCGCCTTCGCGAAGCTTCGACCGGGCGCGCTCCAAGAGCCCGGTCATGCCTGGCGGGATTTCTGCGTCGATCAGCATGTCGGCCAGGCGCGCAAGCCACACGTCGCGGTCAAGCCGGCCCGGGTCGCCGAAGAGCGCCTCCCGGAACTTGTCCAAGGTCTGCAGCAATTGGTCTTTTGAGCCGCGACGCGCAGGAGCCAAGCCATCGGCGCCGACGTATTTCGATTCCACGATCGAAATGACGACGCGGATGCCCTCCTCCTTCTCCTCGACGTTGATGGCGAGGATGTCGGCGATGCGGCTCTCCGGCTGGGAAAGCCAGCTCGCGTAGTCGTCGAGCAGGAAGTAAGCGGTCAGGGCCTGGCCGCCGTTCCCCTGGGCCTTGAACTCCTCGGCCAGCAGGTGGCGGCTGAGGACCAGGCCGATCATTTCGCCAGCGGAGACGCCGCGCTTGGCGGCCCGCAGCACGATGTCGCCGGAGACCGAGAGGGCGTCGCGCTTGGCCTTGTCGGCGGCTGCTCCGAGCTCCTCGGTGGTGAGCGGAAGCTTCAAATCGTCGAGGCGCCGGCGCACCAGCACGCCGAGCAGACGCAACTCGGAGGTCGAGCTCACGATCATGTTGCGACCATTGGTCGAGCCGCGGCGGTAACGGACGACGGTGATGCCGTTGTGCTGGAGCTGGCGCTTGTCGAGCAGTTCGTCGTAGGTGGCGACCCACTCGGCCAGGTTGTGGGCGTCGTTGATCAGGTCGGCGAGCGACTGGCTTTGCAGGGAAATGCGCCGGGCCGGCAGGAATCGCTTGTCCGGCTCGGCATCCTTTGAATTGCAGACGGCGGCCACCGCGGTGACATAGGCCCACCCCGAGGCCGTCTGCCAAGGGCACGCCAGGAACGTGGTCGATTTGAGCTCGTCTTCGCCCGAGACGCTGCGATAGGACCAGCGCGAAGGCGCGTGCTCAAGGCTGGGGCGATCGTTGGTCCAGGCGACGGGCAGCCACTCCTCCTTGGCCGCGCGGGCGACTACGTCGTGCAGAAAGGCCACGTCGAAGGCCTTGAAGCCCTGCGCGCTGCCGCCGGGCGTCGACGAGATAGGCGTGACGGCGATGCGCAGCTTCGAGATGAAGTTGTCGCTCGTTTCGCTGACCACCGGGAGGTCCGGGTCGTCGCCGGCCTTATTGACCAGTTCGCCATAGACGCTGCGCAGCTTCACCTGGTCGGCGTGGCGGACCGACACGCTGCATTGGAATTTCCCGTCCTCCTGGATCGAGGAAAGCTCGCGCACCGTCGCCAACGGCAGCTCGGCCGCGTCGGCGTTGTAGAGGACGACGCTCAAGTTCGACGCTTCGTGGGGCTGCAGGCTGACGTAGCGCTCCAGGAGCTCCCGCGCCTGCTTGGCCGCGGCGGCCGGATCCACGTCCGTCATGGCGTCCTCGTCGCCACGGATGGGGGCTTCGAACAGGCTGTAGCCGTTGACCGTGCTGCTCTCGCTAACGAGCTTGGGCGAGCTGCCCGCGTTGAGGACAGCTATCTCTGGATAGAACGGGTGGGCGATCTCGTCGGCGAGCTCGCGCATGAAGATCTCGCGGTCGCCGTAGAGGATGCTGTGGCTGGACAGCAAATGGGTCGCGAAGCCGGCCACGCGGCGTGATTTCACCGCCAGGGCCTTCATGCGCTCCGGGTGCCACGGCGGAATGATCAGCGATGGATTGTCGCCGGCCACGCGGGCCGTGCCGACCGATAGGACTTCCGAGACGAGCTTCGAGCGGCAGATGTCGCCGCGGGCGTGGACCATCAAGCTATTGAGCAGCGCGCCGAAGGATTCGGCTTGGCGCATCACGGCCTCGCCATGGAGGCCAAAGCCGATGAAGTCCTCCATCGCCTTGATGTAGTCCGCTTCGAATGCATCCCACGCGCCCCTGACCTCGTCGCGCTGCGTCTTGGACAGGCGGCCTTCGTCGGCGAGCTCTTTGATCCGGCCCTTGATCGACTGCCGCATGCTGGTGAGCTTGCTCGTGGCTGGCACCAGGGAGCCGGCATCGGTGGAATAGGTGGCCTCCAGCGTGCTGGTGTCGAGCAACGACACGTTTTGCACGCCGCCCTTCTTGCTGACCAAGCGGCGATGGACTTCAGTGCATCCGACGGCGCCCTTGTCCATAAGCCGGCGCATGTCCGCGACCATCGACAGCCCGATCGACCCGGGCTTGTAGATCCACACGAGCTGAGTCTTGTTGATCTTCGTCTCGACGCCGCCGGAGAGCTTGATCAACTCGACATCGAACTTGATCTGCATCGCCGCACGCCCGAGGCCGGTGACCGGCTTGAACTTCTTGTTGCGGCTCTCGGCGATCTCGCGCTCTTTGGCGATGAACCTCTCGAAGTCGAACAGCGGATCGGGAAGGTCGGCCGTGGTCATCTTCGTGACCTTCCAATCCACCTTCGAGCCCATGAGCCCACGCAGCCCCCGATACATTGCCGAGAAGAAGCACCCGGCATCGTGGTTGAAGCGCTCGCGCCACTCGGTCCGGCCCTTGTTGACGGTGAATCGCAGGAAGCGCTCGCCGCTGGCGTCGTCGAGCCCGGCATGAAGGTTGTTGACCACCCGCGCGAACCCGTCGAAGAAGTCTGTGCATTCGATGGGCTTGCCGAACAGCGCCTTCTCCCAGCGCGCCATCAATTTGGCGTCGCGCTCCAGGAATCTGCGGTGCGAGGCGAAGAACTCCTCGTCCTCCGGCGTGAAATCGGCGCGGCGCTCGCGCGACTTCAAATCTTCGAGCTGCTTGCGCCCCTCCGGTGACAGGGAGTCCTCCTCGTCGCAGTCATGCTCGAAGAAGCGCAGCGTCGTGTCCGCCAAGCCCTGCTGCCTCTCCTTGGGCTTGTCGAAGGCCAGATAGACGCCCTCGGACTCCCACTCGAACTGAGCCAGCGCCGAGGCGGCCTCTTGGTCGCCGACGGGCGCCGCGGCGAAGGCGACCAAAGCCTGGCGGGCTCCTTCGACGATCTCGTTGGCGTTGGCCTCGATGCGCTCGGCCAGCTCATCCGGGTCCAACGGCTGCCCGTTCTGGCGCAGCTTCTTCAGCAGCGGCGCGCGCTGGTCGAAGAGCTTCCCGAACGCCTTCTGCCAGGGGCTACGCGCGGTCGCGAAGCTGCGGGGGTTCGAGAAATATCCGCTGTCCCTGGGAAGACCGGCCCGCGGCAGGGCATAGCCGACAGCATCGCGGATCGGCATGCCTCGGGTGGAGATGGCCTCGACGATCTCCGAGCAAAACTCCCCTAGCTGCACCAGGGAGAGCTCCGTAGCAAGCAGAAGCCCCGCGATGGCGGCTTGGAACACCGCACGGTCGTCAGCGACGGGGGACAGGCCGCCGGTGAGGAGCGCCGCATCCACCCATGGCTGTGCTTCCGCTCGCATCTCTTTGGCGCCGATCGGCGTGACATGCGCGAGCGTGTCCGCGAGGTTGTGCTCGCTGCCGCTGGCGGTAAGGATCGCCTCCTTCTGCGTGTCGGCGTTGTTGCGCACGTAGCCAGCGTTCTCTTGGATCAGGATCTCCGGCGGCAGGCCCTGGCCCTCCACCAGAGCCTCCGGGATCATCAGATCCATCCGGGCGAACAGATCCGCCTTGGCCAGAACGGCACGCGCGACTGCCGCCACCTGGCCGGAAGAGAGCCTGTCAAGCCGGAACAGCGCGACGGGGTCGTCCGCCTGGGCGGGCTTGGAAAGGCGTTTGGCGAGGATGTCCGCGCCGACGCGCCCGATGATGCGATCGGTCAGCATGCGGCCTCCACCTCAGACGCGAACGGGTTTTCAACAAAGGAGCAGGAGTCGGAGAGCCTGCGCACGAGCCCCAAACCCACGAGGCGAGCCTCCAAATTTGCCCGGTTCTCGCTGAGCTCCGATTGGTCGATTGATTTGGCCTCCACCAGACGTGCGCCTTCGACATCGCCAATCACCAGGCCATATCGGGCCTTGGCCGCGGCCAAAAATTCGTCGAACTGCATGCGCTCGCCGACCAGCGCGATGACGATGGACTTGAGAAGCCGGTCGTTGGGCGCGTAGCGGTAGCGCCGCGAGAGCCTGCGCGAGCTCAGGCCTATCGCCCGCGACCAAGCCGCATGGATCTTGCCCACGTGCTGGGCGTGCCGCGGCAGCGCGTCCTCGACGAGCTTGACCACCAATTCGTCGGGCTTGCGGCTCGCCAACCCCTCTTCATCCTTCTCGTCGGCCGGTGGCCACTGGAAGGCCTCGCGCAGCAGCTTCACGCGCTCCACATCCGGAAACTCAGATGACGACGCGTCGATCCAGCCCTTCTCGCGGCGGATCGACTCGATGTGCGCGCGGACCGCCTTCTCCGGGCAGCCCTGATTCTGCTGGTAGCTGTCGCCTGAAAGTGCACGCACCTTGCGGCCGTCCTTGGAGACGATCTCGCAGATGAACTCCACCGGCTCGTCGTCGCCTGCCACACGCTTCGCCCGCTCAAGCAAGTAGAGCAGCATGTGGAGGCCGGTGACGGCGATCAGATGCTCCAACGCGTCGTAGACAGGCATGTCCCTGGACAAAATCGCCAGCCAGTCCTCGCAGATCAAATCGAAGCGTGGGTTGGACACCTCAGGCAGATAGCCCGACGTGCGCGGCTCCTCGGGCAGCTGGGGCGCGCCTTGCAGCGCGCGGGCCAGCCGGTTCATAGGAGCGGAGCGCTCGAAGAGCTTGGAAGCCAGCATGTCACCCAGCTGCGCACCGTGTTTGGCGCGGGTGAGCATCAAGTAAAGCAGTTCACCGGTGCGAGCGAAGAAGCGCCGGTCGTTACTCATATTGCCCTTCGCGTCGATCTTCAAGTCTTCGTAGAGCGCGTCGGGGCCGAAGGGGAAAACAAACTTCGAGCTCCAACGCTTGTTGCTGCGGTCCTCGAAGGAAGACGACCGTAGAAGCTCAATCGCCTTGGCGAAGTCGTCGAAGCTTGAGAAGCACTGGCGCAGGTAGGCCACGTCTTCAGCCGAGTCGCCATTGCCGGTCTTGCCGAGCTCGAACTTCGCGAACCACTGGCGCCACTTCTCCTCGTTCGAGAGCTTGGCTTGGGCAATGCTTTCGACAAAGGGGTTGTTGAAGAGCAGGCCGCGCAGGCGCATTTGCCGCTGCGGCTTGAACTTGACCGAGCCGTCGGGCCCGGGGTGGGGGCGCAGCGGCTTGTCCAGATTCGAGCCCAGCACGCCAAGGAATTCCAGGACCGTCAGATGCGGAAGTTGCTCGTCGTACAGGCGGTGCCCCCAGATGTTTTCGTCGACGCAGAAGTCAACGCCCTTGATGAAGGGCCGCTTGAAGATCCCGCTCATGCCGGCGCCCTCACGGTGACGGGGCGAACCAATCCTCGCCCGCCCGGTTCGATGTCGATGAAGTCAAGCGTCATTGCCGTGTCCTCGCCGCCCACTTCGTCATCGTCAGAGGCCCCATTGCGCCGGACGTTCTGCGCCTTTCGCAGAAGCTTGGCCTTGAAGGCCAGCAAGTCCTCAAGGCACTCGTTGGAGAAGCTGGCGGGAAGAGCGCCCTCGGCGACACGGGAGAGAAACTCGTGACGGATGGGCGTGAGATCGAAGACCACGCGATTGGCTGAGCCCGCGGCAAGCTGGACGTCCAGGAAGGGCCGGCCCGTCGTGACGTTGAGCTTGATGGCCATGCCCACGCCTTGCTGGCGCCGGGCGGTGGTCTCATGGTCGCAAAGCACGCTCACGCGACTCTGCGTGAAACCGCCAGAGCTGGCGATGAAGATGCGATCGGCGTTCTCAAGCAGCAGGCCCGTCAACACGCGATTGAGCCCCTTAGCGATCCGCGCTCGGACCGCCTCGTCCACCTGTGTCTTCTTCTCGGAGAGCGTGTCGATGATCCCCAGGTAGTCGCCCGCGAAGCGATAGACCGTCATGGCCCAGCGCGAATAGCCCGGCTCATCGTTGGGCAGAGTGAAGTAGAGCCGGCGACGCTGGTCTTCTAGCATCTCCATGAATGCGGTGGCACCGCCGTCGAGACGCGCTCCTTCATGGCCTTCTAGATAGTGGTTTTGGGCGCGGAGATAACTGTCCGTCGCACCGTAGATGGGGTCGCTAGCCACCAACCGCGCGAAGTCGGCCTGGAGCCTCGAATCATCCCTGCCGTAAACTAGCAAGCCGTCTGCGCCGTTGGTGGTCTCCTCGCCCACGCCGAAGGCCGCCATGGCCTTGAAGACCGGGCCGTCGAATGCCCTGCGCTTCGGGAGGTTTGCGCCGAACGCATTGGCGTAGATGCTGGCTTTGCCAACATTGCCCGCCTCCTGGATCTGCGCAACGTCAGCGCAGGTCATCAAGTTCTCCTTCGCCTCCTTGGCGTCGGCATACCCGAGGACCATGTTCGAGCACAGAGCTAGCAAGTCGCGCACCGGCAGATGAAGACCGTTGAGGCGAGCGATTTCCACCAGGTCGCCGAGGCGACTGGCCAACTGGCCGCCATCGGCTTCGCCGAGCAATCGGCGGCGGTTCTCATTGATCGGGCAGACCTTCCCGCCGCCATTGAACGAGCAGCGGTCGCAGTTAGCCCATTGCGAATGGCCTGCGACCGCTTTGGCGACCTCCTCGAACGTCTTTCGGGTGGTCGTACGGCTGAGGTCGAAGACCGCCAGACGATCGGGGGCAGGCCCGGCCTGCAGGAAGCACTCTTGCAAGGGCGTCCGCAGAGGATGGCGGCCACCATGCCGCTTGCCGAGGTCACGCAGTCGATCCAAAACTTGGCCATGGTTGGCCGCCAAGATCACGATCTCGGCGTCGTCACCGCCCAGTACCGACTTTTCGAGGCGCTGCAGCGGCAGATCGCTCGACTCCCCTCGGAACTCGGAGAGGTCTTTGATGAAGACGGCCAGACGGCCATCAGAGAGCCTCAGCTCCTTGACGTTCCCCTTTGCGGCCCAGGCCTTCGGGTCGCCGCCCAACCGGGCCCACAGGGCCCGGCAGTGGTAGGTCTTGCCGTCCCCGGCCGTGCCGGCGATGAGCATAGAGCCTGGGGCCTTGGATTCGACGTGGGCGACCATGGCCTCGAGCAGCGGGGTAGCGAGCTTGATCGGCTCGACCTTGGCCCGGCCGACGGCGGCGGCTACGTACTCGTCGAAAAGCGTTAGGTTCTGGGGCGTCGGACCGTAGCTGCGTAGCAGTTTGACCCAGGCACTACTGGGCATATCAGCTACTTGATGCTCTTCTTGATTTGGCAAGTTTGTTCTCCCGTTCTAGGGGGATTCTGACCTGATTCAACGCTCACAAGAGCCGCTCAGCCAGAGCCGCGATGTGCCCAAGGATCGAATAAAGAATTTTTCAATCACATATGACCTAACTGAACTGTAGAAGACCAGACGGCAACGCAAAGCCATCCCTGAAGCAGTCCACCACCAAGCCAGCTTCTCCGTCGGGAGGGGCTGGCTTTTTTGCCTCACACCTCAAGGAGCCGACTTATGCGCCCACTCTGCCCTTCCCCGCTCGAAAACCTCGCCGCGTTCGCCATCGCCTTCTTCTCGGGGGTGATGACCGTCGTCGGCATCAGCAGCTACTTTCGTCGCACCCCGGACTCGCGCGCCAATGGAGACCGATGACGAGTTCCCGTTTGACGGCCGGGATCCCTACGCCGCCGATAGCGCGAATCGCCCTAGCAGCCACGCCGATTGGGTCTGGTTGGCCGTAAGCGGTAAGTCGTGGGCGTCCTTGCCGGCCTGCTCAGCGTTTGATACGTGACGCCGTGTAGGCAATGCATTCCACGATGCCGAGCGAGCTCAACCACACCTGGTGCTCGGCATC
>Ga0213878_10000342_pt1 | contig 17760 bp, 10 predicted proteins | sample VelepicoBEBS_R02_FD_161053 | JGI IMG/M metagenome (GOLD analysis project Ga0213878, IMG submission 161053) | Vellozia epidendroides bulk soil microbial communities from rupestrian grasslands, the National Park of Serra do Cipo, Brazil - BS_R02 | ecosystem: Environmental > Terrestrial > Soil >... | reverse complement strand
GAACGGGCGCAATCGGCGTGTGCCTCCGGCTGCCTGCGCAGCCAGAGGCGCGGCAAAGGTGTTTTGCCCTACAGATCGTGCGCCGGCTTAGCCAGCTAAGGATGCTCGAAGTCTGTCTTTCTACGATCTAAATATGCCCACCGAAACTCCCGCGCGACCCAACCAGAACACATATTGGGTCGTCCCGCATAAATTTCTCGCCGGAGCGCTTCGTGCCGTAAACCTGGGAAACGACGCCGACACTACTGGGGCGATCTATGGTCAACTCGCCGGCGCTTTTTAAAGCGTGAACGGGATCCGACACGACTGGCTCGGCCGCCTGGCAATGCGCGAACTTATCGGTGAAATGGCCGACGCGCTGTTCGATTTTACGATTGCGCGGTGAGCGGGGCCGTGCCTGGAGATCCAGAACGCTTTCATCGGAACAAGCCGCTTGAACCGAGCCGTGCCACGAAGTGGCGATAGCCCTCAGCCCAGGGTTTCAACACTGGGAAATAATGTTATAGGTCTTTGGCCCTGAAGGGGCCTGAGACGTAGGCGAACCGTCTCGGTTTGCGCCGTTTCTGGAGAGGGCAAAGCGGGACGCTATTGAGGAGGAGCGATGTAGGCGAAGCGTCCCGCTTTGCTTCCTCAGTGCGAACCGCGCAAAGCGGGTCGCTTCGCCTACACATCGAGCCTACCGGTTGTCTCCACCGGCAGCGACGTGCTCCGCAATGACCGGATTAAGTCATAAGTAAACGCCTGACCTCGTAGAGGCTAGGCCAAACGTGCCTTGCGTTCCGGCGTTGCACGGAGAAGAGCCTTGCGCGCTCTTATCCGACCTGTCCCTCTTTGCGATTCCGCGTGGAATGGAAAATCTTTGCAGCCTAAATCGGCTCAACGTCGCGACATCGCGCGCTCAGGCCATGGTGATTGTTGGTCGGTAGCCCCGTCTTCTGGGACCCGAGTGCCGCAGTCCGCGACAAATGCAGCTGGCGAACGCGCTTTGCCGGTACGTAGAAATGGCTCAGGTCGCCCATTGATCCGGAGAGACTTGCCAAGGAGCTTGGAATTTAACGTGGAATCTGCTAGGAACCATGACCCGCGGATCAAGCTCCGGTTTGCCATGGCCGACACGGGTCCTAGCGATGGTAGGTATTCACCTTTCGACACACTGCCGACAGTCAAGGCGGGGACGCTCAAGTTTGAACCGTATCCGGGCGCGACCGGAATTGTCAGTCACGTGTTTCGCTCTGTTGACACGACGTACAAGTTTTACTGGTTTCTGAGCCTTCTGGAGAAGGCGAAACATTCTGATCCCGGCCAAGACCTCACTTTGTTCGTCTCTGACCTCGCGCGCGAGATGGTAGCTCAGGCGTGGCACACGCGACGATTCTTCAAACTCTGGTTTGGCCACCAGGACAGGTTGCAGACGGTAGTTGATGATCTCGCCCGTTCTTCGAATCTGCCGCCTAATTCATCTCTACAAGAAATCCGAAATGCAGCCCGGGCTATTCCCGAGGACGATCTTGGAAAACTGCTCGAGTACGTGCCGTTCCGATTCCTTACGCCCTGGCTCCGGAGCGCGTTGATTGGTATCGAAAAAGACGTCGAGAAAAACCTCGCGATCCGGTTCTTGGCCGAGCGAAGTCATAGAACGCCGCGACCCGCTCCTTACCGGTTCGACAAAGTCTTGGGCAAAGTTGACGCCATACATCTGACGAATCGCTGGCTCGTGTTTTTCCACTCGAATTACTTTCCTCTGCGGGCGTTCGCCCAGCTCTCTTTGGCAAAGTATTTTGAAGTTCGTAACCCAGGAATTCCGGCAATTATTAACAAGCTTGAGCTTGTACGGGAGAGGGACCTTCGCTTGGCTCGAAAGTTCTGGGATTTTCTCCGAACCGGCGCTGGTCTTTACAGCATCTATTCTGATGCCCCCATTGAACAAAAGTATGACATTGACCACTTCCTTCCGTGGAGCTTCGTCACGCACGATCTGATCTGGAATCTAACCCCAATCCCAAAAGCAGAAAATGTGAGGAAATCCGACGCGGTCCCGTCGTTGTCAAGATACCTGGCGAACCTAGTAAGTCAGCATGCCGATGCAGTCCAGATAGTCGCGAGGAGCTTTCACAGCGGAAATGCAGAACTCGATCGCCTACTTTCATCGATCATGAAAGAGTACAGCGATCTGTTTCATCTGAGCAGTCGAGAAATCTTTCTCCTTTCGCGAGACGATTTTGGCCGGCGCTTGGGGACCGAGTTCCAGATACAAGCAGATCTTGCTCGACGCCTAAATTTCGAGATGGACTGGGAGCTGCGCTAGCGTGGGTGAGCATCCAACCTGCGTTCAAGAGCTGGTGGCTGCTTCCTCGACGGTTCCTGGAGCTTCAGGAAGTATGCGGATTCCCCAAAGGGTCCGCAGACGAGAAAAGGATAGCGGGTCGGAGTTGGGGGAGGATGGAATCCTTAGGAGGACGACGTCTTCCCTTTTAGCACTGACGCGATAGTGGGAGTATCATCGAATGCAATGCCACAGAATGATCTGGCTATTCGTCTCGCTGCGTTTGATGCAATGGGAAGGCTTGTTGACAAAGTGGGCCGTCCGCTTCCCTGGAGCGAAATCGCCAAAGGATTCACATTCAGAGGCGAGGTCATTCTATTTGCATCCAAGCCACGCGGAATCTACAAGCCAAAGCAGCTGGAGCGAGGGGCACTAAGTGTGAAGACGCCGGTTCCGCGCATCGGACGAACTGCTCGCTATGACGATGTAAGCGTCGAGACGGATTCATTCCTATACAAGTTCCAAGGCGATGACCCGAAATCGCGCGACAATCAATGGCTCCGGGAAGCATGGCAAGACCAATCTCCGCTCATTTATTTTTACGGCGTTGCGGAGACATACTACGAGCCCATCTGGCCCGTCTATGTGATCTCCTGGGAACCAAATCAACTTCACGCGAGGTTGGAGGCCGTTCCCGTGAAAGAGTTTGTTGCCGCGGAGGGCTTGGCGGAAGAATTGGAGCGCCAATATGCAACGCGCTTAGCGAAACAAAGAATACATCAGGCGCGGTTCCGAGAGATCGTCCTTCACGCCTACGGCTACTGTTGTGCTTTCTCCCGACTTCCGATCCGCCAGCTATTGCACGCCTCGCACATCGTGCCGGATCCCCACAAGCTGGGAATTGCAAGCGTACAGAACGGAATTGCTTTGTCACCACTGCACCACGCTGCTTTCGATGCGAACCTTCTTGGAATTGATTCCGACTACATCATTCGAGCTGGGACGCGATTGAAAAGTTATTCAGACGGCTCCCTTCTTGAGCGCGAATTGAAAGGGTTGGACGGTGTTCGAATGCACATCCCAAAGAGGGTCGAAGCACAACCATCACGAGATCTTCTGGCTATGCGCTATAAAATTTTCGAAGAGGCAAACACATAGCTGGAGTGAGTTTACTCCGCTCATCGCCGCGCCAATGCAAGCTATGCAGCTATGCGACATATATGACCGGTCAAAATGTCGAATTATTTTTGCGAACCCTTCAGAGCACTTTGAAGGGCATCGGAGACTGCCGGGACGTCTCTTAGGTCCCTCTGCCAGAACCTGATAACTCTCCAATCTTTCTCCCGAAGAACCCGATTCACTAAAACATCACGGGCTTTATTTCTTTCAATCTTTCTCAGCCAAAACTCCGCATTTGACTTCGGCATCTTTTCGTTTGGATGACCATGCCAGAATTCTCCGTCTACAAAAACTGCAACGCGATTTTTCGGAAACACCAAATCCGGGCTACCGAACAGCGGATACTTTCTACGCCATCCCGTTATGTGGCTCGCACGGACAATCCCGATTAGCCGCAGTTCAGTGAGCTTATTCCCACGGCTACGGACTCTAGACATTATTTCCGAGCGTTTTTGCGCTGAAAAAACATCGCTCATTTCCAAAAGTATTTGAGCACCTGTTTTCCGCAGAATCAATTACTTAAAGCCCACAGATAAGAGCTCGGAGGACTTGTATCGCTACTTTCGGCCTTGCGATGGTCTCTTCCCACGATGAGATAAGCATTGCGCACCTCGGCGTCAGTCATTCCCATTCCGTCATCTGACACGACGATCTCGGGATTGACCCATGGAGGAATGAGGTCGGGATCGTGATTGATCTAGCATCAGCGTCCGAAGCATTTGAAACGAGCTCCCCCGATGACGGGTGGGAGCGTTGAATACATTTGCAGGCCCAGATGCTTCATAGTGCCCGGATCGAACTCTAGTTCGCATGGCGGTTTCCATGATCTATTGCCCGATTAAGGTTTCTTTTATGACGACAGATTGTCGTCGAATAAATTCCGGCGGCAGCGCATTACCCACCATCGCCGCAATTGCCGTCTTCGTAGTCCCGATAGGAACAATGAAATCATCCGGAAAAGACTGCAATAGAGCTGCTTCCCGCATGGTGATATTTCGATCCTCGTCAGGGTGTAGAAAGCGTCCTTTAGACGGATTGAAGCAGCCCGTAGTAATGGTCGGAGCAACGTTGTCCCAAGCGATACGCCCATAGATGTCTTTGAAGCCGTCACAGCGACGATGGCAAGGTAGTTGTTCCGATGCCGGAAGATCGTTTCTGCTCCCGCCATTCTTCGGAATTAGTGAGATCAGCCGCCTTACTTTCTCGGACCGGATTTCCGGAAAATCATGTAGAGCATCCCCACTTCGCCCTGCCGGCTTGAGACTACTGATTGCCTGACGAACCGTTTGTAGCTGGGTAGTCGGTGCAGCAAAAGGGATCTCGCGATCTAGACCCGCAACCAAGACGAGACGTCTTCGGCGCTGTGGGACGCCAAAAAATTTTACGTCTTTTACATCGTGAGCGACTGAATAACCGATGCTTTTCAATCCCTCCACAAACTCGATGAATACTTGGCGGTTTTGTAGGTCCGGCACGTTTTCCATCATGATCGCTTGCGGTAGTAATGCTCGGGCGAACTCCAGCATTTGACGAACCAAACCGTTGCGTCGATCCCGATTCTGTCGTGAGCCATTCAGAGTTCTAAGCGTAGAAAAACCTTGGCAGGGCGGGCACCCAGCCAAAAGAGAGAGCTCGCCAGGCAGTAGGCCGAATCGTTCACGCCAGCGGACCGGATTAACCTTGCGGATGTCGTCTGTGATCAGGTCAATCGGTTGGCGGCGCTCTTCGATGTGATTCAAGCGGTACGTCGCCGCGGCGACCGGATCCAACTCAATCGCTCCAATCACCTCAAAACCGGCGGATTTAAGGCCATAGGTCACGCCTCCACATCCACAAAAAAGATCAATGGCGCTCGGCAGTCGGTTCGGCATCCGTTTTAAGATTCCTCAATTCTAAAAGATATCGACGGCTTATTTCCAAGCACAGACGTAGATCGAAATCGTTCATGCCAAATACCGATCGCGGGCGATCGATCCACCGAGAATAATCCAGATCGCGCCCGATTTTATAGTCCGCGATTGTGAAGACGGAGTCGTCCGGGAAAATCTTCCCAACCGGGCTTTCGAATCCGTGAATCTTACCGGTGCTCATATTATTTCGCGTCATTCTCATTCGTTTAATCCAGGTTCATTGGCGCGACCTCTGCGACAACGAGTCCTTTCAAACGGGGGTCATTTGGTGCTTTAAGTTTCAACAGGTCCAGGAATTCACGGTAGCGGGCGACAGCATTGTCGAACACGCCTAGCCAGGTGACTGCGTCTATGTGAGCGGACAACGAGTTTAGTGTGTCGCTCAACGCGGTGTCCTTCGCGAATCCGTCGGCGATGAGCATGCCCCTTACCGACTTACTTCTAAATTGAGGCCGCGTGTCTCTTTCGGTGATGGCTGCTTTCACGCGAGTGACATAGCGCTGAAGCCGCATCACGTGATCAAAGTCCGCAGGCTCTCCCGGACGCATCAGTTCGAGGATCATGATCCGTGCATCGTCTTTGATGCAAAGGAGGTCGAAACGGCGCCCCTCCCGTTCATCACTACGTTTATTCTGACTTTCCTGATCCACTTCCAGCAATTCCTCCTTAATCCACTTATCGACACCATGTTCGTGGTGAAAGTCCGCCGCAGTAAGACGCTCATAATCATGCCCCAGAAGCCACGGGTAATTCTTTACGAAAGACTGCATGTCTAGCCGAGTCTTTCCTGCTTTCTCTGGCAACCGTTCGTCAATGTGTATTCTGAACTTCCGGAGAATTTCAATTCGGCCCGCTACAACCTCTGCGGTCGACACTGCGCTGATGACATCCCACTCCTTTATTGCAGCCAATAATTCATCAAGCGCATCTTCGCGCGTTTCGTTGATCCGACGGATCACGCGCTTTACGCTTTCGCGTTCGACGCCCTCAAGCAATGAGCCAGCAATGACCTTGAAATCTTCCTTCGATACCACTTCGAGATCAGCGATTCGCTCCAACGCACTGAGAACATCTTCTTTTTCCTGCTGCGGCAGCCCTGCGATGCGATCATTGAACTCAGAGTAGTCGTGGCGGAACATCTCGTCCTTTCCCTTTTTCCGGCGGTTCTTCCAATCGCGACAGGCAGCCTTCACAAGCTCCTGTCCCCACGACTCCAATGCTTTCGCCGTGTCGAACTGCCAGTTCACACTCTGGCGATCCGTTGCGACGCAATCTTCGATGCCATCCAAAAAATCAGCCTGCACCTGGCCGGTAAGATATTCCAGTCCGACCTGACCGCTGATGCCACCCGACAGGTTGAATGCAAACGGTGTGGTCTGTGCGACGCGGCCGCGCGCGAACACGGAGAACCCGCGCAGTTCCGGATCCGAAATCGGCTCTTTTAGAAAACCATACCAGTAACGGACTTCTCCGATGTTCGGAATGCTCTTCTCTTTCCATCCATCCGCAGGTTCACGAAATTCCAGGTTGAGAGCGTCCTTTTTTAGGTGCTCGCCATTGATTTTGATCGCCATTTGCTCAGTTCGAAGTGCAAACCTGCGAGCCATGCTCTGTCTGAAGGAATCGATGTTGATCCTCCGCTTGAGCTTGAGGCGGCGGAAGCTCACTTTGACGCCGTTTTCTTCGTCGCAGTCTGCGTCCTCCGTCGGCTGCAATTGATAACCCTGCAACGCCTCCCGCTCCCGAAGGTCCGAATAAATTAGGACTAATTCGACCACGTGTTTGTCTTTCACGGATCGTACAACGATGTCCTCCGCGATTCCAAAGCCAGCGAGCTTCCCGATGCCCTTGCGTCCCATCACCACGCGACCGCCGAGAGACTTATCGCCGCGTTTCCGGCGCTCATAACCGATTGCGAGATAGAAGTTATCGAGTTCCTCGAATGACATCCCACGCCCACTGTCTCTGACGACGATTTCAGCGCCCAGTTCTGTCGGATCTTCCGGAATGCTCACTTCGACGCTTGGCGAATCCGCATCCCACGCATTGGCAATCAATTCCGCAACGGCTGGCACCGGCCCGCCGTACATTTGTTGCCCAAGCAGTTCAATGAACCGCCCGGTGAATTTTATGGTTAAGGCGCGATCTGGCATATTACCTCCGATGAATACCACCTTTCAGAGAGGAACAATATCTCGTCGCTTCCCGCGCACTTCGCCTGATTCGTTTCGGGCACGAGAACCAAAAGGTCCGTGACATCGTTCAAACCGTATTCGGCGAGAGGAACGATGTGATCTAAGTGAGCCTCTTGCGACACGCTAATCAGGTCCGGCAGTTCCTTCCACACCCATAGAAAAAATGGATTGCGGTAAATGTTCGGTCCGGCATCCGTTTTAAGATTCCGCGATTCTAAAGATGTCTACGCTGGTTTCCAAGCACGGACGCAGATCGAAATCGTTCATCCCAAATGCGGAGCGAGGGCGATCGACTCGCTGAAAATAATCAAGCCCGCGCCCTATTTTGATTATCCAGCCGTTGTCGAGGCGGATCTCGCGGTCGTGAATCCGTGCGTCGAAACTGAATTCGAATTTAATGTCGTATCCCGCCAAATCGGAGGCGAGCGTGTCGAATTTTTCCGAAGTTGCGACTTCCTGCATTTGATCGTCAGAGGCAGTCCGAAGCCGGATGTTCTTGGCCGATCCAATCTTAGCAACGAGCTCGCAGAACCGGACAAAGTTCGCGATCTGGTGAGGCGCGCGGAGGTAGGGATCCTGAACGTCGACGAGCGTCGCACCGATCATGTATCTTCCGAACAAACTTTCGTAACCGTAACCGACATCTCCATAGCGAATCACCAGGTGCTTTTCGCTTAATATTTCTTTTAGAGGTTCGCGGGTGATCGGTTGCTCCGTTTTGCGAATCTCTTCTTTGGTAGCGGTAGGTGGTTGTTCTCGGACTACTCGAGGAATTGTTTTCCCAATTGATTCAGGGCACTCGATGATCCGCTCCTTCCCGTCGGCCGTGATGTACGAGAACTTGAGGTCTGCGAACTCGCCATCGGGTTTACGTTTATGTAGCTGTTCCTTTACACGTCGGCGACCTTCAAGCGCATATTCAAGATACTCGCCAAACTCGATGTCGCTTGGCTCGATGCCCGGATGCAGTAGCTTCAGGAAGGCTGCGACGGTCTTGATGACCGCAGTTTCATCTCGCCCCCTAAGGGCTTTGCCCAGCTTAGATTTCGCCTTCGCATACGCAAATCGGTTTGTGTGCTTGGCGAGATAATGGAAGGCTTCGGCGATGTAGTCGGTGATCAAGCCGGGGCGGCTCGTCAGAAGATCGCTGCTGTTCACGGGCATTTCCCATCCTGGGAGATAGGTGTGGAACCGGTGAATTAACGCAAGGTCGACTGCGGCTGGCAGCGGTTGGAACAGGTCCCGATCCGGTTCGGAGACTAAGGACTCGATCGACTCGTCGATGTTTCCCACGAACGCGAGTCCTGCTTCAGCTGTGATCTCCGCCGGGCCACGACTAAAGCGACCGTTGGCCATATAGTCTTTCATGATCTGCATCGTATCGCGGTCCTTGACTCGGATCCCGGAGACTTCGTCGAAGGCGACTACATCCCAAAACCCGACCATACCCACCCGTCTACGTTGATTGTTGTAAAACAGGATGGAGGTAGTCGTCTGACCGCCGCTGATAAGGGTGGAATAGGGGGAGAATTCGCTGAAGACGTACGACTTCCCGGTTCCGCGAGGCCCGAGTTCAATGAAGTTGTAGTTCGATTCAACGAAGGGAAAAAGCCGCGCGAGGAAATGGAATTTAAGTCGTTTCTCGATCTTGTCCGGTTCGAGTCCGATTGAGCGCAAAAGAATGTCAATCCACTCGTCGCGAGTGAACTGAGCGCGACCGGTGCAAAACGCTTCGAAATCGAATCGCGAGAGTTGGATGGGCCGAAAATCCTCGATCAGGAAGGCGAAATCCTCTTCCTCTTTGTCGTTGTGTGCGATGGTGACCTCGGCCCAAATTCCGCCCTCCAAAAGTCGATCATTGTCTCGGTAAAATTTGTCGCTGATCGCGATCCGGCGGGAGTTGAAATTCTCCATCGCGGCCCAGTGACGCTTCTCTCGCTCGACGTACGTCACATGGACCTTGTCAATGAAGCGATGACTTCCTTTTTGTTGCACCAGAGATTGCGCGCGGTTCGATTCTTCCGGTCGAACGTAATTTTTTTGGATCGTCTCGACTACGGCGGAGATGCCGGCCTCGACTTCGTCCGGATCGTCCGTCGCACAAAACTTTGCCAGTAGGAATTCGAGCACGAACGACGGGACGTTCGTACCCTTCTTAATCTGGTGAAGGAGATCCTTTCGGACTACGCAACCTGGAAAGCTGCTATGCAACCGAGCGTCAAGGTCATCCATCCCGGGTCACTCCAAATACGCGGTAGTCAACTCAAGCGGCGATCCGTAAGCGACACCCGTATCGACATCAACCGCGCGGATCTCCATGGCGCCACGGAAATCTTCGTTGATCTTCAACGGAATCTTTACGGCTTGCCCCATCTTTACCTTGACCACTCCCGTCGCCGGATCGACGCACTGGCAGGCAGCGGCTTCGCCGACCAAGTCCTCCTTAGCAGGCGCCTTCGCTTTTGCCTCGAGGCGGAAAGCGATTTCTGCCTCGAAGAGTTCCCCGCCAAAGACGATCACCTCGACGATCGGCCTCTGCGAAGTGATGATCCCGGAGTCTTTGCCGCGGTATCGCAACTGCAAGTCCGGAGTTGCGCGACCAACCGCCTCTTCATCTCCCAGATCTACCTCCAGGACCGGGAGAATGCACTCCGGCAAGGAAAGCCCTTCATGGAAATAGGGCGTGCGTTTGCTGAAGGTGGCAAACGTTTTTGGCACGACGTAGGATTGAAATTCACCGTTGATGCCTACGTGCTTAGGATCAAAAAGAACGGTATCGGCATTGGCCGAACCGCTTCCGAGCAAACAGCGGTCCTTGATTTGCAGCCAATCGCCGGTTGGCTTTCGGGCAACGCTGCCGGCCTCAGTTTCCGTTGACAGTACAAAACCGTGATCGGCGCAGAGAATGGCGTGGTGAAACCCAAGCCGTTTTAGTTTACCTATGGCGGCAATCAGCTTTTGAAGAATGTGCGGCAGAAAATTGCGAATGTTTCCGGCATCAAGTTCCCCCTGTTCGTCGATGTCCGTTGTTTTGACTAGCAACAACTCAATGCCTTCAAGTTGGGCGGGCTTCTTTTTGCCGCCAAGCTTTAGATTCAGAATTGCGTCGAGATCGACTATTTGAGCGCGGTCTCCGTAAAATTCGCGCACATACGCCGATCGCTCCTGAGGATTTCGAATCGGCTTTGAAGCCAGCGTCGGGACCAGTTCGTTGCCCTGGCGATTTAAAGAAAGTTTACCGTCCGCTTTTGGCAACAGTGCGGCCATGCCAACGGGTGTAACGGTCGGAAGCTGCGCGCAGACCGGGTGCAAACGACATGTGTACTTGCCGGCGAGCTCACGTTCCAGAGACACCGCTACCTCAAAACGAAGTGCGTCAACGAAAAAAAAGGCCACACGAGTTCCACGCGCTTCCAAAAGGGGCGCCGCGTAGCGATCGAAGATCTGAGTTGCCCGCGGCCATCCTCCCATCGGCCAACCCTCCTTGGTGACCAATTCGATCAGGCGTGCTTGCAGCTTTTCTGCCGCGATCTGATACCGTTTACGCGCCGGTTCAATTAAGTCTTCCAGACCATCGATTTCGCCAAATGCGTCGGCGATCGCCCCTTCCATCTCCCGGTGAGCCTGATCCAGCCGATAGCCCCGGCTTGCGTAGTATGCTGCAAGGTCATCGAGACTCTTCGCGTTCGCGGCAAGATCGCGGTCTAGATCCTCTGCTACAATCATCAACTCGCGCGCCCGTTTCGCGATTGTCCAAAGCATTCCCCGATCTGTGTATTTTACCCAAACGGATTTTTCGCGTTTATCAGCAATCGTAAAGGCGGATCCGAAGTCCCCTGCGAGAATAAAATCCACGTACTTTCGCAAAAAACCGCGTTCCTGAAAAGCGAAGGTATCGCGTTCTCCAAAATCCTTGACGTTCTTGAACCGGAATTCTAATCCGAGATCCGAAGCTGTGCGTTCGGCCTGCGTGATGTAAACTCCATAGTGTTGCTCACTCCGGAGAACGTTGCAGACCCGTTTCACCAGGTTTTCGGACCCTGGCTTTGCTAGTGAAACGGAAGCCAAAGCGCCTGGCAGCGGACGAGGTGAATCGAAGGCAAACTCGCTAAACAAGACGAGTCGCCACAACTCGTCGGATATTGCCTCCCATTTTTTCGATTTGGTTTTCGGGCTGAACCCGAATTCAGTCGAAAGAAGTTCGCTTGCCTCGCTGACCCAGGCGTCGGTGGACTTCATCCTCCCTTGTTGCTCAGGACTCGGCGCCAACAGCGCAACCACTAGATCCGCGACGGATTCGACTCCGAACAACGTTTGCAGTTGAGGCCAGTTCTTTCCGCCTCCAACAGCTTCGAGAACTTGGATAGACGGAATTCCAGTCGCGAAAAGTTGGCGAATCTTCTCCTTATGATCGGGTTTCGCCCGTTCACATAGACTGAGAAAAGTATCGTCATCGGTCCGCGGAAACCAGTCGGAACCCGCTGCGAGAGCCGAGAACGGATCGTGACATCGATCTTCATCGGTTCGCGGTGGGTCATAAGGGAGGTAGACTACAAATGTTTTTCCTACGTTCCTGGGATCCCCGGCCCGTGACCACATCTCTATTGCTCGCTCCTGCGCTTCGATGACAGAGTCCGTGACGTCAATTACCGTACAACCCCCACTCGACATGTTTTTAAGTATTTCTCGAAAACAAGCAGCCCGGTCGTAAACGACCAATGCGCCTGCTCGTTCGGCGCGTTCGCGGAAGCTCGCCTGAATGAACTCTAGTATCATTACAACATTTCCGAGTATTGTTATTTAATTTGCAAGCTCTGTCAACGCCATTCTCGTTTCGTATTCATGGCGGGGACAAGACCGCACATGCACAAAAAATCGCAGTCTGTGCAGCGGGAGCTGGCTTGTTTATCCAACTTAGGCCCAACATGGAATTTTCGGTCTCGGATACGGGCCGCCGTGTTGGCGACTAGACTGCGCGCCTCTTCGATCGATTGCACGTCCAGAGGCACCTGCATCTCAGATTTGTCTTGGTCGGCGGCGTCAAGATAACGCACAAGACCTTGTTCCGGCTGATACTCGAGCTCCTTCTTCGCCGCAACCGCGTATAGTGCAACTTGGAGCTTCATTTCATGCTCCGCCAACATCCGGTGCTTGTCAGACTCAGGATCGCCTGATTTAAAGTCAATCAACGTGACTTGAGGCGGATTATCGCGCCGCACAATATCGATAGAGCCGGAAATGAGAGCACCTCCCTCCTCATCTTCGTACTTGACCAGAGTCTCAAAAGCCTTCTCCGGTTCAAAAGTCAAATCCGCGAGCTCGGTGCGATGTTGCTTGATATAATTCGCAACAACATTGACTCCCTTATTCCACATGTTTTCGGCCGGATCACCGGTTGTATAGCGAAGATAGAAGAGACCGCGATCAATTAGCCTCCTCAGTTCGGCTTTGAGCGCACCCTCGTTGTCGGCGAGTCGAGCCCATTTCTTTGGGCTGGCATGCACGGCGCGGAGAAGATTGTGAACACCTCTTCCGTAGCCAAAGGCCTGGTCGATGGTCGGGGCAAAACCTAGAACTTTTCGGAAGTAGAAGTCATGAGGGCACTCCAGATAGTAACGAAGATCCGAGAACGAGGTCACGAAACGATTATCTTTTAGATGTTCTCTGGGTGCGTAGCGCAACTCTTCGAGTAACGCCGTAGGATTATCCGTGACGAGGCCGCCGGACTCCTCCAATCTTGGTTCGAGATCCTTGATAAACCTAGATTGTTTACTCCCAGAGTAACTCACAAAGAGAAAGCGCTCGGATCTAGTCAGTGCTACATACATTAGGCGTCGCTCCGAATCGTAATTTTCGTTGTCCCTCAAGCTCTCCACCTTGATCTCCTCGAGGATCGCGCCGTCGAGCGGCAGATCCGGTAGTCGCCGGGCGTAATTGCTCGGGAATCGCTGGGATTTGACATCCGCAAGGAATACCGCGGCGAACTCCAGCCCTTTCACCGCATGGATTGTCGTTATGGTTACCGCATCAGGCTGAACCATCAACGGCTGCTCGGCTACCCGTCCTTCTTCCGAGCCGTGTTGGCAAAGACCAATGATCTGCCAGCGGTAGCTTTGCGCGCTAGTCCAGCCAGGTGTTTCGATTCCGGTAATCAAACTGCTCAATGCGCCGAGGTGAAAGAGCGCCGCTTGACCGCGCACCCGATCTTGGTCCCATTGATCGACCTCGGCCTCGGACAGGAGAAAATGATAGAGTTTCTGTGGAAAGACCCTGCGCAGCTGGTTCTTCGAGCAAAGAAAGTCTCGGAGATCGGGGTTGCGCAGAGCCTGCACTTCGCCCCTCGATAGCAGCTGTTCGTCAACCACGCGCTTAGCTAGACTCTTGGCGGCCTTCAACAGGCGTTCTTCGGTCTCTGGGCTGAAAATTAGACCGGATTTTCGGATCGACCTCGCCGCAGCTTGCAAAACTTTCTGCGGTTCCGCATCGCACCCCAAAACCGCCGCAATTCGGCCGGGCAAGCTCTTTGGGTTGTGGGCTGCGCCCAAGAACTTATCCATCTTTGCACTAATCGCGAGCGCGCCTGTAAACAGAAGCACTTCAGGCTGTGAGAACAGATCGGCCCCGGCGCGAGTGATACAGGGAATCCCGGCATCTTCAAGGGCTCGCATGTAGGTACGAACGTCCGTCGAGGACCGGACGAGTACGGCGATATCCGACAAAGTAATTCCTCGCTCGCGATGTCCTCTGGTATCGTGGAGGGCTCCATGCACCGAGCTTGGAACGAGCACTTTTACCGCCTCTGCAATCCAGTTTGCCTCATCTTCCCGTGCCTCAAAACGCACGAGCGCTATATGCGATCGATGATGATCTCTGCGACGTTCGTTCCCGTGAACCATTGGGCGGGTTTCCATCGATCCGAGCTCGGCTATCGTCTCCGCCCAACGGTTCGCCAGATCGACAATTCTCGGCGTCGATCGAAAGTTATGTCTTAGATCTACAACGGCGGCATTTTTACGTTTCTTGAATTCACTCCAATAGCCGGCCAGGATTTCGACTTTCGCTCCACGGAATCCATAAATCGATTGCCGATGATCGCCGACCATGGTGAGGTTGCCGGTGCGAGAAGTTAGGAGATCAATTAACTCCTGTTGAATCGGGTTGATATCTTGCACTTCATCCACCACGAGGTGAAGTCCTTGGGACTCCATTTCCGCTCGCACATCGTTATCTCGTTCCAAGCGTCGGACAAGTTCGGCTTGAGAAGTACTGAAATCGATGAAACGCCGGCACCGAAGGTAGGCATAGTAACGGGCCGCGGCGATTGCGAACGCCTTTGACGCTGGTTCCAGGCCCGCCTTAGTTTCAAGCACTGCTCGTTTGCACCAGTCACGCTCAATTTGACCCAGCTCATACGGCGCGTCTTCTTCAGGTAGTCGAACGAAAAACGCATTATGTTCCTGCAATTGATCGTAAGCCTGGGAAAATCCGTCGATAGTATCTCCTTGAGATCGACGATAGTTTGTTCCCGGCCATGCCTGCTGGAGTGCTTTCAACCCTAGCAAATCATTGTAACCCCGAAGAAGCAGAGCCGTTCTCGCCGCCTCGTCGAGAATATCGAAGTTATGGTAGTCGTCTGGCCAGAGTTCCCGCAGTTTCTGAAGACAGAACCCATGAATAGTCCCGATGTACATTTGGCCCAGCGATACTTCGTGACCTTCGGGAGTAACCTTTTCGATCCAGCCCCGAATCCGGAACTTCATCTCTTCCGCGGCACGCTCGGTGAATGTGAATGCGATAATCTTTTCTTTGAGAACACCTTCGACCGCAACCCACCACGCAATGCGGCGAGCCATCACCTCTGTTTTACCCGAACCGGCGCCCGCAACGACCAGGAGTCGTTGAGACGGCGAGCGCACAGCTGCTTCCTGATCGACGGTCAGACGCTCTAGAAGCTTTTGTTGAACCGTTGGTGAGGCTGTGATTCTAGCGGTCTTCATTCTTCTCCCGGTGGCTCTTCAGGGGAGACTTTCTTGCGCTTCTTGCCGGTCTTGCCGACAGGTGTTTTGCAAAGATGCTCTAAACTGTGAGCGATCGCGACTGAACGATCGGTCTCACAGACCTTCCTTACCCGCTCCGGCCAAATGCTGTAGGCGAGATGTGCCCAGTCGTATTTGCCTGACGAGAGTGCATCCCAACAACCTTTTGGTCTTTGCTCCACTTTGGCAGTCGAAAAAGCTTCCAAAGCGGTGAAGCCGTGATAATCACTCCGTCATTGAGGTTTGGCTGACACGGAAGCTGAGCAATCCGAAGCAGCTCGTTCTGGAACTCGATGAGCTCGGATCGAAACTCGTTTAGCTCTTGGATTATCGCGCGACGACCGGGTCTCGCCATTTCAGCCGCGGAGAAACGCGCGAGATCGGCTTCAACTTGAGCGATCTTCGGCTTCACGAATTCATTGACCGCAAAAAACAGCGTCTGGTCGTTTAGACGATGATAGTACAACCAAAGCGTGTACGAGCCGGACCGAGTCGACAGGGGCCAATAGATAGGTGCTTGGCGCCGGCTCTTCGAGTAACGCTTCAGGTGATCGGCGAAGAAGCCCGTAGGCTTGCGGAAGTATTCGCGCAAGGTAGCTACGCCCATGATTTCGCACGCCTCGTGCTCGATGTCTTCCCAGCGGTCCTTCCAGATGACCTGCAGCAAGCGGTGGATGCAGGTCTCGAGATCTAGCGGATGACCTGGGTCATCCACCAGGAAGCCGGCCCAAGGGATGTCGTGTGTGTAATCCCACTGGCCAACCGCCTGGAGGCCGCAGGCATCGTCCTTGGTGAGCGGCAGGCCTTGGTCATTGCGGAGCTGGCCGGGCGGACAGACAGGCAAGGGTGCGAATGGGTCGGGCAACTCTGGCGCTCGTTTCTCACCCGTGGCGAACCTACTGTCCCAACGACCAAATGCGATTCCAAGCAGATAGGAAAGGAGTTGCGACGCAAAAACTCTTTCGACGTTTGCATCTTCGTGATCACCCTCCTCTTCTTCCTCAGGTTCATCTTGAGCGTGACCCAAATCGAACGTGTTCTGCTTACGAAGACGCGAAACGCTCTCCGGTGTGGTCCCGTAGATCGTGTGAACGACGCGACTCCACTTCGAATCAACGGAACGGACAGCATCAAAAAGTCGCTGATGTTCGGAGCGGAGCGACGAAGCTGTTCTTTTGATACTTGAGACAGGAAATAATCCAACGAACTGACTGTTGACTTCATCGTAGGAAGCACGCTCTAACAGGCGTCTAACGATCTCGAGAGTCTCAGATTCAAGAGGGGAATAATGAGTCGGAGGTTGGACCCATGGAAGGGTTTTGATCAACCCGCTCATGAATTTACCGTCGTTCGATTGTGCCTCAATCAAGCCGCGGATCAGATCGCAGTTAAGCCACCCCAACAAAAATACATTTGTCATCTTTGATTCGGAGACTACGAGAGGGCCTTGCCCGGTGAATAGACAATCCCTCGGGAGCGCGCGCGCACTAAATCCCCTTTGGCTTCGAATCGAGTAAGTCAGCCCTGGGCGCCACCAATAGTTGGATGCTTGTTTTGCTTGGGCATCAGTTCCATTGATCGAGACGTTCAGGGCTTTGCTCTCGCTGCCGTCGTTTGCCCACTTCATCAGCAGATGAAGGTCTCCATAGTACCTTGAGAATGCACCACCCTTGGCTAGATGAACCCAGAGACGGCCGCGGCCAATGGCATAAGGCGGAACCTCCCATCGCAAGCGGATGAAGCGCAGATCATCGAACGTGGTGATTCCTTGGCGAGCAGTACCGCATATAGGTTCAAATCTCTGCTTTATGCAAAAAAGCGATAAAAGCGCCTCGTCCAATGCATAAATAATTCGATTGTTGGGAAAACTCTCAAAAATAGTGTTGGAGACTTCGTAACATTCTGCACACTTACCGCCCAGAGCCTCGTCGATCGAATCGATCGCCGAGAAGGTGGTGATACCTCCGAAGCCTCGAAAATTGAGTCCAAGCATCAGCCTGTCCGGAGATTTGTCCGCAGTGAGAATGTAAGCCGCACACTCAACAAAAGCGCTGTCCATGACGCCTTCGCCGACGTCTGCGAGAAGGCTGAGGCGCCCGCACACGGTATTCTTCCTCCAGTTTTTTAGTCTGCTTGCAACCATGAACGCCCTGGATGTGATAGCACCAACAAGTGCA
>Ga0213878_10000341_pt1 | contig 17767 bp, 16 predicted proteins | sample VelepicoBEBS_R02_FD_161053 | JGI IMG/M metagenome (GOLD analysis project Ga0213878, IMG submission 161053) | Vellozia epidendroides bulk soil microbial communities from rupestrian grasslands, the National Park of Serra do Cipo, Brazil - BS_R02 | ecosystem: Environmental > Terrestrial > Soil >... | reverse complement strand
GTTGCAGCAAATTCGCATTCACCACCAAATCGGGGTGATTGCTGCGCTGATAGCCCAGTTTCGTCATCTCATAGCTGACCGCCGACTGGAGGTAGCGTTGTTGGATGGTCAGATACGAACCGGCCGCCGACGGGGCAAAATTCCAGGTGTGATACTGCTGAAAATTCACCGCGCGGTCGTAGTCACTTTGAATTTCTGGCGGGCTGGCACAGCCCGCCAGGGTTAAACAGAGCACCACACAAGCAACAGAATGCCCGATACGCATACATGCCTCCTCAGAGGATTTATCTCAGGCAAAACGGGTACTTTTAGATCGTAGCAAAGCTGTATCCGGCGGTGGCAACGCATCGTAAACAGACGGGGGAAAAATTATGTACAAACATTTCCCCTTTATTAATGCATAAAACCGATGTTATGAGATATCCGACTCCTGTTTCTCATCGCGCTGGCTAACCGCCTGAGCCAGACCAAACCGCTTCGTATGCCAGGTCTCCGTTATTTCATAAAACAGCGGCAACAGGAGCAACGTCAGGGCCGTAGAGGTCAATAATCCCCCCACCACAACTGTGGCTAATGGGCGCTGAACCTCGGCCCCGACCCCGCTGGAGAGCAGCATGGGGATAAGACCCAGTATGGCAACCGTGGCGGTAATAAGCACAGGGCGCAGACGCTGAACCGCGCCCAGCCTGACTGCATCCCGGATACTGGCGCCCTGCTGCCTCAGTTCATTGAAGAATGACACCATCACAATCCCGTTCAGCATCGAAACCCCAAAGACCGCGATAAACCCGACCGAAGAAGGAACCGACATATACTGACCACTTAAAAACAGGGAAAGCACGCCACCCGTCATGGCAAACGGCACATTCGCCATGATAAGCGCGGCATGCCGGAGCGTCCCGAATGCCGTATAGAGCAGGATAAAGATAAGCCCAATCGTCAGCGGCAGGATCACGGCAAGTTTGCCCATCGCGCGCTGCTGATTTTCAAATGCGCCGCCCCAGCTACTCCAGTACCCTTCAGGAAGTGGGTTGTTTTTTGCGATGGCCTGGCTTGCCTCCTGCACAAAACCGTCAATATCGCGCCCCTCAACCTCCATCTGCAACACCACATAACGTTGCAGCCCTTCCCGGCGCAGGAAAGCGTATCCTTCCGCCAGTTCAATATCCGCAACCTGAGACAGCGAAATCAGTTGCCCCGTCGCCCCACGCAGCGGGATGGCGCCAATGGCAGAAACCGAATCCCGGTAAGCGGAACTGAAGCGGGTCACCAGATCAAAACGGGCCGTTCCTTCTGTAATGGTTGAGATGCTGGCGCCGCCTATCCCTGACTCCACAACATCCATAATATCGCTGGTATTGACGCCATACCCGGCCGCCTTTTCCCTGTCGACCCGGATAACCACCTGGGGCTTGCCCTTGCTGGACTCCGTGGACAGTTCCTCTACGCCTGCAATCGTCGCCAGCGTCGTCTGTATCTGTTGACTTAGCCGGTCAAGCGTTGCGCTATCGGGACCGTAGATTTTCAGCGCCAACGTCGCCCGGATCCCCGAGATCAGCTCATCGACACGCATCTGTATCGGCTGTGTCGCGCTGAACAGCGCGCCCGGGTATTTTTGCTCAAGAACGGCCTGAATATTGCGGGCCAGTTGCTCATAAGAAATATCCTCCGGCCAACTGTCCTTCGGGGCCATGGTCAACAAAATCTCCATTGAATTGACGTCCGCCGTTTCACCTTTCTCCGCCCGGCCAATGGTGGCGACAACGTCCTTCACTTCCGGGAACTGCCCGCGAATGTCATCGGCTACTTTTCGGGAGAGCGACAAGGTACTGTCCAGTGAGGTCGATGGGATCGAGGTAACCCGGAACATCAGGTTGCCCTCCTGCAACTGCGGCATAAACGATTTCCCCAGAAAGGGAAACAGCGCCAGAGACAGCAGCAATGCGGTGGCGGTTACCCCGATAGTCCATTTCCGGTGGGACAAGACCAGACTGAGCAGCGGCTGATAGCCCGCGCTTATCCAGCGGACAATGCGCGTTTCATTTTCATGCGCAGGTTTAAGCCACAGGGAAGAAAACACCGGGACGACGGTCAGCGACAGAATCAGCGACCCCAGCATGGCGAAGCTTATCGTCAGCGCCATCGGACGGAACAGTTTACCTTCCAGGCCGTCAAGCGTGAGCAGCGGGGTGAAGACCACGACGATGATCAGGATCGCAAAGGCCACGGGCGCCGCAACTTCCCGGGCGGCCTCCAGTATTTGCAGCGTGAAACTGTGTTTTACGCCGCTGGCATGATTGATAGCCAGCCGCCGATGGATGTTCTCGACCATAACCACCGCGCCATCCACCATCATCCCGGTGCCGATGGCCAGACCAGCCAGCGACATCAGGTTCGCCGACAGTCCGAAGTACTGCATCATGATGAACGCCAGCAGCATGGAGCCCGGCAGCGTAATGATCACAATAACCGCGGAACGCAGCTCGCCCAGAAACAGAAACAACACAATGGCCACCAGAATAGCGCCTTCCAGCAGCGCGCTCTGCGCCGTGTTCAGGGCAAGTTCAACCAGGTCGGTCCGATCGTAAACCGCGTTTAAAGAGACACCTTCAGGAAGCAGCGTGTTGACCACATTGGCGATTTTATCCTTCACGCCGTTGACGACCAGGCTTGCATTTTCGTTAATGCGGGCCAGCACCATTCCCATGACCACTTCCTGGCCGTTTTGCGTGACAGCGCCAGCACGCACCGTGGGGGTGAACTCCACCCGGGCAATATCACGAATATAGACCGGTTGATCGCCGGCGTTTTTAATACGCAAACCCGCAATATCGGACACGCTTTCCAGTTGCCCATAACCGCGAACCAGATACTGCTCTTCGCCAATATTGATACTCTGACCACCGGCCTGGCGGTTGTTTCCTGCCAACACAGGGAGAACATCCGCAAGCGTGATGCCATACTGCGCCATTTTGTCTGGATCGAGGGTGACCTGATATTGTTTTTCTTCCCCGCCCCAGGAGACGACATCATCGACGCCAGGCACGGTTTTCAGGATCATGCGGATAGTCCATTCCTGAAGCGTACGCAGCTCCATGTTACTGAGCCCGGAGTCCCCGGCATCCAGGGTATACCAGTAAACCTGCCCCAGACCGGAGGAGTTGGCGCCCAGAACCGGCGGGCTGTATCCTGCGGGAAGCAGATCCCCAATCTCCTGAAGTTTTTCCCCCACCCACTGACGGGCAAGGTAAATATTGGTGTTGTCCGTAAAATTGACGCTGATGTAAGAGAGACCCGCCAGCGACATGGAGCGGATCTGTTCCACATTAGGCAACCCCGCCATGCTGCTTTCCACAGGCACCGTAAACAGCTTTTCAATATCTTCGGCGGCAAGCCCGGACGCCTCGGTGTAGATGTTGACCTGTACCGGCGTCACATCCGGAAAGGCGTCCACGGGGACGCTGCGAAACGCCATGACGCCATAGCCCATAGCCGCCAGAAATAGCACAATGACCAGAAGCCTGAATTTCAGGGATAACGTTATCAATGAACTGAGCATGGGTGTCTCCTTAGTGCCCGCCAGCCGTTTCAGCGATCAACAACCGGGATTTCAAATCGTAGGTCTGGTTCACCACCACACGATCCCCGGGTTTCAGTCCACGGGTGATTTCCGTCCGGCCCGTTCCTTTCCTGCCGGTCGTCACGCTAACGGGTTGGTATTCTTTCCCGGCGACGGCAACAAATACCGCCGGTTTACCGTCCATCAGGGTTAGCGCCGAATCCGGTACGCTGAAGACCGGCTCTGGCGAGGTGTAGCGAATATAGGCAGTCACCAGCATTTCCGGTTTCAGACGCGCATCCTGATTGTTAACCGTGATATGCGCGGGCAGCGTTCGGGATGTTGGGTCAAGCGTGCCTGCCGAACCGACCAGTTGACCGGAAAAGGATTCGCCAGGCCAGGCACTGGCCTGAATACGCACCTGCGCGCCAGGGTTCAGAAAACGCACCTGCGATTCCGGCACGCTGGCAACGATCAACACGGTAGAGAGATCGCTTAAGGTAAACAACACATCTGCGGGCGTGACGGCCTGCTCCCGGCGCAGTGCGGTGGTCAGTATGGTGCCGTTGAAAGGCGCTGTAATCGCGACTGGCGAGCCCGCTTTGCCGTTGGTGCCGATCAGCGTCTGACGCCCCTGTACGGCATCAAACTCCGCTTTTGCCTGCTGCCAGGCGAGCCTGGCGGCGGTCAGCTCGTTACGGGGAATAATCTCCTCCGCCATCATCTTTTGCTTACGTTTGTACAATTCGGTGGCCGCATTGAGGGTGGCGCGAGCCTGCACCACGGCATTACTTTCATCGCGAAGCTGAATACTGTCCACGGTCGCGAGCGTTTCGCCCTTACTGACGATTTGTCCCGGCAGGACATTCACGGAGGCGACCCAACCGCCGATCCGCGACGAGATAATGGCCGAGCGGCGCGGGTCTTGTTGTATGGTGGCAAGAACGCGAAACTCCCCTTCCAGGGGGGTTGCTTCAACGGTTTCGAGAAGGACGTTTTTGTTGGTCAAAACCGTCTCCGTTTCTCCCGGCGAAACCGCTGAGGCCCTGACTGAAGGGGCTAAAAAAAACAGGAAAATAAGGACATACAGAAATGAAAGGACATTGGGATGTTGTGCATTGTTCTGAATCATGGAAGCTCCTGTCCGCGCCAGTTAGCGATATTTTCCAGGGTCAAACGCGTGGTCTGGTACTCGAGTAATGTGTCCAGTCGGGTACGTTGCGCGTTCAGGATCTGCTGGCTGGTCAGCAGGACGTCAGGCAGACTGCTCTGCCCGCTCTCCTGCGCCAGCAAAGTGAGGCGTTTATTCATGTCCGCTGCGGGGAGTATCTGTTTATTCAGGATTTCTACCCGGCTTTTCAGGTTATCCAGCTTGTTCCACTGGTTTTTCAGTTGCTGCTTCTGCGCATTGCGGAAAGTGTTCAGGTTCAGTTGTGAACGTGTCAGCGCGGTGGTGGCCTGGCCTATCCCTGCTTCATTTCTCTGGAAGAAAGGGAGCGGGACGGAGACGGACAACGTCGTCAGATCCTCACGGCTGTTGTCCGGACCATCCCGCGTATAACTGACCCCCAGCGTAACGTCAGGGATCCGCGCCGCTTTCTGTAGATCCAGCTCTGCGCTGGCGCTTTTCTCCTGCCATTCGAGCGTACGAACGCCGGGAGTATTCTCCAGCCGGGCATTCAGGGACACATAGGTATAGGGAAGCGCTTTGGCGGTATTGTCAAAATCCCCCCGCATCTCAGGAATCGCGTCCTCAGAGGTCAGCAAATAACGCGCCAGTTCGTTGCGGGTATCCTGTAGAGCCTGCCTTGCGGCCAGCAGTTGGTTACTGGCAAGCTGGCGTTCGATGGTGGCAAGGTTGTTATCAAGACGCGTCGCGCTACCGGATTGCCGCTGCCGGGCAACCAGTGATTCCGCACGGGAATACAGCGCTACGGCATCACTTTCCAGGCGGACTTTTTCCTGTAGCACCAGTATCTGGTAGAACAGGATCGAGGTGGTCAGCACCACCTGATTGCGGGTGTCCAGAGATTCTTCCCGGAAGGTATTCATGGCCGAACGGGCTGACGCCTGCCGGTATCCCTGTTGCCCGGCGACTTCAAACGTCTGGGAAATACCCGCCCCCCATTCGCTTTGTCGCACCTGGTCAGGATTACCCGCCACATTACGTCTTTTCCCGCTATTCCAGTCGATAACCGGGTTATTAAATAACAACGCTTCTGCCGACTGTGTTTCTCCCGTCAACGCATTCAACTGCGCCTGCTGCACAGGTAAGCTGACATTATTTTTAACGGCGTACGGCAGAAGCTCAGGCAGCGTGGCCGGTATCAATGCAGCGGACGAATAAAAAGAAATAAAAATACCTGACAATAATGGAGAAAATATGTAGATTTTACGCAACATAAATACATCCTTGCCGATAAGGGGTGAGATAGGCGATATGATACACTCTGGACCTGATTCCAGATTCAATATACAAAAAGGGGATTTACGTGATATTACATTTATTGGAACTGAGGAGTCACTCCAGTGTCTGGCACACCATCACATGACCTTATGCAGCGAGTATCTTTTTAAACAAAATAACACATTGACTTTTAAACATAATGAAATGGGAATTATAAATTCATTCTGCAATGGCATTGTAATTATTTTATTAGCTACAGTATTTAATTCTCCATCTGTGAAAATTTAGTTAAAGACAAACCATAACCTATTGAAGCTGAAGTTAACTCCAGTGTTATGTTAGCGTTGCAGCTCGCCGCTGCACGTTTAATTAACGATAAACATATAACATTGAGAGGCAACAAAATGCTCAAAAAAATAATGCTCGCTACCGCCGTCGTATTTTCCTTTATGTCATTTCAGGCCGCAGCCGCCAAGGAAATCACCCGAGAAGAAACCAGTCAGTATGTCCATATGGGTGATATTTCTGTCGGAGGTAATTTCGTTTCATCGGAGGATGCTCTTGCCGCAATTAAGGCGAAAGCAGAAAAAGAAGGGGCTGATTATTTTTTCGTTAGCCGATTCACTCGAGGCAGCATTGGCTTTGGTACCAATGCCGTATTGTACAAAGAAAAATAATCGCCAGGGGAAATGGCACTTTTTAGACACAGTGCCATTTTCCTTTCCATTGAAATAATACCTATCGCATCAGCTTTCCTCATCCCTTAAAGGGAAGCTGATACTTCTGGTAAAATAATGAATCAGGAGAGAAATGTTATGTATCGCATAGGAGACCTGGCGAAGCTAACTGGCGTAACCCCAGATACCATCAGGTATTACGAAAAACAAAATATCCTGCAGCATAACGCGCGTACTGAAGGGGGTTTCCGCTTATATACAAAAGACGACCTACAGCAACTGCGTTTTATCCGCTATGGCCGTCAGTTGGGATTTACGCTGAATGCGATTAAAGAGCTGCTGGCGATTCAAGTTGCACCGACACGTTACACCTGTAAAGACTCGCAGAATATTGTGAATGCGCGCTTGTGCGAGGTTGACGCGCGCATTGCAGAATTCCAGATCATGCGAAACTCATTGCAACGATTAAATGATGCATGCTGCCACGCCGACCATAACAGCGATTATTGTTCGATACTGGAGATATTTGAGCAATTCGCCGAAACCGGTCCCCCTAAGGCTGATTAAGTCAAAGGCTGGCGTCCTTGTAATTGGTGGGGGAGGTGGTTGAGTTTGTTGGAGATTTTGATTTTTTGCGTGGAAGGGAAGGTGCAAAAAGAGTGGCGATGGTGTTGATATGGAAGGTTTTTTTGTATGGTTATGATTTTTAGGGTGATTGTTGGGGGCGTGTTGGCTGATTTTCCCTAGAACGCTTTACGCCATGAAACATACACTGCGCACGTGATACAGTACGTCAGATATCTAAAATCTCATGGCCCACTTTGATGGATTACTTACATTCATACGGGAAAGCCTTATAGGCACTTTCTTTAGCAGAAAAAAGCAACGGCAGAATGTGGTCCGAAGGCAAATCGCAGGAGTTGGTCAATGTATCAATTTCCCTGGCAAAGGCAATGCGCTGGCTTATCGTATCGAGAGCTATTTTCGGTGAGAGCGATTCAATATCTATCCCGACCCGGCCATGATGCATTTTGATAACGGCGGCAGAAGCAAAATCGCTATCGTGTGAAATTGCCCCATGATAGGAGGAAGGCCAGGAGGGAGCGCGATTATTTGCCATCAGCGGCGCCCGTAGCGAGATATCGAAATGCTGTAGTAATTTTTGAGCGCCAATCCGTCCAGCAAGATATTCAGCCCGGCGTTGATCTGACGTGTTCGCCAACCGGCGCGGGAGCGGTACATCATAAATTCGGAAAGCATCATCCAGCACGCCATCCCAGGCGAAACGCAATACGGTGAAATGGATGTAATCGGGTAAGACTTTCATTAGTCGTTGTGTTTGATACCAGCAAATTTTCATGGTTACTCCGTAGGTTTACGCATCAGACAGCGACGGAATGGTAAACCATAGAAGCAGCGAAGCTCGCCATCGCCAGCGACAGCCCGCGATAAAAAAACACCGGCCATAATCGTGATTGCTGCAGGCCTTGCCTGGCAATCCCCTTCCCACAGGCAACCCATATAAAAGAAAGAGGCAATAGCGCGACAAAAACACTCAGCATGGCAGCAGTGAAAGCCTGAAGCTCTCTGAAAGCAATTGAAGGAATGATATATGTCGCAAAGACGAATGATTTAGGGTTAAACAAAGTGGTAATAAATATGGTTTTCATTTCAATGTTTGCCGGTCGAGTCTGTAATGAGAACCTCCAGACTTTAACAGCCAGCCAGGCGACATAGAATGCTGATAATAATTTAATAATACCGAATAAAAACGTGCCATGTTGAGCTAAAACACTCACAATAACGCCCCAAAAGGTGATTGCGCAAAAGTATCCACCCCATTCGGCAATGATCATTTTTATACTTGGCCTGATACCACTGGCGTACCCTGAGAAAAGGAGAAGAGTATTGGTTGGGCCGGGCATTACAAGCAACAACATGCCAGAAACCATAATTTTAATGCAGTCATTCAGTAACATTTCAACCTCTGATACATTAACAAATGAGAAAAATCAGACTGATAGCCCGCGTTTAAATTCATGTGTCACTTTTAATGCTATTTTCTTCCTTAAATGTTAATATGCTACTAATTTTATCCCGACAGTGAAGATTAAAAGATGAGTAATGCACAACAGAGCGATCGCTTAAAAAAAACGTACACCAACATTGGTAATAACGTAAAACAGTTACGAATAGCTCGAAATCTTTCACTTAATGAACTGGCAAAACTTTCCGGCGTCTCCAAAGCTACGTTGTCCACGCTAGAATCGGGCGGTTCTAATCCTCGCGTAGATACACTGGATTCCATCGCCAGCGCACTAAGACTTACATTAGGCGATCTGCTCGGTAATAATAATGAGCGCTATCCCTATATTGAAAAAAATGCTGACTACAAAGGTGATTATTCCCAAGTAATGAAGTTTCGCATCGGTCAGGGGAATATCACCGAAATATGGCATTTACAAATGAAACCAGGTGTGGTAATAAATAGCCCGGCTCATGTATCAGGGACGCATGAACATATCATCGTCCACCTTGGCACATTACTTCTGAAAATATCTGACAGTGAAAGCATTATTCTTCAACCTGGAGATTTTTATGCCTTCTCAGGTGATGTTAAACATGCCTATATTTGTGCAGATGATGCGGTAAGTGCGACGGTTATAATGTCTTACAGTACACAAGGTTAATTCAGCAGGTTAGCGGCATTACTGTGTTACCCCTCTCCTGCCCACGCCATTTAAATATTAAAGACCTTGTTCTCCCGTATAAAATACATTGTTAGCTCGCTAATCTCATGAGCCTGTGCCTCTGAAATAAAATGCCCCCCAGAGATCCCCTCCAGCCTGAATGGCTGGAGGGTGCATTCTTGCCATCGTTGCGGTGGAGAAGGAAATAATGGGTCCTCTTTTCCGTAAAAGGCTAATACTGGAATATCATCAAGCACGGCGCTATCTTCTTCACTGATAGAATTAGCAACCTGCAAATCAGCAGATAGCACCTGCAAAAATTGCTCCAGCAAAACGGGCTCTCGCTGCAGCCAGTCAGGTAATTGCCCGAGATGATTAGCAAAATTAAGTAATGAATCTTTTGCTATTTCACTGGATTCAGTAAAGTCAAAAAATTTACGGCAATGGATTGGCTCGTTCCCAATCACCACGAGCATGCTTTTCTGTCGAGCATCATAGTAACGGTATTTTTTTGCCATCACATATGCGATATAGGCGCCGAGACTATGGCCCATAAAAATTATCGGACAATGGCGCGGCAATTGTGGACAAAAATCCTTAATCACCTTATTGATATCCGTTAGTAACGCCTCCTGACGGCGGCGTCCGCGGCCAGGCATTTCAAACTTACTCACATTGAAGTTTGAAAAGTGCTTTTCCAGTACATTCAGAGCGGCAGCGTTCCCTCCTGCATGATGAAACATAGCGATATGTGGCTGCTCATTCATAGCGCTTCCCTTCAGCAATACGCCCCAACAAGGCCGCACATATAATGATCCCGCCCCCTATTGCTTGCAGCAAACCAAGGGTTTCCCCCATGATGGTGATGGCAAACATAGCTGCAAAGGCCGGTTCGAGAGACAAGATCAACCCGACGCGCGTCGGACTGGTTATTTTAGCGGCATATAATTGCATCAGGAATGCAAATGCCGTCGCCAGCAGACTCAGAAAGAGAATCAAGCCCCATGTCGAAATAGATATTTCAGGAATATATTGCAGCGCTGTGGGTTCGGTCAGCACAATAGTAACCAGACCGAGGGCAGCGACAACCAGTAATTCAATCAATGTGATATTGATTAGCGAGTAATCCTTACCAGCGGTCTGCCGACCAAACATAAATATCTGAAAACCGCGAATCAATGCAGCCGATAAGATAAGAATATCGCCTTGATTGAACTCAATATTACCATTGGCCGTAAAGCTCAACATGCAGCCACCTGCAAGAGACATAAAACAGGTGAAGTAGATGAATTTGCTTTGTTTTCTCTTGCCGATAAAACGTTCAAAAAAGGGAACTAACACCACCGATAATGCAATCAAGAAACCTGCATTTGCAGCAGAGGTGTGTTTAACGCCAAACGTTTCGAATGTCAGGATCGCATAAAGAAGCACACCAAATACGATCCCATTAATCACTTCACCACGAGTGAAGTTGTTTAATCTGACACGAGTGCCAACAAACATGAAGGGAACAGCCAGTGCGAACCTCAGCATTAAAAACAAGGGGACAGTGACCCCTGCGTGGATAATAAGCTGCATCAAGGAATAACTTGCCCCCCATGAGAGGGCAACGGTCAATAATCCCAGATCAATTATCCAAAGTCGGCTGCGTGGCGCCAGAATAGAATAATTAGACATGACATTCCTTTAGCGGGGCATGCCCGGCATCATAGCTTATCCGTAGCGTGCCCTTTTTAAACTTTATCGCCTTAATGCTAAATGAGCTAATTTTTGCCAAATCATCCGTGTGCGTCCCGGCACAAGGCATAGCCTCTGATTGGTTAATCTGGCATAGCCGGGTAGAACCCTCGAACCAACTGCGGATTTCCGCGCCCTTCTGTAGACGCTGGCAAATAATGCGCTCAATTTCAGCCGCATCCAGGCGATCGGCTGGAATAGCTGAAGCATCAATGGCGCTAAATTCCACCCGCGACTCACCGGGGAAATGATGCCCCCGGACAGCCATCCACCCGAACTGACGCATTTCCCAATTCAGTAAATGCCCGGCAGTATGCAGTGCCGCATGGTAAGCGCGGGCATCTGCTGATACAACTGATGAAACTTTTGTTTCTACCGGCGGCGAAAAAGGAGACTGCGGATAAAGAACCACTAAACCTGATTCCTGTTTTTTTACCACCACGGGGATGTCATTAACCCACCCGAGATCTGCAGGCTGCCCGCCTCCCTGCGGATGAAAAATATTATCCTGCAGGGCAATCCATTGCCCTCCTTCATCAGCACCGGTAGCAATGACATCGCTTAATATATTAAAGCGATAGGTGTCCTCCAGATAACACTGGTTTTGTTGCATAGCGATAATCCTTATTTTATACAGAAAGAGGAGTAAATGGATTTCCGAGCAAGTTATGGGTTGCTATACGATTATTAGCATTACGACTTTGGCCAGCAACAATCACGCAGCAAAATTTATCCAATGGGATATTACCACCATACTCATGCACATGATCGGTATTGGGGTAAATATCAACAAAGCTGGGTGCGTAGCGGGTAGCAAAGCCCATCCGATATACCTTATCAGATATATTAGGATAGGAAGCATGCATTAATGTTGACCAAAAGATGACGCATTGACCGGCTTTCATCTCCAATGGGACGGCCTGTTTTTCATCCGGATGCCAGTCAGGATCTATTTGTAGGTCGCGATAATCATAACCAAAGAATCCACGGCTCTTACCTTCCTTTTCAATATTATTAATAATATCACTTTGATATTGCATTGATTTTTTTTCATCATAATTCATTTTATGATGAGTGCCAGGCATAATTTCCAGACAACCATTCTCAATGGTTGAATCGGTAAAGGCTGTCCAGACCGTTAAGGTCCCTTTTCCAAACTGATCTTCAGTTTCTCCGGGCCAAAGAATTTGCGGTTTTCCACTGGCGTTAGCAAATGTATCAGCCTGATGCCAGTCAGTACCTTCATCACCAGGGTATTTAGGAAAGAACTCTGTACGCCAGCACAAAACATCATCGCCAAGGATATCTGATACCGGCGCCACAATTTTGGGATTAGTGACATGCTGGCTAAGTTTATTGATATCAAGATGGCGATCGTAATTTGATATATTTGTTGCCGCACCGTAGGAGTCTGAAGGGTAAGCAGCATTAGAACGATCTGGTAATTGCCGACGAACGGCACTCCAAATTTCCGCCATTTCTTCCGGAGAATAAATAGTAATTGGGCCGATATAACCATTTTTATGGAAACTGGCAATTTGCTCTTCAGACAAATTAATATTATTTGACATAGTAATCTCCAGTGAGTGATTGGTTTTATTTAATGCTGTAAAATGTTTCGCTAAGCGTGCCGTTATATAGACGCTCCATGGACAATGTTAAATTGAATTCATTTCGCACACGTTCATTAAGTGCAATGGCAATCATGGAATGCCCACCAATATCAAGGAAGTTATCTTCCGCGCTGACTGGTTTTTCTAAGACATTTTGCAGCCATGCAATATACTGTTGTAATGCAAGTACTTTTACCTGTTCTTTATTGACATCATCTAAATCAACAGCGTTCATAATTTACTCCACTGAAAGTTTCAGGTGTTGTTTATCGATTTTTCCATTAATGGTTTTTGGTATAGCATCAAAACCGCGATAGCGAATAGGTCGCATATAAAATGGCAATAACTCTTTCGCCAATTTATGTAGCTGTTCAATAACATCTGCTTTATTGTCAGTTGATGCAAAACAACAAACCAGATGATGGCCAAGTGTTTCTGAATGAGACGTTATGACTGAAATATCGATAATCGATTCAAGCCTTGCAAGCACAGACTCAATCTCGCCAATTTCGATACGATAACCGTTTATTTTTACCTGTTGATCGCAACGCCCCATATAAACTAACTTACCTGCGAAATTATATTGAACAAGATCCCCTGTACAATAATACCGCTTGGCAATATTATTTTTTTCAGCCAAAATAAATTTACCATCGGTTCCATTATTCTGGTTCAGGTAACCCGGAGTGACTTGCTCGCCACAGAGAAGCAATTCGCCATAGCCTGATTGCTGATTACTCTCATCAAGAGGCCGAATGATGTAATCGAATCCTGGTAATAATTCACCGATAATTGACTCTGTGCGCTCCAGATCATCATCACTGATAATATGCCAACTTGAATGAACAGTCGTTTCGGTAATGCCGTACATATTGACCAGTAAAGGAGACGTCAGCCCAAAATGCTGCTGCCATTGTTTGAGCATCTGAAAATTAAGCCTTTCGCCACCAAAAACAACAAACCGTAAAGCCAATGACCCCTTCGGGAATTGACAGAGCCAAGGGGCATTAACGGAAAAAGCACCAGGCGTCTGGTTAAGTAAAGTAATTTTTTGATCGTGAACGAGTTGTGCCAGTTTACCAGGGGTCAAACGAGTTTCATTATCTGGAATGACAAGCTTCCCACCATAAGCTAAAACTGACCACATTTCCCATACTGAAAAATCAAAAGCATAGGAATGAAAAAGCACAGTGGAATCATCTTCGTTGAACTTAAACACAGGTTCCGTTGCAAGAAAGAGAGCACGCAAATTAGCATGGGTGATCGGAACACCTTTCGGGTTACCCGTCGTGCCCGAAGTATAGATAATATATGCCAATCCTTCCGGAACGGCCGCATTCAGTAATGAATCCGCAATAACAGATACCGACAGCATCTGGCATATGCTTTTTGCCTGAAAGCTGGCAAAGTTTGAATGACCGCTCTCATTGATAATCATGCGAGGCTGAGAATCATTCAGTATCAGACTATTGCGCGCTACTGGCGCATTACGGTCTAGCGGTACATAAGCAGCACCAATGGACTGAATCGCCAGAATAGAGGCGATTAACTCGGCACCTGGTGGCAGTTCTATTGCAACCCGGTCACCAGCGTGAACACCTTCATCCTTCAGGGCCTGAATAATCCTGAGCATCCAGTCTCTAAGCTCGCCATAGCTGATCTCATGATTGAGATCTTTAACCGCAACCCTCTGTGGAAATTTCCAGGATACTGCCCAAAAAAGCTCAATCTGAGTTAGCGCATCATGTGCCTGTGAATCAATGATTCTCATACAACACCCTCACGTTCGGAATAAAAGTACAACAACACCAAGAAACGAACAAATGTTTTTTTATTGTTAATTTTAATTTTTCATGTAACACGTTATAAAATAAGAATAAATAAATTATAATCCTGTAATTGTATCGAAATGATGCGAAAGTGGTGTTCGTTTTAATTTCTAATTTCTAGTCTCAGCCGATTGACTCAGTGTTCGCTCGCTCACAGCTATCTGCATGTAAATCATGGATAAACAAACGTCATGGCGACATGAATGCGGGTGGATGTACTTAGTTTGAGAGGAAAAGGGCTGGTGATAGCCCAAGCATGATCCTAACGGTTGGAGACGGTGTGATTGCTGGGGGAATTGGTTGAGTTTGTTGGGAATTTTGATTTTTTTGCGATTGAACTCTAACTATCACATCATCAATGACTATTGAAATAATAGAAGGTCAAGTTCTGGGGAGGGGATATACTGTATAGCGCGAAGATTACTGGCATCAGTAGCGGGTATTCTATGAGGAATTATTCGAGCCAACGTTTGTTAAAATCAGGCCCTTTTGATGTATTTACTCGCCATGTCCGTACACCTGCTCAATATACCTCCCCCGTCCATCTCCATGTCCCAGATCCGTTGAGGTTACGGCCAGAGCCTCTTTGTGGCTTAACCCCTGATCCTCGTAATACCGGATCGCGTCTGCGCCCAGGCATAGCGCAGAGAGTGGGGTGAGTATTCGCCCGTCAGTCCGGCATCGCGGAGATGGTTGTGCCAGTAGTCCATCGCAGATTTCAGATCCGGTTTGTCAATGAGATGCCCGTCACGCTCCCCGGCAATCTCAAGCGCCTCTTTCACAGCCTGGCGAACCGCTTCCCGATTAATCACCTGCGTCATACGCGGTCGTCCGCCTTTGGTGCCAAAGATCACCGACAGACGTTCAGCGACTTTTTCCAGCTGTTTATCCCAGGTTTTCAGCGACTGGCAGCATTGTACCGCTTCCTGACCACGCAGGCCCATCACTCGCGCCAGTTGCAGGCTGGCCGCGAGGCCTGCGTCTGCTTGCTGTATCCGCTCCAGTACCTGCTGGTAAAGCGCATCCGGAATGGCCCGGTGCGTCCCATCACGACTGGCACCACTGATACCGAGTGATTTGTTGCTGATTAATTCGGACTGGCTGAGCTGTGTACGACCGGCTTCAGCCAGAATGGAACGCACCATCGCCATTTCGTTCTGTAGCGTTCGCAGAGAAAAACTCTGCGCCAGCCGTTCATGGATATATCCCGCGATGTGTCTGGCTTTGAGCTGGCTGGTGCTGGTGGGAACAACATCCACTTTACCAGCACCTTCAACACGACGATTTCACCCGTGTTTGATTACTCTTCGAAGAACCAGTAGCCCTGGTTCATCAGCCCGGTCAGTTCGGCGATAAACGCCGGGTTGTTCAGGGCATCGCCCAGCTCATCCCGACCGAGCTCGGTGTAGCGGCACAGCGCGTCCGCTGCAGTGGGTTCAACCGCATCCATACACTCACTGTTGACGAAGTAGCGACCACCGACGTTCAGCACCCGCAGTCCGCTCAGACGGGCCAGGCGTTCGCCGCTTTGCAGCGCGTCCAGCACCTCTTCCGCCGTGTAAGGCGGTTCTGCGGCGGCAATATCCAGCTCGTGGCGCGGCGTGGTGACGAAGCTGCCGAACCACTGGGTGAAATCTTCCGGCTTGCTAATCATCGCGATCATCATGTCGCGCAGACGATCCAGCTCGTACGCCTCCACCCGGCCCGGGTGTTCGCGGCAGGTCAGATCCGGATCGCTGTAGTGCTCGCCGCCGAGATCGTTTTCCAGCGCGTAGTCAGCAAAGCTGCTGATCAAATCACGCCCGTTCGGCCCGCGAAAGCCCACCGAGTAGTTCAGCGCGGTCTCGTGCGTGAAGCCATCGTGCGGGAATCCCGGCGGGATATAGAGAATATCGCCAGGCGCCAGATCTTCATCGATGATCGGCTCGAACGGATCGACATGCAGCAGCGCCGGATGCGGACAGAACTGACGCATCGGCAGCTTGTCGCCCACGCGCCAGCGGCGGCTGCCCATCCCCTGAATGATAAATACATCGTACTGATCGATATGCGGGCCAACGCCGCCGCCCGGTACGGAGAAGGAGATCATCAGATCATCCAGACGCCAGTCCGGCAGGACGCGAAACGGGCGCACCAGTTCGGCAGAAGGCATATGCCAGTGATTAACCGCCTGCGCCAGCAGCGACCAGCCGGTTTCGCCAAGGCCATCAAAATGCTCGAACGGGCCGTTGCTCGCCTGCCATTTGCCATTGAAATGGCTGACCAGGCGACTGTCGACCTCCGGCTCCATCGCCAGCCCCGCCAGCTCGTCCGGGGTGATAGGATCGACAAAGTTCGGGAAAGCATTCTTTAAAACAACAGGTTTTTTTTGCCAGTATTTCTCCAGAAATTCCGGCCAGTTCAGGTTCAGTTGATACGCCATAGGTCACACCAGTGAGAAGACAAACGGGCCTGATTATAGGAAGGCTTGCGGCGGATTTGCCTTGTCAGCGGTCAACCTTTCGGCGGGTGTGTGGTGGGAGACAGGAATCTAAAACGCCCATTTAATGTATTGTTTTATGACGTTCTACGCAGTACCCGCAGGTCAGGGATCAGCGTCGCAAAACCGACAATAGCCATGAAGAAACCCACCCATAACGGCGCTTGCAAACCGTAGCCGAAGCTGATGCCCAGCCCTCCCAACAAGGCGCCGACCATGATGCCGAGCGTAATGACAGAGGTATGTACCGTATTGACTAAAGAGCGCCCGTTCGCCGTACGAATCACCCGTGTGGCCATGGCAGGATTCATGGTTACCCCCACGAGGCCGATGCCCACCAGCGACAGGGCTGAGATCAATTTATTGGTGGCAAAAAGGCCAAACAGGGCGAGGAAGAATGCCAGGATTGCGAGACCGACGGCGAGAACGGCAATGGTGTGACGGTCCGCCAGTTTACCCACGACGGTGTTGCCTATTACCGTCGCTACCCCGTATACGATCAAAAGGATAGCGACTGCCGTATCGCCGTAGCCCGTAAGGCCCTTCAGAATCGGAGTGAAGTAGGTGAATGCGGCAAAGGTAGCGCCGATGATTAACAGGCTGGTCGAGAAAACGCCCCATAATTTGAGATTATTAAGCGCCCCCAGTTCCCCCTTCAGGCTCACAGCTTGTTGCCGGGCAATCGAAGGGATGCCGCAGAGGCTGGCAATGCCAGCCAGCGCGGCCAGGGCGCTGACGGTCCAGAAGCTCTCGCGCCAGCCTGCGTGGGTGCCGAT
>Ga0213878_10000340_pt1 | contig 17816 bp, 17 predicted proteins | sample VelepicoBEBS_R02_FD_161053 | JGI IMG/M metagenome (GOLD analysis project Ga0213878, IMG submission 161053) | Vellozia epidendroides bulk soil microbial communities from rupestrian grasslands, the National Park of Serra do Cipo, Brazil - BS_R02 | ecosystem: Environmental > Terrestrial > Soil >... | reverse complement strand
AGGCCCGGGTATCGGGCCTGCGGGAGGAGGATTACTTCGTAATTTGCGCGTGCATTTCCTGCACCGAAATCACCTTCTCGGTGGCGTCCGCGTTGAGCGCCATGGCGGTTGCGAAACCGCCGTTCAGGGTGGTGTCGTAGTGCACTTTGTACTGCAGCGCGCTGCGCGAATCAGCTTGGAGTCTTCAATCGCCTGGCGGCCTGCGGTGGTGTTGATGATGTAGGTATATTCGCCATTCTTGATACGGTCCTGAATGTGCGGACGACCTTCATGCACCTTGTTCACCAGACGCGGGTTAATACCGGCTTCACCCAGTACAATCGCCGTACCGTGGGTCGCATCCAGTTCGAAGCCCTGCTTCAGCAGCTTCGCCGCCAGATCCACCACGCGCTCTTTGTCGCCTTCACGAACCGAGAGCAGCGCACGGCCGGATTTCTTCATCGTCGAGCTGCTGCCGAGCTGCGCCTTGGCGAACGCTTCAGCGAAGGTGCGGCCCACGCCCATCACTTCCCCGGTAGAACGCATTTCCGGCCCGAGCAACGGGTCAACGCCCGGGAACTTGTTGAACGGCAGCACCACTTCTTTGACCGAGTAGTACGGCGGGATGATTTCTTTGGTGACGCCCTGCTGTGCCAGCGTTTGACCCGCCATCACGCGCGCCGCCACTTTTGCAAGCGGTACGCCGGTGGCTTTGGAGACGAACGGAACGGTACGCGCCGCACGCGGGTTCACTTCAATCAGGTAGACTTCGTTGTCCTTCACCGCAAACTGGACGTTCATCAGACCGCGAACCTGCAGTTCGAAGGCCAGCTTCTGCACCTGCTGGCGCATCACATCCTGAATTTCCTGGCTCAGGGTGTACGCAGGCAGCGAACATGCGGAGTCGCCGGAGTGCACGCCCGCCTGCTCGATATGCTCCATGATGCCGCCAATCAGCACCATTTCGCCGTCGCAGATAGCGTCTACGTCCACTTCTACCGCATCGTCCAGGAAGCGGTCGAGCAGGACCGGCGCATCGTTAGAGACGCTGACCGCCGTCTGGAAGTAGCGACGCAGATCCGCTTCGTCGTAGACGATTTCCATTGCGCGGCCGCCCAGTACGTAGGACGGACGCACCACCAGCGGGTAGCCAATCTCTTTGGCCTTCTCAACCGCCTGTTCAATCGCGGTCACGGTGGCGTTCGCCGGCTGTTTCAGCTTCAGACGGTCAACCGCCTGCTGGAAACGCTCACGGTCTTCTGCACGGTCAATTGCATCCGGGCTGGTGCCGATTACCGGTACACCAGCAGCTTCCAGCGCACGCGCCAGCTTCAGCGGAGTCTGGCCGCCGTACTGCACGATAACGCCTTTCGGCTTCTCAATACGCACGATTTCCAGCACGTCTTCCAGCGTCACCGGCTCGAAATAGAGACGGTCAGAGGTGTCATAGTCAGTCGATACGGTTTCCGGGTTACAGTTGACCATGATGGTTTCGTAACCGTCTTCGCGCAGCGCCAGGGAAGCGTGTACGCAGCAGTAGTCGAACTCGATACCCTGGCCGATACGGTTTGGACCGCCGCCCAGTACCATAATTTTATCGCGGTCGACGGATGGGTTCGCTTCGCACTCGTCTTCATAGGTGGAGTACATGTACGCGGTGTCGGTCGCGAATTCTGCCGCACAGGTATCCACGCGTTTGTAGACCGGGTGCAGATTATACTGGTCACGCAGCTTGCGGATTTCCGCTTCGCGCACGCCCGCCAGTTTTGCCAGGCGCGCATCGGCGAAGCCTTTACGCTTCAGCACGCGCAGGAAGTCAGCGTCCAGGCCATTAATGCCCTGCTCTGCGACCTGCTCTTCCAGACGCACCAGCTCTTCAATCTGCACCAGGAACCAGCGGTCGATATTGGTCAGGTTGAACACGCCATCGACGGACAGGCCAGCACGGAAGGCATCAGCGATGTACCAGATACGCTCTGCGCCTGCGTCTTTCAGCTCGCGGCGAATTTTGGTCAGTGCTTCCGGGTCGTCCAGGCTCACTTTCGGGTCAAAGCCGGTCGCGCCCACTTCCAGGCCACGCAGCGCTTTCTGCAGGGATTCCTGCTGGGTGCGGCCAATCGCCATCACTTCGCCGACAGATTTCATCTGGGTGGTCAGACGGTCGTTCGCTCCGGCGAATTTTTCGAAGTTAAAGCGAGGAATTTTGGTGACCACGTAGTCGATGGACGGTTCGAACGATGCCGGGGTACGGCCGCCGGTGATGTCGTTCATCAGCTCGTCGAGGGTGTAGCCCACCGCCAGTTTCGCTGCCACTTTGGCAATCGGGAAACCGGTGGCTTTAGAGGCCAGCGCGGAAGAACGGGACACGCGCGGGTTCATTTCGATAACGATCAGACGGCCGGTTTTCGGGTTTACCGAGAACTGCACGTTGGAACCGCCGGTCTCTACGCCGATTTCACGCAGTACCGCCATCGAGGCGTTACGCATGATTTGATATTCTTTGTCGGTCAGGGTCTGCGCTGGCGCTACGGTGATAGAGTCACCGGTATGGATGCCCATGGCGTCAACGTTTTCGATGGAGCAGACGATGATGCAGTTGTCGTTTTTATCACGCACCACTTCCATCTCGTACTCTTTCCAGCCGATCAGCGATTCATCAATCAGCAGTTCGTTGGTCGGGGAGAGATCCAGACCGCGGGCGCAGATTTCTTCGAACTCTTCACGGTTGTAGGCGATACCGCCGCCGGTGCCGCCCATGGTGAAGGACGGACGGATGATGCACGGATAGCCGACGTCAGCGGCAACCGCCAGCGCCTCTTCCATGTTGTGTGCGATACCGGAACGCGCGGTGTCGAGGCCGATTTTCTTCATCGCCACGTCGAAACGGCGACGGTCTTCCGCTTTATCAATCGCGTCGGCGGTAGCGCCAATCATGGTCACGCCGAACTCGGCCAGCACGCCCTGACGCTCCAGCTCCAGCGCACAGTTCAGCGCCGTCTGGCCGCCCATGGTCGGCAGTACCGCATCCGGACGCTCTTTTTCGATGATTTTGCGCACCACTTCCCAGTGAATCGGCTCGATATAGGTCGCATCGGCCATTTCCGGGTCGGTCATGATGGTTGCCGGGTTGGAGTTCACCAGAATGACGCGGTAACCCTCTTCGCGCAGAGCTTTACACGCCTGGGCGCCGGAGTAGTCAAATTCACAGGCCTGGCCGATAACGATCGGGCCAGCGCCAAGGATCAGGATGCTTTTTATGTCTGTACGTTTTGGCATGGTCTTCTCGGCTCCTGATTATTTAGCGGTCTTACGGTAAAGCTCGATAAGTTCGATGAAATGATCGAACAGCGGCGCGGCATCGTGCGGGCCTGGGCTAGCTTCCGGGTGTCCCTGGAAACTGAACGCCGGTTTATCGGTACGATGAATGCCCTGCAGGGTGCCGTCGAACAGCGACTTGTGCGTCACGCGCAGGTTGGCAGGCATGGACGCCTCATCCACGGCGAAGCCGTGGTTCTGCGCGGTAATCATTACGGTATTGTTATCGATATCTTTTACCGGGTGGTTGCCGCCGTGGTGACCAAACTTCATCTTAACGGTGTTCGCACCGCTCGCCAGCGCCAGCAGCTGATGGCCGAGGCAGATGCCGAATACCGGGATATCCGTTTCCAGGAAGGATTTGATGGCGTTGATGGCGTAATCACACGGCGCCGGGTCGCCAGGGCCGTTAGAAAGGAAGATTCCGTCCGGATTCATCTTCAGCACCTCTTCAGCCGAGGTCTTCGCCGGCACCACCGTCAGGCGGCAGCCGCGGTCAACCAGCATGCGCAGGATATTGCGCTTGGCGCCAAAATCGTAGGCCACCACGTGGAACGGCAATTCGTCCTCTTTTTTCGCTTCCGGCAGGTCGTTCGCCAGCGTCCAGCTCCCCTGCGTCCAGCTGTAGGCTTCTGCGGTGGTCACTTCTTTTGCCAGATCCATGCCGTTCAGGCCCGGAAAAGCGTTGGCTTTTTCCAGCGCCAGCGCCGCATCCAGGTTATCGCCCGCGATGATGCAGCCGTTCTGAGCGCCTTTCTCGCGCAACAGACGCGTCAGCTTACGGGTATCGATATCGGCAATCGCCACGATGTTATGGCGCTTAAGGTAAGAAGAGAGGTCTTCAGTATTGCGAAAGTTGCTGGCAATCAGCGGCAGGTCACGAATGACGAGGCCTTGCGCATGGACCTGAGAGGATTCTTCATCAGCGGCGTTGGTGCCGACATTACCGATATGAGGATAAGTAAGAGTGACGATTTGGCGGGAATAGGAAGGATCAGTGAGGATTTCTTGATAACCGGTCATTGAAGTATTGAAAACGACTTCCCCAACCGCCGAACCTGTTGCCCCTATGGCCCGACCGTGAAACTGGGTTCCGTCTTCCAGAACCAATAGCGCTGACTTAATCAAAACACCCTCCAGAGAATATTCACTCACTTTATTTGCATATTAATGCATTCACATCGTGTGAATCAATGCAAATTTGCTTACCCATGGATTTCTGGCAAACGGCGGCATTCTGGAGATACAGAGGCAAAAAGTCAACTTAAAGACGGTATTTTCATTGTTATTTTACGCCACTGAACGATTACACCCTGTATAACAGGCAAAAATAGCAACCAGGGTGATGATAACAACCGCTTGCGTCGCCAGGATAATGTAAAACGAAGCGTCTGAGGTTAAAAAAGTGGACCAGATGGTCAAAATTTACATATCAACAACACAAAACCGAAGTAAAACATGTGAAAATAACAATCTAATTAGCAAATCACACCTAAAAAGACAAAATTAAAGGGCAATAAAATATTGCCCTATGCAATCAATAAATTATGACTGCGAAAACCACATCACGATGGGTAATAACTCTTACAAACTGTTGAGATCGAGCACATCACGCATATCAAAAAGACCATTTTTCTTGCCTTTTAACCACAGTGCTGAACGAACAGCACCGTTAGCAAATGTCATGCGGCTGGACGCTTTATGCGTAATCTCCACACGTTCACCGATATCGGCAAACATTGCGGTATGCTCACCGACAATGTCGCCAGCCCGAACGGTGGCAAAACCGATAGTGCCCGGTACGCGCTCGCCGGTATGGCCTTCACGGCTGTATACGGCGCAGCTTTTAAGATCTTTATTCAGCGCGCCAGCAATCGCCTCGCCCATCGCCAGCGCGGTGCCTGACGGCGCATCAACCTTGTGGCGATGATGCGCTTCGATAATTTCGATATCGGTGTAGCTTCCCATGACTTTAGCGGCCTTCTCCAGCAGCTTCAGCATCACGTTGACCCCCACGCTGAAGTTGGCGGCGAAGACAATCGCAATGTCCTGCGCTGCGCGTTGAATAGCCTGTTTACCGGCGTCGTCAAAACCGGTCGTGCCGATAACCATGCCCTTGCCGTTCGCCCGGCAGAACGCCAGGTGCGTCAGCGTCCCTTCAGGACGGGTGAAATCGATGAAAACGTCAAAATCCGCTTTCACCGCTTCCAGGCTGCTTTGTACCGTAACGCCGGTGTGGCCGATGCCAGCGAGTTCGCCCGCGTCGCTTCCCAGCAGAGATGAGCCTTCGCGCTCCAGCGCAGCGCCCAGTTGAACGCCATCCATCTGCGCTGCGGCCTGAATTAACTGACGCCCCATACGGCCGCCCGCGCCCGCTATCGCGACGCGGATTTGTGCATCATGCATATCTATTCTCTTAAGTTAACTATATGTGAATCGTTTTCAGAGTAACCAGCCCCGCCAGAGGCCGCCACTCAAAAACACCGATAATTAGAATTTAACGTGAAACAGGGATCGCTATCAGTAAAAGATATAACGATCAGCGAAAACCGCATGATTCTCTGACCACCAGCGCAGGCGGCAGAATGATCCGTTTCGGCGGCTCATCATTGCCCTGAATACGACTATAAAGCAGTTCGCCCGCCTTGCGTCCTATCTCTTTTGCCGCAACGGAAACCGTCGTCAGTGCAGGCTGTACCAGCGCCGCTTCGGTAATATCGTCAAAGCCGATGAGAGCGAAGTCACGCCCCACCTCCCTGCCAAGCTTACGCAGGGTCTGCATCACGCCCAGCGCGACGATATCCTGATAGCACACCGCCGCGGTGATCTGCGGAAATTGCCTGAACAGCGCTTCGGATACCCGTGCGCCGTCGCTCTGACTGGCCTGCGAGGTTACAATCCACTGCGGATTCGGCGACAGCCCGTGCTCCAGAAGACGGCTGGTGAAGCCGCCGATACGCTGGGAGCGGGTGCCGGAATTCTGGCTGCCGCCGATAAACGCGATGTTCCGGTGCCCCAACTTCAGCAAGTGCGACGTCGCCATTTGCGTACCGAGAAAGTTGTCGGTACCGACGAAATCAAAATCCGGGTCGGTCAACGGCCGCACCACCATAATGGCCGGGATATTGCGCCGCTTCAGGCCGTCGAAAAATGCCTGCGGGGTTTCCCGCGCCGCACACAGCACCATGCCGCAGGCATTATTGCGCAGCAGCGAGTCGACAAACTTCTGCTGACGCTCTTCTGACTCCTCGCTGTTGGCCAGAAACAGCAACATCTCATGACGCTCCATCTCATGGCTCAGGCCAGCGGTCATCTCCCCGTAAAAGGGGTTGGTAATATCGTGCAGCAGCAAACCCACCTGGTTGCTGCTGCGATTGCGCAGATTCGCCGCCGTCTGGTTATAGACATAACCGGACTCATCCAGCGCTTTTAGCACCCGTTCGCGGGTCGCCTGTGAGATGCGCCCACGGTTGCGCAGCACCATCGACACCGTTGCCGTCGATACGCCCGCCTTCTCGGCTACCTGTGCCAGCGTCACTGTCGTCATGTTTCCTCCTGTCGCTCCCACCACAGATTAATCGAATAACCGATATTTTGCATTTTTCCCTGTGAGGAACTTCACATCGCGTGGCGTGAAACGCATTTCATTGCTTTTTTGCTGGGTTAATCGCGTTAACCCCTCTTTCCATAAACGGTTAATCGATTAATCTTATTATAGCGATTACGGAGAGAAAGAATGAAACTGACCACCTACGATAAATACCCTGAAGTTTCCGTGAAGGACTACGAACATCAGGCCTGGCAAGGCTGGCAGGCCATTATTACTGCGCTAAACACCAGGCGTTCTGCTTCCGCCAAAACCGTGCTGGTCATCGACTGCTACCCGGGCGTACGTCTGAGCGAACTGGAAAATCAGCTGCTGCCTGCGGCGTAGGTCACTACGCCAAACAACAGCATCCGCTTTTGCAGCTCGTCGCGATCCTGCATGCGCGCCACATCCATCGCAATAGCGTATACCTCGTCCGGCCCTTCGCAGTGCGGGTCGCGAAGCGATGCGCGGATCTGATCGAGATGGCGAATTTCCGGCATCGGTCCTGTGACCTCATCGCCATAGCTAAACCCGAGCGGCTGGTGGTGGATGGTCATATCGAGCCCGTAAGGTTGAGGCTTCTCACCCATTTTTCACCTCCCGGACGCAGACCTGCTGGTTTTCCTCCAGCACCCGCAGCGCGAACCCACCCTGTAGCGCCGCGTAATCATGCCCGACGATAGTCGGCAAGACGGCCAGCGCGGAGAGGATATCGCTGCCGGTATTGATAAGCCGGTGCGCCGTAAACCCGGGAATAATATGCACCGAACCGGCGCCGACCGTTTCCAGCCGCGCTTTTCCGTGTTCGTCCTGCAACAGCAGCAGCCCCTGCCCGCTCAGGCCAAAATAGACTTCGCCCTGCTCGCGTCGGGCGTGGAAATGTCCGCGGGTCATGAAAAACTCGTTGCCTACTTTTCCGGGATTCAGGTGCGTTACCCCCGTCCAGAGTTCGCCCTCTCCGGCAGGAGTATCAAGCATTTCAACGGTATAAACCGGGTGTTGAGGATCGTAGCCATGCCAGCGAAAACGGCGGTCAGATCCTGAATACGTGTAGTTTTTCGAATCAGTGGCGCATGACTAAAGGCGCCACTCGCCCACGCCACCTGCGGTGACTGGATTATTTGAGAGTTCATGTTTATCTCCGGCCCGAGGAGAACAACACATTAGGCGCACCAGATTAATCGATTAACCTTGCGATGCAATGATAACTTTGCTGGGCGAGTCACACTCCGCCGTCAGGGCGCCAGCGCCAGTACCTCTAAGACCCAACGGCGGAAGCCGTCGACATCCAGCCCCAGCGCGACCTGGGCGTTGGCGTGTTGCCCAAGACGGCCTTCAATATCCACAACGGTGGCGCCCGCAGTCCAGGTTCCCTGGGTTTCAACAGCGACGAAGCACGAGCTAAGCGCGAACAGTTCCGGGCGAACCAGCCAGGCAATGGCGCAAAGATCGTGCATCCGCAGCCCGCTGCTCATGCTGCCGCTGCGGTAGTGGCTGAACAGGGAATGCAGCATTTTTCCGGTTTCGTTAAGCCGCGGCAACTGCGCCAGGTCATCGGGCGTCAGCACCGCCTGGTTTGTGACGTCCAGCCCGCACATGACGATATCAATGCCGCTTTGAAACACGCGCGCGGCGGCCTCCGGATCAATCGCAATGTTGAACTCTGCATTCGGCGTGAAATTCCCCCGTCCGGCAGAACCGCCCATGATGACCAGTCGACGAATGTTAAACATGCATTCCGGGTAGTGGGTCAACAGCAGCGCGATATTGGTCAGCGGGCCAATCGCCACCAGCGTCAACGGTTCCGGCGCGCTCATCACGGCATCGCGAAGCGCAATAAACGCCGGTTTCACTAGCGGCTGGCGGTTATGCTCGACAAAGTCATAACCCTCCATTCCCGACTCGCCATGGATGTCCGCCGCATTACGCAGCGGGCGCAGCATCGGCGCGGCGGCGCCCTGCGCCAGCGGAACATCGGCCTGCCAGAAATGGAGCAGTTGCAGTGCGTTCCGGGTGGTTTTCTCGACCGAAACGTTACCGGCAACGGTCGTGATTAACTGCAAATCCAGCTCAGGGGCAAACAGCGCAGCGGCAATCGCCGCCGCATCATCAATGCCAGGGTCAGTATCAAGTACGATCGGTAAGCGCATTTTCCCTCCTAAAAAAAATGCCAGACGGGCAGTCTGGCATCTTCTCATAACAGTGAAATGAATAACTTACTCGACTTCACGAACATCCATTCGCAGTTCTTTCGGCACTTCAAAGACGATGTTTTCTTCACGCCCTTCCAGCGGCACGGCTTCACCGCCCCCTAAATCCTGGAGACGCGCAATCACGTTCTGCACCAGAATATCCGGCGCGGACGCGCCTGCGGTCACGCCGACGCACTTCGCCTCTTTCACCCAGGCTTCCTGAATATCCGTCGCATCATCAATCAAAAACGCCGCCTTCCCCATACGCTGCGCCAGTTCGGCCAGACGGTTGGAGTTCGACGAGTTTTTGGAGCCGACGACCAGCACGACATCCGCCTGTTCCGCCAGCGCGCGCACCGCTTCCTGACGGTTGGTGGTGGCATAGCAGATATCGTCTTTACGCGGCCCGACAATCTGCGGGAAGCGCTTGCGCAGCGCGTCGATGACGTCGGACGTATCGTCCACCGAGAGCGTGGTCTGGGTCATAAACGACAGTTTGGCTTCGTTTTTGACGTTCAGCCGCCAGACGTCATCCGGCGACTCCACCAGATACATCCCCCCTTGCGGGTTGCTGTACTGGCCCATCGTGCCTTCGACCTCCGGGTGACCGGCATGGCCAATCAGAATCGACTCTTCGCCGCGACGGCTGGCGCGGGCAACCTCCATATGCACTTTGGTTACCAGCGGGCAGGTCGCGTCGAACACGGTGAGATCGCGGCCTTTGGCTTCATTACGCACCGCCTGAGACACGCCGTGCGCGGAAAAAATCAGGATGGCGCCGTCCGGCACTTCGCTGAGTTGTTCAATGAAAATCGCCCCGCGCTCGCGCAGGCTGTCCACCACGTAGCGGTTGTGCACCACTTCGTGGCGAACGTAAATTGGCGCGCCGTAGATAGCCAACGCGTTTTCAACAATGCTGATAGCGCGGTCAACGCCAGCGCAAAAACCGCGCGGGTTAGCCAACAGGATCTGCATGTTATGCCTCCAGTGCCGGATCAACTTCCAGCACGTCAATATCGAAATGAACGGTATGACCTGCCAGCGGGTGATTGAAATCGACGGTGATGGAATCGCCGTTGATTTCGCGGATCACGCCTGGCATTTCGCTGCCATCCATAGCGGTAAAGAGCATAATCGCGCCGATTTCCGGCTCGCCGGCATCCATAAACTCGCGGCGGGAAAAGTACTGGATGAGGTCCGGACTCGGCACGCCGAACGCGGCGTCAGGCTCCAGCGAGAAAACGCGCTTTTCGCCAGCCTCTAACCCCAGCAGATGCTGCTCAAGCCCTTCAGACAGAGAACCATCGCCCAGGCGAAACAACGCCGGTTTGCCGTTGTTGCGGGTCGACTCAGCAAGCGAGCCGTCATCAAGTTTCAGCGTGAAATGCACCAGAACGGCGCTGTTGCTCTGTACAGATGTAGACATGCAAATTACTCGCTTGTTTTGCCCGGCGGCGCAACGCCTGCCGGGCGAGTGTTGTTACGCCTGTCCTTTCTCGGCTGGCTTCGGTAAAAAGCCTTCCAGCACGATCAACGCCGCACCAATACAAATCGCCGTATCGGCAAGGTTGAACGTGGCAAAGTGCCAGTCACCGACGTAGAAGTCGATCATATCGACCACAAAGCCATGCCACAGCCTGTCGAACAGGTTGCCCAGCGCGCCGCCGATGATCAACGCATAGGCGATGTTATTGAGTTTCTCCGACGCTTTAGAACGGTACATCAGCACCGTTAAGATGACGCAGATACCGATTGCAATGCCCGCAAAGAACCAGCGCTGCCAGCCACCGCTGTCGGCAAGGAAGCTAAACGCCGCACCGTAGTTACGCGCATAGTGCAGATTAAGCGACGGAAACAACCCAACCGTATCCCCCAGCATGAAGTTCTGGAGGATCAGGTATTTGCTGCCCAAATCGATAATCAATACGGCTACGACGACCCACAGCCAGCGCAGCCCTGTTGAACAGACAGATTTACTCATCAGGCAAACTTACGTTGTTCGCCGTCACCGGCGATGTTACTGACACAGCGTCCGCAGATCTCTGCGTGTTCCGCCACCTGGCCGACATCAGTGGTGTAATGCCAGCAACGCGGGCATTTATCACCTTCGGCTTTGCTCAGCGCGACTTTCAGCCCTTTCAGCAGTTCGCTCTGTTGAGCGTCTGCCGTTGCGGCTGCATAATCGGCCACTGTCGCCCCGGAGGTCAACAGGACAAATCGCAATTCGTCGCCCAGCGCCGTCAGCTTCGCCGCCAGCTCAGGTTCCGCGTACAGGGTCACCGCCGCTTCCAGAGAACCGCCGACTTTCTTATCCGCACGCGCCTGCTCGATGACCTTGTTCACTTCGCCGCGCACTTTCAGCAGCTCGTCCCAGAAGGCATCGTTCATGGCTTCGGTGCTGGAGAGATCGAACAGACCTTCGTACCACTCGCCGGTAAAGACGTACTTCTCACGGTCGCCCGGCAGGTAGCCCCAGATTTCATCAGCGGTGAAGGACATGATCGGTGCCATCCAGCGCACCAGCGCTTCTGCGATGTGGTACAGCGCAGTCTGGCAGCTGCGGCGCGCCACACTGTCCGCTTTCGCGGTGTACTGACGGTCTTTGATGATGTCGAGGTAGAACGAGCCCATTTCGATGGAGCAGAAGCGCATCAGGCGCTGCACCACTTCGTGGAAATCGTAAGAGTCGTACGCGTTAACGATATCGTCCTGCGCCGCTTTCGCGCAGCCTACCGCCCAGCGATCCAGAACCACCATCTCTTCCGGTTTCATCATGTCTTTTGCCGGATCGAAACCGTTCAGGTTCGCCAGCAGGAAGCGCGCGGTGTTACGGATACGACGATAGGCATCGGCAGCGCGTTTGAGGATCTCATCGGAGACCGCCATCTCGCCGGTATAATCGGTAGACGCCACCCACAGACGCAGAATATCCGCGCCCAGTTTGTTCATCACATCCTGCGGAGAAACAGTGTTGCCGATGGATTTGGACATCTTACGGCCCTGACCATCCACGGTGAAACCGTGAGTCAGTACCTGACGGTACGGCGCTTTACCCTTCATGGCGGTGGAGATCATCAGCGATGACATGAACCAGCCGCGGTGTTGGTCAGAGCCTTCCAGATACATGTCGGCAGCGTGACCGGCGAATTCCGGGCGCACGTCAACCACAGAGGAGTGAGTAGAACCGGAGTCGAACCACACGTCCAGGGTATCCGGCACTTTCTCGTAGTTGTCAGCGTCAGCGCCCAGGATGTCGCGGGAGTCGAGATCCCACCACGCCTGGATGCCGTCGGCTTCTACGCGCTTAGCCACTTCTTCCATCAGTTCCAGGGTGTTCGGATGCAGTTCCTGCGTCTCTTTATGCACGAACAGCGACATCGGCACGCCCCAGGTACGCTGACGGGAGATACACCAGTCAGGACGGTTGGCGACCATGGATTCGATACGCGCCTGGCCCCAGTCCGGGATCCACTGCACGCCTTTGATCTCGGAAAGCGACTGCGCGCGCAGGCCTTTCTGATCCATGCTGACGAACCACTGCGGCGTCGCACGGAAGATGATCGGCGATTTGTGACGCCAGCAGCACGGATAGCTGTGCTGCATTTTCTCAACGTTCAGCAACGCACCGCTGCTGCGCAGGATGTCAACGATGATGTCGTTCGCTTTGAAGACATTGATGCCGTCCAGCGCCGGGTAAGTACCTGGCAGGTACGCGCCGTCCGGGCCGACCGGGTTAGCAATTTCCAGACCGTATTTCAGGCTGATGCTGTAGTCGTCCGGACCGTGACCACCGGCGGTATGCACCGCACCGGTACCCGCATCCAGCGTGACGTGCTCGCCGAGGATCGCCGGCACATCGAAGCCCAGGAACGGGTGTTTGAAGCGCATCAGCTCCAGCGCATCGCCTTTTACGGTGCCCAGCACGCTATAGTCGCTGATGTTCGCGCGTTTCAGCACGCTTTCCACCAGATCTTTCGCCAGGATCACCGCCTGACCATCCACCTGCACCAGCGCGTATTCAAACTCACCGGACAGGGAGATCGCGCGGTTCGCTGGCAGCGTCCACGGCGTGGTGGTCCAGATAACCAGAGAGATCGGGCCATTCACCATCGACACGCCGAATTTGGCTTTCACCGCATCCTGATCCACCGCGTGGAACGCCACGTCGATAGACGGAGAGGTTTTGTCGTAATACTCCACTTCCGCTTCCGCCAGCGCAGAGCGGCAGTCCACACACCAGTGCACCGGCTTGGCGCCTTTATGCAGGTGGCCGTTGCCGATGATTTTACCCAGCGCGCGGATAATGTTGGCTTCAGTTTTAAAGTCCATGGTCAGGTACGGGCGCGACCAGTCGCCCAGCACGCCCAGACGGATAAAGTCAGCACGCTGACCGTCAACCTGAGTGGCGGCGTATTCGCGGCATTTCGCACGGAACTCGGCGGCGGTGAACTTCTCGCCCGGCTTACCGAACTCCTGCTCCACTTTCAGCTCAATAGGCAGACCGTGGCAGTCCCAGCCCGGAACGTAAGGCGAGTCATATCCCGCGAGTCCTTTGGACTTCACGATAATGTCTTTGAGAATTTTGTTAACAGAGTGACCAATATGAATGCTGCCATTCGCATAAGGAGGGCCATCATGCAGAATGAACGTTTTCTTGCCTTTCTTGGCTGCACGAATGATGCCGTACAGGTCATCATCAGTCCAACGCGCCAGCATTCCCGGTTCGCGTTTGGCGAGATCGCCACGCATCGGGAACCCTGTTTCCGGCAAATTCAGGGTTGATTTATAGTCACTCATCAGATTCTCGGTTCCGTATTTCGGTTTGATTACATAACCGGCCTCAGGCCGGTTTTGCTAGCCCAAAAAATTCGCGGGCTGTTAACTCATCACGCGCGATTTGCGCTTTCAGTTCATCCAGCGAGGCAAATCGCTGCTCGTTGCGTATCTTTTTACGCAGTATCACATCTATATGGCGACCATAGAGGTCCATTACAACATCCAGTAAATGCACTTCCAGCTGCTGGCGCACGCCCGCCACCGTCGGACGGGTACCGATGTTGGCAACGCCGGGTAAAGGTGTGTCGCCCAGTCCTGTAACTTCTACCGCATAGACCCCTTTGACCGGGGAAACCTGACGACGCAGCGGTAAATTCGCCGTCGGGAAACCTATGGTGCGCCCGAGTTCATCACCGTGAACCACGCGCCCCGAAATCGTGAATGGATGCCCGAGCAGCGTTTGCGCAAGCCCGAGATCGTCATTTGCCAGCGCCTGGCGAATCGCGGTGCTGCTGATGCGCATTCCGCCTTCGCAGAAGGTTTGCGTGCTGGTCACGTCAAAACCAAACTCCGCGCCCGCTTTCTGTAATAACAAGAAATCCCCTTCGCGACCAGCGCCAAAGCGGAAATCATCACCGATCGCCAGATACTGAACGCCAAGGCGCTTCACCAGCAGTTCGCCGATAAACGCCTGCGCCGTGAATGCCGCAAAGCGACGGTCGAAACGAACGCACAGGACGTAATCTACACCGCTCTCGGCCAGGTAGCGCAGCTTTTCGCGCAGGCGCGTCAGCCTGGCAGGGGCCTTATCCACGGCAAAAAGCTCAAGCGGCTGCGGTTCAAAAATCATGACCACAACCGGTAAGCCCCGCTCGCGACCTTCCACATGCAAACGCTGCAGCAATGCCTGATGTCCACGATGCACGCCGTCGAAATTACCAATGGTCAATACGCACCCATGCGGCGCCTGACCAAGATTATGTATGCCGCGTATCAGCTTCATGTCTGGCTCAAAACAGTGAAAATCGTCAGAGTATACCTTGTACAGGGGGCGACGTTAACCGGCGATTGCACCTCAACGGCGAAAGATGCAAGGATTTCATCCACCTCGGTGGATAAAGCAAGAAAACTGGCCGTTTGCTGCGATTTTTGTAGCGGAAAAGCTGTATTCGGAGCGCGCTTGCTGATAGAATCCTGCGCCATCACTACGTAACGTAGCGTCGTCAAATTAACGGCGCTTATTTGCACAAATCCATTGACAAAAGAAGGCTAAAAGGGCATATTCCTCGGCCTTTGAATTGTCCATATAGAACATATTTGGGAGTTGGACCTTGGCTAATATCAAATCAGCTAAGAAGCGCGCCATTCAGTCTGAAAAGGCCCGCAAGCACAACGCTAGCCGTCGCTCTATGATGCGTACTTTCATCAAGAAAGTATACGCAGCTATCGAAGCTGGCGACAAAGCTGCTGCAGTAAACGCATTTAACGAAATGCAACCGATCGTGGACCGTCAGGCTGCTAAAGGTCTGATCCACAAAAACAAAGCTGCACGTCATAAAGCAAACCTGACTGCACAGATCAGCAAACTGGCTTAATCGCCTGTCTGTTGTCGCTTTGTAAAAAAACCCGCTTCTGCGGGTTTTTTCATGTCTTCCGTTTGCCTCTAGCCTAACGGCAAGGTGAACAGCGCGGAGTAATCGCGATTGCAGATGCGCTGCACGGCCGGATGCTGAATCATCCGCTCGGCGAAAATCGCGTGATACTCCTCCATCACGTTCTCCACCCGGCCAATCTCAACGATATGGTCATCCGCATAGAAATCGTGCGCATACAGCGTCGGCGCGACAAAAATCGCGTTATGCGCGGCGCCAAAGGCTTTCATCAGCGCGGCATCGTCAAACTCGCCCAGAATTTCGACCTGCAATCCCTGCGAGTTTATCCAGTTAAGCAGTTTGCGGCCCAGCATCGAACGACGACCCGGAATCAGCAGGCGGCGTTCCTCCAGACAGGCGGGAAACGGTTTCTGCGGCAGCGGCGCCATACACCAGAAGCTGACGCCGCACTCGCCGATCTTGACCGAAAACAGCCCTTCCTGCTGCGTGGAGTCGATGGGACAGTCGGAGATAATCATATCGAGCTTGTGCTGGCTGAGTTGTTCAAGCAGCATCTCGTGCGTTGACTCAAAGCAGCGCAAATGGATTTGCTCATCCTCGACGACGGCCGCGTCCAGCACACCGCTCACCAGACGTTTTGATAACGCATCCGCAACCCCGACATCAAACAGCAGGTTGGACTCTTTGCGATAGTTGATGATATCGAGCATTTCCTGGCTCAGGGTGAACATCTTATCGGCGTAGCGGAACACCAACTCGCCAAGCTCGCTTGGCTCAAGCCCTCGTCCCTTACGCTTAAAAAGCTTTCCCTGCAGCCGCTCTTCCAGGGCTTTAATTTGCCCGGTAATCGTCTGCGGCGTCAGGTACAGCGCTTCTGCAGCGCCCACGACCGACCCCTCTTTGTAGACGTGCCAGAAGTAATACAGGTGATTGTAATTAATATGCGACATGCACTTCTCTCCCTGAGTCTTTGCAAAAATGGCCGCCTGTCGGCGACCATTCGTATCCTGTTATTCAGCGTAAGCGGAACCGCTATTCCGTGACCGGAGTAAACTATACCCGGTAACCGCAGCCAGAAGCGAGCCTATCAGAATACCCAGTTTAGCCCATGTAATAAGCTGCGGGTCCATGTCGCCAAACGCCAGCGTTGAGATGAAAATCGACATGGTAAACCCGATGCCGCAGAGCACGCTGACGGCGAAAATCTGCCTGCCGGTCGTATCCTGAGGAAGCGTCGCCAGCTTCAACCGTACGGCCAGCCAGCAGAACAGGCCAATGCCTAACGGCTTACCGATAAACAGCCCGGCGATAATGCCCAGCGGCAGCAGCGACGTCAGACTTTCCAGCGTGACGCCCGCAAGCGACACCCCCGCATTAGCGAAAGCGAACAGCGGCAGAATCAAAAACGCCACCCACGGATGCAGCACGTGTTCAAGCTCACCGGCCGGGGAATGCCCCTCTTTCTCTTTCAGCGGAATAAAGAAGCCAACGATAACGCCCGCAAGCGTTGCGTGAACGCCCGACTTCAGCACCGCGGTCCACAATATCGCGCCCACCAGGATATACACCCCGGTCCGACGCACATTGCACAGGTTGAGCAGAGCCAGCACGGCAATCGCCACGCCCGCCACGCCCAGCGACAGAACCGACAAATCGCTGGTGTAAAACAGCGCAATGATAATAATGGCGCCCAAATCGTCGATGATAGCCAGCGCCATCAGGAAGATTTTCAGCGTCAGCGGCACGCGGTTACCCAGCAGCGCCAGCACCCCGAGGGCGAAGGCGATATCGGTCGCCGCCGGGATGGCCCATCCCTGGCGCGTAATCGGATCCTGGTAGTTGAACGCCAGATAAAGAAGCGCCGGTACGACCATCCCGCCGATGGCGGCGATCACCGGAAATGCGGCCTGCTGGCGGGACGCCAGCGAACCCAGCACCAGTTCGCGCTTCACCTCAAGGCCAACCAGCAGGAAAAACACCGCCATGAGCGCATCGTTAATCCACAGCAGCATGTTCTTGTTGATCTCAAGCGGCCCGACCTTGAGCTGCACCGGCGTAGAAAGAAATGCCTGGTACAGGTGGCTGGTGAGTCCTGAGTTGGCCAGCAGCATCGCCAGCGCCGCGGCGATGATGAGAACGATGCCCCCGGAAGCGTCGCCGTTAAAGAAGCGTTGTAGATGTTTCACTTTTACTCTCTCTATTCATCTTATTATTCGATTAAACCATATTAACCCCAATAAACACTCGTTAAAATAAGGTTATTTAGCCATTAACACTCGATTTTAACGAGTTATTCCGATCGCATAAAAAAAACCCGGGACGAGCCCGGGCTTTTGCGGTTACGGCGGATAA
>Ga0213878_10000339_pt1 | contig 17842 bp, 14 predicted proteins | sample VelepicoBEBS_R02_FD_161053 | JGI IMG/M metagenome (GOLD analysis project Ga0213878, IMG submission 161053) | Vellozia epidendroides bulk soil microbial communities from rupestrian grasslands, the National Park of Serra do Cipo, Brazil - BS_R02 | ecosystem: Environmental > Terrestrial > Soil >... | reverse complement strand
TGCTCGGCGATCTCGGCCCCGAGCCGCTGATGTTCGGCCCGCGCCTCGGCGAGAGTCGGCTTGGACCGTGTCGGCGTCTTCGTCATGCGCCCAAAACTAGCGGGGGCGGGGGCGGAAGGCGAGGGCAGGGCCGCTAAACCATCCTCACAAGCGGTTCTGGGGCGGCCCCATTGCGATCGGCCGATCGTTGAAGTCTGTTGGGAGTAAATGCAAGCCGATGCCGGCGTTCGGTAGGTTGTATTCTCGCTGTTCTGCAGTCTAGCGAAATTTCGCACGGCGCCGTTGACGAAGTTAACGAACTTTTACTTGTCAGTGACATAGTTTTGGCGGGTTCAGCGGGTTATAGTTCAGTTTGCGGCTCCGGAAACCTTTCGGCCTGAGACCGCACGACAAGTGTTTGAAATTGTAGGATGAAACGAATGCACACCCAACGAACGACGTTTGCTCGCTACTTCGTTTTCAGCGCATTGGTACGACAGGCTTCGTAGGCCTCTCCGGCCAAACGTTCGCCGCCGACAACGGCGCCTGGATCCCGACCTGGGCCGCGAGCCCGCAGCCCGTCTGGGACGCCGATTTTTTCGCGCCCGTCGGCGTACCGCGCTCGGTGCGCGACCAGACTATCCGCCAGGATGGACGCGCAAGCATCGGCGGCAGCCGCGTGCGGATCGTTGTGTCCAACGAATACGGCAAGCAGCCGATCACGATCGGCGCCGCGCATGTCGCGCTCGCAGGAGCGGAATCCAACATTGTCGCGGGATCAGACCGCAACCTGACCTTTTCCGGACAGGGCTCAATCACCGTTCCGCCAGGGGCGCCGGCGATCAGCGATCCGGTAGACCTGCAGGTCCCGGCGCTCGGCAGCGTTGCGGTGAGCCTTTACTTTCCCGAGATAACGCCAACGACGACATGGCACAACGATGCGAAGCAGACCGGGTATCTCGCCGATGGCGACGTGACCGGCGCGGCCGACCTCAAGGATGCACAAAAACTGCCGTCGCGCCTGTTCCTCAGTGAGATTTTGGTCGATGCAGCGCCGGAGGCTCGGGCGATCGTGACCTTCGGCGATTCGATCACCGACGGCGACGGCTCCACCCCCGACGCTAACCATCGCTGGCCCGACCTGCTCGCCGAGCGGCTGATCAAAGAGGGGGCGACGAATGTGGCGATCGTCAATGAAGGGATTTCCGGGGCGCGAGTGCTGCGCGACCGAATGGGCGACAACGCGCTTGCCCGCTTCGACCGCGACGTCTTGAGCCAGCCGCGCGCCGACACTGTCGTCTTGATGATGGGCATCAACGACATTGGTTGGCCTGAAACGATCCTCGTTCCCAAGGGGGAGCCTGCGCCCTCCGCGCAGGACGTGATCGCCGGCTATGAGCAGTTGATCGACCGCGCCCACGAGCGCCGCTTGCGCATCCTGGGCGCGACGCTGACGCCGTTCGAGGACACGTTCCATGGAACGCCACTCTACGGCTACTATGACGAGGCCAAGGAAGCCAAGCGCGAGGCAATCAACAACTGGATCCGAACGAGCGGAAAATTCGACGGCGTGATCGACTTCGATGCGCTCGTGCGCGACTCATCCGATCCGAAGCACATCAAGGCCGAATATGACCACGGCGATCATCTGCATCCGAACGATGCCGGATACGCAGTGATGGCGGGTGCGATCGACCTTGGAATGCTCGGCGTGAAGTAGTTCGAGTTTTCACGCTCGCACTCTTGACGATATGCCTGAGGTGTCGCGCAGTGAGGCGCCGCCCGCCTATCCGGGGACACGAGCGCGACCTCGAGCTCGGCCGCCACCGCGCGGGCGAGGTCGCGCGCGCGATTGCCGAGCTTAAGGCCGTTGCGAGCAGCTACTTCGCCGAGAGCAGCTATTCCGAACCTTCATGGCAGGCTGCCTATTGGGGCCCGCACCATACAAGTCTCGCCACGATCCAACAGGTCTATGACCCGGACGACTTGTTCGATGTCCATCACGGCGTCGGCAGCGAACGCTGTAGCCCGGACAGTTCGACGGGGTGACTGCGCGATAGCCGGCTGCCGGACGACCCTCCAGCCGCAACCGGGCGGCCGAATCGTTCCCGTCTCCTCCGCAAGCAGCAAGAGAGAGGCGTGTTTGCGCAGGATGTCAGGCGTTAATGGCCGCTTGAGCGCCATCTCCATAAAGCGGCAGAAGAGTTGCTCAATTCGCTTTTTCGCCGATAGCGAAGTGCCATTCTTCCAATGAGTGGATGTGGTCGAGCCACCGCGAAAGATTTTCGTACGGAGTTAGGTTGATTCGCGATTTCAGTGCGTACATCGGGTAGGCGGCAAGGAAGTAGTCGGCCAAGGTCAGGTGATCCCCGCATAAATAACCTGGTCGTTCCAGCGCTGTATCCAATAACGCTGCGGCCTGATCCAGCTTGGGCTGTATCGATGCCAGGCGCTGTTCATCGGACGCGCCCAACCCCTTCATGGGTTTGAACATCCGCTCGAAGATGAAGGGCTGAAGCGAGGGATTCCAATGTGCCAAGCCCCAAGCCATCCAGCGCAAGACGTCAGCCCTTTGCCGCAGGTCAATTGGCAGCAGGAAGTGGGTCGGTTCGAGCGAACCCAAGTATTCCAGGATGGCGACGGTTTCCCAGAGCACGAAGTCACCGTCTCGTAGGACGGGTACAAGTCCATTTGGATTCAATGTCAGAAATTCGGGATTCCGATGTTCACCGCTAAATAGATCTACATGGCGGATGTCCAGCTCGCTTCGAAGTCGGCGAGCCACGGCGAGCGCGGCGACGCAATTCGGCGACGCGGGATGGATGAAGAGACGCATAAGACATCCCATTGGTTCGCCTCACGGGTTCAACGCGCCAAGGCGCGCGGCGAGCTGCGTGAGAGACGACTCCCAGCCCATGCACGCGCCGATGCAGGAGTCACGATCCGATACACCCACATGACGGAGCGTGACTCGTGTGCCGCCATCAATCTCCTCGAGGAGATACGTGACGATTGAGGGCTCCGCTGAGGAGCCTGGCGCGTTCCAGGTGTGGGAGAGCTTGCGGGGCGGATTGACCTCAAGAAACTTCCCCTCGAGCTCCCACCGAACACCCTCTCTTCCTATCCCGGAGGCGCGCCAGTTAGCGCCGACCCTGACGTCACCTGACCACTCACGCGCATCGAAAACGCTTGGCTTGCCCCACCAGTCGACGATCTCGCGGGACGCGAGCGCCTGGAAGATGCGCTCAGGCGCGGCTGCAATTTCGACACTCGCAAGAATCGATCCCGCGTCCACATCCGCAACGGCCCTTGCCGCGCCGCGCCGCCCTCTAAGAGTGTTCATGACGTTCCTTCCAGGTTACGCTTCAGGCGAGATAGGCTGGACTGCCAGAAGCTCCGATAACCTTCGACCCAGCCGACCACTGCCTGCAACGGCACAGGGTTGAGTTTGTAGTATCTCTCCCGACCGCTGCGGGTCTCTACGACCAATCTCGCGTCGCGTAGTACCTTGACATGCTTAGAAATTGCGGGGCGAGTCTGGTCAAAATCTGCGGCCAACGCGCCGGCATTGGCCGGGCCAGCGCGGAGCCGATCGAGGATCGCGCGTCGGGTCGGGTCGGCGATAGCGCGGAAGACGTCTGCGTTGGCCCGGGCTCGGCTCATGTACTCATCGCGTGTCTATATTTTCCATATTGGTTACATTTTATGGGGACCACTGATCTCTTGTCAACTCCCAGCTTGAGGCGTGAGCCAACCGCGCCATCGGCTGGAGATTGAAGCCTTGGTCGAAATGATCGAGGTTGCCTGCGCAACCGCGCGACTCCGGACCGTTTCATCTCGAGAGAATCACGCGACGTTGGATCGCATTCAATCTTGGCGGCATGGTTCGACGCCAATGCCGGCCTGTCCGTGCTCAAAGCGCCGGCGCGCCTTGGGCGCCCGGAATTCCAAATTCTTTGAAACGGCAGGCCGACCGCCGAGAAACAGAGTGACTGGACGATCATCGACCGGCCGAGCGCGGAATATCCGCTCTATGTCGGAGGCGGCGACCAGCCGCGCCTTTGTTCATGGCGGCGACTGGCACGAAGAGCAGCAGACCAGTGACAGCTTGCATCGCTAAGCGCGCGTCGCGAGCGACTCTGCTACCCGCGAAATACACCACCAGCGGGACATGACCGGAGCGGACGAAAGGGTTCGAACCCTCGACACCAACCTTGGAACAATGAGATGGCGCGCCCGACACGATTCGAACGTGTGGCCTCCACCTTTCGGAGGGTGGCGCTCGATCCAGCCGAGCTACGGGTACATCTCATTTCGCCTAGCCCGATCAACTTTCGACGGTCAACGGATTCGGACACGTTCAATCGAGCCTCTCTTTACAAACACCCAACGCGCCGTGCCGATGCGCGCTGCGCGCTTGTTCGCTGCCTTACGCGGTGCTTACGCGAAAGATTTTTCAGATCGGGCTGCTTGCCAACAGACTCTCAACTTACTGAAACCCGTTGTCTTTTCCACTTCCTTCCAAACCAAATTCCCTTGACATCAGCCCTCGTAGCGCAGGAGCGAGTTCATCACGACGAGGCTGTCGCCGAGGATGAGGCGGTTCACCCAATTCTCCTGATACTCGTAGGCTTTGGTGATCGTGTCGGCGAGCGGCCGGTGTGGGCCCCCGAACAGAGCGAACATGTCCGTCTGCGCCGCATCTTTGCGGTGGCTCTTCAGCGTCTCGATGATCGCCTGGGTCGACAGAAGCTCATGGACGAAGAGCGGCAGCGTCGGCACGTCGAAGCTCAACCGCTCGGCTTTGCCGGCCCAATTGAGGAAGGCCGCCGACAGGCGCTTGAGCTGCGCTGTTGCGTTGGCGGGCGAGCGGACGCTGGCGGCGATGCGCCCGTCTGCGCTCTTGAACTCTCTCGGTTCCTTGAACGTGAACGGCGGTCGGCGTCCTTGAGCTTCGCCGCCCCCTCGATGCAGGCGATGAGCCATTCGCCATGTTCGCGGGCCGGATTCTTCCGAGCACGGGTTTTTCGCGCGCGCTTGGCGCGAACGCGATGTCCCGGCGCTCAATCGAGCATGTGGCTGACCATCCCGTCGGCGAGCTTGGGCTCAAACCAGGTCGATTTCGGCGGCATGATCGCGCCGGCGTCGGCGACCGCCATGAGATCGCGCATCTCGGTCGGATAGAGCGCGAAAGCGACCGCCATTTTCCCGGAGGACACGAGCCGCTCCAGTTCCTCGATCCCGCGCCCGCCGCCGACGAAGTCGATCCGCTTGTCGCGCCGCGGATCGGTGACGCCGAAGATCGGCTCAATGACATTTTTCATGAGCAGCGTCACCGGCAGCCGCGCGACCGGATCGGCGCTCAGCGCGGCCTCCGCCGCGATTTCGGGCTTGAGCGCCAGGCGACGCCAGCGCTCGCCAAGCACCATGCCGACCTCATCCGCGCGCGCCGGCCGCACCGGGCCGCCGCTCGGCTCGATCGTGTAGCGGCGTCCGATCTCGCGCAAAACCGCGTCCGGGGTCAGGCCGTTCAAGTCAAGCAGCACGCGGTTGTAGTCGAGGATGGTCATCTCATGCGCAGGCAGCAGCACGGCGAGGAAATAGCCGTCCAGCACCCCTCGCGCCTCGGCCACGCGCAGAGCTGCGGCGGAGCGATGATGGCCGTCGGCGATATAGAGCGCGGGCAGGGCGTCGACGGCGCTCGTCAGCGCCGCGAGGCTCGCCTCGTCATGGATCGGCCAGAGCTCATGGCGCACGCCGTCGTCCACGACGACATCGACCTCCGGCGCTCGCTTCGCTTCGCGCGCCAGAAGCGCATCGATCGCGGGCGCCTCGGGATAGGCGAGCATCACCGGGCCGGTCTGCGCGCCGACCGCCTCGATCTGGCGCACCCGGTCGTCTTCCTTGACCGGCGTCGTCAGCTCATGCTTGCGTATGCGGTTCTCAGCGTAGCCGCGGAGCGACGCCACCGCTGCGAAGCCGGTCTCGACGCGGTCGCGCCACTTCAGCCGGTAGACGTAGTAGCCGGGCGTGTCGTCGCGTGCGAGCACGCCCGCGTCGATGATGCGTCGGAGATTTTCCGCGGCCTTAGCATAGACCGTGGGGTGATAAAGATCGATCGTCTGATCGAGGTCGATCTCCGCCTTGGAAACGTGCAGAAAGCTCCACGGCTTTCCTTTGGCGCGTTCGCGCGCCTCCGCGCTGGACAGCACGTCGTAAGGCGGCGCGAGGACCTCCGCTGCGCGCCCGGGGGCGGGCCGCAGGGCACGAAAGGGTTTGATCAGGGTCAACGGGACTCTCGTCATGTGAGGGGTGAACAGAGTTTCGCTGCGGGGGCGGCGACCGCGGCGGGACTTAGCGCCCGAAGCCGGGGCTTGCAACTCAGGCGCCGAGGCGCCGACTCCCGGCCTCGACAGCCTGCTCCGGCGCGACCCATTCGAACCCCTTGAGTTGGTGGCGCGCCCAGGTGAACTGGCGCTTGGCGTAATGGCGCGTGTCGAGCTTTGCGCGCACGGCGGCCTCGGCAAGCGCGAGCCGCCCTTCCAGATGCGCGATGAGAGGCGGGACGCCGTGCGCGCGCATGACCGGCAGCGCAGGGTCGAGTCGGCGCTTCGCGAGCGCCGCGACCTCATCGAGCGCGCCCGCTGCGATCATCGCATCGAAACGCGCGTCGATGCGCTGGTAGAGCGTCGCGCGGTCAGGGGCGAGGAAGAAGCCTCCCCAGCCGCCGGGCTCGAGCGGCGGCTTCTCACGCGCGCCCTGGAACGAAGCGAGCGGGCGTCCGGTGGCGGCGATGACTTCGAGCGCGCGCAAGGTTCGCTGGCGGTCGGAAGGCCTCAGCCGCGCCGCCGTGTCGGGGTCAATCGCAGCGAGTTCGGCGTGGAGTTCCGCGGTCGCGCGTCCCTCGGCCTTCGCGCGCGTCGCATCGCGGACCGCTACAGACACGGCCGGCATTGCGGACAAGCCTTCGGTCAGCGCGCGGAAGTAAAGGCCCGTTCCTCCGACGAAGATCACCGGCCTCTCGCCGATCTCGGCTAAGATCTCCCGCGCGCGCCGCGCCCAGCGACCGGCCGAATAGTTGACTCCGCCGTCGATCTCGCCGAACAGTCGGTGGGGCGCTTGGGCCTCCTCGCTCGCGCTCGGCCGCGCGGTCAGGATGCGTAAATCCGCATAGACCTGCATCGAATCGGCGTTGATGATCGTCATGCCGAACCGTTCCGCGAGCCTCAGCGCGACCGCAGACTTGCCGCTCGCCGTAGGGCCTGCGATGAGGAGCGCGCGCCTCACCTCTTGTCCTTCATGTCAGCGTCCGGAAACCTCATGCCCGTCCTCGCCGCCACGCTCGGCGCCGATCCCGCGAAAGCGTCGCTCAGTGATGCTAGAGTCGATGACATCGCGCAAGACGCCGCCGGGTTCGCGCGCTGCGGGGCCTCGGCGTCGCCTACCGGGCGGAGCCCAAGGGCGCCTCGGGCGGCGCGTGCGCGGATTGATCATGGCGACCTCACTGCGCTCCTCTTCGCGCAAGGCATCACACGCAAGGACTTCATGGAGGGCTAAGAGCGATGCTGAGAGAGAAGCTGTGAAGCGCGGGATGAAAAGAGCCTGGATTCTTTCGGTCGTCGCCGGCTTGACGACCGTGATGGCGTTCGCGAGCTTCGCCATCGGGCTCGACCGGCTGGCGCTGTGGCAGGTCGTCCGCGCCTGCGTCGCCGACTTCCAGCTGACCGGATCTCCCTTTCCGTGCCTTGCAGTCGATCTTTCCGGCGGTGAGGAACGCGGAAGCGTCGTCCTGCGTCCGCCGCTGTCCGATGACATGATCCTGGTCCCGACGCGACGGATCGTCGGCATCGAAGACCCGTTGCTGCAGTCGCCCGGAGCGCCCAACTATTTCGGCGCAGCCTGGCGCGCGCGATCCATCCTGAAGGGCGCGGACGGACGGCCGCCGCAGCGCGACGCGGTCGTCCTCGTCGTCAACTCGGCCGTCGCCCGGGACCAGGACCAGCTGCACATCCACGTGGGCTGCCTCGTTCCGTCCGCCCGGCGTGCAATCGCGGCGTCCGCGCCGAAGGTGCCGATTGGTGAATGGGCGCGGGTCGGCGCGGTCGTTCCCCATACGACGTTCTGGGGAACGCGCATCCGGGGGATGGACCTTGCGGGCGTCGAGCCATTTCGGCTCGCCGCCGAGGCTCTTGCCGACAAGGCGAGCGGCCCGAGCGACCTGACGATCGCAGTCGCCGGCTTTCGCGTCGAAGGCGAGGACGAATTCGTGATCCTGGCCTCCTACGCCAATGCGCCAGGGGCGTGGTGGCCGGTCGGCGCCGGCGACCTCCTCGATTCGAGCTGCCCGGCCGGCACGCGATTAGCCGGCTGAGGCAGGATTTACTTCTCGCAGAACACCGCCACCACCGCCTCTTTCTCGCGCGCCGCGATCGCGCCGGCGCTGAGAGGCGCCGCGGGTTCGGGCGTCATCTCGCCCCCGCCCAGGAAAGCGCCGATTGCCTCGGGAGCAATGATCGGATGGGACGAGGCCAGCGCGACGCCGGCGATCCGTTTCGGCTCGTCGGAAATCGGCGCTATAAGGCCGGCGAGGCCGCCCTCGCGGTCGAACGCCGGACCGCCGCTTGCACCTTTTTCGAGCGAGGCAATGACGAGCGGCTTCGCAGCGTCGCCCGCGAACGAAGCAGAATTCGCCGCGACCCCGTCGCTTCCGGTGCTCAGCACGATGAGATCTGGCTTGAGCGCCCCGAGCCGCGGCGGGTTGCCCCTGGCGGCGAAATCGCCCGCGAGGATCGCAAGGCGGGTCGCCGGGTCCGCCCGCTCGAAGCGGACGGGCTTGCCGCCGATGCTGGCGTTGGGGCAGTCGGCGGGTGTCAGCGCCGTCAGCGCCGTGCCTGGTCCGATGACTAGCGCCGTCGCGAAGGCCTTGGCGATCGGCGCGGGCGGGCTGCCCGACGCAGTCGGCGCGGTCAGCGGCGGGCTTGCCGGCGCTTGCACGGGAAACGCCTCGAACGAATTGGCGATCGCGATCGCGACCCGGTCGAGCTGCGCCCCTTGAGCGGCGGGATAGGCGAAGGTGAAGCCGCGGACCGGCGGGCTCGCTCCCAGGGTCGTCTCGAACCGCGAATAGAATTTCGTCGCGCCGTCCTGCCCCGAGACGACGAAGAAGACGCCGGGCCTCATCGCCTTGTAGGCGACCTTGCGGGTCGGCGTCTCGGCCGAGAGCCGCGCATAGAGCGCGGCGAGGTCCGCATCCGCGCTCGAGGCGAAGTCGAGCCTTGCTGCGCTCGGCTTGCCCATGAGCTTCGTCGGCGCGCCGATCCTGGCGCCAGTCTTCGGATCGGTGACGACCCTGAAGCCGACCGCCGCGCGGGCCTTGTCGGCCCCCGACATGAGCGTCTGAAGCTGAGGCGCCGACAATACGCCGTCGCCGGCCGCCTTTTGGCTGAGCTCAAAAGCGACGATGGCGTCGCGGGTGCGCTTGCCGAAATCGCCGTCGCTTGCGCCGTTATAGAAGCCGAGCCAGACCAGCGCGTCCTGCGCCGCCTTTCGCGTCGCCGGCGGCAGCGCGACGAAGGCGGACTTCTGCGCCGCGAAGGCCGCGTCGGCGGCCGGGGCGGCCGGCGTGAGCGGCGTCTGGGCCGGGGCGAGCCCGGCACCGAGAATTGAGGCGGCCAACGCGAGCAGGAGGCGGGCGGGAGTTCGGTTCATTGGATTCCTTCCGCAGGCGATTCCGGACGGCGGCCGAAGGCATGCTAGAGGAAGATGCGCATCGACGAAACTCAAGCGCGAGCCGGAGTGGGGCATTGAATTCGTCATCAAACGATGATAGTCGACTCGCCAGCGGGAGACGGACAAAATGCGAACGACGTTGGCGCTGGACGACGAACTTGTCGCCAAAGCCCAAATGCTTACGGGCGTGAGGGAGAAGTCTGGTCTCATCCGCGAGGCGCTCAAGGCCCTGATCGAGCGGGAAAGCGCGCGGCGGCTGGCGCGTCTTGGCGGCAGCGAACTTGATCTCGAGAAACCGCCCAGGCGCCGGCCAGCCCCAGCGTGATCCTGGTCGATACGTCGATATGGGTCGATCATCTGCGAGCGGGCAACGCGATGCTGGCGGCGCTGCTCGACGCCGGAATGGTTCTGACGCACCCCTTTGTCATCGGCGAATTGTCTTTGGGCGCCGTCCGCCAGCGCGTGGCCGTGCTCAGCGCCCTTGCGGACCTGCCTCCTGCCGTTGTCGCCACGGACGCTGAAGTCCTCGGGTTCATTGATCGTCATGCGCTGTTCGGACGCGGCGTCGGCTATGTCGACGCGCATCTGCTCGCCGCAACGCGATTGACCGCCGGAGCTGAGCTGTGGACGAATGACAGGAGGCTAAACACCATCGCCGACGCGTTGGGATTGGCTATGGCGCGGCGCCGCGAAACTTAGGGCTGCGCCCGTTCGCCTCTTGTCGCCGCTGCCCGCCCTTCCGCCGAATCTGGCCGGTGGCCCGAGAGCCGTGCTAAAGTAAGACTCCGTGCGACGGAAGCGTTGTTGCGGCCGTCGGAGAAGCGCGGAAGACTGAACTCCATCGGGGGAAACGAGGGCTGGGAACCATGCTTCATGCGCTGCGCTCGCTTGCCATTTGCCTCGTGCTCTTGATGGCCGGCGCGGCAGACGCCGCGGAAAACAAGCCGTTCGCGAGCGAAGACATGGCGAGCGACGCGATCCGCCTTGCGGAGACATTGCGCGCCGAGGCTGCCACGATCGGGGCGCAGGCGAAGGGAAAGACGCCGGAAGACTTGCGCAAGGCCGCTGCTGCCGCGGCGGCGGCCGCGAAGTTCGACGATGCAGCCAAGCTCGCAGCCGCCGCAGTCACAGCGGCGCCGAAAGATCCGGCGAACTGGCTCGCCTTCGCCACGGTCGCGATCAAGGCCGACGACGCCCAGGCGAATGGACGCTATGAGCTTGTGACGCAGGGCGCGACCGCGGCTTATGCGGCTTATCAACACGCAGCGGCGCCCGAAGCGCAGGGCGAGGCTCTGGCGCTCCTTGGCGATCTGCTCGCGCGCCACGAGCAATGGCGTCCAGCCTTGGACGCGCTCAAAGCCTCGCTCGACCGTCGCGATTCGATCGACGTCAGAAAAATCTACGAGGCGATGCGCGCGGAGCACGGATTCCGCATCCTCGACTACAAGGTCGACAACGAATCGACCTCGCCGCGCGTTTGCTTCAATTTTTCCGATCCGCTCGCGCGAAAGACCGATTTCTCGCCCTATGTCGCGATCTCCGGAGCGTCGGAGACCGCCATTTCCAACGAGGACCAGCAGCTCTGCGTCGAGGGCCTCAAGCACGGCGAGCGGTATGCGATTGTGCTGCGCCAGGGGCTGCCCTCGGCGGTCGGCGAGCAGCTCCTGAAGTCTGCGGACTATGAAATTTATGTGCGCGACCGCTCGCCTCAGGCCCATTTTGCCGGCAAGGCCTACGTGCTGCCGCGGCAGGGACAAGAGGGCGCGCCACTCGTCACCGTCAACACGTCCAAGGTCGGGATCGATGTCTTTCGCGTCGGCGACCGCAACTTGCTCGCGACCGTCAATCGCGACGATTTCTTGAAGCCGATCGATTCCTCGCGCGCCGACGAGATCGAGTCGCAGGACGGCCAGAAGGTCTGGAGCGGTTCGATGGACGTGGCGTCCGAACTCAACAAGGACGTGGTGACCGAGTTTCCGGCGCTTGACGCGGTCGGATCATTGCAGCCCGGGGTCTATCTGATCACGGCGCGCCCGTGGAAGGAGAAGGTTCCGGGCTCGGACGAGACCGAATCCGTGCAGCTCGCCACGCAATGGATGGTGGTCTCCGATCTCGGCCTGACGGCGATCTCCGGCGACGACGGCGTCCACGCGCTCGTGCAGTCGCTCGGCTCCGCCGCGCCGCTGTCCGGCGTCGAATTGAAGCTCGTCGCACGCAACAACGAAGTGCTTGCGACGAAGACGACAGGCGCCGACGGACGGATCGATTTCGATCCGGGCCTTTCGCGCGGCAAAGGCGGCTCCGCGCCGGGTCTTTTGGTCGCGACGCTTGGGCCCGACTACAATTTTCTGAGCCTGACCCAAACCGCTTTCGACCTGACCGATCGCGGCGTCGGCGGGCGCGATGCGCCGGAGGGGCTCGACGCCTTCCTTTACACCGAGCGCGGCGTCTACCGCTCGGGCGAGACGGTGTTTGCGACCGCGCTCTTGCGCGACGCGAAGGGCGTCGCCAAGCCCGGACTGCCGCTGACGCTCGTCGTCAAGCGGCCCGACGGCGTCGAGTACAAGCGAGCGACCCTTGCCGACGAGGGGCTCGGTGGGCGCGCCTTCGCCATTCCGCTGCTCCCGGGCTCGGCCGCGGGAAAATGGACCATTGAAGCCTACGCCGACCCGAAGGGCGACAGCATCGGCGAGGTCGAGTTCCTGCTCGAGGATTATATTCCCGAGCGCCTCGATTTCACGCTGCGCTCCGCCAAACCATACATTGACCCAGGAGAGCCGGTTGAACTCTCGCTCGACGCGAGGTTCCTCTATGGCGCGCCGGCGAGCGGTCTCGACGTGACCGGCGCGATCCGCCTTGAGGCGGTTGCAGGCGATGCGCTCGCTGGCTTTCCCGGCTATGTCGCCGGCCTCGCAGACGACGATTTCAACACGGTCGAGGTCCAGTTCACCGACAAGGTGGAGACTGACCCCAAAGGCTACGCCGCTCTCTCGGTCGATCTTCCCGAGGGCGCGGCGTCCCGTCCGCTTGAAGCCAAGCTCATTGTCGACGTCGCCGAGCCGGGCGGGCGCACGGTCGAGCGGACACTCACCCTGCCGGTCCGCCCCAAAGGCGTAATGGTCGGCGTGAAGAAGGACTTCGATAGCAGCCTCAGCGCCGGGGACATCGCGACGTTCGAGGCGATCGCGGTCGCCCCCGACGGGTCGCGGGTCGCACGCAAGGGCGCCGAATGGTCGCTCTACCAGGTGACCAACGAATACCAGTGGTTCAACGCGGACGGACGCTGGAGCTTCGAGCCGGTCAAGTCGTCGAAGCGCGTCGCGACGGGAACGATCGACATCGCCGCCGACGCGCCGGTCAAGTTCTCGACTCCGATCGGCTGGGGCGCGCACCGACTCGAGGTCAAGACGCTGGATGGCGAGGAGACGAGCTTTACGTTCGACGTCGGCTGGTCGGGCACGGCCAGCGCCGACACGCCGGACAATGTCGTCGTGACGCTCGACAAGACCAACTATGCGGCGGGCGACGATGCGAAGCTTCGCATCAATTCGGCCTACGCCGGCAAGGCGACGGTCGCGCTCGTCGGCGAAAAGATAGAGCGCTTCCTCGACGTCGATCTCGTCGCGGGCGACAATGTCGTTCCATTCACGGTCGACCCCGACTGGGGACCCGGCGCCTATGCCGTCGCGCTGACCCACCGCCCGCTGGACGCGGCGATGAAGCGCATGCCCGGCCGCGCCATCGGCCTCGCCTGGTTTGCTATTGCGAGCGAGCGGCGCAAGCTCGACATCACACTCGACGCTCCGCCGCTCGCCAAGCCCCGCGAGCCGATGAGCCTTCCGATCAGGGTCGCGGGGCTCGCGCCGGGGGAGGAGGCGCGCGTAACTGTGTCGGCGGTCGACATCGGCATTCTCAATCTGACTGGCTTCAAGACCCCGGACCCGGCTGCCTATTTCTTCGGCCAGCGCAAGCTGCCGGTGGAGATCCGCGACCTCTGGGGCATGCTGATCGACGGAATGCAGGGCGTGGCGGGCGCGATCCACACCGGCGGCGACGGCGGGGGCAATCTCGAGGGCAATCTGCCGACCCAGGCGCCGCTCGCGCTCTTTTCCGGCGTCGTGAAGCTCGACGATCAGGGCCGGGCGACGGTTTCGTTCGATCTGCCGGCCTTCAACGGCTCGGTGCGGCTCGCCGCCGTCGCGTGGTCGAAGGACAAGGTCGGCTCGGCCGAGGCCGACGTGGTCGTGCGCGACGCGATCGTCGTCGCCGCGACGCTCCCGCGCTTCCTCGACGTTGGCGACCGCTCGCAAATGCATGTCGAAATCGACAACGTCGAGGGTGACCCCGGTGACTACATCCTCGATCTCGACGTTCATGGTCCCCTGACCGCGGATGCCGCCGCGCTGCGCCAGACGGTGCGGCTCGAGGCGCATCAGCGCCAGTTGGCGACGCTGCCGATCACGGCGGCGGGCGTCGGAACGGCCGATCTCGACCTGAGGCTGACCGGACCGAAGACGGATCAGGCGCAGCATTTCAAGCTTGGGATCGTCTCTGGCGCGCCCGACGTCTATCGCCGCGCCGTGACGCCGCTCATGGGCGGCGCCACACAGACGATTTCGGGCGATGAGCTAAGCGATTTCATTCCAGGCACGGGGGCGATCGCGATTTCCGCCTCGCCGTTCGGCGCGATCGACGCGCCGGCCCTGCTGCAGGCGCTCGGCCGCTACCCTTACGGCTGCTCGGAACAGACGGTCAGCATCGCGATGCCGCTGCTTTACGCCAACCGGCTCGCATCGATCGATGATCTCGGCATTGATCCCGATCTCGACGGAAGGGTGAAGCAGGCGATTGAGCGTGAGCTCAGCCGCCAGGGATCCAACGGCGCCTTCGGCCTGTGGACGGCCGACAGCGGCGACGACGACGCCTGGCTCGACGCCTATGTCGCCGATTTCCTCACCCGGGCGCGCGAGCGCGATTTCGCCGTGCCGCAGCTCGCCTTCGAGTCGGCGCTCGACCGGCTGCGCAACACCGTCGTCAATGCGCCAGAGCCGAGCAAGGACAACGCTGAGGCGCTCGCCTATTCGCTTTATGTGCTCGCGCGCAACGGGCGGCCGGTCATCGGCGACCTGCGCTATCTCTCGGACGCCAAGCTCGACGCCTTCCCGACGCCGCTCGCCAAAGCCGAGCTCGGGGCCGCGCTGGCGATGCTCGGCGACCGGGACCGCGCTGGCAAAGACCTTGGCGCGGCGCTCGGTGCGCTGGAAGCGGAGCGTGACGCAGGCGTTTCGCGTCCCGACTACGGCTCGCGGCTGCGCGACGCCGCGGCCGTGCTGACCCTGCTCGCCGAAGCCCATCTGATCGGCGGCGAGATCGGGGGCGACGCGATCGGCCGCGCGGGCGCTATGCTCGACGCGGCGCGCGCCGAGCGCTCCTACACAAGCACGCAGGAAAACGCCTGGATGACGTTGGCCGCCGAAGCGCTCGCCGAACATGCGAGCCTCGCCGCGTTCACCGTCGACGGCGAGCCCGTCAAGGGGGCGCTCAACCGGCGCTGGAGCGGCGCGGCGCTCTTCGGCAAGTCGATCGCGATCGCCAACAGCGGACAGAGCACCGCGCAGCTCGTCGCCAACGTGTCCGGCGCGCCGATCTCGCCCGAACCCGCCGCCTCGAACGGCTACGCGGTCGAGCGAACGTTCTACAAACTCGATGGAACCAAGATCGACCTCAAAAGCATCGCCCAGAACGAGCGGATCGTGGTGGCGCTGAAGGTGACCGAGTCGGAGGCGCGCTACGCCCGCCTGCTGATCGTCGACCGGCTTCCCGCAGGTCTCGAGATCGACAATCCTGCTCTGGTAGACGGCGGCTCGATCGATGCCTTCTCCTGGCTGTCGAACGACGTTCCGACGCATACCGAATATCGCGACGACCGCTTTGTCGCCGCGTTCGACCGGGCGCCAGGGCAATCTGCGTTCATCAACCTCGCCTATGTGGTCCGCGGGGTGGCGCCCGGACGTTACGTTTATCCGCCGGCGACCGCCGAGGACATGTACGACCCCGAGCGCTATGGCCGCACGGCCTTCGGCGAGCTCGAGGTGACAGCGAAGTGAGTATGTTGTCATGCCCGCGTACGCGGGCATCCAGAAACCTGCTGCGCGCGCTGGAAACTCGAGCCACGGCTCTCGACGACCGCTGGATGCCCGCTTTCGCGGGCATGACACCTGGGGGTAGCGCCTCGCGATGAGCGCGCATCGTCTCACTCGCCCCGTCCTCATTACGCTCGCCGCTGTCGTCGCGCTCGCCCTTGTCGCCGGCGTCGGCGCGACGATCGCGTGGCCGCGCTACGTCGCGAGCCTCGGACCGATCGATCTCATGGCCTCGCGCGAAGGCTCGACCGTCGTCGTCGATCGCGATGGCCGGCTGCTGCGGCCCTTCACCTTGCCCGACGGCCGCTGGCGGCTTCCGGCGACGGCGCATGACGTCGATCCGCGCTATCTCGCGATGCTGGTCGCCTATGAAGACGGTCGGTTTTATGAGCATCGCGGGGTCGACGCCCGCGCGCTTCTGCGTGCGTCCCGACAATTTCTATGGCGCGGGCGGGTCGTCTCCGGCGGATCGACGCTCAGCATGCAGGTCGCGCGTCTTATCGAGCCGCGCCCGGAGCGGTCGCTATCGGCGAAACTAAGACAGATCGCCCGCGCCATGCAAATCGAGCGCGAAGTCGGCAAAGCGGGCGTGCTCGATCGCTATCTGACCGTCGCGCCCTTCGGCGGCAATCTCGAGGGCGTGCGGGCGGCGTCGCTCGCCTATTTCGGCAAGGAGCCGCTGAAGCTCTCGATCGCCGAGGCGGCGCTCCTCGTCGCGCTGCCGCAATCGCCGGAGGCGCGACGGCCCGACCGCTTCAGCGCGGCTGCGCGCGCGGCCCGGGACCGCGTACTTGAGCGGGTCGCGGCGCGCGGGATCATCAGCGCCGAAGACGCCGCGGGGGCCAGGCGCGAGCCGGTTCCAGAGGCGCGCAAAGCCTTCCCCGAACTCGCCGCTCACGCCGCGGAAGAGGCGGTCGCCGCCGACAGAAAGGCGAAGGTCATCCGCCTCTCCATCGACGCGCGTCTGCAAGCAAAGCTCGAAGCGCTCGCCAAGGAAGGCGTCGCGCGGCTCGGCGCCAAACTGTCCGCGGCGATCGTCGCCATCGACAATCGCACCGGCGAAATTCGCGCCCGCGTCGGCGCCGCCGACTTCGAGGATGCGACGCGCGACGGCGCCATCGACATGTCGCGCTCCCCGCGCTCGCCGGGCTCAGCCCTGAAGCCCTTCATCTATGCGCTCGCATTCGAAGAGGGCCTCGCGCACCCAGAGACGGTGCTGTTCGACCGCCCGATGCGCTACGGGGCGTACGCGCCGGAGAACTTCGACCTCGGCTACCAAGGCACGGTGACCGCGCGCAAGGCGCTGCAGATGTCGCTCAATCTGCCGGCGATCGAGCTCCTGGCCGATGTCGGTCCGGCGACTTTCCTCGCGCGGCTTCATGGCGCCGGCGCAGATGTCGCGCTGCCGAAGGAGACTCCGATCGGTCTCGCCATCGGCCTCGGCGGGCTCGGGATCACGCTGACCGACATTGCTCGGCTCTATGCGGGCTTCGCGCGCGGCGGAGAGGCGCCGGCGTTGATCGAACGGCTCGACGGCATGGCCCCGACCATCGGGCCGCGGCGCGTGACCGACCCGGTCGCGGCCTTCTACATCGCCGACATTCTGCGCGGCGCGGCCCCGCCCACCAATGCGCTGAGCGGCCGCATCGCGTTCAAGACCGGCACCTCATACGGCTTCCGCGACGCGCTCGCCGTCGGCTTCGATCGCGGAACGACGATCGCCGTTTGGGTCGGCCGGCCCGACAATGGCCCGACGCCGGGCCTCATCGGCCGTCAGGCGGCGGCGCCGATCCTGTTTGACGCCTTCGAGCGGCTGGGACGGGAGATCGAGATCGTCAAGCCGCCGAAGGGCGTGCTCAGCGCCAGCATCAGCGCGGATCTTCCGCCGCCTCTGCGCCATCTGCGCAAGGACGCGCCGAAGACCATGGCCGCGACCGAGACGGCGGCGCTTAAAATCGCCTTTCCGCCGGACGGCGCGCGGATCGACCTCG
>Ga0213878_10000338_pt1 | contig 17904 bp, 16 predicted proteins | sample VelepicoBEBS_R02_FD_161053 | JGI IMG/M metagenome (GOLD analysis project Ga0213878, IMG submission 161053) | Vellozia epidendroides bulk soil microbial communities from rupestrian grasslands, the National Park of Serra do Cipo, Brazil - BS_R02 | ecosystem: Environmental > Terrestrial > Soil >... | reverse complement strand
TAAGGCAGTGCCGACGCTCGATACCGCCCTTGCTAACGGCGACTTCAGCCCGTTATTCGGTTGGCTGCAGCAGAACATCTGGCGGCACGGCAGCCGCTATAGCACCTCGGAGCTCATCATCAACGCCACTGGCGAAGATCTTAACAGCCAGCATTTCCGCCAGCACCTGATGTCACGCTACCTGTAATACAACACCGGGGTTGAACCCGGCGTTGTACATTCAGTTACACGCCGATACCAATCACCAACGGAATCCTTGAAAAGACAAGAATATAGTTACTTCAACGGCCCCGCAGAGGGGTTGAACATTAGAAACCAATTCGAGGATTTCAGAATGAAAAAAGTATTAGCTCTGGTTGTTGCCGCTGCTATGGGTCTGTCTTCTGCTGCATTCGCTGCTGACACTGCAAGCACCACTCAGGCGCCTGCTGCTGCCGCTACTGCAACTCACGCTGCGCCGGCGAAGACCACGCATCACAAAAAACACAAAAAAGCGGCCGCTAAACCAGCAGCAGAGCAGAAAGCTCAGTCCGCTAAAAAACATACCAAAAAACACACCAAGCACCAGGCTGCTAAACCAGCTGCTCAGCCGGCAGCATAATTTCGCTTCCGGTAGTACTGTCCTGTACACTAAATCGGCGCTGTTTCAGCGCCGTTTTTTTCTGGAGAGCAATGATGTTGCGCCGCTATCGCTTTGAGCTCATCCTTATATTGCTGATTATTTGCGCGCTGATCGCCACTCGCTTCTTCCTGTCTTGAGTGTAGCACGCTGATTTTACTCCCACTTTTGACTCGTCCCGTCTATAGTAATATCATTGGGTTCTACTTTTTATAATCATAATTGTCCCACCAGAGAATGTTATGCGCAAAACCGTAGTGCTATTACTGGGATCGCTTTGCCTGCTCTCCTCTTATGCTCATGCTGATAACGGCGATGACGATGGCCTGAGCGCCAAAGAGGTTAAGACCTTATTTTTCGGCCATGATGACCGTGTTCGTATCAGCAATCCGACCGAGTCGCCATGGGATGCTATCGGCCAGCTGGAAACCGCCAGCGGCAATCTGTGTACAGCGACGCTTATCTCTCCACATCTGGCCTTAACGGCGGGACACTGTCTGCTGACCCCGCCCCGCGGGAAACCGGATAAAGCTGTCGCGCTGCGGTTCATCTCGCAAAAAGGTGTCTGGCGCTATGAGATCCACGGCATTGAAGGCCGTGTCGACCCGTCGCTTGGCAAACGGCTGAAAGCCGACGGCGATGGCTGGATTGTGCCCCCTTCCGCAGCCCCCTGGGACTTTGGGCTTATCGTATTACGCTACCCGCCCTCCGGAATTACGCCGCTGCCGCTGTTTGAAGGCGATAAAGCCGCGCTGACCGCAGCGTTAAAAGCGACAGACCGCAAGGTTACCCAGTCCGGTTATCCGCTCGATCATCTGGATTCCCTTTATACACACAATGACTGCGTGGTGACGGGATGGGCGCAAACCAGCGTGCTATCACACCAGTGTGACACGCTGCCGGGCGACAGCGGTTCGCCGCTGATGCTGAAAACCGACGCGGGCTGGCAGGTGATTGGCGTTCAAAGCTCAGCGCCAGCGGCAAAAGACCGCTGGCGCGCTGACAACCGAGCCATCTCGGTGACCGGTTTTCGCGATAAACTCGAAGCGCTGGCCAACGAATAACCGGGCTAGCATTGTCGCTGCTGTCGAAGTTGTAGCAGCGACGCGACGGGCATCGGTTCACTGAAAAAAAAGCCCTGCAGCTGATCGCACCCGGCGAGACGCAACAGCTTCATCTGTTTTTCATTCTCGACCCCTTCGGCGATCACCGTCATACCCAAAGCGCTGGCGATACGAATAGTCCCGCTGACCAGCGCCGCCGCCTGCTCGTCATCATCAACAAGACCCGCCAGCGATTTGTCGATTTTGATGGTATCGAAGTTGAAGCGTCGCAAATAGCCGATGCTCGAGTAGCCGGTCCCGAAATCATCCAACGCCACGGCGGTGCCGAGCATTTTAAGGTTGGTAATGGCTGAATGCGCGCGCTCCGGGTTTTCCAGCACATAGGTTTCGGTGACCTCCAGCTGCAGCCGCTGCGCCGGAAAACCGCTGGTCTCAAGCACTTGGGCAACCTTATCCTCAAATTCCGGGTCACGAAACTGTGCGGGTGAGATATTGACCGACAGCTTCAGGTCGCCCAGCTTTTGCATATCGGAACAGGCGCGGCGCAAGACGAATTGGCCGAGGGAATAAATCAGCCCGCTGCTTTCGGCAATGGCGATAAAGGCATCCGGCTTTAGCTCACCGGCAGGTCGACGCGGCCAGCGAACCAGGGCCTCAACGGCCGTCATTGTCAGGTTGCGGGCGTCCACGATCGGCTGGTACCAGACGTCAAATTCGTTACGTTCCAGCCCATCCCGGATATCATTTTCAATGGTGAGCTGACGTTCCCTGGCGCTGTTGATCTCTGCGTCATAATGGGTGATGCGCCCTTTTCCGGTAATTTTGGAGTGGTACATCGCGATATCCGCCCGCCTGAAAAGCTCTGAGGTGGTGCACTCCCGCAACGTCCCGCTGGCAATACCGATGCTGGCGCTGATATGAATGGTTCGCTCGCTGATGCGAATGGACGTGTTGAGAAAGTCGAGCACGCTGCCGGCAAATGCCGCCGCTTTTTGTTCTGATAGCGCGCCACCGACGGTCATCGCAAACTCGTCACCGCCCATGCGGGCCAACATACCGTCGGCAGGCGCCAGCGAGTGAAGCGTATGCGCAATGCGGATAATCAGCGCATCGCCAACGTCATGGCCATAGATATCATTCACGTCCTTGAAGCCATCGAGGTCAATAAACACCACGGTTCTGAGTTCATCATCATTGTGTTTTCTGACCCGCTCAAGCTGTTCAATCAATGCCCGTCGGTTCGGCAGATGGCTGAGCCAGTCAGTGAGCGCAATGTCCCGCGCCTGTTTTTCACCTCGCGCCAGCTTATACAGTCCCAGACTGCTTAATACGATAAAGAATAAGATGAGCCCTGCGGCGAGCGCCACTATCTGGCGAATGCCCGAAGAAGCCGCAGCGGCAGCCTCGGCGCCAGGCAACCGTGGTTGCCAGTTTAGAAAACCCACCTGTTTTCCACTCGACGTGAGTAAAGGGATACTGTATTCGCTGCTTTTTTCATTGGTCAGATGGAGATCGGTAACCTGAAAGGTATTGCCCAGATCCCGCAGGATGTCGGGATTGATATGCCGGGTGATGACCAGATACCGACGGGTGGCGTCATACACCTGCAGTCGCCCGGTCATCGGTCGGATCAGGCCAATGCCGACAAAGGCAATACCTGCGCTGGTTTGGGTGATGCCCGCAAAGATATTCTTCCCCGTCAGCAGGTCGTCGCGATGCTGTGCGATCAGCGCCTGCAGACCCTCGCCGAAGAAACGCAGATCGTTTTCCCGAAACGGCTGATGGCGAAACGAGCCCCACAGTACGCGGTATTGCTCATCCAGCACAAAGGTGCCGTCGTAGAGGTCATTAATTTTGTACCCCGCGCCCCAGGTGTTATACAGCCAGCGAGTATCCAGTTTCGGGCGATACACCTGGCGAACGGCATCATCCCAAATGGCGTTATCAACGACTAATGAGAGTACCCGGTTGACGGAAGTCTGTAGCGCGCCCTCCACCGACAGCGCCGAACGATGGGCGTCAATTTCATTGGTTTTACTGCTGATAAGATGCTGTGAGAGATAAAGAAGCGAAACAATAGAAACAATCAGGCCAATACCGGCCAGGAAGGTCATGACAAACAACGTCTTGGCTGTTGCGATGTTGCGCCAGCCTGATGGATTAAACATTCGCTATCCTCATGCACGCATTGGCCGTCCGGAGGTATTTTCCCTCCGTTTTACAAGCGTAATACAGCTAGCGCATTTCGCTGCCCGCAAACAGGGGCAGCGATCACATCAGGCAAGTTTAATCATCACCATACCGACCAACAGCAGGCCTAAACCGACCCAGCCTTTTTTATTCAGGCGCTGGCCAAACAGGATCCAGCCTGCTGCCAGCGTGGCGGCGACGCCAAAACCGCCCCAGACGGCATAGGCGACCGACAGGTCTATCCCCTTCACGGCTTGCGACAGCGCACTGAAGGCACCGAGTACGGCCAGCAAGGACAGCACGCCGTAGGTTTTACGGCGAAAACCGTCAGAAAATTTGAGAAAAATATTGGCGATGATTTCCAGGATAATGGCCCCGGCAAGCCAGGCGCCGTGAACCCATTCAAACTGCGGCATGATTCACCTCAGTACGCGGCGCTTTCGCTTTGCGGGTACCCGACTTGATCAGCACTATCCCCGCCACCAGGGTGGCCAACCCCACCGCTTTCATCGGCGACAGGCTCTCATCAAACAGCAGCACGCTGAACAGTGTGATAAGCAGAATACCCACGCCTTCCCACAGCGCGTACGCCACGCCAAGGGCAATTTTTTTAATCGCAAAAGACAGAAAAATATATGACAGCGCGATCATCGCCAGCATAAAAATATAGCCGGTGTGCCCATCGCTAACGCTGGCCCATTTCATCGACAGGGTGCCGGTAATTTCAGCAACGATCGCCAGGCCTAATAATATCCAGTAGAACATGATGTTTCTCCTGCAAGAGAATATAATCCGCTGCGGCTTACGAAGTGCGTAAACCGAAAAAAAGCTTAAAATTCAGATGATGCAGAAGAGGCGACTAAAGCGCTGAGCGCCAGTGTTGTTCACCAGATAACAGGCAGAAAGAGAGAGGTAAAAAAGAAGTAGTAAAAGTAAACGTCCTGAATACGTTGTCCATAAAATTACAATTATCCGCGGTGTTGCTTCTCGTCATTGCGGATGAAAATTGTCCTCGGTAGTTAAACACACTATGATTCTGGCATAGCGCTACAATAAACACAAAGTCTTTGCACTTCTTTACCCAAAATATTTGATGTAAATACGTTTATTCTGGCGGAGTTCACCTTTATGATGCTTCCCCGGATTATTTGCAGGAGCCGCTATGGCAAAGCCCATCATCACACTTAATGGATTAAAGATAGTCATCATGCTGGGCATGCTGGTCATCATCCTCACCGGTATTCGCTTCGCTGTGGAGATCGTCGTACCCTTTATTCTCGCCCTGTTCATCGCGGTTATCCTTAACCCGGTAGTGCAGTGTATGGTGCGCTGGCGGATCCCGCGCGTTCTGGCCGTCACGCTGCTTATCGCGTTCATTATCCTGCTGGCGGTGCTGCTGCTGGCCTCACTTGGCACCTCGTTGAATGAACTGGGACGCACCGTGCCGCAGTACCGTACATCCCTGATTGTTCCGTTGCAGAACATTGAGCTGGCGCTGCACCGGCTGGGTATTCAGGTATCGGTCGATCAGTTAAGCAAATTTATCGATCCTAACGCCGCAATGTTGCTGGTCACGCGTTTTCTGACGCAGTTATCTAACGCCATGTCGTCAGTTTTCCTGCTGCTGCTTACCGTGGTATTTATGTTGCTCGAGGTTCCTCAGCTTCCCACCAAACTACAGCAATTGATGTCGCGCCCGGTGGAAGGGATGGCCGCTATCCAACGCGCCATCAACAGTGTGACGCACTATCTGGTGCTGAAAACCGCCATCAGCCTGGTGACCGGACTGGTGGCCTGGGGGATGTTGGCGCTGCTGGACGTTCGCTTTGCGTTTATCTGGGGTATGGTGGCCTTTGCGCTGAACTACATCCCGAACATCGGTTCTATTCTGGCGGCAATTCCCCCCATTTTGCAGGTGCTGGTTTTCGGCGGCATCTATGACGCGCTGCTGGTGATGGCCGGTTATCTGGCGATCAATATGCTGTTCGGCAACATTCTCGAACCGCGGATCATGGGCCGTGGACTCGGGCTATCTACGCTGGTGGTATTCCTGTCGTTGATATTCTGGGGCTGGCTGCTCGGCCCGGTGGGGATGCTCCTGTCGGTGCCGCTGACCATTATCGTTAAAATCGCGCTGGAACATTCGGTGGGCGGTAAGGGTATCGCCGTATTGCTCAGCGATCTCAGCAAACCGTGATGCAATGACATCCAGAGTAAGAAGTGACAATGTCACATGTCAGTGACGCAGGAACACGTTCTTACTCTGGTGATTAGCGGCTACGTTTGGCGTGTCGCTCCCCGTTTTCCTGTTTCGCTTCCGCCGATTTCTTCAGCGCGACATAGCATGCCCCGCTGCCGCCATGATGCGGTAGTGCCGTACAGAAAGCCTGTACATCCTCAAATTCGGTGAGCCAGCGCACCAGATAGCTGCGGATGATATTGGCGTGCGAGCGATCTTCCCGGCCCTTGCCATGAATGATGAGGATATTGCGTAACCCGTCCTGCCGTGCCTGATGAATAAAGGCAAACAGCATTTGTCGGCACTGCTCGACAGGTTGACGCAGCAGGTTGAGACTTGCCTGCTGGCTGTACTTGCCCTGTCGCAGCTTGTGCAGAACGCCCGTCTGCAAACCTTCTCGCTTAAAGGCTAACGGCTCGCCAAGAGGTAGTACGTCAAGAAAGCCCGTGGTCAGGAAATTATCCAACTGGAGCATATCGATTCGTTGAACGGCACGGGTATTGCGGCTGGGCTGCCAGCAAATGTCATTGCTACACCGCTTCAGGGGCTGGACATCCTCCATGGCGTCAAGAAACAGCGATTTGTCGTCAGGGTTCATGATCTCTCCTCCGCTTACAGCGACGGCGATACTATAACGCCCGCCAGAACCCGGCTCAATGCCAACCTTTGTGGGTATGGTTGCAGGTGCCGGGGCATGATATTGTGGCGCCCTACCTACAGTGCGTGATATCGCTGCCACTCAATGAAAGGATCTGCCATGTTGACACTGCTTGAAGACAAAATCGCCACGCCGGTAGGACCGCTGTGGATCCTGTGTGATGAGCAGTTTCGCCTGCGGGCCGTCGAGTGGGAAGAGCACAGCGACCGAATGGAACAACTGCTGGATATCCACTATCGCCGCGAAGGTTATCAGCGCCGCGCGTCAGACAACCCAGGCGGTTTGAGCGACAAACTCCGGGCCTATTTTGACGGCGACCTTGCCATTATCGACACACTACCAAGCGAAACGGCGGGAACGCCCTTTCAGCGCGAAGTCTGGAAAACCTTACGCGCCATCCCCTGCGGCCAGGTGATGCACTATGGGCAACTGGCGGAACAGTTGGGACGGCCAGGCGCCGCCCGCGCGGTAGGCGCGGCAAATGGTTCCAATCCCGTCAGCATCGTTGTGCCCTGCCATCGCGTTATTGGCCGCAATGGCACCATGACCGGATATGCCGGCGGTGTGCAGCGCAAAGAGTGGTTGTTGCGTCACGAAGGGTATCTGCTGCTTTGATTTTCTGTGCCTTATCTGGAAATTCTGAGGGACTTTACATTCAAAAAAACCTAATATAGCCATAGATATCAATATGATATAATCAATATCTCATTTCCCATTCTAATATTGCGTGAATCGGGTTTTCGAGACTTACTTGCTCACCAAAAAGATGTTAAAATTGACTAATATCAATTACGGCTCGAGCATATCTATGATCCCGGAAAAGCGAATTATACGACGCATTCAGTCTGGCGGTTGTGCCATCCACTGCCAGGATTGCAGTATCAGCCAACTGTGTATCCCGTTCACCCTGAACGAGCATGAGCTTGATCAACTCGATAATATTATCGAGCGGAAAAAGCCCATTCAGAAAGGGCAAACGCTATTCAAAGCAGGTGACGAACTGAAATCGTTATATGCCATTCGCTCCGGTACCATTAAGAGCTATACCATCACCGAACAAGGTGATGAGCAGATAACGGGCTTTCATCTGGCAGGCGACCTGGTCGGTTTCGATGCTATCGGCACCGGCCATCACCCGAGCTTTGCGCAGGCGCTGGAAACATCAATGGTCTGCGAAATCCCCTTTGAAACCCTGGATGACCTGTCCGGCAAAATGCCGAATCTGCGCCAGCAGATGATGCGTTTGATGAGCGGTGAGATCAAAGGCGACCAGGATATGATCCTGTTGCTGTCGAAAAAGAACGCGGAAGAACGTCTGGCAGCCTTTATCTACAACCTCTCCCGCCGCTTTGCGCAGCGCGGCTTCTCACCGCGTGAGTTCCGTTTAACCATGACCCGCGGCGATATCGGCAACTATCTCGGCCTGACCGTGGAAACCATCAGCCGTCTGCTGGGCCGCTTCCAGAAAAGTGGAATGCTGGCGGTAAAAGGCAAATACATCACTATCGAAGATGGCGATGCGCTGGCGGTACTTGCTGGCCAGGCCCGCAACGTCGCCTGATCCCTTCGCCTCCCCTTCGTCGGATTTATTGATCTGGCGGAGGTTCTTCCTCCTTTATTCGATAACACGGCTAGCTCGCGGGTTTCGCGGTATACCGCACAGGGGTGGTAACCCGATATAAATTTTCCTGATTTATTGATCTGGTGGAGTTTCACCTCTGTTTCATTCCGGACATATGGGTTATCTTTTAATTACAGACTGTGGTTACAGTTGTAAGGAGACCTAGTATGGCGAAGTATCAAAATATGCTGGTTGCCATCGATCCGAACCAGGATGATCAACCGGCATTACGGCGTGCTGTTTATTTGCATCAACGGATTGGTGGCCGCATCAAAGCCTTTTTGCCGATCTACGATTTTTCCTACGAGATGACCACCCTTCTGTCGCCCGATGAGCGCACCGCGATGCGTCAGGGCGTCATTAGCCAACGCGCCGCGTGGATCCGCGAGCAGGCGAAGTATTACCTCGAAACCGGGGTGCCGATTGATATCAAAGTGGTCTGGCATAACCGTCCTTTCGAAGCGATTATTCAGGAAATTATCAGCGGCGGTCATGACCTGCTGCTGAAAATGGCGCATCAACACGACAAGCTTGAGGCCGTCATTTTTACCCCGACCGACTGGCATCTGCTGCGCAAATGCCCATGTCCGGTATGGATGGTAAAAGACCAGCCGTGGCCGGAAGGCGGCAAAGCGTTGGTGGCCGTCAACCTGGCCAGTGAAGAACTGTATCACAACGCCCTCAACGAGAAGCTGGTTCGCGAAACGCTACAGCTGGCGGAGCAGATTAACCATACTGAAGTCCATCTTATCGGTGCCTACCCGGTTACCCCGATTAACATTGCCATTGAGCTACCGGATTTTGACCCCGGCGTCTATAACGACGCCATTCGAGGACAACACCTGCTGGCGATGAAAGCGCTGCGCCAAAAATTCAGCATCGCTGAGAATATGACGCATGTCGAAAAAGGCCTGCCTGAAGAGGTGATCCCGGACCTGGCGGAGCATCTGCAGGCGGGGGTTGTGGTGCTGGGGACCGTGGGTCGTACCGGTCTCTCTGCCGCATTTCTTGGCAATACGGCTGAACAGGTTATCGATCATCTGCGCTGCGACCTTCTGGCGCTTAAACCCGACCAATACCAGAGTCCGGTCGAGCTTGATGACGAAGAGGACGACTGATTTCACCTGGCAATAAACAAAAAATCCCGGTGGGAATACCTGCCGGGATTTTTTTAGCCATGAAAGACAGCTTAGTGGATACCCAGACGCCAGGCGAAATCGATCTCTTCTTTGAGCTCAAGCGAGGAAAGCGACATCAGGTCGGCAAATTCCAGTTCAAGCTGTTTAACACGTTTCAGGTATTGTGCCGGGGTTAAAACGGTTGGGTCGCGACGGAGATATTCGACAGCCAGTTGCGCAGGGGTTAACTCGGTATCCATAACATCCTCATTTATGTTGAAAACCTGTTAAGTATACCACGCCTTCCTGCCGATTTTTTAACCAAAGACAATCTAGGGCGAATATTTTTTAACCGCTGCGCTGCTTATGTTTTAATGGCATAAGCGACGCAGCGACAGGTCTTTGCGGTCAGAAGGTTTCCCAGTTGTCACCGTCAGCGACCGCCGGGCGAGCCGTGACAAACGGAGCGACGGAAGGTGCCTGCTTCTGGCGCACGGCACTGACGCCGCCTTGCAGGCGAAATACCCCTACCGCTTCGGTCAGGCGCGCCGCTTGTTCTTCCAGCGACGATGCCGCCGCAGACGACTCCTCGACCAGTGAGGCGTTTTGCTGGGTCACGTTATCCATTTCGGAAATGGCCTGGCTCACCTGCTGGATCCCCCGGCTCTGCTCGTCAGAGGCTGCCGCAATCTCCAGCATAATATCGGTAACGCGTTTCACCGCCTCCACGATATCTTTCATCGTGCTGCCCGCTGCCACAACCTCGTCCGACCCGCGATCGATTAGGGTGACGGATTCGCTGATAAGTCCTTCAATCTCCTTCGCCGCCTGCGCGCTTCGACTGGCCAGCGTCCGCACTTCGCTGGCAACAACCGCAAAGCCGCGCCCCTGCTCGCCAGCGCGCGCCGCTTCAACCGCGGCGTTCAGCGCCAGAATATTGGTCTGGAAGGCAATGCTGTTAATCACCGCGGTAATCTCCGAGATTTTCTTCGAGCTGCTGGAGATATTGCCCATCGTTGACACCACGCCGGAAACAATCTGACCGCCTCGCGTGGCCTTACCGGAGGCATCTTCCGCCAATTTGCTGGCATGGTGGGCATTATCGGCGTTTTGTTTCACCGTTGCGGTCAGCTGTTCCATACTGGCCGCAGTCTCCTCAATGGCGGCCGCCTGCTGCTCGGTTCGGGACGACAGATCGGTGTTTCCGGCAGAGATTTCGCTGGTGCCGCGGTAAATCTCCTCTGTCCCCTGACGAACCGTGCCCACCGTTTTCGACAGCGCGCGCTGCATTTTCTGTAGCTCATGGCTCAGTTTGCCAATTTCGCTGCGCCCGGTCAGTTCATCCGGCAGTGTGAGGTTACCGTCGGCAATCTGCTCAATGCGCTGCAGAGCCCGTTTAAGCGGGTTCACCACGGTACGGCGCAGCGCGATAAAGGTTATCAGCGTCAGCACCAACGCCAGCACAAAGGCGCCAATCATAAACGCGATGCCAAGTTGTGTACGGCTGTGGGCCGATGCCGAAAGCTGATTCGCTCTGTCGCTACGGATCTGGATAGCCTTTTGCAGCACATCGTTGTACGCCGCATCCAGTTGACGAGCGTGCTCGTTTTCATGGTTGATGATCGCCTCAAACATGCCGTTTTTGGCATACTTCAGCATTGGCTGAAGGCCTGCGACATAGGCGTTGTAGCGGGCATTGATGTCGCCATCCAGCGCTTCATCTGCCGGCGTTTTAACCCGACGGTTCACATATTCCTGGAAACCTTGCTGTGACTGTTTAATGCGCAGTTCGGCGTCGGCAATGTTCTGTTTCATATCGTCCATTTCCGCGATACGGCTGGCCGCCCCGGCATGGACCATATTAATACGCGCGGTACGAAGGTGGTTTGAGCTGTTTGACAGTCCTGTGCGCACCTGTAGCTCTTCGGTCACATCGCGTTGATCGCTGTCGGCCTGTAGTAAAAAATACCCGGCGAGCCCTGAACTTAATGCGAATAGCAGCAAAATACCGCCCAGAATGGCGGAAAAAAGCGGAACCAACCTGATGTGGTGCAAAAAACTGACTTTTTGTGGCTTGAGCATCGCTGCTGTTTTGTCCATGGCTATCGACTCTCTTTGGGTAAGAGGCGTACCAACACGCCCGTAAGATAGTCATCGGCCTGGCGACAGAATCTCTTACCGGTAAAAGCGCAACATGGATCACAGTTCTTGCAAAAGAGATAACCAGCGGGGAAGCCCGCTGGTCGCCCGCTTAGTTATCGCCGAAGTGGATAACGGTGCGGATAGATTTGCCTTCGTGCATCAGGTCAAAAGCGTCATTGATTTGCTCAAGCGGCAGACGGTGAGTAATAAACGGATCGAGACGAATTTTCCCGGCCATCGCGTCCTCCACCATGCCCGGCAACTGGCTACGCCCTTTTACGCCGCCGAACGCTGAACCGCGCCAGACGCGCCCGGTCACCAACTGGAATGGACGGGTGCGAATTTCCTGCCCTGCGCCCGCGACGCCGATAATCACGCTCTCGCCCCATCCCTTATGGCAGCATTCGAGGGCGGCGCGCATCACGTTGACATTGCCGATACACTCAAAGCTGAAATCCACGCCGCCGTCGGTCATTTCAACGATAACGTCCTGAACTGGCTTATCGTGATCAGTCGGGTTAACGAAATCCGTCGCGCCCATCTCTTTGGCGAGGTTGAATTTATCCGGGTTGGTGTCAATGGCAATAATGCGCCCGGCGTTGGCCTGCACCGCACCCTGAATGACCGCCAGCCCGATGCCGCCGAGGCCAAATACCGCCACGGTGTCACCGGCTTTTACCTTTGCCGTATTGTGAACAGCGCCGATCCCGGTAGTCACACCGCAGCCCAGCAGACACACTTTATCGAGCGGTGCCTGCGGGTTTACCTTCGCCAGCGAAATCTCCGCGCAGACGGTATATTCACTGAAGGTGCTGGTACCCATATAGTGATAAATCGGCTGACCATTGTAGGAAAAGCGCGTGGTGCCGTCCGGCATCAACCCTTTCCCCTGGGTCGCGCGGACCGCCTGGCAGAGGTTGGTTTTGCCCGACTTACAGAACTTACACTCACCACATTCCGCAGTATACAGCGGGATCACGTGGTCGCCTGGCTTCAGGCTGGTTACGCCTTCTCCCACCTCAACCACAACCCCGCCGCCTTCATGGCCGAGAACCGCCGGGAATACACCCTCCGGGTCATCACCGGAAAGGGTAAACGCATCGGTGTGGCAGACGCCAGTATGCGTTATCTTAACCAGCACCTCGCCCTTCTTCGGCGGCGCAACGTCGATCTCAACAATCTTAAGCGGCTGGCCCGGGCCAAACGCAACTGCAGCACGTGATTTCATAGTTGTCTTTTCCTGTGTGACGGTGAATTCGCTTATGACTGCAAAAACGCCAGGCGAGCGGCGAAACCCACGAATACCAGGCCAATCAGGCTGTTGCCAATCTTCGCCAGTTTCTTACGGGTGCGGACATAGCGTGTTACCAGCGAACCTGAAACGATAAGAAAGCTGAGGTAGGCAAAGCTCACCACTTCCAGCGTAATCGCCAAAATCAGAAATGCCAGGCCCGGCGTCTGGGCATGGATATCGATAAACTGCACAAAGAACGAGACGTAAAACAGGATAGCTTTCGGGTTGGTGAGACTCAGGGTCAGCGCCCGCTTGAGAATTGCACTCGGCGGTTCAGCCTGAGCATCATGCGCGCCCTGCTGTTTTTTCAGTACCGACCAGAGCATTTTACCGCCCAGATACAGCAGATAAATCGCCCCCAGATAACGCACGACGTTAAACAGGACCGGCGTTGTTTTAATCAGCGTCGCCACCCCGGCGTATGAAAGAAACATCAGCACCGCATCGCCGACGAACACGCCTAACGCAGCCAGATAACCGATACGGATACCGTGCGCCGCGCCGGTGCGCAGAACAAAAAACGTATTCGGGCCTGGCACAAGAATGATGAAAATCGCGCCAATCAGGTAGGTCCAGTAGTTCAACACGCCGAAATCAGAAAACACCCTGCTCTCCCTTATTTGTGTATTCACGAAGTGTGATCTACATCATAACAAAAAAGCCGCCTCCCTTTTACCGGAGGCGGCTTATATTTTTTACGCTATCGCTTACAGCGACTTCAGAATCGCATCCACACTGGCTTTGGCGTCACCAAACAGCATATGGGTGTTTTCTTTAAAGAACAGCGGGTTCTGCACACCGGCATAGCCGGTATTCATCGAACGCTTAAAGACGATAACGTTCTGCGCTTTCCAGACCTCAAGTACCGGCATACCGGCGATCGGGCTCTTCGGATCATCCTGCGCCGCCGGGTTAACGGTGTCGTTCGCCCCGATGACCAGCACCGTGTCGGTATCGATAAAATCATCATTGATTTCGTCCATTTCCAGCACGATGTCGTACGGCACTTTCGCTTCCGCCAGCAGTACGTTCATGTGGCCCGGCAGACGTCCGGCAACCGGATGAATACCAAAACGCACCTTCACGCCGCGCGCACGCAGTCTTTCGGTAATTTCCGCTACCGGATACTGCGCCTGCGCCACCGCCATGCCGTAGCCTGGGGTGATGATGACCGAGTGAGAGTTTTTCAGCATCTCTGCGGTATCTTCCGCGCTGATTTCACGGTGCTCGCCCATCTCTTCATCGCTACCGGCAGAGGAACCATCGGTACCGAATCCCCCGGCAATAACGCTGATGAACGAACGGTTCATCGCTTTACACATGATGTAGGAGAGGATAGCACCGGAAGAACCCACCAGAGCGCCAGTGACGATCAGCAGGTCGTTGCTCAGCATAAAGCCCGCCGCCGCCGCCGCCCACCCGGAGTAGGAGTTAAGCATGGAAACCACGACCGGCATGTCGGCGCCGCCGATGGAAGCCACCAGATGCCAGCCGAAAGCCAGCGCGATAACGGTCATGATGAGCAGCGCCAGCACCTGCATGCCCACGCTTTCGGTGCGCACGAAGGTAACCAGAAGCAGGAAGGAAACGACCAGCGCCGCCAGGTTCAGCTTATGGCGGTTCGGCAGCATCAGCGGTTTAGAGGAGATCTTACCGCGCAGTTTACCGAAGGCCACGATGGAGCCAGTAAAGGTCACCGCGCCGATGAAGATCCCGAGGAACACTTCCGTCAGGTGAATATTCACCAGAATCGGCGACATCCCCGTTTCGTGCTGCAGGTAGCTGTTAAAGCCAACCAGCACCGCAGCAAGACCCACGAAGCTGTGCAGAATCGCCACCAGTTCCGGCATTTCTGTCATTTCAACGCGTTTTGCCAGACGGATGCCAATGGCGCCGCCGACGATCATCGCCACGATAATCCACGCAACATTGCCGGTGTCCGGCCCGAAAATGGTGGCAATCAGCGCAATCGCCATCCCGGCAATGCCGTAGTAGTTCCCCTGCTGGGAGGTTTCGTGCTTAGAAAGCCCCGCCAGACTGAAAATAAACAGGATCGCGGCAACAATGTATGCAGCTGTAACTAATCCTCCAGACATTTGTTACCCCTTAGCCTTTGCGGAACATTTTCAGCATGCGCTGAGTGACAGTGAAACCACCGAAAATATTGATGCTGGCAATCAGTACGGCGATAAAACTTAAGAAGCTTACCCAACCGCCATGACCAATTTGCAGCAGCGCCCCTACGACGATGATCCCGGAGATGGCGTTCGTGACCGACATCAACGGGGTATGCAGCGCATGAGACACGTTCCACACCACGTAATAGCCGACCACGCAGGAAAGCGCAAACACGGTAAAGTGACCGAGGAACTCTTGCGGTGCGACGTTTGCCAGCCAGCCAAACAGAATAATCGCCAGCGCCATCAGCGCATATTTACGCCACGGCGAGGCAGGTTTTGCTGGCGCAACCGGCGCCGTATCGGCTTTAACCGCCGCTTTCGGTTGTACGGAAACCTGAATCGGCGGCGCAGGCCAGGTAATTTCGCCGTCGCGGATAACCGTTACTCCGCGAACCACGACGTCGTCAAAATCAATCTTGATATTGCCGTCTTTTTCGCTGCACAGTAACTTCAGCAGGTTAACCAGATTGGTGCCATACAGCTGCGAGGATTGCGTCGGCAGGCGTCCGGCAAGGTCGGTGTAACCAATGACCCTTACGCCGCCTGGCGTGGTAAAAATTTCTCCCGGCACGGTGTATTCGCAGTTGCCGCCGTTTTGCGCCGCCAGATCGACGATCACGCTGCCCGGGGTCATGGAGTCCACCATTTCACGGGTGATCAGTTTCGGCGCCGGTTTACCCGGAATAAGCGCGGTGGTGACGATGATATCCACCTCTTTCGCCTGGGCGGCGAAAAGCGCCATTTCCGCCTTGATAAAGGCTTCGGACATGACTTTGGCATAGCCGTCGCCGCTACCGGCCTCTTCTTCGAAATCCAGCTCAAGGAACTCAGCGCCCATACTCTGGACTTGTTCCTTCACTTCCGGTCGCGTGTCGAACGCGCGCACGATAGCGCCGAGGCTGTTGGCGGCGCCGATGGCGGCAAGCCCGGCAACGCCCGCGCCGATAACCATCACTTTCGCTGGCGGCACTTTGCCCGCCGCGGTAATTTGCCCGGTAAAGAAACGGCCAAACTCATGTGCCGCCTCAACGATAGCGCGGTAACCCGCGATGTTGGCCATGGAGCTTAACGCATCAAGAGACTGGGCGCGGGAAATACGCGGTACCGAGTCCATGGCCATGGCGTTGATATTTCGTTCGGCAAGCTTTGCCATCAGTTCGGCATTCTGCGCCGGCCAGATAAAGCTGATAAGCGTCGTGCCGGGGTTGAGCAGCGCGATTTCGTCGTCCGTCGGCGCATTCACTTTAAGAATGATGTCCGACTGCCAGATGGCATTTCCTTCGACGATCTCCGCCCCTGCGTCAATAAAGGCCTGGTCGTCAAAGCTCGCCAGCTTTCCGGCCCCGCTTTCAATGGCCACGGCGAACCCGAGTTTACGCAACTGTTCCACCGTTTTCGGTGTTGCTGCGACTCGCGTCTCCAGGGCCAGGGTCTCTTTTGGTACCGCAATACGCATAGTTTTCCCTTCCATCGAATTAAAATGATGGTTTGTTGTTTCACCGGATCGATCCATCCCCCTTTATCAGAAGGAGGCGGCGAACCCCGAAAAATAAAACAGTAACAAACTATCTATAACCTACTGAAAATGCCGGTTGTGATCCACCTTCAGAAAACAGGAATTGTGATTTTATTGAGGAAAAGCCACTTCTTCAGCGATCAGGCAGCAATATTTACCTTAATTTGATCATCAAGCCTGATAATTCGCTTAAGCGAGGCGGTAAAACATGATTATTTTCGGTGCAAAATATATAATTTAACATTACATTAACTTATAAAACGCATGACGATTATCGATTTTATTGGTCAACCGCCTGTTTTTTCAACATATCATCAAAAGTTATCGTCACCGGTTATCAGGGTCGCACGTGAAGTGAAAAATGACGCAGACAGTGACGCAAATTAAATGCAATAATCAGCGACGTTTTCTAGTCAACAACAATACCAGTACCTGGTTTGCGCAAGGCGAAGGATTATTTTTATGAAGCTTAAGAACACTCTCCTGGCGTCAGCCCTCCTGTCTGCGACCGCGTTTACCGCTAATGCAGCCACCGAGTTGACACCGGAGCAAGCAGCAGCCCTCAAGCCATATGACCGTATCGTAATTACCGGTCGTTTCAATGCGATTGGCGATGCCGTTCAGGCCGTTTCGAATAAAGCGGATCAAGAAGGTGCTGCCTCTTTCTATGTTGTTAGCAACTTTGACTATGGCAACAGCGGCAACTCGCGCGTTACCGCCGACCTTTATAAGCAGGATGCGCCAAAAGCCGATGCGCCGAAAAACCGCGTCATTAACGGTGTGACCGAATTGCCAAAAGACCAGGCGGCTCAGCTTGAACCTTTTGATACCGTGACCGTACAGGGCTTCTATCGCAGCCAGCCGGACGTCAACTCCGCTATCGCTAAGGCCGCGAAAGAAAAAGGCGCTGCCTCGTTCTTCATCGTTCGCCAGATTGACGCCAACGACGGCGGCAACCAGCGCGTAACCGCGTACATCTACAAAGCCGATGCGAAAAAACGCGTAGTTCAGAGCGCCGACGCCATCCCGGCCAACTCTGACGCAGGCCGCGCAGCGCTGGCGCAGGGCGGTGAAGCCGCTAAAAAAGTTGAGATCCCAGGCGTTGCCACCTCTTCTAGCGTCGGCTCAACCGCTGGTGTAGGTTTGTTCTATGAAACCCAGTCGTCAAAAGGTGGACGTTACAGCGTCACTCTTCCGGACGGCACTAAAATTGAAGAGCTGAATAAAGTCGCTGCGGCCCAGATGGTGCCGTTTGACAGCGTT
>Ga0213878_10000337_pt1 | contig 17937 bp, 14 predicted proteins | sample VelepicoBEBS_R02_FD_161053 | JGI IMG/M metagenome (GOLD analysis project Ga0213878, IMG submission 161053) | Vellozia epidendroides bulk soil microbial communities from rupestrian grasslands, the National Park of Serra do Cipo, Brazil - BS_R02 | ecosystem: Environmental > Terrestrial > Soil >... | reverse complement strand
CGAAAGAAGCTCTATGAACCAAATCACGGTCGGCGTAATCACCATATCCGATCGCGCGTCAGAAGGCCTGTACGACGATCTGGGCGGACCGGCCGTAAAAAAGGCGGCCATCGACTATGGCTGGCAGGTTCTCGCCGAGGCCATTGTTCCCGACGACAGGACCCGGATCCAGGATGCGATCCGATCGCTTTCTGCGCAAGGGTGTGGCCTCATTCTCACAACTGGAGGCACCGGAGCCGCGCCCCGGGACCTGACGCCTGAAGCGATCCGGGCAATTATGCGCGTCGAGCTGCCAGGTTTCGGAGAAGTGATGCGGAGCGAATCCATGAAGCTTACTCCAAACGCCATTCTGTCTCGATGTCTGGGCGCTATCGTTGACCAGTCCTTGGTAATCGCGCTCCCGGGTAAACCACAGGGAGCTGTGGATTGTCTCGGGTTTGTTGTAGGCGCGGTTCCGCATGCCGTGCGAATCGCACAGGGAATCCCGACCTCGTGCTGAATTTTCGAGCCAGGACGCGACAAAGCGCGTCCCTACCGAACAATCCGGTAGGGCCAAGTTTCACCTTGGCCTTGTGGCGCTGCGCCCCGCTTTTGGTTGCGGCGCAGCCCTAGGATTATTTCAAAAATTCTACAATCGCTGGCAGCAATAACAGAAGGTCTGCAAACAAGCTTAGCAGCGCCGGTTGCATCTGGCCACGGAGCGACAGCAGCAACACGATACAGCCAATCGCAAGCGCAACAGGCATAAGCACACCTGCGAGACCCAGCCAGGAGAGTGCCATGGTGGTAAGCACCAGCGTGGCCGCGAAAAGAGCCAGCAGTCCACGAGTCCCTTTGTGCCCGAGGAGGGTTGGGATTGTTTTTGTTCCGATCAAACGGTCTCCGAATATGTCGCGATAGTCAAAGACCAAGCTGTTTATTGTCAGGACGAGAAAGATCCAGAAAAAGATCAACCATTCCTTTTGCTGAAGGGTCCTGCCGGTTTCTAGCGCGGGCCAGAGAACCAGGATGAAAGCGATGACGCCCGGCGCCAGGAGGGACTTTAGGTATGAAAGATTTTTGAGCCGGAAGCGAGTGGAGGGAATCGGTCGCGAGTAGAAATAAAAAGCAACGAGGGCTGCAACTATTGGAGCGAGCAGCCAGCATCGCCCTGTGACCAGCGGCCAGATCAGAAGCAGAGCAGCTGACAAACAGATCAGAGCGAAGCGCAATGGCCGTAACCTTGCGCTCCAACGAAACCTCAGCGGCGTGTTCAGGCTATCAGCCGGATCCGAGTAAAGGTGGTCCAAGTTGTAGACGACCAGGTAACCTCCAAACCAAAGCGGTGCAGAAGGGCCCCAATCGACCTTCAGGATTCCACATGCGACACAGCCCAAAGCAGTTATCGCTGACGCTCCAATCAACTCCAGCAAATAAACCGAAATCAAAAACGATTTGAACCAATTTGAGCTGTCGGCCTCGTAAGCCATGTAAATACTCCCACGAATTAAAATAGATGGTCGATTGAGCTTGAGATCAAGAAGGTAGACAGAGCCTTCATGTTCCGTCTAAAATGCTGCGGCAGGTTCTAGATTCTCACGACTTGTAAATCAGATTGTTTCCTTGACGATCATGGTCCCTGTACCTAGATACAGGCTGGCTGCCGGGAGGTGGGTCGGTAAAGAACCTGGGGATTATGACTTCGGATGTGAGGTCACCCGAAAAGCCAAGGACTCAAGCAAACCCAAGTAAGACAAAGGCAGATTTTGAATGTTTAACGGCCTCCTCGGATTATTCTCAAACGACATCGGCATTGACCTAGGGACAGCGAACACTCTCGTATATGTGAAAGATCAGGGGATCGTCCTGCGTGAGCCGTCGGTGGTTGCGGTACGTTCCGGGACGAGTCAGGTCCTTGCGGTTGGTGACGAAGCCAAGCGGATGCTAGGACGGACCCCTGGCAACATCGTGGCTGTCAGACCGCTAAAAGATGGCGTCATAGCCGACTTTGAAATGACCGAATCGATGCTTCGGCATTTCATAACGAAAGTACACAACCGAAAATGGGTGCGTCCTCGAGTTGTAATCGCGGTACCGTCCGGCATTACAGAAGTTGAAAAACGTGCCGTTAAAGAATCCGCAGCGCATGCGGGCGCACGCGAAGTTTATTTGATCGAAGAACCAATGGCAGCTGCAATCGGCGTCGGACTACCGGTTCAGGACGCAGCTGGGAACATGATTATCGACATCGGTGGGGGCACCACTGAGGTCGCCCTGATCTCGCTCTCCGGCATTGTATTCAGTCGAAGTGTGCGCGTGGCCGGGGACGAGCTCGATGAAGCGATCGCGGGCTACATGAAACGCGCTTACAACCTGATGATCGGAGAGCGAACCGCCGAGGAAATCAAAATTAAGATCGGGAGCGCTTACCCTGTTGAAAAGGAAGCGAGTATGGAAGTTAAAGGCCGGGACCTGGTGGCCGGCCTTCCAAAGACATTAACGATCACGTCGCAGGAGGTAAGAGAAGCTCTTCTGGAGCCGATCTCTACGATCGTTGAGTCGGTTCGGGTGACTCTGGAACGTTGTCCTCCGGAGCTCTCGGCTGACCTGGTTGATCGCGGTCTGGTGCTGGCTGGTGGAGGAGCGTTGCTCCGGGGCCTGGACAAACTATTGCAGGAGGAAACCGGCCTGCCAGTTCATGTCGCAGAGGATCCCCTCAGCGCTGTCGCAGAAGGCACAGGCCGGGCCCTCAGCGAACTCAAGTTCCTCCGTCAAGTAGCTTCCTCAGACAGACCGGCTCGATAACGCCGATGGCGCGCTAGCCCGCAAATCTCACACGCCATATGTATCCCCAGCCTGCATCGCTCGCAAATCTCTAAGGTTTTGCGAGCGATGCAGGCTAGCGGGTCTCATGAAGAGCTCTACCATAACGGCCATTGCCATCTTCGCAGTTCTCGTTGTCCTGGTCTTGTTGTTACCCCGAGCAACGAAGCAACAGCTCCAGGGTACCTTGTTTCAATGGATCTCTCCGGTCCTGCGTACCGGCGCGTCCGTCCAGCAGGAACTTGGGGGCGTTAGAGGCGGTCTGAAACGCTTGGATGAACTCGAGCGTGAAAATCAAGAATTGAAACTCGAGAATGAGCAACTGCGCGCAACGAATTCGCTCTTGAACAATCTCGAGGCGGAAGTGAACCGGTTGAATCGCGCGCTCGGGTTTCGTGAGCAATCCCCATTCAAGTTGCTTCCCGCTCGCGTGATCTCGCGGGAAAGCGCAACCTGGTGGAACACTTGCACAATCAGCCGCGGCTCCAAGGATGGAATCGCAACTGACATGGCCGTGGTCACAGAGAGCGGCCTGGTTGGCAAGGTCACCACGGTAGGGAGAGATGTCGCCGTCGTTCTTCTTATCTCAGATGAGAGCTTGCGCGTTTCTATTTCGATTGAAGGAACTCAGGAACAAGGCATCGTGAGCGGTACGCGCGCCTCTTCAAGTTACGCACCCGATTTAAGAATTCGGTTTTTAAGCAAGACGGCTAATCTGACGCCGGGAATGAAGGTCCTGACCGCCGGAGCCGGCGGCGTTTTCCCGTCGGGCCTGTTCATCGGCACAGTGAAAGATTATTCCGCAAAGGAACTCGAGGGCGTTGCTTCGGTGATGCCGGCGGTAGATCTGGCGAATCTTCAAGATGTTTTCGTCATACTCAGACAAAGATGATCCGGTTTTTCCTATCGCTCGCAGCGCTCATCTTCGGGTCGTTTCTCTTCCAGTTATATTTGCCTCCGGTTCTCCTGCTGAAGGGAGCCGCCATTCTTTTCGTTCCGGCCATTTACTTTTATGGATGTGTCTCGCTGCCGTTTCCACTGATGTTGGCTTTGACGTTTTTCACCGGTCTCCTGAACGATCTTCTCCTTGTGCCTCAGGCAAACGTCGACTACCCGGCAGGGGTATCAACTCTGGTTTATTTGGGACCGGGCTTGATTATGCACGGGCTAAAACCTCTGTTTTTGAAGCACCGCTGGGAACTCCATTGGTTGCTCGCAGAAATCGGTGCGGTCTTAACCCCTTTTCTTTTGCTGGCGCAATACGCTATCTTGAGCATTGAGCGTACCGAATTTTTTTATAGCGACGTTATCGTATGGCGGATTCTTGGCCCCGGCTTGATTTCTCTTGTGATTGCGCCATGTGTCTTCTTTATTCTCACGCCTTTATCGCACATGCTAGGGTATCGACCGGGATTACGTTTAGCGAGATGAGTTAGATCTATGGCTCGACCCAAGAAATCGTCCGTTCTCGATTTTAGAATTTTGTGTCTGGCTGCCCTCGTTCTCGCCGCGCTCGTTGCAATTGGCGTGCGTCTCTGGTTCGTCCAGGTGAAGATGGCCAACTACTATCGCGGCCGGATCCAGGGAGCCTCTGAGGTTACGGTTCGCATCCCTTCGGTCAGAGGCGAAATCCGGGACCGAAACGGCGTCCCGCTGGTCACAAACCGGCCAAGTTATGAGGTCGACTTTTATCTCCCGGATTTGGTCAACGGGTACAAAAAACAGTATGGCCAACCTCCGATGGTTGAGTTCCGGGCGAAGGACTCAAGTGGAATGCTGCATGACCGCAAAGAAGCAGACATCGTCCAGATCGTCGACAAAACCATCATCCCACGTCTTGAACAGCTCAAGGTTGCCGAACCTTACAATTCGGAGCGGCTCCGAACACACTATCGCAACAATACCTTGGTCCCGTTTACTTACCGGGAGGATCTCGATTTTGCGACTTTTTCTAAATTCGCCGAAAAAGATCTCGGCCTCCCCGGAGTTCAGGTCAACGTCAGACCGGTTCGAAAATATGTCTATAATGCGATGGCGGCCCATCTTTTAGGTTATGTAGGGACCGCTCGAGATATCAACAAGCTTCCGGACATCAGAGACTTCAATTTCTATGAACCAGACATCCAAGGGAAGACCAACATCGAATTTTACCTGGATGACGCACTCCGTGGAAAGCCTGGAAAGCGGATCTTGAAGAAAAACGCCAAGAACCAGCTCGAAGGGGAAAAGGAAGTTATACAGCCTACGCCGGGTGCAAACGTCTACCTGACAATCGATGCCCGCATCGAGTATATCACCGAACGAGCGTTGCGGGCGGTGAGTCGGGCAGCAGCCGTCGTCGTCGACCCAAATAACGGACAAATCCTCGCTATGGCTTCGGTGCCATCCTATGACCCAAACAAGTTCATCCCGGCCATCTCAGCGCGAGACTGGGCCACGCTCAAGGACGCCGACGCCGATCCGCTAACGAATCGCGCCATCAGCGCGTTCGCCCCGGGATCGACGTACAAGATCGCCACGTCGCTGGCAGGACTCACCAAAGGCCTGGCTAAAGCGGTGTTTACATGCAACGGAGGTGTGTCGTACGGCAACACTTACATGCGTTGTTGGATCTTTTCAGAGCATGGGGGTACGCATGGCCGTCAGACCTTGACCGAAGCGATCATGAATTCCTGTGACGCGTTCTTTTACCAATACGGGAACGCAGCGGGCATTGATGCGATCGATGCGGTTGGCAAGACGTTGGGTCTTGGTGAGGCTTCCGGCATAGAACTCACCAATGAATCTGCCGGCATTCTGCCTTCGCCCACCTGGTTGCGAACGACCCACGACGAACGTTGGAGCCAGGGTCAGACTGCAAACTCCTCGATCGGCCAGGGCTATGTCTTAACGACTCCGCTCCAAATGGCCATGGTCGCCGCGACCGTTGCAAACGGCGGTATCTCCTACCAGCCGAGCTTAGTCCACCAGATTCAGGAACCCGACGGCACTGCGGTGCGACGGCCAGAAAAAATTCGAGGCGATCTTATACAAATGAACAATCTTACCCCGGACCAGATTGAACTCGTTCGCAAAGGAATGTGGCGGGTAGTCAACGATTCTGGTACCGGCGGTCGCGCCAAAGTACCCGGCGTGGTTGTAGCCGGCAAAACCGGCACCGCCCAAGCCTGGACAGACGGCGAGAAAGACGACAACGCCTGGTTCATCGCCTTCGCGCCGTACGACCACCCCAAACTCGCTCTTGCCGTGCTCGTGCAAGGCGGTAAAGCGGGCGGTGAAGTCGCGGCGCCGATTGCCGCGAAGATCATCGAGGAGAGCCTTGCCCTGGAGCACGGTTACGACCCTGAAGTCAAGCCGATGGATCCGGCGATTGGCAACTTTAAGGCAGTTGATCGCGTAGATTTTAAAAACAGCACTGTACCTGCGCAGTTCGCGTCGACAGACGACGAAACCTCGGACAGCAACCCGGTCGATGAAGAGCGAAAGCAATCAAAGAGCAAACGGGCTGATGTCGCCGAGCCGGACATTCGTCCGGAAGCAGACAATCACCGCACCGCTTCGCGGGCTGAGCCGACCCAAGAAAAACGGCACAGCTTTTTCGATTTTTTCAGGAGAAAGCCTAAGAACGATTCCCAGGGTCAGCAACCGGCGGAGCAGCAGCAGAAAAAACGTCACTTTCTGTGGTTCTAAACCCTCGGCTCTAACTTTTCTCCGTTTCTCAAAATGCTCGACAAAGTTAAACAATTTCTCGGCCTATCGAATCGCAAGACCGGCAACCAGCTAGTCATCAGTTGTGAGAAGCTCGAACGGCGTGTCGCCCTGCTCGAAGATGGTGTACTTGAAGAATACAACATCGAAAGAGACACCGATCGAAACATCGTTGGCAGTATCTTCAAAGGAAAAGTCAAAAACATCGAACATGGATTGAAGGCCATGTTTGTTGACATCGGCTTCGAAAAGAACGCTTTCCTCCATTTCTGGGATGCGCTTCCGGGCCTGGACAGCAGCGTGGAGGAAGTCAATCGTGCCACCGACCGCAAATCGAAGAAGAAGATTACGGCCAAAGATGTACCGGAGATCTACCCGGTGGGCTCAGAAGTCATGGTGCAGGTAACCAAGGGCCCGATCAGCAACAAGGGCCCGCGCATTACCACGAACATCAGCCTGGCCGGGCGTTACCTGGTCCTGATGCCGCACAGTGACCAGAGCGGTATTTCGCGAAAAATTGAGGATCCGAAGGAGCGCGAGCGCCTCCGGACGATCTTGCAAAGACTCGATATTCCCGAAGGAATGGGCGTCATCATCCGTACGATCGGGGAAGGGCAACGCGCGCGTTACTTCGTCCGAGACCTCGGCTTGTTGATCGAACAGTGGCGCCAAATCGAAGAAGCTTTCAAGACCAGACCGGCGCCGGTTGTCCTGTTCCAGGAGCCGGATCTCGTCGACCGAACTGTGCGCGACTTTCTAACAGAGGAAATAAACGTTGTTTATTGTGACGACGAAGTGGCCGTTGAGCGCATGCAAAACCTCGTTGGCCAAATTTCCAAGCGGTCGAAGAAGCGAATCTTTTTGTATAATGAGTCGGTTCCGATTTTCGATAAATTCAATGTGCAGAGACAAATCGATGATGCCTTTCATCGTCAAGTCTGGCTGAAATGCGGCGGCTACATTGTGATCGACGAGACAGAGGCGCTCATTGCGATCGATGTCAATACGGGCCGCAACAAAGGCGCCCGCGACGTCGAAAAGACTATTCTCCAGACGAATCTGGAGGCGGCAGACGAAATCGCTCGCCAACTGCGCCTGCGCAATATCGGTGGACTGATTATCAGCGACTTCATCGATATGAAAAACCGGAAAGATCAGCAGCTGGTGTACAACCGCATGAAGGAACGGTTAAAGAGAGACAAAGCAAAGACCCACGTACTGCCAATCTCCGCGCTCGGATTGATGGAGATGACCCGGCAGCGGGCACAGGAAAGCTTGACCGGGTCAATGTTTGTGACCTGTCCATACTGCAACGGTCGAGCCGTGGTGAAGAGTCCGATGACCATGAGCGTCGAAATTCAAAGGGCATTGCATGCCGTGATGCGTCAGAACCCGGAAGTCCACGAAGTTCGAGTCATCGTCAATCCCGAAGTGCTCACCCGTCTGAAAACGGAAGATGAAGAATTGCTGGTCGAGATCGAACGTAAGTATTCCGGCCGCCTGACCTTCCGCACTGATCCTACGTATCACCACGAAAAATTTCTGATTCTTGATGGAGCGAACAATCAGGAATTAAGGACCTAGAGCCGGTAGGGTCGCGCTCCCGCTGGTAGGGCGAGGCTCCCGACTCCGCCCTACCACCCGGATTCACTCGTCGACACTCCGCAGAAGGAAGGCTGCGCCGACGCAAGTGACCACGGTCCCGATCGCGAGGAAAAGCAGATCACCAGCGATAGGACTTATATGTGCTCGATGGAGATTTATGTTTCGAAAGGCCCGGCAAAAATGCGTGAGCGGGAAAAGCTCCGAGCACAAACGCACCGGTCGCGGAAGTTGGTTCAAGGGAGCAAACGCGCCTGACAACAGCATAACTGGTAGAAGGAAGAAAATGGAAAACTGAATTGCCTGGGTTTGAGTACGCGAAAAAACTGAGATCAATAATCCAAGACCAAGCGAGAATAATAGAAACAAAAAACAGGTCAGCGAGAGCAGCAACGGTTGCTGGAACCGAACCCCGAAATGTAGGTTGCCCACGGCGATTGTACTAGCGATCAAAAACATCGAAATGACGAGGTACGGCAATACCTTGCCTACGACGATTTCCGATTGGCGAAGTGGAGTGACTAGCAATTGGGACAGCGTGCCGACTTCTCTTTCTCGGGTCACTGTGCTCGCAATCAATGTCACCGTGAGTAACTGCAGGATGAGGCCAACGATCCCCGGCATGACATAGTCGATAAACGAGAGCTTTGGATTGTATAACGTCTCGATTTTGACGTCCCATGGGGTCATCATCGAAGCAAATTCGTGCCTGACTCCTTCCGATAGTTGTTTACCAAGATCAATGACTTCGTCCGGTAGATTCTCGATGAGGTCGTCCCGCCGTTTGCTTTGGTAGTCGCCAAGTGTTTCCTGCAGCACTCCCTGGACGGAAGGCGCGGTGTTTGTATCCGTTCCGTCTAGTACAGCACGGATCGGGAGCGGTTCCCCGTCGCTCAATCCCCGGCCCCAGCCGCCGGGAATCACTATCGCGGCTTGTACACCGGCTGGGAAAAGTTCAACCCTGCCATTCGGGTCACCGCTCCATGGTTGCCAATTGAAGGCGTCTTTTGCTTTGATCAGATCCAGGAATTCACGGCTCTCCTTGCTTTGATCCACATCGAAATACATCGCCGGAATATCGCGGATGCTTGAATTCTCGAATGCATGCCCGAAAAGAAACGTAAAAAACGGTGGCAACACTATGATCAACAGCATCACACGCCTGTCCCGCCAAACGTGGACGAACTCCTTGTAGGCGATGGCCAGAACCGCATTCCAGGAGATCATGATTTGCGCGCAACCTCCGCCAGTTCTTTCCGAGTCCGATGTTGCCGATAGTACCCCTGAGAATAAGCTTGGAAAACGTCCTCCATATCAGGCTCGGCCCAACTGTACCCCAGAAATTTCAAATGCGGAAAAGGCCAATGGTCTTGCCACGATCTTAGTAACGCGTTTGGATCTTCTACGTGGATCCGCAAATTCCCACTCCGTAGATCAGCTCCGTAAACTCCCTCCAGTTTTCGAAATTCGAACATTGCTGTCATGGCCGGTTCGACCTGAAGCTCGAGAATATGCCCGCTGAGACTCTCCTTGAGGTCGCGCGGCGATCCCCTTGCGATTAGATGCCCTCGATCGATGAACGCTACTGCTGTGCAGCGTTCAGCTTCGTCCATATAGTGAGTTGTAACGAAGATGGTCGTGCCCTGCTGGCTGAATTCGTAAAGCAGATCCCAGATCCGCTGGCGGTGCTTAGGATCCAAGCCGGCAGTTGGTTCATCCAGAAAAAGCAGCGTCGGCTCGTGGATCAGCGCACAGGCCATCGCCAGAAGTTGTTTGTAGCCGCCGGACAATCGCCCGGCTCTTTCTGACTCCCGCAACTCCAGATCCATATCAGCTAGAACTTTCTGTATCCGATCTCTTAATCTGCCGCGTGGGACGCCGTAAGCTCCGCCAAAAAAACGCAGGTTCTCTAGCACCGTCAGGTCCCCATAGAGGCTGAATTTCTGCGGTACGTATCCGAACTTTGACCGGACCCGGAATCGATCCTTCCAAATATCGAGTCCCGCGATTGAACCCGTGCCCCGTGTCGGTTTGGTCAGCCCACAAAGCATACGGATCGTCGTCGTTTTCCCAGCCCCGTTTGCACCCAGAAAGCCGAAGATTTCGCCTCGCCGAACCGACATCGAGATTCTGTTCGTGGCAATTTTCCTGCCAAACCTTTTCGACAGATCCTTAAGAACGATGAGCGGTTCGACCATGTATTTCTAAAAGGATCTGTCCCTGGACTGATCCTTCGGAATCGATACCCCAGAACTACAGGCCAGGTCAAAACATTGCTGCAGGTAGGGATGCGCTCCTGCGCGTCCGGGCGTGCGCGTTTGGCGTCATATGGACGAGCTTCCACGGACGCGCGGGAGTGCGTCACCACCAGCCGCGTCAAAATGCCGCTGACAGACCTATGCGGAAATACGGAACCACGTCTTCAGACTTCACTTTGATCCCGTCCGCGACGTGCGCATAATCGAAGCGCCGGTACGGAGTAAAACCTCCTTCAAGATCGAGTGAGGCGTTCTTAAAAATCTTCCAGGTCAAACCAGCCCCCGCCCGAATTTCATAATATTCAACGATGGCGCCATTGAGTTGCGGAACGCCGCGCGACGTGCCGAACCTGTTATCAACTACAAAGGTGTTTTCGCGCAAGTCAGCGCCCGCGAACAAAGTGACCTTGTCCGACAGGAGGTACTGAAGCTGCGGGCGCGGCGGCATTCCTTCAATCAACCATTTGTCGGAAATCTTCCAGTGGACCCCAAACACCGGAAAAATGGCAGGATCAGCATTCACATCCACGTAGACGCCGGCCAGGATAATAAGATCCGAACTGACAAAATAGGAGGCCGCTATCTCAAAAGGAACATTAACATCCCGCGTTTCGAAGTCGCGGCCGTTGCTGTAGATTCCAGGAAGCGCTGCAACCCGTGCCAGAATCGCCGGAGAGACCTGGATATCCGCGCCAACCTCTAAATATTCAGCCTGCAGCGTGTCCGGCATTGGAGCTTGAGCTTTTGGGTAAAAGAAATATCCCAACCATCCGACCCCAAACCGGAGCAACGCGGTATCTCCCACCTGTAGGGATAACACGAATTTGGCTGAACTACTGATCTCCGTGCTGTCCCCGATATCCCTTGAACCTTCCTTCCAGGTGCCACGTCCGAAAAAGGAACTCTCAGCTTGGAGTTCGTAAGATAAGGGCGAGGTGGTAGCCGTCGATGGCGAGATACCCCCCGCACCTCTCAAAGAAATGCTTTGGGCATTCAGCGAACCATCGCTGAGTCCGAAGATCAAAAAAAGAGCCCCAAGCGTTTGTACCGTCGACCTCACTCCGGAACGCATGAGGCGTTTTTAACAAAGCAGGCGAAAACATCAAGCTGGAATCAAAACATCAGCTTCTTGCGTTATCGCGAAGGAAAGCTTTCACGCTCTTCTGAATTTCCCGCATCATCGCTGCCCCAGAGCCGAGTCTTTCGACTCCGCGCAAACCTCCGATTTCCGCAGCAGAGGTCATATCGATTCGCCAGACCAGCGTTGCATCCTGGTTATCCACTTTGACAGGCCACATTTGATAGAACGTCAACACGGCGTAGACGCCTCCGCTGGCATAATACAGGAGGTCAGCCGATTGGTAGCCATCACCAACCGGTTTTCCGTATGAAGCGGACAGACTGACCGCGGCTATGCCATCGGCGTCGAACATCTGCCAGGTTTGTGAAGTCGGAGAAGAGCCGCGTCCACCACCAATCGGCGTCGAAGAGATAAGCGAACTAAAATTGGATCGCACGTTCCCGCTTTCCCGGATCAACTGAGCAACTTCCTGATCGGCCCGGAGCGCGGAACCGCTTGTGTCATAGGGCGCTTGTCCGCCAAGACCGCCGGAAGCAAAGCTTTGCGCCCGTCCGGCGAGAACTTTACTCCAGAATGTGACCACGCTTGCCGGCATTGCGCCTTCACTCGAACCGCCCGGACTAAACAGCTTCACCTCAGCGCTGCTGAGTTGCAGTTTGGAGGCGTCTCCCGGCAATTTCAGCGTCGCGTCGACAAAGGCTTTAACCGAAGAATTTGACCGCACCGACGCGAGACCCTGAAATTCACCCGGGCTGCCTCTACCTGAAATATCCCCTTGAGCGTACACCTTCAATTCCGGATGACTGACTGGATTCCATCGTGATTGAAGAGCCAGGGTCGTTTTCACCGGGGCGCGAACGACATAAGCGGTTTCAACGGCCAACCCGCGTGCAAAACTCATTCCGCGTCCTTTAGCAGCCAACACATCGCCGCCTGCCATTTTCCCAAGATCGGCATCTTTGAACACCGATAAGGACCGGAGATCGGCAATCGGGTCTGCCTTGCTTGCTAATGGTCCTAACACGCTGATCGCGACAGCAAAAACCGAGAAAAATATTCTGTACCTCGCGCAGCGTCCTCCAATTAAGAGATTTGCTGTTCTCAAAGCTTCGCACGATACCCTTGCCCCTAAAGAGCGTCAACCGGCGTGTCGGCTGAGGGCGGGGACTTCGCTGGTCCTCCCTTTCGATTTTTTGTTGGCGCCCTCCCTGCTCTTACCTATGTTCTTCCCGCCCTATGGAACCTGATTTGCAATCATTGGTCGACGCCGGCAAACTAAACGTCAAAGCTGCGGCCGCGCTTGACCAGCTGAAACCGCAAACCTTCTGCCTCCACAAAAGTTGGGGGTTCGGACAGATAAGCAGTTGGAACCTCCTTCTGAATCAGATTGTCGTCGACTTCGACACAAAGAAGAACCATCCGATGCAGCTGCAGTACGCCGCTGAAACGCTTCAAGCGTTACCGGACTCGCATATTTTTGTGCGCAAAGTCAAGGAACCCGCTGTACTTCGCGACTTCGCAGAGAATGACGTCCCACAACTGGTCGAGCTCGTTTTACAGAGCTTCGGTGGCAAAGCGACCCAGGAACAGTTGCAACGCGCGCTCTCGCCGGAGGTTGTCTCCGAGGGCGATTTTAAGAAGTGGTGGGACAACGCCAAAAAGACTTTACGGAAGGATGGACGATTCTCCTTGCCCGCCAGAAAGGCCGAACCGATCACGATGCGCGATGGATCAGTCTCGTTCCTGGATGAGTTGATCACTTCGTTTCAAAAAGCGCACCGGTTGAAAGACCAACTGAATTCTCTCGACCAGATCCTGAAGAATCCGGATGCGTTTGTGGCGAAAGAAAAAGAGCTGCAGCCGCTTGTTTCCCAGATTGAAGAGATCGCAACTCGGAACCAGCGCCTGAACCCCTCTCAGGCCATCGAGCTCTTGGTTTCCCGTGACGAGCTTTGCGCGAAGCTGCCTGAACTTAACAAGGGCCCAATCGGGCTGCCTGATCTGCTCAGAGAGCATGAACAGAGGCTCGGTGAAATCATCTCTCATGTACCCGCCAACAAACAGCGTCGGGTCCTGGTCGAATTTCCTCAAACTTTTCCTGGCGATTGGGTTACCCGCCTGATCGTGATTCTTCAATTTGCGGGGTTTCGCCTCATCGGAGAGATCGCCAAGATCCTTGTGGAGCATGGTCAAACCGAAGAACTCCATCAGACGCTTAACCGCACCATAAAGGAGCACTCGATTTCCTCAGAGGCGCTGTATTGGCTTTGCAAGGAGCGTGGCGCCGGCGCTTTTGCGGACTTGATCGACTATGAATTAATGACCTCTATCTTCAGCGCACTCGAACGCGATCAATTCAACGAAAGTCGGCGCGGCTCAAGGCTGCACGATCTATTGATCGACGATCGGGATCTCGTTTCGGACCTCATGATCAACGCTCCCTTAGCCCAGGCCCGTGACCTGATGCGCCGGATGATGTTAACGCCAGCTATCGAAGAGCTCAATAAGAGGTCGCTCATGGCGCGGATGATCAAGACCCATCCGGAACTGCAGTCCATGTTGACTGGTGACTCCGAGGACAGGGAGGCAGCACTGATTGTGTCCTGGACGAGTCTGCAGAAACGAAAGGAAGAATACGACGACTTGATCACCAGAAAAATCCCGGAGAACACTAAAGAAATCGGCATCGCGCGTTCTTACGGAGACCTTCGGGAAAACTTTGAGTTTAAAGCCGCCAAAGAGATGCAGACAGTGCTAATGAGGCGAAAGGCCGAACTCGAGGATATGCTGGCGAGAGCACGGGGATCGAACTTTGAAAACGCGGACACCTCCCAGGTTTCAATCGGGACAAAGGTTACGCTCCGTGAAAACAGTTCCGGCGAAACGCTCGAGTACAAAATCCTTGGTGCGTGGGACAGCGCGCCGGAACAGCATGTCGTCTCCTACCAAACGGCGATCGGGCAAGCATTGCTCGGCAAGAAACCCGGCGAGACGGTCGAACTGCCGACCGAAACAGTTAGCCGGCACGTCGAGATTGTCGAGATTGAGCCGTACAACGTCGCCGAAGTCGCAATGTAGGGCGCGCTCCTGCGCAATTCGGTCATCTGCGTCTCCTCGCCACGTGGACATGTTTCCCCGGGTGCGCGGGAACGCATCCCTAGCCCGCAAAAATCACGCGCTGGGAGAATCGACGAGCTCATTGCGGGCTGGAAAGCTCTTGAACAGACGCTGCGCGTCTGTTCAAAACCTCTTTTACAATTACGGATTCGAACCAACCTGTTTTTAGACTCTTCAAAGAGCAGCAGAATGGTCCGGCGTAGCCGGAGGATTCTGCTGCCTGAGCCTGCATCGCTCACAAATCTCTGAAGATTTGTGAGCGATGCAGGCTGCTATGAAGCCTTGCGGCTTAGGAAATATTCAGGCTAGAATTGCGCATGTCTCTAACGATCATCTCTGATGTCCGAGCACGACAGGTCCTCGATTCGAGAGGGAATCCGACAATCGAAGTCGACATAGAACTAACCGGCGGCGCAGTTGGCCGTGCCATCGTTCCGAGCGGGGCAAGCACCGGGGAACACGAAGCCTGGGAACTGCGTGATGGCGAGAAAGACAAGTATCTCGGCAAAGGCGTCTTGAAAGCCGTAGACAACGTCGAAGAGAAGATTGCCGAGGTCATTACCGGCATGGACGCGCTTGATCAGGTCGGTATCGATAGCGCGATGATTGCGCTCGACGGTTCCCCTAACAAAAAGGAGCTCGGCGCTAATGCGATCCTCGGCGTGTCGCTTGCGGTTGCGCACGCCGCCGCCGCCCAACTTGATCTTCCGCTGTTTCGTTATCTGGGCGGCCCAAACGCTAAGGTGTTGCCGGTTCCCATGATGAATATCATTAACGGTGGCGCCCATTCGGATGCACCGATCGATTTTCAGGAATTCATGATCATGCCGAAGGGAGCCCCAAACTTCTCCGAAGCGCTTCGCTACGGTACGGAGGTCTTTCACGCACTGAAGAGCGTGCTCAAAGCGCGCGGCCTTTCTACTGCGGTCGGTGACGAAGGAGGTTTCGCTCCAAACTTGAACGGTGTTGAAGACGCCCTTGACACCATCGCAAAGGCGGTCGAAAAGGCCGGCTACAAGCTCGGTGAGGAGATCTTCTTTGCACTCGATGTAGCCTCCAGCGAATTTTATAACGCCGACTCAGAGACCTACATTTTCAAGAAATCGGATGGCTCCAAAAAATCCGTGGATGAACTCGTGGCCTTCTATCAGCTCCTTTGTTCGAAATACCCTATCATCTCGATTGAGGATGGCTGTTCGGAAAATGACTGGGCAGGCTGGAAGAAGCTAACCGCGGCCCTAGGTGAAAAAGTTCAGCTCGTCGGCGATGACCTGTTTGTCACCAACGTAGAGTTCCTTCGCAAAGGAATCGAGGAGGGCGTCGGTAATTCGATCCTTGTTAAAGTGAACCAGATCGGTTCCCTCAGTGAAACGTTGGACGCTATCGAGCTCGCCAGAGAGAACCGCTACACCGCCGTCATCAGCCATCGATCGGGTGAGACGGAAGACACAACCATAGCCGATATTGCGGTCGCGACGAATGCCGGGCAGATCAAGACCGGCTCTCTTTCCCGCACCGATCGCATCGCCAAATACAATCAACTTCTCCGAATAGAAGAAGAACTTGGTGACAACGCTCAGTATGGAGGTAAAATGCGCTGAGTGAGAGGCGGCTCGGTGTACGATGACTACGACCAACCGAAAGATGACTGGATCCGTTCACTCCTGAACAGGATCCTGTATCTTCTGGTTTTCGTTGCCGCATTCATTCTTTTGATTTGTTGGTTCCTGCCGTTGGCAAAGGAACAACAGCGTCAGCAGCACGCCTTGCAGGCCTTAAAGCAACAGGTCGAACAAGAGAAAACAAATTTTAACAAACTAAGCAAAAAGCTGACTCTGCTGCAAAACGATCCCGCTTACACGGAGCTCTTGGCGCGAGATAAGTTGGATCTCATGAAACCCGGTGAAACCATTTTCAGGATGGACCCGGCGCCTGAACGGTAGGGCGCGACGAAGCGCGCCCCTACCAAACGATCCGGCTAGGACGCGACGAAGCGCGTCCCTACCGAACGATCCGGTAGGGCCAAGTTTCACCTTGGCCATGGCGCGTGACGACGAATTCGGATCCTCCGGCTACGCTGGAATGATGCCGGTATTTTTCGTTGTTCCTGTCGAGCGTCGCCGACCTTGAGATGTCGTCCTCGCATTCGTCGTCACGCGCCGCGGCTCGGACGGAGCCTCGCCCTACCCTCTCGCCACTGTTCGATCACCTCGAAGTAAGCGGATTCCAGCGCTTCGATCTGGCGCGGTTGCGCAAACTCGGCAGCCACCGTACGTGATGCTTCCCTTGCCATTTCCGTCCAGCGTCCCGGATTTTCAGCCAGCTCAAACAAAGAGTTCGCCAACATTTCGAAATCTCGTTCGGCAACCAGCAAACCGTTCACGCCATCGGTCACGGCTTCGGGGATACCGCCATGCCGGGTGGCTACCACCGGTAGCCCGCTGGCCATTGCCTCCAGCATCGAATTCGGTACTCCTTCCTGATTAGAATCCGGCGGCAACTCGCTCGGATGCACAAAAATGTGCGCGCTTTCAAAAAGCTTACGCAATTCGTTCTGGTCGAGAAATCCGGCAAAGGTCACGGCCCTTTTCAGCTCTAGTTGAACAACCAACTCCTCCAGTTCCCGGCGCAGAGGGCCCTCTCCCGCTACTACAAAACTGGATTTCGGGAATCTCGTTGCGAATCTTGCGAATGCGCGCAACGCGGTCGCCAATCCCTTTTTTGGGACCAGCCGGCAGGCTTGCACGAGTCTCCACGCACCGTCCGGCGGGGCCTTCCTGACTCGGTAGGGAAATTCTCCCAAAGGGATTCCTGTGCGATTTAATCGAATCTTGTTCGGGTCGCAATCGAGTTCAATCAAACGCTCTGCAATCGATCGGCTGCGGACCAGAACAAGTGGGAGCAACCTAAGTAGCTTTCGCAAATTGGCCTCATACCCTCGCTCCGTTTCTCGACGCTGAACATCCATTCCGTGAAAGGAAACGACGCATGGGCGATCCCAGCGTTCGATCAGCGGAAGCAAATGGACCCCGGTGTTGCCAAAGTAGACATGCATCAGATCCGGATCGCGCCGCAGCAGGAGTCGGCGCATTGTTTCGAACTCTCCCCGGTAAACCAGCGCAGGCGCCCGGGCCACATATTTCAAAAATCCGCGATGAATCAAGTGGGTTCTCGGTCGATCGAGCAGCTCCAGATCCGGGAATGGATAGCGATCGGCATTTTCCCTGATTTTGGTGATCACAAAAGTATCGACCTTTCGCAGGGATGTGATCTGGCGATAGATATGCAGCATCTCCGCCTTGAGAAAATAAGTGCAATAACTGGCTACGACCGGTTTCACGGCGGAAGGACACGGAGAAGGGGACAAGG
>Ga0213878_10000336_pt1 | contig 17996 bp, 15 predicted proteins | sample VelepicoBEBS_R02_FD_161053 | JGI IMG/M metagenome (GOLD analysis project Ga0213878, IMG submission 161053) | Vellozia epidendroides bulk soil microbial communities from rupestrian grasslands, the National Park of Serra do Cipo, Brazil - BS_R02 | ecosystem: Environmental > Terrestrial > Soil >... | reverse complement strand
GGGGCTCTTCCGGTTGGGGTCGCCCGGTGACTGAAACAGTCACGCCGGTAAAATATGGGGAATTGACCCCATTGCGACAACGGGGAGGTGCGAGGGGTATCCCCTCGCCCTTACCCTCTGACATCGATTGGAACGTCGGCACCGCTGCAGGTAAACGCTCTTCGATGCCGCTCCTAACGGAGCTAATCGCGTATTAACTGTCGTTGCTATAAAGATTTCGCTCCCACGGAGCTATTCTTTGCTCTGCGTAATCTGCGAAATCTGTGGATCTTTAACCTCCGTGTTCTCTGTGTCTCTGTGGTGAAATTTCCGTGTCAATTCGTGTCCATTCGCGGTTTAGATCCGGTGTTGGCCAGAACAAATTTCCTAAACTGTTCGACCACTGCAGGACCCGGTTTCTTGCGCCAAACCATGGCGATTTCAGAACCCGGAATCTTATCGCGGATCTTGCAACCCGTAACCGCTACCTTGCTGCTTTTAACTGCGGATTCCGGCAACAGCGAAATACCCGCGCCCGACGCGACCAAAGAGATCAATGTCGGCATTTCGCGGGCAACCTGTGATACCGTCGGGATTACCCCGGCCTGGTTAAGAATTTTCAAGAGCAAGTCGTGAAATCCCGGCGCATGCGGTCGGTCATAGAGCACATACGTCTCGTTAGCAGTCTCGCCCAGCCGGATACCCGATTTCCGGGCCAGGGTATGCGATGACGGAACCACAAGCACAAACTCTTCTTGATGAACCGGCGCAACCTCCAGGTTCGGTCCGGTGTTAAACGGCATCCGCAAAAAGCCGAGATCGAGCGAACCTTCCTCCAGCATCGGACCTTGATCGGCCGTAAGGATGTTGCGCAGCGAAAATTCTACCAACGGATTTTTTTCCCGGTACTGATTGATCAGTTTGGGAATTAGATAGGTTCCGGCTGTCGAAACGAAGCCAAGCCGGACCACTCCGACTTTTCCCTGGGCAGCGAGCCGCGCGTTTTGGATCCCCTGTTCCAACTGCGTCAGGCCACCGATTGCTTCTCTTTGAAACGCGGCACCCGCCGGAGTCAGAACCGTCTTTCGCCGGTCCCGTTCGAAGAGTTTGATCCCAAGTTCATCTTCCAGCGCCTGAATCTGCAGACTCAGAGCCGGTTGGCTCAGATGCACAATTTCGGCGGTGCGACTGAAGTTCAGCGTCTTAGCCAGCGAAAGAAACGAACGAATATGCCGAAGCTCCATTCCGGAACTTATTTGGTTTCCTTATGAGTGGCTACAAGGAATTCAATTTCAAAACGGCGCCGGCCACAGCGATTAACCGACTATGAACCTAAATTGGAGATCCTAACATGACGTTACACAGCTTAAGAAATTGGTTAGTATTCGCACTCAGTTCAGTTGCCCTCACCGGCTCGGCACTTGCCGTGTCTCCCTTCGCCGGGCGTGAGGACGCGGGACCGTCCATCAAAAACATCGTATTAGTGCACGGCGCTTTCGTTGACGGCTCCGGCTGGCAACCGGTCTACGACATTCTGGTCAAGGACGGTTACAACGTCACCGTTGTACAGGACCCGTTGACCTCGCTGGATGAGGATGTCGCCGCAACAAAACGTGTCCTCGATAGCCAACCAGGCCAGGTCGTCCTGGTTGGTCACAGCTACGGCGGTGCCGTCATCACCGAGGCTGGCACCGACTCCCATGTCGCTGCCCTCGTTTACATCGCTGCGCACGCACCGGAGGAGGGCGAGACCGAGGCCGCTAACGGTAAGAAGTTCCCCAACTCTTCGAAACCGCTGGTCAAGACACCGGACGGCTTTGTTTTCGTAGATCCCGCGAACTTCCCGGCAGACTTCGCCGCCGATTTGCCGCGCGAACAAGCCGAGTTCATGGCACACTCGCAGATGCTCACTGCGGCTAAGGTGTTCAACACGCCGATTACCAATCCCGCCTGGAAACTGAAGCCAAGCTGGTACCTCGTGGCAAAGGCCGATAAAACCATCAACCCGGACCTGGAACGCATGTACGCCGAGCGCGCGCACAGCCACAAGGTAGAGATAGAAGGAGCCAGCCACGCGGTCTACGTCTCACATCCAAAAGAAGTGGCGGCGCTGATTGAGGACGCCGCGCAGCACGCCACACCGTAGTGCAGACGGTAGGGATGAGCTCCTGCTCATCCGTGTTTGTAAGAGGGGCTCGGGTTCAAATCCCGGCTCCTCACGCGCAAACCAAAGACAAAAGTCTCACGCAAAGACGCAAAGAAAAGAGAAAACAGGAATAGCCGCAAAAGAACGCAAGGAACGCAAAGAATGAGCGGCAGGGGTCAAATGAAACTAGGAGCCGCACGCAGCGGACGCAAATGACGCAGGGGGAAGGCAGGCCAGCCACAGACAGATGTTGATTTACACGGATGTGAGACGGCTGCCGGTTTCACAAACTATCCGCTAAGACGCTTCTTCTTGATCCAGCTGTAAGCGGTGTTGCGGACAATGGTCGGCAGCCAAGCTCGCGTTATTCCCACGAAACCCAGAAAAGCCCTTAAACGCGCGAACGTAGGCCTCTTGGACAACATCCTGCGCATCCTGATCTCCACCGACGATCCAATAGGCGAGATTGTAGGCTGCATCTAGTTGCGGCAGAAAAAGCTCTTCGAAACTAGGCTTGTATTCTGAAGAAGTCGTTCCCAAGACATCCTGAAAGGTTAATTCTAAAATTGGTTCCCGAAGCAAATATTCCTAATGCTACCGGTGCTCTTCTTAATCTGTGGAGCCCTTGGTTACAGGTATTACAACGCCGCAATATCCATGTCAAATAACGGTAGGGATGAGCTCCGGCCCATTCGTGGAGCGTTGCCTCGCTTGCGAGGCCGATAGCGGTCGGCACCCCCGTGCTGCTTGTCGAATAGAGTTTTAGCGTCGAGAAAACGGCAGCCCGTTTCCCATCGTGCGTTATTCCCGATCCGGGAATAAGGCTTCCTCGGAAATGTCTTATTCTATGAGGAAACGCTGTCAGATCCTGTCATGCGTTGCTCCAATTAAACTGTTGTATGTATGAAAGTCTCAGATGTTTTTGGTCGACTGCTGCCGGCAGCGATTCTTGTTGTCTCACCATTCACTTCGGCGCGCGCGATGCATGGTGGTGGAGGAGGATTCGGAGGTCACGGATTCGCATCGCATTCTGTCGGCAGCCATGGATTTAGCCATTTTGGCGCTCACCGGAATTTTGCATTTTTTCATCACGGTTTCGATCGCGATGGCCGGTTTTTCCACGATCGCGATGGCCGGTTCTTCCGGGATCGCGATGATTTCTTCTTCCGGCATCGTTTCTTCGTCGGTTTTGACTTCGCGGCGTTCGGATTCCCTGGATGGTGGGATCCTTATTACGATTGGTATCCGTATTCCGATGACTACCCATCTTCCTATAACGACGACCCATCATCGTACGGGGGCGACCAGACACCGTATGGAACCCAATATTGGAGTAATCTAGCGATTTCCGTACAAACGAAACTCGCCCAGCGGGGTTACTACCACGGAAGCATCGACGGCGTACTTGGCTCGGGTAGTCAGCAAGCCATCAAAGAGTTTCAAGCGGCCAAAGGAATGCGTGTCACCGGCAGAATTGACCCCAAGCTACTAAAATCGTTGGGCGTTAGTTATAAGGCGTAAAACGATTTGGAATCACCAATCGGAAAGTGCCTGTCTCGTCCAGGCGAGGAGAGGCGACTGCGGCCGGTGTCCATTAAACGCGCTCCCCTTCGCCGCGTCGCCGTTTCGGTTATTCACGTCCTCTTGAACTGGGCATAAAGGGCATCAAAACATTCGAAGCCTTTGGTGAGAATTTGCTGATCGGTCAAACCTTGCTTTGCCCAACCTTTGAAGACTTGTTCGACTCCGAAGCCTTCGACCCGGTGAAACTTTTCATCCTCTAGGTCCGCGTCGTGGATTAACTCGGCGATTCTCAGAACCGCCCGATCTCGAATGGCGAATCGTTCGATCAAAGTTTCGAAGGTGCAGGCGTCGGCGTGATGACTGAACTCCACTTCAAACATGTCGTACGGGATGGCTTCAGGAGCCGCTGCCGGCGTGTTGGCAAAGACGAACTTCGCGTTCTGATCGATAAACTTAGTGATGAGCCAGGCCGAACCCACCCGATCAATTTCGGGCCGAGGCCGCGTCACCCAGGTTTTGCCGCGATAATCCTCGACTCGAAGCCGGGCTTTGGTTTCGGGCTTCTTTTTGTGGGCTCCTAATAATTCGGCTTTCTGAAACAAAGCCCGGGTGTCTTCGCCGCGTGTGCTTTGGAAATAGTCGATCTCTTGGATCTCCTGGAAGCGTCTGCGAACTTTTTCTAACTCGCCCGCAAAGGTCTCAGCCGCCATTTTGCGAGCCTTTCTCTCTTTAATTAGCTGAGTTAAAGGTTCGACAATCTCGTCGTAGTCCCGAGCGCGAGCCTCATTGAACAGTGCAACCACTGCCGCGTAGGGCATTCCCTCGATGTCTTTAACCCGCACCAGAGTGGCTTCCCCGCCACCGTCATCAATCTCTTTCGCCAGCCACTGAAATCGCTCGTAATGAGCCGGTTCATCCGGAAGCACGTAGGTGGAGGTTTTGAGTTGGACGGCGCCAAACTTCTTCAGCCTGCGCCATACCTTAACCCGTTCACTGGCGTGCTTCGCCGGTAGATTGAACAGTAAAAAGAGCCAGGAAGCGGAGATCTCGGATGAAATCACTCTTTCTTTTTGTGACACGTATAACAACCTGCATAACGGAAACCGGATATACTGTCAATGGTTCGCCCGCGAGGAAGGTATCTTAGGTCGATCTGGCGCGTTCGAGGAGCGCGGGACGGCGCTGCTTGACACGGCTATTGCGTGATGTAACACGTATAACTAGACACGGAAAAAATGATCGGCGGGCGAACCAACCGTGGCCGATCGAGACTGCCGGACCAAGCAGATGGAGTCTTTGCTTTAAGCAGGGAAAGTTGTTCACCCGGTCAAAAGGCCATGGTTCGTCTTGCCGAGTCAATGAGTCCTAATATGCAAAAACATCCCGTTAGTCGTCGAACCATGTTGCGACGCGCCGGCCTTCTCCTAAGCGGCGCCGGCGCGTTGGCGAGCCTGCGAGGCATTAGTCTAGGTGCTGACTCCGACGCACCGGTAGCCGAAGGTAAAACGCCGCCGCTAAGCAAAAAAGCCATGACCGCATTGGACGAGGCTTTGGGCGGCAAAAAAGGCAGCTACATCGAAAACGAGGGTGTCTACACCACGGCTCTGCCCCGGAACGACCTCCAAATTACTATCAAAGGTGACCCGGTACCGATCGCCTTTGGTTTCGGAGGTTGGGCCTCTATCAAACGAACTCTCGATGGACAACAAGCCATGCTGATGAGCGACACCGTCCTCTTACAGGAAGAAGTCAATCCACTAATCTCCGCTGCACAGAACCGTAATCTGCAAGTAACCGCAATTCATAACCATTTCTTCTACGAGAATCCCCGTATCTTCTATATGCACCTGCATGGCATGGGCGACCCGGTTGATCTCGCGAGAAAATACGGGGCTGCCATCCAAAACACAAAGCTGCACCCTTCTAATCAACCTTCCTCGGCAACATCGTCGGGTGCTCCGGGAGCCAAGGGGGCTTTCGATCTAGCTGCATTAGATAGGACAATAGGACACACCGGTAAAGCGAACGGGCCGGTTTACAAGTATGTTGTGGGGCGGGACGATCTTCGAGTGATCGCGATGGGCGCGGAAGTCACAACGGCCATTGGGTTAAACACGTGGGCGGCATTTGCCGGCGACTCTAATGCAGCCCACATCGCTGGCGATGTTGCGATGCTCGAGAGTGAGGTCAACCCGGTTATTCGTGCCTTGCGTCAGCACGATCTCGAGGTCGTGGCCGTCCATCAACACATGTTGGAAGAGCAACCGCGTATCATCTTCTTGCACTATTACAGCCGGGGGCCGGCATTGACCTTGGCTGAAGGCTTTCGCGCAGCCCTTGACCAGCTGGGAGGCAAAGGAAAACAGGCCGGCAGCTAACGACGCCGTTCAAGAGCGCTCGACCATCCCGCTACGGCGACGAATTAACGGGACACGATGAACTTGGTCTCTTTTGCTTTGCGGCGCCCGATCTCGCTTTTGATGGCGATCCTGGCTACCGCCTTAATGGGATATCTGGCGCTGGATCGCATGCCGCGGGACATCTTTCCAGATCTAGGGGTGCCTGTGCTTTACGTGGCCCAGCCTTACGGCGGTTTGGACCCGGCGCAGATGGAAGGGTTCATCGTCAACTACTACGAGTACCACTTTCTCTACATCACCGGGATTGAGCATGTGGAAAGCAAATCGATCCAGGGCGTGGCGCTCATCAAGCTCCAGTTTCATCCCGGCACGAACATGGCACAGGCCGTGGCCGAGACCGTCTCCTACGTCGATCGTGCCCGCGCTTTCATGCCGCCGGGAACTCTGCCCCCTTTTGTCATGCGGTTCGACGGTGGCAGCGTACCGGTCGGTGATCTCGTGTTCTTCAGCAGAACCAAGACCGTCGCCGAGCTTCAGGACGCCGCGCTCTTCAAGGTGCGCCCATTGTTTGCCACATTGCCGGGTGTCTCAGCGCCTCCTCCTTTCGGCTCGAGCCAGCGCACTATCGTCATCAACGCTGATCCCGGTAAGCTGCGTGCCTACAACATGTCGCCCGACGAGGTGGTGCAAGCACTGAGCGCCGGTAACACCATCAACCCTTCGGGCAACGTCGAGATTGGCGATTTCCTACCGATGGTCCCAATCAATTCAGTCGTTTCCGATTTCAACCAACTCAATAACATTCCTATCCGTTCGCAGGGAACCCGCACGATCTTCATTCGCGATATCGGATCGATCGAAGACGGCGCCGACATCCAGACCGGTTACGCGCTAGTGAATGGGCACCGCACCGTCTATATCCCGGTAACCAAACGAGCCGATGCCTCGACGCTCGCAGTCGTCCAAACCGTCAAAGCCAACCTGTCCCGGTTCCAGTCGATACTGCCGGACGATATCGAGGTCAGCTACCAGTTCGACCAATCCCCGTATGTGACGCGCGCTATCGACGGTCTATTCTTCGAAGGCGCTATCGGTGTGGTGCTCACCGGCCTGATGATCCTCCTGTTTTTACGAGATTGGCGCAGCGCGCTGGTGGTAGCGTTGAACATTCCGCTCGCGGTCCTGGCATCGGTGACCGCCCTTTGGGTGTCGGGTCAGACGATCAACATCATGACTTTGGGCGGGCTGGCCTTGGCGGTCGGTATCCTGGTCGACGAGGCCACGGTCACCATCGAGAACATCCATACCCATCTTGGTAAAAACCGCCGCCTCGCTCGGGCCGCAAGCGAGGCCACGACCGAAACGACATTACCGCGGTTCCTGGCGATGCTGTGCATTCTAGCAGTGTTCATTCCCGCCTTTTTCATGACGGGCGCAGCCCATAACCTATTCGTGCCGCTAGCCTTGGCAGTCGGCTTCTCGATGGTAGCGTCCTATCTGCTCTCGAGCACCTTTGTACCGGTGTTGTCCGTCTGGGTGTTGCGCACGGCGAGCACGCACCGCCAGCCGCGCCAGACCTTTTTTGACCGATTACGCCGGAAGTACGAATCGTTGGCCCGATTGGTCGTGAAACGACGTCGGCTTGTTGTTTTTTCTTATCTCGTCATCAGTGGCGCTATCATTCTCTTAATCGGCCGCGGCCTCGGCACCGAGATTTTCCCACTGGTCGATACCGGCCAATTCCAATTGCATCTCCGGGCTCCAGCCGCAACGCGTATCGAGCGCACCGAACAGATCGCGCTACAGACGCTGGATGCGATCAAGCGCGAGGTCGGCCCAGATAACATCGAAGTCACCCTCGGCTATGTCGGCACGCAGCCGCCCAATTATCCCATCAATGCTATCTATCTCTGGAGTTCGGGCTCGGAGGAAGCGGTACTGCAGGTTCAACTCAAGCGCAGCAGCGGGATCCGCATTGAGGATTTGAAAGAAGGTTTGCGCCAGAAATTGCCTCAGGAATTGCCAGGCGTGCGCTTCTCGTTTGAACCGGGCGACATCGTTAGCCGGGTGATGAGTTTTGGCGCACCCACGGCCATTGAAGTGGCTGTAAGCGGGCCGAACCTCGCCGATAGCCGGCAATACGCCGAAAAGCTGCGCACCGCGCTGACTCACGTTCCGGCATTGCGCGACCTCGCATTCGAGCAGGAGCTCGACTACCCCACCGTGAAGGTTGCGGTCGACCGCGAACGTGCGGGTGTCCTGGGAGTGACCGCGCAGGATATCGCGAAATCGGTTGTCGCAGGCACATCGTCAAGCCGCTACACCTCCGCCAACTATTGGGCCGATCCGAAGAGCGGCATCGGCTATCAGGTGCAGGTGGAAATCCCGGTGCAACAGATGAACTCGCTCGAGGAAGTAAAGAACCTTCCGATCGCTCGCCGGACGACCCAACAGATCGACCTGCGCAACGTGGCCAGTGTCACCGATGGCACCGCATACGGCGAATACGACCGTTACAACATGCAGCGGATGCTAACGCTGAGCGCGAACATCTCTGGCGAAGATCTCGGACATGCGACCGCCCGAGTACAGCAGGCGATCAGAGATGCGGGAAAGCCGCCCAATCGGGTGAACGTGACGATGCGGGGTCAGGTTAAGCCGATGGAGGAAATGTTCGGCAGCTTAAGTGTCGGGCTCTTGCTGGCGATCGGAGTCATTCTTCTGCTGTTGACCGCCAATTTCCAATCGTTCCGGCTCTCTCTGATAGTCTTACTAACAATTCCCGGTGTCGTTGCCGGCGTCGTCATCATGCTGTGGCTCAGCCGGACAACGCTTAACCTTCAATCTTTCATGGGTGTGATCATGGCCACCGGCGTGGCGGTAGCCAATGCCATCCTGCTCGTCACCTTCGCCGAGCGCAGCCGGGTCGAAGGCAGCGAGCCGGGGGAAGCGGCCATTGAGGGCGCAACCAGCCGTTTGCGTCCGATCCTGATGACCAGCTGCGCGATGATCGCCGGGATGATTCCCATGGCGATCGGCCTAGGCGAGGGCGGCGAGCAAACGGCTCCGCTCGGGCGAGCAGTAATCGGCGGCCTTATTGGCGCGACTTGCGCCACCCTCATTGTCCTTCCGGCGATTTTCGCTGCCATCCAGTCGCGACACGCGCGGATCTCTGCGTCGCTCGATCCTGACGACCCCAACAGTCCTAATTTCGAGCCACATCCGGCGCTGGCCACGGCTGCAGACGCCGGTGACCGATACGCAAAACGCCATGCCCACGCGACTGAATGATCGAGAAAACAAAAACGGATGTTGAAGACAGATGAAGATCGGAACGAAGTTTTTTCGCCGAAACAGTATCTTAGCTTTGGTGGCGTTATTGGGTACTAGCGTAATCGGCGTCCTGGCCGAGCAGTACTTGGCGGCGGCGCGATCGAAAGCTACCACGTTCGATACTCGACCTGCCGTCGAGGTCGATCATCCGCGCCGCGCCACCTTGGTACAGCGGCTGGAAACCAACGCCACACTCGAGGCCTTCGAGGACACCGATCTCTTCGCTAAGGTTTCCGGTTATCTGTCCGCTGTTCGAGTGGATATCGGCGATCACGTGAAAGCAGGTCAAACACTCGCGGTGATCAGCGTCCCCGAAATGGAGAATGAGCTGGCTGAGGACAAGGCCCAGCTTGATTCCAAGCAAAGAGCGCTTGAGACCGCGCGGAGCCAAGTAGAGCACAACAAGGCGAATGTCGCGCTTCAGGACGTTACCTTGAAACGTCAGGAGATGCTGTTCAAGGCGCACAACATTGCCGATCAGGATCTCGATCAGGCACGCGCCAACGCGGACATCGCCAAGGCCGATGTGGGCGTCGCGGAAGCGAACTTGGCTTTTGCCGCCGCTCAAGTCGACCTTGCTGCTGCGACCGTGGAGAGGATCAGGACGCTCATCCACTATGAGCAGATCGTGGCGCCCTTCGATGGAGTGGTGGCGCGGCGCCTGGTGAACCGGGGCGATTTGGTCCAGGCCCCCACAGCCTCGCGAACGACGCCACTCTTCACGGTGGAACGGATCGACACGATCCGCGTCTTTTGCGACGTCCCTGAGAACGATGTGCCGCACCTTCACCTCGGCGACCCCGCCATCATCAAGCCGTACGGTTTCGAGGGAAGACCGTTTGCCGGCACCATCAGCCGCTTCTCTTTGCGTCTCGATCCGGAGACGCGCAATATGCGCACCGAAATCGATCTACCCAACCCCGAAGAACGCCTCTATCCAGGGATGTATGCGCAAGTATCGCTGGAAATGAACCGGCGCCCCGATGCGCTTACCATACCCGCCGCAGCGGTAGGTTCAGATAGCGCCGGTAACTTCGTGTACACCATTACCGGCGATCACATCGCGCGGCTTGCCGTCAAAGTTGGCCTTACCGATAACGGTCGCACCGAAGTGACAGACGGCCTATCGAATGACACCCCCGTGGTGATGACCTTTCGCGGAGCGCCCCCACCCGGAACCGCAGTTCGACCGGCGACGATCCCCCAGAAGTCTTAGTGCATCGCACCAAAATGACGACGATGACCCATGCGCCGAAAGTAGCCATAGTTTGGCGTGGAGATCGCCAGACACGACAGACCGTAACGCCGGAGAACAATCGTTTTTACCGTGTGTTCGAAGAGCTAACCGCGCTCGGCATCCATGCAGAGCCGGCCGTTTATGACGAGGACTTCGCGGGTGAAGTTCACAAGCAGCTGCTGACGGCCGGCGGTGTCCTCGTATGGGTCGATCCGTTGCACGCCGGCAGAACGCGCGCGGCGCTCGACGACATGTTGCGCGCTGTTTCAGTTCGGGGTCCGTGGGTAAGTGCGCATCCCGACGTAATCTTGAAGATGGGTGTGAAGGAGGTTCTTTTCCGCACCAAGCATCTCGGTTGGGGCAGCGATACCCACATCTACCGGTCCATCGAATCGTTTCGAGAAGAGTTTCCGCCCCGGCTCAAAACGGGCGGCCCCCGGGTGCTAAAGCAGAATCGCGGCAACGGTGGCCAGGGGGTGTGGAAAGTAGAACCGATTGATCCACCTCTGAAAGACACAATGATGGCGCGGGTGCTGCACGCACAACGGGGAAGCATCCCGGAAGAGGTTGCGCTCTCGGAGTTCCTCGCGCGTTGTGAGCCATATTTTAGCTCACCCAATGGCGCTATTCTGGATCAGCCATTTCAGCCGCGTCTGCCTGATGGCATGATCCGTTGTTATATGGGCGCCAACAAGGTCGTCGGTTTTGGTCACCAGTTCATCAAGGCACTGATCCCGCCACCGCCTGAAGGCCCCGATTCCGACGCAGCGCAACCAGGTCCGCGCATCATGCACCCCGCCTCAGCCGAGGTGTTTAGGGAGCTTAGGGTTAGAATGGAGACCGAGTGGACACCTCAAATGATGGCGATCCTCGGGATTGACTTAGCGTCGTTGCCGATTATTTGGGATGCAGATTTTCTCTATGGGCCCCGGACCGCTTCCGGTACCGACACCTATGTGCTCTGCGAGATCAACGTCAGTTCGGTCTTCGCGTTTCCCGACCAGGCACCGGCAGAAATAGCGCGTTTGGTTGCTGCGCGATTTAAAAATCACGGTAGCGGCGACTGTCCATGAGGCCTAACAATGTGATCTAGATCGATCATCGTATCGAAGCCGCAGGTGTGCTTAGCCTTAAGAACCCAGTCGCCATAAACGCTCCGATGGCGACTGCGCGGTGAGGTTAGGCAGATCTGTCGCTTCGGAGCAACGGTCACATTGAGCCACATCACCGGGCCTCAGGGACAGTCGCCGCTACCGGGGAACTCGTCGCTTATTTGCGTTCCTTATAACAGGGCGCAAAACATCCAATTTTATTTATTCGTGGTTCGGCCGGTAATTGGGTTGTTAGAAAACGAATAGCCCAATGAATACACCGCAAGAAACTAATCCAACGGCCGGTTCAGCCGGAACCAAGAACGATTTGTATGTGACCAAGGTTACCGCCTCCGGGGGCCGTCACGGCCATATTCACAGCCAGGACGGGTTGCTTGATCTGAAGCTGGCCCTTCCCCGTGAACTCGGCGGCAAGGGAGATGCTACTAACCCGGAACAACTCTTCGCCGGTGGTTATGCCGCCTGCTTCGAAAACGCGCTCTTACGCGTGGGCCGTGAGGCCGGAATAAGATTTGCCGATCCGGACGTTGAAGTCACCGCTGAAGTCGGTATCCGTCGCAACGACGCGGGCACTTTCGTGCTGTCGGCCGCGCTCGCGATCACGATCGCCGGAGTGGACCAGAAAAAGGCCGAAGACCTGGTTGAGTCTGCCCACAAAATCTGCCCCTACTCCAACGCCATTCGAGGCAAAGTCGACGTGAAGACCACCGTTTCGGTTCGCTGAAACTGAACAACCGCGAATGGACACGAACCGCGAATAAAGATCAAAAAAGATGGACCGCAATCACGTAGGGCGTAGCACAATGAGCCGGCTATCTGAAAATCTATCTGCGGACGCCTCCAGCATTTCACCCCGGAGAATGTTCCGCCGAACCCCGAAAACTTCCGGGGGAACAGCTTTCGGGGTTCGGGGCTGTGGTTAGATTTATTCTTTTTGTCTTCGCCTGCCTGCCGCGCCGTAGGCTTGGCGAAGGCGGATCCATTCGTGGTCCAATTCGCGTCCATTCGTGGTTAGCATTCCCGGTTTAAGAAAGCTATGGTCAATCAAACTCAACAAGCCGCAGCCAAGTCTTGGACAACGCGACGGGAGGAGAAGCGTGGACGCATCGAGAGCGTCAAGCCCTGGATGCAAGGACCCATCCTGCCTCCGGAGAAAATCATCGATGCGCTCGAACTGCTTCTGAAGAGAGGCGATCGCGTTGTCCTGGAAGGAGACAATCAGAAGCAGGCAGATTTTCTTTCCCGATCGCTGGCGAAAGTCGATCCGAAGAAGTTGCAAGACCTGCATCTGATCATCTCGAGCATTAGCCGGCCGGAACACCTGACGCTTTTCGAACTCGGGATCGCGAAGAAAGTCGATTTCTCGTTTGCCGGACCCCAAAGTCTGCGTCTCGCCCAATTACTCGAAGACGGCAAGATCGAGGTCGGCGCGATCCATACTTACGTTGAGCTGTACGCGAGATTGCTTGTCGATCTCATTCCGGAAGTAGTGCTGGTATGTGCCGAACAAGCCGATGGGCAGGGCAATCTCTACACCGGACCAAACACCGAGGACACACCGGTCATCGTCGAAGCAGCCGCCTTTCACGACGGCATCGTGATCGCTCAGGTCAACCAAATCACAGACTCGTTGCCGCGCGTTGATATCCCAGGTTCATGGGTGGATGTGGTGGTTCAAGCTGATCGCCCATTCGCAATAGAGCCTTTGTTTACGCGGGATCCTCGCAAGATCGATGACCTACAAATTCTGATGGGCATGTTGGTTATCCGGGGAATCTATGAACGTCACGATGTGCAATCGCTTAATCACGGCATTGGGTTCGACACCGCTGCGATTGAACTGCTTCTTCCTACCTACGGCGAATCCCTGGGCTTAAAGGGAAAGATTTGCCAGCATTGGGCGTTGAATCCGCACCCGACACTGATCCCCGCAATTGAAAGTGGTTGGGTAAGAAGCGTGCATAGCTTTGGAAGCGAGGTGGGTATGGACGACTATATCGCCGCTCGCCCGGATATTTTCTTTACCGGCCGAGACGGCAGGCTCCGTTCCAACCGGGTCCTTTGCCAATTGGCTGGCCAATACGCGGTCGATGCTTTTATCGGATCCACGCTCCAAATGGACGGAGACGCGAACTCTTCAACCGTTACCAAGGGTAGATTGGCCGGCTTCGGCGGCGCGCCCAATATGGGACACGATCCGCACGGCCGGCGTCACAGTTCTCCGGCCTGGTTAGATCTGATCTCTTCGCCGAGCCCGCTTGCTCGTGGACGCAAACTAGTGGTGCAGGTCGTTGAAACCTTTCACAGCGGCGCTTCTCCAGCGTTTGTAGAAACGCTGGATGCGATTGCCGTCGGTCAAAAGATCGGTATGCCGATCGCTCCCGTCATGATCTATGGCGATGATGTGAGCCATGTCGTAACCGAGGAAGGAATTGCTTACCTCTATAAAGCTGAAGGACAAGAGGAACGCCGGCGCGCACTCGCTGCCGTTGCCGGGGTCAGTCCGATTGGATTAAAAGCAAAACCGGCAGAAACCGCAGCCCTTCGCAAAAGAGGAATCGTTGCCTACCCGGAGGACATCGGTGTGCATCGCTTGCAAGCGAACCGATCGCTGCTGGCCGCACGCAGCATGGAAGACCTAGTGGCCTGGTCCGGCGGCCTCTACACTCCCCCACCCCGTTTCAAGAGCTGGTAAAAATGGACCGCGAATGGACACGAATGAAGAATGACCGCGAATGGACCCGCCTTCGCCAAGCCTACGGCGCGGCAGGGCTACGAATTGACGCGAAGGCACCCGTGGAGCGCTGCCTCGCTCTTGTCCTCCGACTTGTCCGACGAAGCCTTGGCGAAGTCGGAAGCTTTAGCGAAGGAGGATGCGAGGCCGATGACGGGTCGCCACCCACAGACCGTTGTACACTACTAGGTGCACTCGCCAGACAAGCCCTGATCGCAGAAGCAGAGCTCACCCCAAAGCCAGGACTAGTCGATCGGCGAGGATCCGGTGCACACACCGACTTATCGCTCGACCTAATGAGAAGGTCAGCCTTCGCGATCGAACCGTTCATCCGTCTCATGGCCTTCCAATCCATGAACGAACAACCGAGTCCCCGTCTCAGAGCGACATTAGCTGCAACCGGCAGAGCCGCAGAACAGGCCATGCTCCGGGCCACTAATGGCAGCAACACACACAAAGGCGCCATCTGGACCTTAGGTTTGTTAGCAGCCGCAGCCGCCGGTAGGGATGAGCTTCCGACTACTCCCGCGGCCGCGGGACTACGTCGCGACCAGGGCCCGCTCATCCGGGGACGTGACGCCGCCGCCCAATTTAACTTCGATCCCATCACCATAGCCCGCACCGCCAGCCAAATCGCTTCCTTCGATGTTCCGGACGAATCCGCGCCAAACGCTCCAGCTGAGCCGCGCCAAACCCCGAACGCCAAACGCCGAACGCCGAACGCTCCCCTCTCGCACGGCCAGATCATCGCCCAAAAATTCGGCGTGCCCGGCGCACGCGGTGAAGCCATTGCTGGTTTCCCGCATATTATCGAAGTCGGCTTACCGATGTTGCGTGCCCGACGCAGTGCACACGCTCCTGAGTCGATCGCCCGCCTCGACGCCTTACTGGCTATCATGGCTCGACTTACTGACACCTGTTTGTTGTACCGCGGCGGCAGAACCGCTCTAGAAGCCGCTCAACAAGGAGCAGCAGCCGTGATTACCGCCAGCGGCGCCGGCACGCCGCTTGGCCGCGAACGTTTGCTCGCACTGGATCATCGGTTGCTTGAGCTAGGTGTTTCCCCCGGCGGCAGCGCCGACCTGTTAGCAGGCACTCTCTTTCTCGACGCCGTTGAACGGCACCAAAACTCGCTTAGCTCCGTAGGAGCGGAATCTTTATAGATAAAATGACAAGAAGACGCCCAGCTCCGTTAGGAGCGACATATAAACGAAGCGTTCGCATAGGCCGATTGAAGCCAAAACCATATGCCGCTCCTAACGGAGCTAAACGCGTTTTGTTCGATCGAGGCTATAAAGATTTCGCTCCTACGGAGCTGGCTCGGAGCACCGCGAAAGAGTGTCCGTGGATAACCAGCGCCTCAAACCCAGTAATCCAGCCCAACCCCAATCAGACCTCTGTGTCCCCTGTGTCTCTGTGGTGAAATTTTATGGAAGAATTCGAATTTAACTATCCGGCCAAACGCAAGGCCACAAGACGAGCACATGTCGGTGTTGTTGGTTCCGGTGATCTCGAGGTACTACTCGACCCAGTCGACGGTGACACCGCTTCTGTCCGGATCCGGACCAGTGTCGATAGTTTCAAAACTAAGTGGCAAGCCGTTCTTGATCGGTTCTTCGGCCAGTACGACGCCGCGGTTCATATCGAGATCAACGACGCCGGAGCCACTCCAGGCGCCGTGTTCTTGCGGCTTCAACAAGCAGTAGAAGCGAGCGAATCGTGAATAAATTAACCTTTTTGCCAGAGTACCTTCAGCGCCGCAGCTTTATCGAGCTCAGCGCACGTGACCGGGCCAAGTCGCTCTTCGATTCAGGAACCGGCCGCGAACTAGCCGGTCCGTTCGATCGCATCGAATCACCCTGGCTCGCGATGCAAGGGGTAACACCCCAAGCCGATGACGGTTGTATCGTGATGCGAGGAACCATTGGAGGCCGACAGGCGGTCGTGATTGCTTTTAGTGGCGCATTCCAAGGAGGCGGCATCGGTGAGGTCTCAGGAGCCAAATTGACTGCAGCGCTTGATCTCGCCTGTAGGGATAGTGAACAAGGTTCACAGAGCAGCGCGGTCTTACTCCTTGAGACCGGCGGTGTACGTCTCCAAGAAGCAAATCTCGGTTTGGCGGCAGTTGCGGAAATCATCTCTTCGATCATTGCGCTTCGCCGGTACGCACCGGTCATCTCGGTCATTGCCGGACCCGTGGGCTGTTTCGGAGGAATGTCATTAGCGGCAGGTGTCTCCAGCTATGTCGTGATGACGCCCGAAGGTCGCCTAGGTCTGAACGGTCCGGAAGTGATCGAAGAAGAGTCCGGCGTCGAAGAATTCGATGCCAGCGATCGCTCCATGATCTGGTCCATCTACGGAGGCCAACAACGATATAACCAAGGTCTCGTCGATGTGCTGGTCGACGATGATGCCGATCAGATGGTGAAGACCGTCCGCGAACTGATCGCGAAAGGAGTCCCCGAGGTCCCTCGGAGTCAACAGGTCGACCTATGCCGTTCCAAAATTGCTACGCTTGATCCCTCAACTCAATGGGATCCCAGCGAGTTCTCGTGGAGCGCTGCCTCGCTCTTGTCCTCCGAAGCTTTAGCGAAGGAGGATGCGAGGCCGACCGGTCGGGACCAAGGACCGATCGACGACGAAAGAAAGGGAATCCAACAATGAGCAAATTTAACGGAACCCGCGGACGAGTCTGGTTCAAAGCACTAACCGGCCGGGACAAACCGATGCCAGGCGATCCGCCTTCAGTGTTGGTCGCCGACGCACCGGTAGGGATGAGCTCCTGCTCGTCCGAGGTTCGTAGTACCTCTGCGTCCCGTGTGCCTTACGAATCGGCTACGACGGATGAGCGGGAGCTCAACCCTACCGATATCGGCGACGAAACCGCCCGATTTCTCTGCGTAGTTCCCGATCATGACAGCCGGTTTCCTTGTGCAAGTCACGGCGAGGTCGGCCTCGAACAGGCCTACACCTTGTCCACTCGAATCCGAGAAATCATCGCTGCCGATCGCGACGGAACCAAACGCCCGATCATTGCAATCGTGGATGTGAAAAGCCAAGCCTACGGTCGACGAGAAGAAATCGGCGGAATCCATCTCGCCGCGGCCGCAGCAGCCGACGCTTACGCCGCAGCTCGCTTCGCTGGTCACCCGGTGATCACCCTCATCGTCGGACATGCAATCTCCGGTGGTTTCCTGACCCATGGCTACCAAGCCAATCGACTACTCGCTTTCGATGACAACGAAGTGTTGATCCACGCGATGCATAAAGAGCCGGCGGCGCGCATCACCCGGCGAACCGTTGCCCAATTAGAGGAATTGGCCAAGACCGTAACCCCTCTTTCCTATAACGTGCGCGACTACGCCAAACTCGGTCTGCTCTGGAAACTGCTTCACATCTCGAATCCGGAAGCGCCATCGGCTGACGAAATCTCGATGGTACGCAGCGAACTTTGCGCCGCCATTGCCGACGCGCGCAAAGGACCCACCGATCTCCGCAACCGCTTCGAGTCCGAAGCTGCCCGGACTGCACGAAAAGCATCCCGCCTGATCCGAGCCCGCCTGGAAGAACA
>Ga0213878_10000335_pt1 | contig 18022 bp, 18 predicted proteins | sample VelepicoBEBS_R02_FD_161053 | JGI IMG/M metagenome (GOLD analysis project Ga0213878, IMG submission 161053) | Vellozia epidendroides bulk soil microbial communities from rupestrian grasslands, the National Park of Serra do Cipo, Brazil - BS_R02 | ecosystem: Environmental > Terrestrial > Soil >... | reverse complement strand
CCGCAGTCACGCAAGCCGCGCCGAGCGCCGTCTTCGAGCTGCGCGGCGAGGTCGGTGTAGAAGTCGGCCACGATGATTGCGAAGCGCTTGCCGCTCGCGTCGGGCAGCGCGCTCTTCTTCTGCGCCTTCTTGTCGGCTTTCATTCGGAGCCCGCGGGGTTCGGCGCGCCGAACATGTGGCCCATCTTCTCGCGCTTCGTCTCCATGTAGTGCACGTTGTGGGCGGTCGGAGGGATCTGGATCGGAACGCGGTCCTTGATCGTCAGCCCGAAGCCCTCCAGGCCGGCGATTTTCTTCGGGTTGTTCGTCAGCAGCCGCATCTCGCGCACGCCCAAATCGGCGAGAATCTGCGAGCCGATCCCATAGTCGCGCTTGTCGGCCGGAAGCCCGAGCAGCGTGTTCGCCTCGACGGTGTCGGCGCCGGCGTCCTGCAGCGCGTAGGCGCGCAGCTTGTTGGCCAAGCCGATCCCGCGGCCTTCTTGGTGTAGGTACAGAAAGACGCCGCGGCCTTCGCGCGCGATCGCGGTCAGCGCAGCGTCGCGCTGCGGGCCGCAGTCGCAGCGCAGCGAGTGCAGCGCGTCGCCGGTGAGGCACTCGCTGTGGACGCGCACGAGGACGTCCTTGCCGTCGCCGATCTCGCCCATGACGAGCGCGACGTGCGCGGTCTTGTCGGTTTTCGTCTCGAACGCGATCCCGCGGAAGACGCCGTGCACGGTCGGCAGCGTGAACTCGGCGATCCGCTCGACGAGCTTCTCGTGCCGCATTCGGTAGGCGATCAGGTCTTTGACCGTGATCATCTTCAAGCCGTGCTTCTCGGAGAAGAGCCGCAGGTTGTCGCGGCGCATCATCGAGCCGTCCTCGTCCATGATCTCGCAGATCACGCCGGCCGGGTACAGCCCGGCGAGTTTGGCGAGGTCGACCGACGCCTCGGTCTGCCCGGCGCGCACGAGCACGCCGCCTTCGCGCGCGCGTAGCGGAAAGGTGTGTCCGGGCCGTAGGAAGTCCGACGGTCCGGACTTCGGGTCGATCAGCGCGCGGATCGTGTTGGAGCGGTCTTGCGCGGAGATCCCGGTGGTGACGCGGCCGCGCGCTTCGACGGAGACGGAGAACGCCGTGCCGAGCGGCGCGGTGTTGTCGTTGACCATGTTCGGAATTTGCAGGGCGTCAAGCCGCTCGGAGGTCATCGGGACGCAGATGAGCCCGCCCCCGTGCTTGCGCATGAAGTTGATCGCTTCAGGGGTGACCTTCTCGGCCGCCATGACGAGGTCGCCCTCGTTCTCGCGGTCCTCGTCGTCCATGACGACGACCATCTTCCCCTCGCGGATATCGCCGATGGCCGCCTCGATCGACGCCATCGCGTCGTGCTCCGCCGAAAACCGCCGCCGCAGCCCCGGCAGCACGGCGGACAGCGCCCGCACCGTCCGGTACGACGGCTCCCGCCGCCCGCTCCGCAACAGCGAGATCGCCCCCTCGGTCAGCCCCGCCTGCTGGGCGAGCTGAGCCGCACTAAGCCCCGAATCGGCCATCGCCGTCCGCAGCTGGTCGGAAAATCGCTCCATATAGGCTAAGACTCGCTCAGGGGCTTTTCAGTTGTCAAGGAACTGGTGCACCAGGGCCCGGATTGTTCTTTGAGCCGGGCTAACGTAGCGGACAACGGTACCGGGGAGGGCCAAAACGAGCGACCCGGGCGAAGAGGGTAAGCCCATGGGCCTTTCCGACGCGGGAATTGCCGCGCCCCCGCCCGAGTCACCAAAGAAGCCGGTCGATATGTGGCTGGTGCTGCTTTCTGCGGCGTTGGCCTTGGTGCTCTTCTTGATCCCGAAGACGCCGCTCACGATCACGGTTGCGTTATGCGCGATTTTTGCACTACTCGCGCATCCGCTTTGGAATTCCAAATGGGTTGAACTGACTGCATGGCGACGAGCCTCTGTCTTTGCCATTCTCGCCGCAAGTCTCGCATGGATGGGGTTTGCCGTTTGGCCGAAGCCAGACGAAATTGTACTCCAAGTAGGTGACATCACGATTCTTCACCACCTGGAAGGTAAACGGGAACGACTGTTTGCGACGATTGCATATACAAACCCGAGCTCTTTCAGGCTCGAAACCAGGGTGGCGATGGGATCGTATTTTGTGTCTGCGAACCCTGCGTTGCAGGACGCCGCAATGGAGCGGGCGAGACGCGAAGCCGAAAGGGTTTACGCTGCTAGCCCGCCTATTCCATCCGAAATTGGCCCGCATGAAAGTCGCGGGATACCGTTTACAGGTCCGGCCGTGTCTCGCGCTGAGTATCGCGATTTTAGGGCAGGGCACTACCGATTCTACGTTGCCGGTTTCATCGACGTAGAAGGTGAAGGAGCAAAGGGGCGGACCACCTTCTGCGGCTTCAGTCAAGGCGTACACGATCAGATTTTTATTTGCCCTAAACGTGGTGCGGCTACGAATGGACGATTTCCATGAGCCACGAACAGCATGACCCCGGCAAAACGATTTGAGGACTTAGGACGCGCCTGTTCCAGGTCTCCAAAGAAGAAATCGACGACCTCGAAAGAGCCGACGAACCACACCGATGACCGCGGCTCGTCGCCGCTGATTTCCGCGAGTAGCACTCGGGGGCAAAGTAAAGGGAATCGTTTCCTAGTTGCGTCCGCGAGATTGCGACGGTCGACGAGCACGCTGGCGGAGGCGGTTCGCCGCTAGTATTTCATCGAGCGTGTGCGCCTCGTATCGAGGAAAGAGCTCACCGAACTCGCGTTCCGCGCGAAGGACGTATGCAATGCGGACGACCGTCTCGAGGCTGGCGTTTCCTCCGTTTTCGAAGCGCTTGACTGTGCTGAGCGGTATCCCCGTGTGCTCGGCCAGATCGACCTGCCTTATTACCATCGCGAGGCGGCGTTCTTTTGCGCGGCGGCCGACGGCTTCGCAAATTTCCCGCGGCGACAAGATTCCATGGTTCATATATGAGTTGCTAAAGCCCCTATATGCACTTAATGGGTTAATTGTGGACTATTATTCGACTGGCGCGGTTGCCCTCCATGCCGGCCGAAGGCGCTCCTCGGGCGAGGGCCTATTGACACTTCGCGATATATCGTTATAGTATCGCGACATGATGAATGAATTGGGTCGGGCGTTTTGCCGGCACGGTCACCGGCGCGGGTTCGGCGGGATGCGGGGCTTCTGGTTCGGCCACGGCAAGGACTACGGCTGGGAAGCCGGGTGGATCCAGCGGATGAGGCGCGGGGACGTGAAGTTCGCGATCCTCGAAGTGCTCGCGCAGGGGCCGCAGCACGGCTACGAGATCATGCACGCGATCGCCGAACGGCGCGGCGCGAAGCCGAGTCCGGGATCGGTGTATCCGACGCTGCAGATGCTGGAAGACGGCGGCTTCGTGACCTCCGAGCAGGTCGACGGGAAACGGGTGTACACGATCACCGATTCGGGTCGCGAGCTGCTCGCGAACCGCGGCACCGAGGCGACCGACGGCGACGAGGTCGACGACGAACCGAGTTCGCGCGAGCGCATCCGGGAGTCGGCGATGAAGCTCGGCGCCGCGGTGATGAGCGTGCGCAACAGCGACGACAAGACGCTGGACCGCGTGCGTGAAATCCTCGACAAGGCGCGCAAGGAGATTTACGCGATCCTCGCCTCCGACGAGACGTAGCCGTTCGGCAGCGCCGCTACGTGTGGCCCTGCTCGAAGAGCCATTGCGCGAGGTGACCGCGGGTGTCGATTCCGTCGGGCACCTCCGCGCCGATCTTCGCGGCGATCGCGCTGCGCGTATCGTCGGAGACGGAATCGTCCGGGTTGAACTTCATCTCGCGGTTGCCGTCGCCGGTCATGACCTTCGTCGCGCCGGCCATCTGCACCGCCGCCCAGATCGGATCGCCCGGCTGCACGTCGGTCCACCAGTACAACGGAATCCCTTGCTCGAGCAGCGCTCGCTGATACTCGCGCGTCAGGTGCTGATCGCCGGCGACGTCGTGCGGCGTCGTGTCCTGCGCCACGCAGAATGCGGCCAGCGCGCCGGCCGACTCGCCGATGTTCCACTCGAACGGATGCAGACGATACAGCCCGCTGGTGAAGTGCGTCGTGCCGATGTTCTTGCACGCCGCCAGCAGGTTCGTCACGCGCCTGGGGATCAGCGCGCGCAGCGGAATCTGGACCGGCCAGATGTTGATCCAGAAGCCGCTCGTGTGCTGGCCCGGCAGCGCATGCCCGTCCATGAACGCGTACGTGCCGACGCCGCACGAATCGTCGAACAACGCCGCGCGCGGCCCGGTGTTCGCGCGCGACTGCTCGATCTCGCTGCGCACGATCGTCTTGAGCGCCTTGATCCGGCGTGACTCGCGGATGTAGGCGACCGGTGCCATCCCGTCATCGCTTCCGAACGCCTCGCTCGCCGGGCGCAGCTCGGGGTAGCCGTTGCCTGAGTGATCGTCGCGCGGGCATTCGGTCTGCAGCCAGTAGAGAAATCCGAGGCTCAGGTCGCGTGCCGCCTGCACGATCTGCGCATCTCGTGTCCGATCGCCGGTCGGGATGCTTTCCTCGTCGTAGTCGTTGGCGCCGGTGTTCAGCGTGGTGCGGTCGTAGCGAAAATTCGGATCGTCGAAGTTTCGTGCGTCCAGGTACTGGCGGTAGTTGAAGCCGGTCGTTCCGCCGCCGGCGAACATCGTCGTGATCACACCGTCCTTGATGTGGTACTTCGAGCGGTTCGCGGCATAGTTCGGCGGCTCGGGAATCGTGTGGTTCTCTCCGGCCGGACGGTGCTCGATTGCGCAAACGACGGTGATCGGCTGGATCCACTTCGGTTGCGCCTTCGCGGGCGCACCCGCCTCGCCGGTGTCGGCGTGGCTCTCAGCGCCGACGACCCATTCGTCCTCGCGCAGGACTTGCGGCAGGCAGTCGCCGAGGTCGGTCGCATCGAGCATGTAGCTCGCGACGTAGCGCGTCTCGCTGCCGTCGGCACCGTTCGCTTTCACCGCGGCGATCGCGTCATCCGACAGCTCAAACCCCGTGACGGTCGTGTTGGGCCGCCAGGTCAAGCCGGGTGCCGCGGCGATCATCTGCTTGAGGATCGTATCGCCGAGCTTCGGCTCGACGGCGAACTGCGGCTGCGCGGCGACGTACGGGCCGCCGGGATTGAAGATCGGCTGGCTCGATCCGACCGCGGACAGCGTCGTGTTCGCGCGGTACCACGCACGCACGTTGTTCTTGAACTGCCGGTACGACGCCGTGCTGCCGACTGTTTCGATGTATTTGTGCTCGTCCGGCTTCGAGACGCCTTGCGACGTGAATTGTCCGCCGACCCACTCGCCGGGATCGATCAGACACACCGCCGCGCCCATTTCCGCGGCCCGGATCGCGGCCGCCACGCCGCCCAGACTCGAACCGATTACGAGAACGTCGTACTGCTCGTCGGCCACGAAATCAATCCTTTCAGCGAGGATCGGCGTCGCCGCGCAGTGCGGCGGCGAGCGGCGCCGGGAGGCGTTTCGGGCGGAGCGTCTCGCGGTCGAGCGCGGCGAGGACGAGGACACCGTCGGCGAGACGGGTTCCGTCGGCGCGGTCGATCGGGAACGCGAACGTCATCGACGCCGCAGCGAGCTCGCGCAGCTCCGCGCGGCAGACGATCTCGTCGTCGAGCCGCGCCGGCGCGCGGTAGTCGCACGCCAGGCGAACGCGCGCGATCCAGGCGCCGAATTCCTCGGCGATGCGGTCATATGAAAAGCCGATCGCACGGAAGAATTCCGCCTCGGCGGCTTCCATGAAGCGCAGGTAATTGCCGTAGTAGACGATTCCCATCAGGTCGACGTCGCTCCAGCGGACGCGCTCGCGCACCTCGGGGCCGACCCGGATCGGCTGACCTTCGCCGCTAGGCACGCGGGTCAGATTTCGTAGGCCCAGGCGACTTCGTCGGCGGTCGGCGCGTCGCTGCGCTGCTGCGCGTACGCGACCACCGCGCCTTGCGCATAGCGCGCGATCGGGTCGACTTCGACGTTCACGCGCTCTCCGGGACCTTTCGTCCCGAGCGTCGTACGGCGTGCCGTCTCGGGGATCAGCGCGACGGTGAACTTCTCGTGATCGAACGAGGCGACGGTGAGGCTCACCCCGTCCACCGCGACGTAGCCCTTCTCGACGATGAACGGCGCGAGCTCGTCCGGCAGCGAGACGTGCAGCCGAAAGCCTTGGCCTTCCGGCACTTTGGCGAGGATCGACGGGCTCGCGTCGACGTGGCCGTAGACGAAGTGCCCGCCGAGCCGGTCGCCCACGCGCAGCGAGAGCTCCACGTTCACGCGCTCGCCCGCGCGCAGGCGCTCGAAACCGGTGCGCGCGAGCGTTTCCGGCACGACGTCGAAGCGCATCGTGCGCGCGTCGAAACCGACCACGGTCAGGCAGGCGCCGTTGATCGCGACCGAGTCGCCGTTCGCGACGCCCGCGGCGATCGCGTCGGGCGCTTCGATCACGAGCGTCAGCCCGCCGCGCGCGGCGCCGTCGGCCGATGCGACGCGGCCGTCGTGCACGATCAGGCCGGAGAACACGTGGTCAGATCCGCGGAGAGCAGCATGTCGTCGCCGACGCGTTCGATGCGGTCGAAGCGCCATCCGTTCGCGCCGGCCAAATCGGCGCCGTTCAGCGCGGGGACGGCCGTCTCGCTGCGCAGGAACGTGGGCGCCAGCAGCCACACCACCCGCTGGACCAGCCCGCGCGCGAGAAGCCGCCCGGCCAGCGTCGGCCCGCCTTCGCAAAGCACGCTCGCGATCCCGCGCTCGCGCAGCGCGCCCAGTGCCGCCGCCAGATCGAGTTGCAGCGCCCCGTCGTCCCCGACGTACACCACGTCGGCGAGCGCCTCCAGCGCCGTGAATTTCGCGCGCGCGCCGGCCGGCGCCAGCACGATCGTGCGCGCGTATGCGCCGGGCAGCGCGTCGGACGGCGGCGCGAGGATGCGGCTCGTCGCGGCGATCGCTTCGGTCTCGCACGCGACTACGCGGGTGTACGGCTTGCGGCGCGTGGCGTGCGGACGCACCGTGAGCTGCGGGTCGTCGACGCGGATCGTTCCGGCACCGACGAGAACCGCGTCGTGCTCGACGCGCAAGTCGCGCACGCGCTCGCGCGCGAGCTCGCCGGTCAGCCACTGCTGCGCGCCGGGACGCGAGGCGACGTAGCCGTCGAGCGAGGCGGCGATCTTCAACGTGAGGTACGGCCGCTCGGCGTGCGCGATCGTCCAGCGGAAGCGCTCGATCAGCGCGCGCGCCGCGTCGTCGTCGAACACGTCGACCTCGATTCCGGCCTCGCGCAGCCGGCGCACGCCGCCTTCGGCGGTTCTCGGATTCGGATCGAGCGCGCCGACCACGACGCGCGCGATCCCAGCCTCGATGAGCGCTTCGCTGCACGGCGGGGTGCGCCCGTGGTGGTTGCACGGCTCGAGCGAGACGTAGGCGGTCGCGCCGCGCACGTCGTTCGCGCGCGCGCGCGCGTCGCGCAACGCCTCGACCTCGGCGTGCGCCTCGCCGGCGAAATGGTGCCAGCCCTCGCCCAGCGTCACGCCGTCGCGCGCGAGGACGCAGCCCACCGGCGGGTTCGGTGCGGCGTTCGCCAGCGCGCGCGCCGCCAATTCGACGGCGCGCGCGAGGTACGTGCGGTCGGGGTCTACGGCGTGACCTCGACGCCCTTCCAGAACGCCACGTAGCCCTCGATGTTCTTCGCGGCGTCCTTCGTCGTCGGGTAGTACCACGCGGCGTCGGGGTTCCGCTCGCCGTTCACCTCGACGGTGTAGTAGCTCGCAGTTCCTTTCCACGGGCAAACCGTGTGCTTCTCGGACGGCTTGAAGTGCTCGGACTTGATCGTGTCCGGCGGAAAGTAATGGTTGTTCTCGACGACTTCGGTGCGGTCGCTCTCGGCGAGGACCGCGCCCTTCCAAACGGCTTTCATGGCACCGTCATCGACCCGCTCGCAAGCGAAACGGTTCCATCCGTCAGCCTGGCGCCGCGCGCGGGCCGGCGTCCGAGCGGCCCCGGCCCGGCGGCGTCCGCGCGACGACGACGATCCGGTGGACGAGGACGCCGGCGGCCGCCAAGGTGTGCACCGCGTCGCGCAAGGTCGCGCCGGTCGTGCAGACGTCGTCGAGCAGCGTCACGGCGGCCGGAAACGGCGGCGGCGCAACGAGGCGAAACCGTCCGGCGGAGCGCAGCCGGGCGAGTCGCGCGCGGCCGTCCTGCGGCGCGCCGTGCTTGCGCAGCAGCGTGCCGTACGGCAGGCCGGTGCGCGCTGCGATGCGGCGCGCCAGCTCAGTGCTTTGGTCGAAGCCCCGCTCGGCCGCACGCGGGCGCGTCGTCGGAAGCGGGACGAGCACGCCTTCGAACGGCGCGCGCGCGGCGAGCAGCGCAGCGAACGCGTCCAGCGGATCGCGCTCGCCGTGCTTCATCGCGACGACCGCGCGCCGCAGTGCGCCGTCGTAGGCGCCGAGCGCGAACGCCGGAACGCCGTCCACGGCGAACGCGATCGCATCACGCGGCGACGGCGCGCAGGCCGCGCAGAGCGCCGGGCCTGGCGCGTCGCACGCGGCACAGGCCGGCGGAAAAAGCCAGGAACGGAGCACATCCAGCACACCGTTCCATCACGCCGCGCTCGCAGCGGCGCTAGTGCGTATACACAAGCAAAATTCATCTTACGAGCGTGACATTATCGAACATATGTGCTATAATTATGTTACGCCGTCGGGAGCGAACCTGTCGGTATCACAACTAAAGCGGCCCGATCAGCGCTGAGAACGCTGACCGGGCCCGTCACCCGATGAAACGAGTTCGCCGTGCCGGCAGAATGGGATCGGGTTCGCTCGTGGACCGAGGACCACCACCATTCTTCGACGCTGGATCCCGATGAGGCGGAAATCGTCACGGAATTGCGCGATGTTGGGGTTCCGCTGACACGACTAGAAGAGTTTGCAAACGTCAAGTTGATCTACCACGATGCGCTTCCGATCCTGCTTGAGCATCTCCGACGACCACATTCCGACTTCACGAAAGGCTCGCTATACAGGATCTTAACGTTTAAACCCGCGCCGATTGAAGTCCACAATGCCTTGGTGGATGAGCTTCGACGCAACTCCGAGCAATTATCGAGGCAGCCACTATTTTGGCTTGGCGATGCAATCGTACAAACAGCGCCGCGAGGTTCGCTTGATTCCGTGCTCGAGGTAGCATCAACGCCGAAGTACCGCGAAGCACGGGTTGTGCCAATCGAGAAGCTTGCGAAGTCACGGCACCCCAGCGCGCGAGATGTAATTGGTCAATATTTTGCCGAAGGCTCGAACCTTCCGACAGCTATACGTGCCCTGCGGCTCGCGAAGATGTGGGATTACGCCGACCGAGTAGAAGCATTCGCAAACTCGTCAAACGTCGTGGTGCGCGATGAGGCGCGGAAATACTTACGCTCGGCGAAGGGCGCCAAGTAATTGCCCAGGCAATGTCCCAAGACCCAGACTAGTACCTGGGCGAGGCTCGACGGCGGGCTGCCCTAGGGCCCATGACCGCGGAGCGGACCCAGAGTGCAACAGCAGCGAAACGGGTATCGCCAATCGGCTATCCAAACAATAGATATGCATCCGGATGGCTCTTGGGACGCGCGGACTATCCATGATTCGGGCAAGATTGAGCAGCAGCACCAATCGGGCATCCCTTAACGCAAAGAGCGGCTATCCATTCAAATGGAGCGGATGGGGCGGCATATCGCCCTGGGTAAACCAACGGGGCTGAGGTGTGGTGATGGCGCGGATCCGTAGCTTAGAGGGGGAGGCGCAGGTGACGGGTGGTAAGAGCGACGGCAGAATGCGGTCCTCGGCCGTCTACGTCGCCGGCGCGATCATCGGATTCACCATGGCCATGGCAGTGCTTTTCCTTCGTTATCATGTGCCTTTCTTTCGAAACGGCGGCTTGGCCGGTGGGGCCGCTTTTATTGCCACTGCTTGCCTCGTCGGGCTTCTCTATCGCATGATTTTCAAATCACTCAGGCCACTTGAAAAGCGCTTCATCACCAAGTCGCGGCAGCCACAGCGTTCTGACTTGCCCCGTGGTAGACCGGGTTCCTGACCGCTCGTTGTACGCGACTGACTGGGTTATGCGCTCCGTTTATGAGACAGGCAGTTAACCTGGGATCGGCGTAAAAAGCGAGATTTCTAGATGAAGTTGTTCAAATTCTGCCCGGCGAGAAAGTTAGGAATCTATTCAGCGCGCCGTTCCATGACGCCGCGTTCGCGGTGGCGCTAGCGCGGCGAGAACGCTCGCTTTACGCCGGGCTCGGTTCGTTGGCGACGATCGCGCCGTCCAGCGTCGTGCCGCGCTCGACGGCGTAGCGCTCGCCGACGATCGTGTCGCGCACCGCGGCGCCGGCGCCGATGGTCGCGCCGTTCCAGACGATCGCGCGCTCCAGCGTCGCGTTAGCACCGACGCGCACGCCGTCGCCGATCACCGTCGGCCCGATGATGCGCGCGCCGCCGGCGATCTCCGCGCTCTCACCGACACGTACCGCGCCTTCGATCGCCGTGTCGCTCGCGACGCGCGCGCTCGCCGGGATCCCCGTTGCGCGCGCGCCGTGGATCTGCACGCGGCCGCAAAGCAGGTCATCGGTCGCGCGGCGGTATTCGTCCGGCGTGCCGATGTCGCGCCAGTACGCGCCTTCGAGGTTCATCCCGTAGAACGGCAAGCCGTCGCGCAACAGCTCCGGAAAGACCTGTTTACCGAAGTCGTAGAACGTCTCCGCCGGTATGCGCTGGAAAATCGCCGGCTCGAAGACGTAGATGCCGGTGTTCGCAAGCTTTGACTTTTCCGTGCCCTTCGCGGGCTTCTCCTGAAAGCCGGTGATGCGGCCGTCCTCGTCGAGCAGGACGACGCCGTACTGGTCGACTTCCTCGACTTCGAGCAACCCGATCGTCGCGAGCGCGCCGCGCGCCTTATGAAATTGTACCAGCGCGGTGAGGTCCGCGTTGGTGAGGTCATCGCAGCCGACGACGACGAACGTCTCGCTGAACCAGCCTTCCATCTGCTTCAAGCCGCCGGCACTGCCGGTCAGACGCGGCTCGCGCAGGTAGTGCAGCTTCACGCCGTACCGGCTACCGTCGCCGAACGTCGTTTCGACCTTGTCCGCTAGATAGAAGACGTTGATCGCGACCTCGTCGTAGCCGTGCGATGCCAGCCAGCGCATCACGTGTCCGCTGATCGGCTCGCCCGCGACCGGGACGATCGGTTTCGGGACTTCTTTGGTCAGGGGGTAGAGCCGCGTGCTCATCCCGCCCGCGAGAATCATCGCGCGCATCAGAGGTCGGTTTTCCCCGTTTTCAGACGGTCAAGGCACGCTTAGGTGCCGAGATGGCGCAGATACTCCAGGGCGGCCGTATTGGTCGGGTCGGCGGCAAGGGCGCGCTTGAAGTCGGCGACGGCCCGTTTCCGGTCGCCGGTCAGCAACTCCGCCTCGCCGAGCGCGGCCAGCGCCGTGGCGTCGCTGGGATCGAGCCCGCTGGACGCGCGGTACACCGCGAGCGCGTCCGCGAATTGCCCGTTCTGGAACAGCTTCGCACCGACCATCGCGAGCGTCTGCTTCTCGGTCCGCACTTCGTCGGCCGGCGCGTCTTTCGGCACGCCCGCGAGCGCCGGCGCCACGCCACCGGAGCCGATCTGCTTCATGAGCGCGTCGACCTGCGGCGTGCTGCGGTTCCCCATGTTCGCGAGCTCCGCTTCGACGGTCAGCTCGACGTCGACCCGGTCGGCGATCGCGCGGCGTCCCGGATCGAACTCGTTGTTCCAGAACGCGATCCCTTCGATGCCGAAGTCCTTGCGGTTCAGCGAGGTTTTTCCGGTGAAGCCGATCCGCTCGTTGCGCCAAGCGTCCCGCACCAGCGGGTGCAGCGGCGTGACCTCCAGCGCGACGGCCTTGGTGACGCCGTGCATGGTGAGGTTTCCGGTCATCGTGTAGCTTTGGCCGTGCGGCACGATCCCGGTCGAGGCGAAGACGATGTACGGGAACTTCTTCGCGTCGAAGAAGTGGTCGCTGCGCAGGTCGCGGTCGCGCGCTGGCACGCCGGTGTTGACGCTCTCGGCGAGGATCGCGACCGTCACCGTCGTGCGCTCGAAGTGCACGGGGTCGTACATCATCGTGCCTTCCCAGCGCTCGAAGTCGCCGTGGACCGACGAGACGCCCATGAACCCGACGCGGAACTCGATTCCGGAGTGGTCGGTGTCGAACGCGAGCCGCTGAAACGGCAGCTTCGCGACGCCAGGCGGCAGAATCGGCGCAACCTGCGCGCGTGCCGGCGCCGGCACGAGCGCGACCACCAGCGCGAGCGCGCCGGCACGTGCGAAGGACCGCAGCAAGAACCGGCGATGGAGCATGGTCGTCACCTCCCGAGACGCTCACTCGCGCGGGTCGGCACCGTTCCCTTCCGCGCGGCGGCAGTGTGGCAGAAGCGAGGTCGTTTCACCGCGTTCGCCGGCTGGTGATCGTCTCGGCGAGCGCGGCGAGGGCGAAGCGCGGGAGCGCGAGTTGGCGGCGCCAGCGGCGCGGCTCCTTCGCCAGCCGGTAGGCCCACTCGAGGCCGGCCCGCCGCACGAGCGCCGGCGCGCGCACGACGTTCCCCGCGTAGACGTCGAACGAGCCGCCGACGCCGATCCCCGCCCCGCACCGCGTCGCGCCGAGATGCTGCGCGAGCCACAGCTCCTGGTTCGGCGAGCCGAGCCCGGCCAGCAGCACGTTCGCGCCGCTCACGCGAACGGCCGCGGCGACCGCGTCGCTCTCGTCGTCGCGGAAGTAGCCGTCGCGCGCGCCGGCGATCGTCGCGCCCGGATGCGCGCGCTGCAGCGCTTCCGCCGCACGTTGCGCGGTGTCGGCGCCGCCGCCGAGCAAGTACAAACGGACGTCGCCGTGCGAGGCCGAACGCGCGGCCAGCGCGCCGACGAGCTCGACGCCTGTGACGCGTTCGCGGAGCGGGCCGCCGCGCAGCCGCGAGGCGAGCAGCAAACCGATCGTGTCGCAGGTGACGAGCGCGGCGGAGTTGACGACGTCGCGAAACGCGCGGTCGCGCTGCGCCGCCATCACCATCTCGACGCCCAGCGTCACGACGACGCCGTTTCCGCTCGCACCCCCGTTCGCGAGCGTCACGATGCGTGCGACCGCTTCGTCGCGTCCGACCGCATCGACCCGACAGCCTAGAACACTGAACACTAAGGGCGGTAGGGCGCGATCAGCGGCTCGAGCGTCGCCTTCAGCTCGTCGGGCATGGCGCCGAGCGGCGAGCGGCAGACACCGACGTCGAAGCCGTACTGCCCCATCGCCCACTTCACCGGGATCGGGTTCGTCGTCGTGAACAGCGCGGTGTTCAACGGTGCGAGATCCTGGTGGATGCGCGCCGCCGTGTCGACGTCACCGGCGTCGAACGCGTCGGCCATCGCGCGAATCTCGCGCGAGACGAGATGCCCGCTGACCGAGATCACCCCGTAGCCGCCGACCGACAATGACGGCAGATAGATGTAGTCGTCGCCGCACCAGAACGTCACGTCAGGCCGCGCCCGGCCGCGCAGGATCGCGGTGAACTGGTTCACGTCGCCGGTCGACTCTTTGATCCCCGCGACATTCGCGTGCCGGCGGCACAGCTCGGCGAACGTCGCCGGCAGCATGTTCGCCGCGGTGCGCCCGGGGATGTTGTAGATGATCGCGGGCAGCTGCGTCGACTCGAGAATCGCGCCGAAGTGCGCCAGCATTCCGTCCTGCGTCGGCTTGACGTACGCCGGCACGGTGAGCAGCACCGCGTCGACCCCGCACTGCTCGGCGGCTTTCGTCAGCTCGATCGACTGGCGGGTGTTGTTGCCGCCGGTTCCCGCGATCACCGTCCCGCTCGGGCCGAGTCCTTTCTTCACCGCCAGGAAGAGCGCGAGCTTCTCGCCGGTTTCGAGCGCGTTGCCCTCGCCGGTCGAGCCGGCGACCACGACGCCGTCGTTGCCGCGCTCGACCAGGAACTGCGCGACGCGGACGGCTTCGGGGACGTTCACCTCGCCGGTCGGCTCGAACGGCGTGATCATCGCGGTCAGGACGCGGCCGAGCTGCTTCATCGCGCGACCACCCCGCGGCCGAGGCGAAACGCGTCGTGCAGCGCCTGCTCGGCCTTGTGCGCCTGATCGGCGGGGACCAGGATCGAGATCGTGATGTTCGAGTCGGTCGAGTGGATGATGTCTACCTCGGCGTCGGAGACGGCTTTCACCACGCGGTACATGACGCCGGAGGTGCCGCGCATCCCTGCGCCGACGACCGAGATCTTCGAGCAGTGCGGCCGCATCCGCAGCGCCAGGTTGAGGTCGGCGAGGGCGGGGCGGACCGCGTCGGCGTGCTCGTCGTCGACGATGAAGAAGACGCCGGCGTCGTTGACGTTCACCATGTCGATCGAGATCCCGCGCTCGGCGACGCGCGCGAGCACGCTGCGGTCGACGTCGGCGCGGTCGGCGTCTTCGGTGAGCCCTTGGATGATGCGGCAGAACGTCACGTCGCGGATCACGGTGAGCCCGGTGACCGGGCGCTCCGCGTCGACCGGCGCGTCGTCGTCGATCGTCGTTCCGACGTTGCTGCGCAGCCCTTTCACCACGTACGGCGTGCGCGTCGCGTGCGCGAGCTCCGCGGCCTTGTGGTGCATCACCTTCGCGCCGGTTCCGGCCAGCTCGACCATCTCCGCTTGCGTGACGCGCTCGAGCGGGTGCGCGCCGGCGACGCGGCGCGGGTCGGCGGTCATCACGCCGGAGACGTCGGTGTAGATCTCGACCGAGCGCGCGCCGAGCGCGTCGCCGAGCGCGACCGCCGTCAGATCGCTGCCGCCGCGGCCGAGGGTGGTCGTAGCGCGCTCCCGGGTGCCGCCTTGAAAGCCGGTCACGACCGGGATGATCCCGCGCGCGAGCATCGCGCGCACCGGCGCCGGATCGACGTCGGTGATCTCGGCGTCGCCGTACTCGTCGTCGGTGGTGATCCCGGCCTGCAGTCCGGTCATCGCCTGTGCCGGCGCGCCGAGGGACGTCAGCAACTCGGCGAACACCGCGCACGCGATCGCTTCGCCGCACGCCAGCAGCAGATCGCGGTTCGGCCCGTCGCGCGCCGGCCCGAGCAGCCCGGCGAGCGAGTCGGTTGCATACGGCTCCGGGGCGCGCCCGAGCGCCGAGCACACCACGACCGGCGACTCCCCGCCCCGCACGACGTCGAGCACTCGCGACGCCGCAATCTCGCGCAGATTCTCGGTCGCGAGCGACGAGCCGCCGAACTTCAACACGACGACACTGCTCACGAAACGTGCGTCTCCGCGAAGCGCCCCTTGGCGATCAGCAGCTCGAGGATCTGCACCGCGTTCGTCGCCGCCCCTTTGCGGAGCTGGTCGCCGACGACCCACATTTGGAAGTGCGTGTCGGTCGGGTCGTCGGGCTCGCAGCGAACGCGCGCGACGTGGACCAGGTCGGTGTCCTCGACGTCGCGCGGCGTGACGATCCCGTGCTCGTGCAGCACGACGCCGGGCGCTTCACGCAGCGCTTCGTGAATCTCGTGGACGCTCGCCGGCGTCTCGGTTTCGAAGAAGACGGCTACGCTGTGCGCGCGCCTCACCGGAACACGGACCGTGGTCGCGGCGATCGCCAGCTGCGGGCGGCCGAGCATCTTGCGCGTCTCGGCGACGACCTTCTGCTCTTCGCCGGTGTCGCCGTCGCCGCTCCAGCTCCCGACGTGCGGGACGACGTTGCGGAAGATCGGCGCGGCGAACGTGCCGTCGGGCGCGGCGCCCTGCTCTTCCTGCGCCAGCGCGTCGAGGCCGGCGCGGCCCGCGCCGCTCACCGCTTGGTACGTCGCGACGCGCACGCTGCGCAGCCCGAGCGCACGTGCGATCGGCGCGAGCGCGACCGTCAGCACGATCGCGGTGCAGTTGGCGACCGGAAAGATGCGGTGCTCGTCACGGATGTGGTCGGGATTCACTTCCGGGATCACCAGCGGAACGTCGTGCCGCAACCGGAACGTCGAGGAGTTGTCGATCACCACCGCGCCCGCTTCGACGAGCGCTTCGGCGAGCTCCGCGCTCGCGTCGTCGCCGGAGGCGAAGAACGCGACGTCCGGACGGTCGGCGACCAGCCGCTCGCGCGACGCCGCAACGATCGGCACGCTCGCGCCGCGAAACATCACGCCTTCGGCACGGTCGCGAGAAGCATAGGCGAGCAGTTCGCCGACGGCGACATTGCGCTCCTCGAGGACGCGCAGGATCGTCCCGCCGACGACGCCCGTCGCGCCGATCACCGCAATTTTCATCGGCATGACGGGGCGGGCTCCGACATCAGCGCATCGACGATCGAATCCAACCCGATCACCAGGCCGCTCTGCTGGCGCACCGCGCGCACCGCGGCGACGATTCCGGGACCGTACGCTTCGCGGGAGGGCGAGTCGTGGCGCAGCGTCAGCGTCTCGCCGGCGCCGCCGAAGATCGTCTCTTGGTGCGCGACGAGGCCCGGGAGGCGAACGCTGTGGATCGGCGGGAGCGGCGCGCCGGCGTCGTGGATGCGGCGCGCCGTCAGCTTCGCCGTCCCGCTCGGCGCGTCGCGCTTGGTGTCGTGGTGCAGCTCGACGATCTCCGCGCGCGGAAAGACGCGCGCCGCCTGCGCCGCGAAGCGCATCATCAGCACCGCGCCGAACGAGAAGTTCGGCACGTACATCGCCGGCACGCCGCGCTCGTCGCACAATGCGCCCAGCGCTACGAGGTCTTCGTCGGTCCACCCGGTCGCGCCGATCACCGGCGCCGCCTCCGCTTCAACTGCCGCGCGCGCAACGTCGAGCGTCTTCGGATAGACCGTGCAGTCCACGACGACGTCGAGCCCATGCGCAAGAAATGCATCGAGCTCGTCGTCCGTCACGACGCCGTCGACGCGCACGCCGGCGCGCCGTGCGAACGCCGCCGACAGCGTCAGGTCGCCGGCGGCCTCGACGGCGGTACAGGCGACGCGCCCCAGTCTCCCGAGCGCGCCGGCAACCCCGACGCGCAGCATGCCGTCGGCTTAGACCTTCTCCAGCGGCGCGTATTTCAACATCACCATCTTCTGCCCGACGTTGGGGAAGTTAATCGTCAAGAGGCCGTCGCCGCCCGCGCCGACGGTGTTGACCACCGTGCCCTCGCCCCACTTCGGGTGGCGGACCTTGTCGCCGGGGTTCAAGTCCATCCCCACGCCCGCGCCGGCGTTCTCGTGGATCGAGACCTCGCGCCAGCGCCCGCCGCCCGGCCGCGGACCGATCCCGACCCCGCCGATCACTTCGACCGACGGCATCTCCTCGATGAAGCGCGACTTCGGGTGCGAGAAGGTGTTGCCGAACAGCGTCCGCCGCGCGGCGAAGCTCAGGTAGAGCCGGTCCATCGCGCGGGTCACTCCGACGTACGCCAGCCGGCGCTCTTCCTCGAGTTCGGTCATGTCGGTCAGCGCGCGCGTGTGCGGGAAGACGCCTTCTTCCAGCCCGGTGAGGAAGACGATCGGGAACTCCAGCCCCTTCGCCGCGTGCATCGTCATCAGCGTGACGAACGACGAGTCGGGGTCCAGCGTGTCGACGTCGGTGATCAGCGCGATGTTCGAGAGGAAGTCGTCGATCGTCGAGCCCGTCTCCGGGTTGTTCTCGAACTCGCGCGCGACGCCGACCAGCTCTTGCAGGTTCTCGATCCGGGCGCGGCCGTCGGGAGTCTCGTCGGCCTGCAGCTCGCGCAGGTAGCCCGACTCCTCCATCACCGCGATCAGCAGCTCGCTCACGCTGAACGATTTCGCCTTCTCGCGCAAGTCGTTGATCAGCTCCGCGAAGCGCTCCAGCTCGCGCTGCTTCTTCGGCACCGCGCGCTTGAGCAGGTTCGAGTCGAACACCGCCTGGCCGACCGAGACGCCGGCCTGATTCGCAGCTTCTAGTAAGGACGCTAGAGTTTGCTGTCCAATCGACCGTCGCGGCACGTTGACGATGCGCCGGAAGGCGACCGCGTCCGACGGGTTCACGATGTA
>Ga0213878_10000334_pt1 | contig 18044 bp, 13 predicted proteins | sample VelepicoBEBS_R02_FD_161053 | JGI IMG/M metagenome (GOLD analysis project Ga0213878, IMG submission 161053) | Vellozia epidendroides bulk soil microbial communities from rupestrian grasslands, the National Park of Serra do Cipo, Brazil - BS_R02 | ecosystem: Environmental > Terrestrial > Soil >... | reverse complement strand
GAGTTAGACGCCTTCGGATCCAATGGGGTTCAGCCGCATACTATTTTTTTCGGCGGCGGAACGCCATCGGCATTGTCGACCCGGCAACTCGATTATTTGATCAGCGGGCTCCGAGACCGGCTGGACCTGAGCGCCTTGCGTGAATGGACGCTCGAAATGAACCCGGCTACGGTCTCGGAAGAGAAAGCGGAACTCCTTTTGTCGCTGGGCGTGAACCGGATCAGCATGGGAGTACAAGCTTGGCAGAGTGATTTACTGGCCCGGCTCGGGCGGGTTCATTCGGCAGCGCAAGCTCTCCGATCATACCAGATTCTGCGTCGAGTCGGTTTCAAAAGAATCAATCTGGACCTGATCTTCGGAATTCCTGGGCAAACTCCCGCTCAGTGGCAAGAATCGCTTTTACAGACCATCAATCTAGGCCCGGAACATATCTCGGCCTACTGCTTGACCTACGAAGAAGACACCGAGTTTTTCCGGCAACTCGCTATCGGGCAGCTTGCCCAGGACGAATTCCAAGACGCCGAGCTGTTCGAGATGACGATGGATACCCTTACCCGCCACGGCTACTCCCAATACGAGATTTCGAATTATGCGCTGCCGGGCGAGGAATGCCGGCACAACTTGGCTTATTGGAGCGGCAGCGACTATCTTGGGCTCGGACCGTCCGCGTTTTCCACCGTTTCCGGGCGTCGGTGGCAAAACATTTCGAACACCAGCAGTTATGTTGAGCAAATTGAGCGTGGCGGGAATGCGCACGCATTTTCTGAGTCACTAAGTTTGGAGACACAGCTGAGTGAGAAAATTGTGTTCGGTCTGAGAATGAATCAGGGAATCGCAGAAGAACTATTGATACCGTGGTCGGCTAATGTTCGGGACCTTGAGGACGCCGGATATCTTAAACGCCGAGCCGGCACTGTCAGCCTGAGCCGTTCAGGCCGGATGGTAGCCGATGCGATCGGCGAACTGTTTGTATGATGGATTGGGATGTGACGGTGATCGGAGGCGGACCAGCCGGTTCTACCGTCGCTGCGTTCACCGCTAAAGCCGGTCTAAAGACTTTGTTGATCGATCGAGCGGTTTTCCCCAGGGAGAAAGTCTGCGGAGATTGCCTCAACCCGGGTTGTTGGGAAGTCTTTGATCAGCTTGGTGTCGCAGAGGAGATCGCTGGGTTGCCTTCCGCTCGTTTGCAATGGGTCGCTTTCACTAATATTCGCGGACGCCAGATCGAACATCGGTTTCCAAACGCCGGTCCACCCGAGACGGGTATCAGACGGAGTGTGCTCGACCACGCGCTTCTCTTGAATGCAGAGAAAGCAGGTGCAGAAATCTGGCAAGGTGAGCCGGTTACGAGCGTCGAGCGCGGCTGGTTAATTAAGACGGGTCGCCGCCAGGTCAGGACGAAATTCTTGGTGGCTGCCGACGGAAGAAATTCGTCCGTAGCTCGATTTCTGGGCGCTTTCCCTCGGACTAAAACTGATCGGGTCGCGTGCCAGACTTACTTTTCCGCTGACCGGCCAATGCATATCGCTCTGGAGCTCAACGACCTTGGATATATGGGTATAGGAGCAGTAGGCCAAGGGGCGGTTAATCTGTGCATTGTGGCGCGGCCGAAGAAGATCGAGGAACTGCGATCACGGATATCAGAGCGTTTTGGGCTTGCACCCGAACAGCGTTGGAACACAGTGGCGCCCTTATTCCGCCGCCCAGTCGACACTGATGATCCTACTCTTTTTTATGTTGGGGATGCTGCTCGTGTCGTCGAGCCGTTCACCGGAGAAGGGATTTTTTACGCGCTGAAATCGGGATCGCTAGCCGCCGAATCGATCATCGAATCTCAAAGGAACGGCCCCTCTTTCCGGCACCGATACGCCGAGCGCCATCGTCAGCTGTACGCCGGACGGTTATGGATCAATCAGTTGGCGCGTCTATCGGTCTTGCACCCAGGCATCAGTAGTACATGCCTGGAGATGTTGCGGTTTTGGCCCTGGCCGCTGGAGGAGCTCACGCGACGAGTCGTGGGGATGAACGGGGAAGGAGCTAGGATCTAGAATCTAGGAGCTAGCAGACGTCCCGGGTAAGGCACATCGGATAGGTAAGCTGAGCGTCAGTGGACGTAGTGGACTGAGTAGACGGAGTGGAGATCGTGGACAGATTCCCGCAGTCCACTAAGTCCACTGCGTCTACTGGGTCCACTACGACGTCCCTCCGGACCAGCACGTGCACTGTCTCCCACTGTCTCCTAGCTCCTAGATTCTAGATCCTAGCTCCTTGCTCGCTCATCCCCGCCGTCGTTCGCCGAAGACGGCCGTACCTACCCGAACCATCGTGGCTCCCTCTTCGATTGCGACTCGGAAGTCATTGCTCATGCCCATCGAAAGTTGCGGCAACGGGAAACGGCATTCTGTGGCCAGTTTGTCGCGCAACTCGCGAAGAGCGACAAAATAACGACGCGAATGCTCAGGGGCGGGCGCCAATGGCGGGATCGTCATCAGACCCTCGATCTGGACTCGGTCAAGCTTCACTATCTCTTCAACAAGCCCCAATAGCTTGCCTGGCGCGAAGCCGAACTTCGACGCTTCGCCGGCAACATTCACCTGTAGCAGTACCCGGGGAAACAATCCGAGATCGCCCGCGACGCGATCGATATGAGCCAGGAGATCAAGCGAATCGACGCCGTGGATCAGCTCAAATAATGGAAGGGCCAAGCGGACTTTATTGCTCTGGAGATGGCCGATCAGATGCCAGTGCAGCTTAGCCGGCAGAGCCGTTATTTTTGGTTGAGCCTCTTGGACCCGGTTCTCACCAAAGATCAATTGTCCAGCATCCACGGCTTCCTGGATTACTTCAACTGGGTGCGTCTTGCTTACAGCAATTAGAGCCACCGAGTCGGGCGAACGACCGGCTTGGCGAGCGGAATCACTGATTGCTGAAAGGACCTTAGAAAGATTTTCGCTAGTCTGCATCGCTCACCAATGCGCCCGCATTGGCGAGCGATGCAGACTATGAGCCTTTAGAGAGAGGCTCAGCCTCTCTCTAAAGGCCTGGTACAAAAAACGTTCTCGAAGCATAGTGTTTACAATCTTTCATTAGACAGCAGAATTGTCCGGCATGACCCGGATAATTCTGCCATAGCCTGGACCGCTCACAAATCCGTTACAGATTTGTGAGCGGTCCAGGCTGATGCAGATCGAAACTTTTAAAATTTTCCGCGACTTGGTAGAAACCGCGAGTTTCTCTAAAGCGGCCGAACTGAACGCGATAACCCAGAGTGCCGTCAGCCAACAAATCCGGGCATTGGAAAAGAGGTTCAAGACCGCCCTGATCCGGCGCCGGAAGAAAAACTTTTCGATCACACCAGAAGGGAAAGCGCTGCTTCAAGCGAGCCAGGAAATTCTCAGGACCTACGAGACCTTGGGTGACCGTTTAGAAGAGCTCAAAAACCACGTTTCCGGGAACCTGATCATTGCGACCGTACACAGTATTGGACTCCACGAATTGCCACGAAGCTTGAAGCTTTTCCGGCGAACCTATCCCTCCGTCGATGTTAGTGTGGAGTATCTCCGATCCGCTCAAGTGTACCAGAGCGTGGCGGCAGGAAACAGCGACGCGGGTCTGGTGGCCTACCCCGCGAGGCATCGCGGAGTAACCGTTGAAAGCCATTGGAAGGATAAACTGGTTCTGATTTGCCCCCCAAACCACCGTTTTGCAAAGCGCAGGAGCATTGAGATAAGCGCTCTTTCCGGCGAACACTTCATTTCATTCGCGTTCGATCAGCCGACCAGGAAAGCCATTGATCGGATTTTCCGGGCAAACAGTGTCACGATTCGGCGATTGATGGAGTTCGACAATATTGAGACGGTAAAACGAGCGGTCGAGATCGAGAATGGGATTGCCATCGTGCCTTTAGCCTCAGTCGACGAGGAAACCGAAAATGGAAGTCTCTACGCGGTTGAGATCGAGTCAGTCGATATGTGGCGTCCCATCGGGCTGGTTCAACGCCGGGGCGAACCGAGCGCGGCCATGCGTGCTTTCGTCAGCCTTCTGCGCAAGCGGGACGCGTTGTAGGGGGCGGGCGACCCGTGCTCGCTTGCGAGGCCAACAGGGGTCGCCACAGGCGTTGCTAGGTTTGTAGAATGAGATGTCATGCCATAGCGCCGCCGGTCATGAAAACGGACCCTCGGGTCGCGACCCGATCGGCCTCGCAAGCGAGGCAGCGCTCCACGGGTCCGATCGAATCAGGTATCCGCCCACCGTCAATTCTCGCTCTCCAACGTCGTGAAACCCACGGCGCCGGCTACTGCCAACAGGCTGACTTCGTACGCGGTGAGGGAGCCTGTCGATTCATCTAAAATGCCATCCGTTAGCTCACGCCGGGTCAGCATAATCGGAGAGAGGTGACGGCTAATCTCGGGCGCATCCGGAAGCATTGTCGGATCCAGGTATCGATCCAGATTCGGTACCAGCGCCGAACCAAACGCCAGGACTGGCCGCAGCATCGAATAACCGCGATCAAAGAGGGTCGGCGTATCTACATACAAGCGGAGACCGGAGATCCCTTGTCCCGTGTCATTTCCTGCCGCGGCTGCAACATTCGGTAGGCCGATCTTTTGGTCGTTGATTGCCTTTACTGCTCCGACGAAAGCCGCCTCATTGGTGGTGGCAATCAGATCCTGCCCCACCATGCCCAAAACCAAAGAGGTACCCTCCCGGTTTCGAAACGTGTAGACGGAAAGACCATTCAAGGTTTGCTGCCGGTAACGCTCGGAAAACTCTGCCTCCAGAATCATTTTGAGGAATTCATTCGCACGAGCTCCGTCCTTGGTTTCAACAATGAAAGCCCCGACGATCGAATCGTCCGAAGGAGCTCGATTGAGAACCAGCTCAACGCCCTTGACCAGATCGCTAAGCTCCGCAAAATCGACGCCGGTCCGGTTGACCTCCTCGAAATACTGTTTGGCCGTTTGAGCGATGCCCGATTCTTTGGATAGTGCGTCCGCGAGGCCGCGAAGCCGGAGCAGGTCCAAGCTTGTCGCAACATATAAAAGCGTTTTATCGGTGGTTAGGAATAGCCCTTTGCGATCGAGGTCATCCGACGGCGGGGGATGCGAACAGTAGGCGTAGACGGTGTCATGGACGTTCGAACCATCGAATTTGGCTGTGAACATCAGGGCAGAAACATCCGTCCGGGGAAGGAATGGCCTTAGACCTCGTTCCATGAACTTCAGTCCTTCGCCGGTCGTGAAACCGTAAAAATCCGCATCTTCCGGTAGTCGATTTCGGCACCTGACAAAGAGCTCCGACGTATCGAGGCCGCTGTTTACGGCGTCAGTTCGGCGAAGCGCATCCTGGAGATAGACCGGCTTCGGGCTGAATAAGAGCCAGGAACCAGTCCTGATTCCGAACAGCATACCCTTGGCCGGTTGCGTCTGGGTCAGGTCATTGGGATTGGATTCGGAGAATGCTCTGAACCTGGACGCAGATAATGCCGCCAAGGGGACACCGAGCTGGTTTTCCCAACTCCTCAGATCGCCTGAACAATGGACTCCGCAAATCCATTCATCTCGATTGAGGGTATAACTGGAAAAGAAGGCAGAACTCGGAGAAAGCCTTACGAGTCCTTGTGCGACCGCCTTACAAGGAGCTGGCACGTTGTTCGAGGAATAGTTGATAAACCGCTTTACGGATGGTTCATCCAGGATTCTAGCCAGGCTGGCTGCGGAAAACCGTTTCTGGGTCTCTGTAAAATCGCGGCATTCCACAAAAAAAATACTGTTGGCCGGCGCAAGCCGAGCGGCAGGTACTGCGCTGTGGTCCCTTCGCGAAAATGCAAACCAAATCACGCCCCCGACGAAAAGCACGAACACCAAGCACAAAAGGATTCGTTTCATCCAGGGCTCTAGCAAAGACCGGCTTGGTCAAGCTGTCGAGCGAAAGGGCGGAGCGAGGGCGTGCTTCGGGGTGGAACGCTTTAGACTGATTAAGATCGTCGTTGGCAGAAAACGGACGGGACCTATAGGACAAATAGGACTTATGGGTCCCAACATTAGTCCCATGTGTCCCATTGGTCCCATCCGTGCCAGGACTCCAAAGTGGTACCGGCCTAGAACCGTTCCGAAGGCTTAAAGGCCCTCACACCACCTAGTTTCCCACCGGGATCGGCATCTCGTTGCGATATGCACGCAATGCCTCAACCCAGAAAGGGTTCATTTTTTCAGCCGGAGTTTTCCAAACCAGCATATGAAGTTTGGCTAATGCCGGTCCGTCGCTCAGCAACGCTCGTTTTTCTTCGGCGGTCAGGGCCGCCGGCCCTTCACGGAACAGTTTATCCGCTAAACCTGCGGTGTGTTCACTTAGCTCCGGAGTACGCGCCCGTCTCCTCTGCAGGGCGACGTGAATCGCGTTATAGAATGGATCAAGAATAGCGTGAACAAATTGGTCACCTGCTCGCAATTGCAGCGGCTCCGATTTCGACAACTCCCTTGGCGGATCAATCTCTTCCGGTGTGAGGAACAGCTTTCGCAGTACGGCGGATCTGCCGCTAAGCTGAGCGATGGGGATCGCGAGCCAGAGACCTAAGAGAAGCGGGGTTATCCAGAGCAAGTACAGAGGCGAAATCCACCAAGCCAGTATCCCGAAGAAAACACCGGCCACCGGCACCGGCCAGTACTCGAGCAAAGTTTGAACCCATCCCGGGCCAGCTCCAGCTCCACGGGTCTGCGTATTCCAAACCACCTTTTGACCCGAGATATTCTTTAGGACGAATCGAGTATGGAACCAGACGAGCAGCGGCGCGGTCAGGATTGAGAATAGAGTTTCCATGACCACTCCAGCCAACGCTCGCTTGGCTCCGCCGAAGCGCCGGAGTAAATCCGGTTGAGAAAACAAATGGAGCAGGCTCAGCCCCTTCGGGCCGAACAACAAAAGCAAGGTCAATAGCGCCAGCACAATGGCTGAAGCGAGAGGAATCGAAGAGGCATGTCCCCGGAAATGGTCAATCGCGGCTTGGATACCTCCTAAGAAGATAAAAAGAACCAATATCGGCGCTGACGAGTAGGCCAGGATGCCCTGAATCAAGTGCAATCGGCTAATGGGTTGCACTCGATCCGCCAAAAGGAACCAGACATGCTGCAGGTTGCCTTGGGCCCATCGGCGGTCCCGTTTGATGTACTCGGTCAGATTTGGCGGCAACCCTTCATAGCTGCCTTCCAGGTCATAAGCGAACCAGACCTCCCACCCCGCATCTCTCATCAAGGCGGCTTCTACAAAATCGTGGCTTAAGATTCTGCCACCCAACGGCTCACGCCCTGGGAGGACCGGCAAGCTACAGCTAGCCAGAAACGGCGACATCCGGATGATCGCGTTGTGTCCCCAATAATTCCCGGCGCCTTGTTGCCAGTAATTTAAACCCGCGGCAAAAAGCGGGCTATACAGCCGAGAAGCGAATTGTTGGATCCGCCCAAACAGGGTTTCCGATCCGACCAGCTTCGGCATCGTCTGGATAATCCCCGCTCGCGGATTTACCTCCATGAGCCGCACCAAAGAGGCGACGGAATCGCCAGTCATGACGCTGTCCGCATCGAAGACAACCATGTAACGATGCCGATGTCCCCAACGCCGGCAAAAATCAGCAATGTTGCCGCTTTTGCGATTCACCGGAACTTTCCGGCGGCGATAGTGAATCCGACCGAACCCGTTTGTTTGCCGGCACAAATCAGCCCAAGCCACTTCTTCCTCAACCAGCCTTTCCGGCATGGTGGAGTCACTCAGGATATAAAACTCGAACATCTCCAGCTCACCCCGGTTTTGGAGCGAACGGTAGAGGGTCCGGATATTTCCAAAAACCGTGCCGACGTCCTCATTAAAAACCGGCATCACCACTGCGGTCGAAGCCAACGGGGTTTTCTCGTCCAGAGTATTGGTTATTTTAAGTGGCTCATGTCCTTCGGCCAGAACTAGAAAGCCGACAAAAGCTTGAGTAAATCCAAAGGAGAGGGTTGTAAAAAGTACGCTGAAAACAGCAAGCTCCAGCACTTTGATTGGGCTCCAGCCGGTGCTGCCAAGAATATCGGAAAAAAGCCAAAAACCGATCGCAGCGACTCCGAGGGTCACTAGAGTAACTCCCCAACGTCGCTGGCGCACTTTTCGCCTAAAGACTTCGTCTAGCCTAGTTGACCCGACGAGCTCGACGAGCCTAGCAGATCGACCTGGACCGCTCATATCCTTACATCACTCACAGTTTTGAGACCCCAAAAAGTTTGTTCCTGAACCCCCTCTTCTTGTTTCGGATCTACAGACTCATGTAGATTAGAAGACCAACGAAGCAGAGTCCCAGGAACCATGCAAGGATTCGATTGGAACCCAGGAAGGAAAACTTGCCTGCTAGGGCCGCCAACCTTTCACCCGCCGTGTTCAAAGCGAACGGTCGAGGAGCAATCACCGCCTGTTGAAGACGGGGGTGGGCTTCCAACCGCACCTCTCGCAGCGCTTCCAAAACGTCATCGGAAAGCCGACTCCGAGGGGAAAGCCTGCTGTTCTGCGTCGGCTGGATCAAATACAGACGCACCCGCTCCTCAACGGATCTGCGGTCGACGGGCACCTTTCCTGAAATAAGGTTGCCCAACGTCGCATCCAGAGCTTTTTGCGCTTCATCGAAGGCTAACTCGGTGGCAGATGTCGAGGGTTCCTTGCGTTTCCGAGCGATCGCCTGCTCGAAACTAGTCAAAAGCATTAACTCCCGCTCCAGGTCGGCCGGAATCCGGAGCGCATCCAAATAGTCATTCGTCCGCTCCCAAGCTTCTTTCCACTCGGGCGCGGAGCTGATGCTTGATCGCAACAGGCCTAGGTATTCAGGAGATATTGCCATTTTTCAGAGCAGAAGTTATCGCGCCGCAGAATTACGCAACTAATATCCATCGACGTCGGCCCCGGGTTCGGGTTGAAGATGGTGAAACTGACCAACCAGCCGCGGTCCGTTGGCGTAAATTGGACATCCCTTACCTGACCGTTCTGATTCGCCACAACGTGGGGGCGTAGCTCGGCAACGGGGATCGTTTCCTGTTTTTCCGGCTTGCCGAATTCGATAGTAAACCTGGTCTCATTGGACTGCGGACTGGGGCGAACCGTGGTCGATAAAACGCGAAACTGGTCGAGGTCGGGTTCCAAGGTGCTCCAGACAAGGCGGTAAGCAAACTCGAGCCGGCTGCCGGGGTCGGGCAAGTTCGGCACTTCCCAGGCTGCCACCATGTTGTCCGTGTACTCGTCCTTGGACGGTATCTGCAGCAGCCTCACGTAACCGTTTTCGAAGCCGCTTTGCGGGATCACTTGAAGACTTGGCCTCCGCTCATATTCGGCCTCCCGGTCCAGATAGTGGCTAACGTCCCGGTCGCGTTGCAGAAACGAGTATGAAGTCACATCCGAGAACCTGCGGAGTTCGTTCGATTTTGGGTTATCCAATGGCGCCCAAAGTTTTTCCCCGGAAGTGGTGGTCATGAGGAGGCCATCAGAATCGTGTACTTGCGGTCGAGATTCCCGACGCATGAACTCAGTGCTGTTCATCGAAAGCTCGGTTCTACTTTTCCCCTGATAGTCGGGCCTCAGGGTCGGTTTATTCACCGTATTTTCCCCAAAGTAGAACATGCTGGTCATCGGGGCGAGAGTAAGCACCTCCGGTTTCTTTCGTATAAAGAGCGTTGCCCGGATGTCCATTGTCGTGACATCTCCGTAACGTACGGTGAATTGGTACCCGCCGGTCAGGCTTGGGCCATCTAACAGCGCGTAGAATTGCAGGCTGGTATCGTTCGGTTGCGGTTGGCGTACCCAAAACTCGCGAAAGTCTGGAAACTCTTCCGGCGTGGAAACTCCGTTATTCACCGCGATGCCGCGAGCGGACAAGCCCCAGTGCATACCGCGACCGATTGCCCGGAAATAGCTGGCGCCTAGAAACGAGAGGAACTCATCCTGAATGCCGGTTCTGCCCGATGGCGCGAAGACCTTGAAGCCGGCGAAGTCTTCATGCCCACTGAAAACCAACGGTCTATCATAATGGAAATAAGCCGGAGAAAACGGAATATCCCGAATCCTGTCCGGCTCGATTGCGTGCATTACGACGCGCCGTTTCAAATAGGAACCGGGATGAAAGAAGCCCAGGCGATACGGCAACCCGGGCCAAACCGCGCGTTCGGTCAGAAACCGGATCCGAAAAAACAAATCGTAATCCAGCTTCTGCAGGTCTTCGGACATTTCCTGAACCTGAGGCGTAGAAGGCTGTTTCGAGAGGTCCTGGGCCCGGTTGACGACGTCTTGGTAATTGAAGACCGGCGATTCATCAGCGAAGCCGGGCCCGACCAGGGCAAGGAAAAGGCTCAAGATCGTCCAAATCTTCATGGCGCCTGGACGATGGCAGTGGTTATCTCGAGTCGTCAAATCGGAAGTAAGCAGTAATCAGTGAACAGTAAGCAGTAATTTATGCCGCTCGGCCTTCTACAGCTGGCCAACCCGCTGCTTATTGCTTACTGCTTACTTCGGCGGAAATCGAGAACGAAGCCGCCAACCCTTCCCTAGCCCCGGCGTCGGACCAGACCTACCATGACTCCTTGAATGACCAATTCCTGGGCGGGGATTAAGTCTGGGTAAAGTGGGTTCTCGGCCTTTAGATAAGGGCGACCCTTTTTTACGGTATAGCGTTTTAGAGAAACCTCGCCATCGATCAATGCCGCTACGATATCCTGATCTCGAGCCTGCCTTTTTACTAGGATGACAGTATCGCCGTCAGCGATTTGCGCTCCGACCATTGAATCTCCAGTAACCCGCAAGGCGAAGACGTCTGACGATCCGTCGAGACCAAAGAACCGAGAATCGACGCCCAGATCGTTGCCGGCCTGTTGTTCTCCGTCAACGGGCATGCCGGCAGGAATAGTCCCAAGGAGAGGAACCGATCTGAAATCTGCTCCCAGCTTGGCGGCGGGATCGGTTAACGCCCGAGCCTTTCCGGGGGTTCGCTGGATTGCACCCTTTCGTTCCAGCGCCCGCAAATGATTCATCGCCGCCGTCTGGCTGCGAAAGCCGAATTGGGTTTGTATCTCACGGCTTGTGGGCGGGAACCCGGTTTTGCGTTGATGTTTGCGGATAAAATCGAGGACCTTTTGCTGACGACCGGTCAAGGGTTCCATACTGTTCAAGAGAACACGATACATGAATGTGTTCGATTCGGCAAATGACGGTAGGGCGAAAGCCTCCACGCGGCGTCGATGCATTTTAACACCCTGGCTAAGTCGCGACAGGTTTGAGCCGCGGTATGGTGTCGGTTCACTTCAACGCGCCAAGGAACGGCTTAAATCGGGCGCGGACGGAACGCATATAAATGGCAGAACCCTGAGCGCGCCGAGACCCGCCGCTGCTTCGCTATGGCGCGGCCTAGCTCAGAGTCAGCCGCGACGTAGGACATTCGGCGAGCTCAGTCGAGTCGCTTTGCGAAGTCGGGTTTTCGCCCTACCAGCACGTTTGTCGGCCTCAAACCATCCTTTGCTCAGTCTTTGCGAATATGGTAATGAGCTTGCCTGATTTCTGACGGGTCTCGGGTGATGCTGTCGGACCAACTTTATGCGGTTGCCTTTATCATCTGCTGTGGCTTGCGTGATCGCAGCCGGCGCGTTGCTTTTATCGGACCGGCTTCAAGCTCAAGGGTTTGGGGAATTTCGGAATGATCCGAATGAAGTCATCCTGCAGGTGATTCAAACGATGCCGCAAGGAGGCGGATACTCCGCTTCGAACGAGGCGACTACGCGATTGGCTGAGGCTGCCCGGGATGTGAGAGGCACGCTGACGCTGGAGCCGGCTATCGCGAAGCCGAGTTATTGTTCAGGCGCGACCTACTTGGTCTTTCTGAAGACATTAGAAAGCCTGAACCATCATTCGCCTATCACCGGTCCGCTGGCAGACAAGCTGGCAATCGGCGGGCAGCCCGATGGAGTCGGCATCTGGGGAAGATGGAACGCCAACGGTCCCGGCACCGCTTGTCTCTTCCACGAGCTGCAGCTCGGCGAGAATTTCACAGACTGGAACGCTGCTCGACCAGGAGACTTCATGAAAATCTTCTGGAACTCCAATGTCGGACGGCGCGAACACGGTCATTCAGCGATCTATCTCGGCACGGTAGAAGAGAACGGGGTACCATACGTCAAGTTCTGGTCGAGCAATCAGCCTAACGGGTTTGGGCAAAAGCAGGTGCCGAAAACAAAAATGGCCTACGTTATATTTTCGCGTTTAAAGCACCCAGAAATGCTCCAGCAAAACTACGCGACTCTTCCGAGGAAGAACTCCTATCTGGCTGGACTCACCAGCAAAGAATCCTCTCTGACCGAAGCCAAGGTCAATTCAGGAGTTGAGTGACGAACGTGCGTTCGGCGTTCAACGTTTGGGGTTCGGCGTTTGGCGTTGGTGCGGTGCGCGCGCCATAAGCTTGTAACGCCCAAGAGTTGTTGATTTTGCCATTCAATCGGCGAATTATGAACGCTGAACGCCAATCGGTGAACGCCGAACGGATTTCCGTTTGCATCGATGCAGGTTCTCCCCGACTCTTGACCGCGGTAAACGGAACTAAAACTGCTAGCTGAATTAAATTAATGAGTCAGGAGCCCAACAAGACAAACCCGACGTTTCAAAACACTTCCGTCGAAGGTGCCGCCCGTTCCAACCAGCGGCAGGCTGACTTCAAACCGGAGCCGGAACAGCTGGGCGAATTGCCTTTCGGTTATGGAGACATGTTCGTGGTCGCACGCGATCCTCATTGGCTCTTCACCTATTGGGATTTCGACTACTCAAAGCTCCCCGGTCAACGTCAGCTTGGTTTGCAGGTATTCCGGGATGACGCGCTCGAAACGACCGTCGATATTAATGAGATCGCGCGGAATTGGTATTTACCGGTTCAAGCCGCGAACGCGAGCTACCGGGTTGTGTTCGGGTACAAGGATGGCCAGGGCACATGGCATTCTGTGGGCGAGGCTGGACCGGCACATACTCCTCCGGAAGCGATCAGTACTGAATGGGATACGCTCTTTGCTACCGTCCCGATTCATTTGACCTTTAATCTGCTGGTTGACGTCGTGGAAGCGGCCAAGAGCCGGGGTGAACCGCTGGCTGAAGCGTTAGCACGGTTGCAGCAGGCGGCGCTCAATGGCGGCAGCCGTTCTCCCAACTGGGGTCCGGCGCAGCTGCAAATGCTGGAAACATTGTTCGGGAAAGACCTGCTGGCCCGGTTGTCCTCAATGGAATCGTCCGAGCTGTCGACGTTTCTTCGAGCCGATCTTTCTGCTCCGACAAGCTCAGAGTCGGCCAGCGAACTTGTGGCTAAGAGCCGGCTCGCCCAACTTTTAGTGCCGGCGGAATCGAGCTTGTTCAGCGGCGGTATATTCGGAGCTGCTTTATCCAGCGAACTGTTTCAAAGTGGCGGGCCACTAAGTTCAGCGGCTCTAAGTTCTTTTGGGCTAAGCTCAGGAGAACTCGTCACGCGTCTCACCAGCATGGGTTTAAGCTCGGCTGAGATTGCAACCTTATTGAGCAGTGAAACACTCAGCAGCGCGGAGCTTAGCAGCGCTGAGCTTAGCAGCGCGGAGCTCAGTTCGGGGTTGTTATCTCAATTACAAATCAATTTGGCGGAATTAAGTTCGCTCAGCTTGAGTTCTTTCGCTCAATTACAAATCAATCTGGCCGAATTAAGTTCGCTCAGCTTGAGTTCTTTCGAGCTCAGCTCGGCCGCATTAAGTTCGGAACGATTCGGCGCGCTGCAACTTGCCGCAGTGGAAATGGGGGCACTAAGCTCCGAGCAACTTAGCTCGGCCTGGTCAAGCAGCTGGAGCGGTCTGGAGTTCGGGCTCTCGAGTTGGGGCGAATTAATCTCCGAAAGCAGCTTGTTTAGCGCAGTGGGCGCAAGTTGGGGAGGTGAATCATTCGGGTTGACCCAGCGTGAGTTCTTCATGCACGTCAACGCCGAAGTGATTTTCTATGGTGGAACTCATCCGGAGGCGAAAGTTACGGTTGCCGGTCAACCGATCCAACTTCAGCCGGATGGAACTTTCCGTTACCATTTCATTTTCCCGGATCGCGATTTCGAAATCCCGATCGTGGCGGTGTCTCCCGACGGAAAAGAGACGCGCTCGGCCGTGTTATTCTTCCGAAGAGAAACGACTCGGCAAGGCGATGTCGGCCACACGGCTCAACCGCCATACTTGGCGGAGCCGATGGGAGCTACTAATCAGTGAGACTTAAGAGGTAGCGGTGACTCGTGGAGCGCTGCCTCGCTTGCGAGGCCGATTCGGTCGGCACCCCTGAAGGGGAGCCGCTTTTGACCAAACCCCGTTTGCTCGCAAATTCTTGAAACCCCACGCTTACCGGTTGAGCTTGTGCGAGCAGGCGGCTCCCGCGAACGTCTCCTGACGCCCCTACAACCCCACGGCGATTCACTTCGTTCTGTATCAATACAACGCGTTAAGAACAAACCGCATCGAGGGACGTTTCCGGGAGCCGCCTGCTAGACAACTTGTCAGAAATACGGCGGTTGTTTGGGCGAATAGCTCAGGTTACGGAGAACGGTTACAAAAGCGGCTCCCCTCTAGGGTTCCTACCGGCTCGGCCTCGTCCCGCGGCCGCGACGCGGCCGCGGGAAGGCAGCGCTCCACAGCCACGCCATCTACTTACCTCGCTATTGTTTGCCGGGGCGATTTTTGGTACACTCCAACGCACATGAGGTTTCCTAAAAAGGATCGTTTGCTCGAGCGGTTCATTCAGTATCAGGAAGTCGAACGCTCAGCATCGCCTCGGACGATCATCGCTTATCGGCACGCTCTTCTGCGTTTTAAACAATTCCGCGATGTTGGTTGGGATAACGCGACCGCAGCTGATTTTCGGTTGTTCCTGCTTGAGTGCATGAAGTCCGGGATGGCTCGCAGCTACGTCCGGTTAACGTTCGCTGCGCTCAGGAGCTTTTATCGTTTCCTGACGGAACGAGCCGGATTTAGCGTAAATCCGTTAAAGGAAGTGCAGTTGCCTAAGCTGGAGAAAAAGTTGCCCGTTGTCCTTACGCTCAATCAAGTGGACGAATTGTTGAGCCAGCCAGCACGAACCGAGAGGAAAAACCAGGCTCCTGCTTGGGCAGCGGCGCGGGATGCTGCAATTCTAGAACTGTTCTATAGCAGCGGACTGCGGTTAAGCGAACTGGTGTCTCTCAACGTCGGTGACGTCGATCTTTACACAGAATCGGTTCGCGTGATCGGCAAAGGGAAAAAGGAACGGGTTGTTCCCGTAGGTGCGCCGGCGTTGGAAGCGATTCAGAAATACCGTTCTCAGGCAACCGTTCATACCGGCCCACTTTTTATTAGCAAACTCCGGAAACGAATTACAGCTCGCTCCGTATGGATGATTCTGAAGAAGCATCTGGGCGAGACCTCGATCCAGTTGCCCGCGACTCCGCACAAGCTCAGGCATAGCTTTGCCACTCATCTGTTAGAGAACGGCGCCGATCTTCGCAGCGTCCAAACCTTGCTTGGCCACGAGAGCCTTTCGACGACGCAGATTTACACGCATGTGACGGTTGAGCGGCTGAAAAAGGCGTACGATGAGGCCCATCCGCGCGCGTAAAAACCAAGGCCTACCGCGAATGGACGCGAATCGATCCGCCTCCGCCAAGCCTACGGCGCGACAGGCTACGAATAAGAGGCCTTAACCGCAGACGAACGCAGATAGGGTGCCGGACGTTGAAAGCCTGTACTGGCGACAATTCTTCGCCGTTGGTCAAACTTTGAGCCCCTTGTCGCTCCTACGGAGCAGGATCTAAAAACGGTAGGGATAAGCTCCCGACTACGCCAAGCCTACGTCGCGGCGAGGTCTATTAGCGGGCAGTCCTAAGATCGAGGGCGCGCCAAAGCGAAGCGACGGCGGCCTGCTCATCCGCGGTCTTTACGGGGAGTCGCACCAACGGATGAGCGGGAGCTCATCACTACCGTCACTCTTGCGCTCGGGCGCGAGAGGTGTCAGGTACTAGTTTCTCGTTTTACTCATGTCCTCTCAAACTATCCCGACCAGAAATGAAATTGCGGAAGCCGATACCTGGGATCTGAAAAAGCTGTATCAAACTGAGCAAGATTATCAGCGAGATCTCGAGAAGCTGAAAAAGGAATATCTTCAGTACGCCTCATACAAAGGGAAGGTCGGCCAATCAGCCCAGGATTTGCTGGACGTCCTCGAATTCGATAAGTCGGTTGATCTCTTGGCGGAGAGGCTTGGGCACTATGTTTCTTTGAAAGCGTCCGAGGATAGCTCGGATCGTGAGAATCTTGCCCGAAAGGCTGAGTTCTCGAACTTGGGGACCAAGATCAGAGAAGTAGCTGCCTTCATTAGTCCGGAAATTCAGGCTATCTCGGATGAACGTTTCGCGACTCTAACGGCCGATCCGCTGCTTAAAGATTGGCGAAATTCGCTCGAACGCCTCAGGCGTTATCGACCGCATACGCTTTTGGAAGGAGAAGAAAAAATCTTAGCCGCGGGCGCTTCGGCGGTTCGAGGACATCGCGAGACGTTCTCTCAACTCACCAACGTCGACATGATCTTCGGCGTCGTCCCGGATGACAAGGGTCAAGAGGTTGCGCTCTCGCAAAGCAGTTATATCTCCCTTTTGCACAATCGAGACCGGAAAGTCCGGCGACGGGCTTTCGATCAATTTTACCGGGAATTCTCGGACCACCGTTATACGCTGGCTTCTTCCCTGTCGGCCTCAGTGCGAGCCGATGTTTTTTATGCTCGGGTCCGCAATTACCCGAGTGCGTTGGAATCAGCTCTCTTCGGAGATCAAATCCCGGTGACGGTATACGATAATCTGATCGCAACGGTCAGAAACAATCTGTCGGCGCTGCATGATTACTATGATCTGAGAAGAGAGCTCCTGGGCTTAGAGGATATTCATCAGTATGACACCTTCGTTCCGTTGTTTCCGGAGGTCGCCAAAAAGGTTGGTTTCGCTGAAGCCATCGAACTGGTGACAACTTCATTAGAACCTTTGGGAGACGAATATGTCGCTACCCTGCGAGGCGGCCTGAAATCGCGTTGGGTGGATCGATATGAAACGAAGGGTAAACGCAGCGGCGCTTTCTCCTCCTCGAGCTACAAGAACCCGCCCTTCATCTTGATGAATTATCGAGCGGATGTTCTGTCGGATGTCTTTACCCTGGCTCACGAAGCTGGTCATTCGATGCACACCTGGTTCGCCCAAGAAAACCAGCTCTATCAGGACTACGGCTATCCTATTTTCCTTGCCGAGGTCGCCTCTACTTTTAACGAGGAGCTTTTGACTCACCATCTATTGCAGCACGCGGATGACGAACGGCTGCGCGCTTTTCTAATCGATCGCCAGATCGAAGACATTCGATCGGTCTTGTTCAGACAGACAATGTTTGCCGAATTCGAAAAACAAATTCATGCGATCGAAGAGGGAGGCGGACCTCTGACCTTGGATGTTTTCCAGGAACGTTACCGCGAGTTACTGGAGGCCTACTTTGGACCGCGATTTACGCTCGATGAAGCCCTTAATCTCGAGTGTCTCAGGATCCCTCATTTTTACTCCGCGTTTTACGTCTACAAATATGCGACCGGTATTTCTGCGGCGGTGGCTCTAGCGCAGCGAGTTCTCTATCAAGGAGCACCTGCGGTTCAGGATTATCTCGGGTTTCTGAAGTCGGGCGGTTCGCGATATCCGATTGAGACCCTGCAATCAGCCGGGGTGGATATGCTGACGCCCAGTCCGATTCAAGAGACGATTGAGCTGTTTAAGCGGCGGCTGCAGGAACTGCGGGCGTTGGTGAAGAAGGGGTGAGCAAGGGCCTTCCCCTTCGCGCAAAGCCGGGAGGGCGCGGTGCCTGTCCGACGTAGCCTTGAGCCGCAGCAGGCACCCCACACTGCAGGTGGCGAAGCGGATCCCCGCGCACCGGGAAGGCGTCTCGGAATACAAAAAAGCATTTTCGTCTGCGGTTGTATACCAGGTGGGCTTCGGCAACAATCCC
>Ga0213878_10000333_pt1 | contig 18088 bp, 13 predicted proteins | sample VelepicoBEBS_R02_FD_161053 | JGI IMG/M metagenome (GOLD analysis project Ga0213878, IMG submission 161053) | Vellozia epidendroides bulk soil microbial communities from rupestrian grasslands, the National Park of Serra do Cipo, Brazil - BS_R02 | ecosystem: Environmental > Terrestrial > Soil >... | reverse complement strand
GACTCGGTGCTCGGACGGCTCTCCTCCGAGGTGAACCGCGATCCGGCGGCGCTGCAGCGGATCGGGCGGAGCTTCGAGGAGCTCGTGAAGAAGGGCGCCGCGTTCCCCGTTCTTGCCGGGGCCCTCGACCATTGGCTTCAGATGAACCTTGCCAAAGGCGATCCCGGCCCGCTCATGCCGCTCTGCGACCGTCTGTCGGGAAGCCGGCTCGGAAGCGTGCGGAGCAAAGTGAGCGACGCGCTGACGGCGTTCGCGGCGACCGGCACGCTGCGCCCGAAAGAGTTTTACCGCAAGGCGCTCGCGGCGTGCAAACCGGCCCTGCGCATCGACCTCGCGACCGCCCTGGGGAACGCCTGGCCGGGCGTTTCCGTCGACGTCGTCCGGGATTTCGTCGAAGCGTGCTCCATGCCGCGTGACGAGCTCGTCGTCGAAACGCTGGCGAACGCGTTCGCCGAGCACGCGAACGCGCGACACGCCGACGCGGACGGGACTAGCGCGGTGGCGTTCGTGGCGCAGGTCGTCCCCGACGTGCGCGGTCTGCTCGCAGCCGCGCCCGATCTGAACCGCCTCCGCGCCGATCTCAAGTTCCTAGCCGGGTTCTCCCTGATGACGATCGTGATGTGCGCGGAGCGGCCGAGCATCGTCGGCGAGCTGCGCGATCTCCTCGTCGACCGCTTCCGGTGGCTGATCGGCTTCGTCGTAGGGAAGCAGACGGGGAACGTTTTCTTGGACTGGCCCGCGGCGCGGCTGCGCGACTTCTTGCGCGAGATGCTGGAGCGGCTGTTGTACGGTGCCTGGGAGGACGGCGTCTCCTGCGGCGGGGTGAACGATACGTTCTTCGTTCTCGACCATGGTTTGGTTCAGCGCGAAGTGCTGTTCCATTACGTCCCCTTCATGTGCGCGGTTCACGAGCGGGACTTTGCTCGGCTATCGCTCGAGGACGGAAGCCCGTTCCTGGAATTGTCGCTGCGCATGCTGAACTTCCGCAAATACAGCGTGCTGGGCTTCGCCGCCTACGCGGCGGTGACGATCGCGATCGGCGAGGATCACGCGGCGTTGCGGCGGATCGCAACGAAGCTGATGCGTGAGGGAAGCGAGGCGGGGCGCTTCGTCGCAATCAACCTCGTCGAAGCGTACAGCATCGTCCATCCCGAGTTCGCGCACGAAGCGCTCGCCATCGCCGCCGAGGAGATGCTCGTGCCGCTGCTCGACGACCCGGAGGGGCTGGCGCATCTGATCTTTTGCGCCGCCGGCGCGGTTGAGTCGAACCTCGACGACACCTGGGATGACCTGTTGCCGATCCTCGACGCCGCCTTCGAGCACTTCACCGACGTCGAGGACGTGCGGCGGATGACGTTCGCGACGGAGCTGCGCTGCATGACGTTCTTCGGCGAGAGCCGGATCGGGACGCGGTTCGTCGAGTACCTCATCTCCGCCGGGTATCTGGAAGAGTACTCACCGTGGCGGCCCGCGGCGCTGGCGATCTGCGCCGGAATGACTGCCGGCCACCGCGCCGATCTCGCCGCGACGTTCGCGAAGCACGGGATCCCGGATGCGGTGCTCGCCGAAGCGGACGCACTGCGCGACCAGAGCGTGCTCGAGCAGCAACGGACCTTCGGCGCGCGAGCGCGCTGGAATATCTTCTTCGTGCGGATGCTCGCGTACAATACGAAGCTGCGTTATCTCATTTTGAAGGACATGATTTGCCCGATGGCGCTGTGCAACAGCGTCGAGGAGTGCGCAACGCAGATGGGGACGTTCATGATCGAGGCGATCGGCGCGTACGCGACCGACGACGACGACCCCGAGCGCTACGCGCGTCTGTCGGTCGAGGACGTCTATGCGGCGACGCCGTTTCGCCCGCGGCCGGGCCAGGGGAGGCGCTACGAGTCACGCCGGCGGCCCTCGGTCGCGTGAACGCCGTGCTACGGCGAAGCGCGGTGCGAGCGCAGACGGCGGACGGCGACCGGGACCAGCGCGAGCGCGGCGAGCGCGAGCAGCGGGCCCCACACGCGCGCGTCTGCGAATGCCGTGGCGTCGACCCGGCGGCCCTGCTGCGCCAAGCGGTCCAGCTCGGTGCCAAGCAGCGCGTAGATCGCCACACACGGGATCATCCCGATCGCCGTCCCGAGGGTGAACGTGCCGAGCGGAACCTTGAACATCGCGGCGGCGACGTGCACGATCCCGAATGGCATCACCGGCATGATCCGCAGCGCGACGATGAACTCCAGCGCGTCGCGATGAAAGCCGTCACGGAGACGGCGGAGCAGCGGGTTCTGCTGCGAGAGGCGGTGGGCGAGCCCGCTGCGCGAGAGCCCGTACGCGGCGACGGCACCCAGCGTGGAACCTGCCAGCGAATAGACGCTGCCGCCGAGCGCTCCGAACAGGAAACCGCCGAGCATCGAACAGGGCCAGCTCGGGACCCAAATCAGTACCATGAGAATGGCGTAGCCCAGCACGAAGACCGCGGGCGCCCATGGCCCGAGCCCGTCGGCATGAGCATGGATCGCCGCTCGGCCCTGCGCGATGCGCACCAGCAGCTCGTTCGGATCGCGTATCTCGAACAGCACCAGCGCGCCGGCCACGGCGCATACGCAAAGCACCGCCAGCGCGATCGTTCGGCCGAACGTCGCCGGTGCGCGAATCTCGTCTATGCCCATGGTGCTTCGGCCCCTTGTTTGGCAAGTATGAACTGTGCCAAGATCGTTTGCAAGTCCGTGCGTCCGGACTCTCGGAGGGGGTAGTGGGCATGCTTTTCGCATTTTTGGGCTGGCCGGCCGTCGCAGCGGCTTTCGCGTTCGCCGCGAGCACCGCATCGCCGGCGACTTCCGCCGATTCGTACGCGACGCGGTTCCGCAGCGTGTGGGCTGCGGACGCGTGCGTTCAGCACCGCGGCCAGAGCTGGGACGATTATCGCGGGTGGCTAGTGCGGTTCTACACGGATCGGAACGGCTGGGACGCGACCAGCACGGCGGTCGCCGCGAAGATCGCCGATCCCGCCGTTCGCGCGCGGGACATGGGCGCGCTCGACGAACTGGGCGCGCGCGTCGCCGGCGAATGGGCGAAGGACAACGCCTGTCGCAAGATCCGGACGACCACGGGGATCTTCAATATCGGCGAGCGCGGGAAGCCGGCGATCTCCACGTGGCGCGCGGAACTCCTTGCCGCAGCCGGGGCTGATCCCGGCGACGGGTCGCGGATCCGCGCGGCGGTCGCGCGGATCACGGGCGAGGTCGACGCGGTGCTCGGACCGGCAAAGTAGGCCGGAGCGATGAGATTTCGCTATCGCTTCGTGCAATACGGCACGACGTTCGTTTCTGCAACGGGATCGCGCGGCGTGGACAACGCTCACCACGCACCCCATCTGCTGCACGAGAACGAGGTCGCGCTGGACGTGGGCGGGCGGTGCATCGGATGCGACGACTCGTCGCTGAACGTGATCGACCACCACTTCTTCTCGCAAAAGGAGCGGCTGCCGTCCGCGGCCTGCGCGGTCGTCCATCACGGTCCTGAGCTGCTCCAGCGCTTCGCCGGCGCGAGCCACGATACGGTCTGGCTGGTCGGGCACCGCGATGCCGACTTCGATGCGTTCTCAGCGATGTTTCTCGTCCGCTGGCTGCTCACCGAACAACCTTCAGCAAAATACTGGGACGAGATCGGGATTCGTGCATCGGGATTCGACTGGTACGAGGCGCGTGCGGCCTTCGCGAAAGGTGATGCAACGGACGAGGCGGTTCGGTCACTGCGCTGGGCCGTGCTCCTGGCGAGCTACTCGGCGCACATCGACAATGCGCGCCGGATCGTCGTCCGCCGGGAGCGCGCACTGCATTCGGTCTTCTATGCCGCGCTGCTGCGCGGCCGCGCCTTCGCGGCGCCCGACGACGGCGCGTGCGAGCTCTTCCAGCAGGCGCGGCACGAGATCGAGGCCGGCCGCGATCCGCTCTTCGATATGGTGCTCGAGCCGGGCGGAGCATTCGCACCCGAGTTCGCGCTCCTCGAGTCGGAGTCGGCTGCGTACGAACGCGATCTCCGGCACGCCCGGCGCGCGATCGTCTACGTCCCGAACGCGGGACGGCCGTTCGAGGAATGGTACGAAGAGGTGGCGGCGGAGCCGCTGCTCGACGAGACGGGCGCGATACAGGAGCCGCACCTGGCCGGCGTCGACACGGGACAGCGGCGTGCGATGGACGGGATCTACCTCCGCGATCCCGAGTGCCTGCTGTTCAAAGAGTGGGCGCGAGCCGACGTGGACGGGTCCTCGATGCACCGCGGTTTCACGTTTACGTTCGTGGTGTACTCGCGCGAGCGCCCAGGCGCCGAACGCAACACCGGAAGCTACTACATCGCGCTCGACCCGAACGATGCCGGACACTGCCATCTCTACACGGTGTGGGCTCGACTGCAGGCTGCGGAGGTCGCGGCGATCGGGACGCCCGCCGCAGACGGCGCGGACCAGCGGCAAGCCCGCACCGGCTTCGAAGGCCGCGCCGGCGAGCGCGCGGCCTCGTTCGACGATCCTTGGTTCGACGCGTCCAACTACGCCTGCACGCTCGTCGCCACCCCGGGACGTGGGACGCTCATCGGGAAGGGCGGGACGGCGTCTGACTGTACCGACGATCCGATCTTCGAGGTCGTCCGTGAAGAGCTGGAGAGATGGGCCTACGACCCGCCGGAGATCACCTATCACGACAGGTCTGCAGCGTGTGACGGTCCGCTGGCGCGACCGGATCGTACCGTCAAGGTGCGCGAGCTGAAAACGATCGAGCCTGCGGATTCCAGCTGCTTCCGCTTCGCGTACGTCCGACTGCAAGAGTACGCCGATCTCGCGTCGCCCGCGTTCACGCTGCAGGTTGCCGAGATGCTGTGGCGGGCGCTGCACCCCAAGGCGCGCTCCATTGCCGCGGACACGCTGCGGACCCACCTTTTTCGGTTCGGCGGCGTGCTCGGCGTCTGGAGCCGCGCTGGCATCGCGCTCGCATACACGAGCGACGCGGAAGCCAGCGTCAAGAAGCTGCAGGGGCTCTTCGATGAAGTGGCGCGGTGCGCGTGCCTGACCGACGAGCTGATTAAGGCGGAGAAGAGCGCCGCGCAGGCGGCGCGGATCGCCGGCGGCTCGCGGGCGAACACGATCGGCAAGCGGGTCGAGCTGGGCGAGAACGTGCTTCGAAGCTTGGCGGAGACATGGCACAAGCTGGCGCTCCCGGAAGGACGCGTCCTGAGCAACTTCGTTGACGAGATCGGGCTGGCGCGCGTCGCTGAGGCGTTGCGTGACCTCACGACCGCGACGAAGACCGCGGAGCAAAACGCGCAGCTCGCCGAGCAGAATGCTCGGATCGACGAGCACATGACGGTCGTCGCCGACGTGCAGACGAAAGTCGAGTGGCTGGAGCTGCTGTTCGTCGGGATCTACGCCACCGAGATCGGTCACGTCATTTCGGAGTACGCGTTCGACGAAGCGTACCGGCTACTCGCTACACTGGTCGTCGCGGCCACGCTCACGCTGCCCGCGATGGCGTTCCTGCAGCCCTGGAAGCACCGCGGAAAAGCCGACGAGCCGCGGCACGATGCGTTCGGCATCGTGCTCGTCGTCGCGTTTGCCGGCGTGATCCTGGTCGGCCTGATCCTCGGCGGCCTGATCGCCTTCAGCGCGGTGCCGGAGGCTTGGAAGCCCGTCATCAAATGGTAGGCGCGTAGGCCAAGTGAACGGCAGCGATCCGAGCCGCTGGTTTCTTCCGGCGAGCGGCAGCGGCACGGCCTGCGGCTCGTGGGGTGCCGAAACGGAAATCGCGAGCCGGCCGGTCCCTTGGGACTTCGGCTGTACGGCGACGCCGCTGATCGGCGGCTTCGCCGCGATGAACGCGATGTGCGCGGCGTTCGAGGCCGCGATCGCGGAGGCGAACGCGGCCGGCGCGCCGCCGGGTCGGCGCGGCTACGTGTATTTCGCCGGATGGCGGCTCAACCCGCTGCGCGATCTTTCGGCCGGGAACAGCTGGGGCACGCACGGCTGGAACGGAGCGGTTACCGCGATTCGCGACCAGACGGTGGCCGGGCTGTTCCTGCGCATGCTCGAAGCGGGCTTGAGGCTGCGGGTGTTGCTATGGTTTCCGCACAGCGCGCAGCAGCGGATCGGCTTGACCGACGAGACCGCCCAGGAGCATCGTTATGTGCTCACGCTCGTGCGCGCGAAGTGTGCGGAGCTGACGGAGCGCGGTTTTCCGCGCGATCTCGGTATCGTTGCGCTCGACACGCGGATCGGCGCCTTCGCCGGGTCGCACCATCAGAAGATGGTCGTCGTGCGCGGCGCCGGGGCGACGCACGCCGCGTTCTGCGGAGGGCTCGACCTCGCGTTCACCCGGCGCGACGCGCCGGCCGATCCGTCGTGCAATGCCGTGGCGGTGCACGACGGCGATTGGCAATCCGGGATCTCGCTTCCGGGCGGCGAGTCGCCGGCGTTCTCGACCGCCGAGTGGCCGCGTCAGCCCGGGGTTGCATACCCGCGCGTCGGCCCCGAGATCCGCACGCCCGGCCGCGTGATCGGCAGCGACCTTCCGTACCGCGCGTACGGGCGCGCGAACCAGCTCTGGCACGATCAGCACCTCAAGCTCGAAGGAACGGTCGTGCTCACGCTCGAGCAGCAATTCCGCGAGCGATGGATCGATCCCGCGCCGCCCGGCTACGCGGCCGTCGCGCCCGATGCGCGCGATGCGGAGATTCGGGCGAACGCGGTCTACGTCAGCGGTGAAGATGCGATCCGCGATCCGGGGCCGCGCAGCGAGCTCGTCCCGCTGCCTTCCCCCGAACCGCTTCCGCCCGACGCGGCCGGCGGACGTTCAGTCGTGCAGATGTGGCGAACGATCCCGGTCCGCGACCGCGGCGGCGGGCGGCTCTTCGCGCGCGGCGAGTTCTCGTTGTTGGCGGGGATCGCGAACGCATGTGCCCGCGCCTACGAACTGATCTGGATCTTCGAGCAATATTTGTGGAGCCGGCCGCTTTGCCGGCTGCTGAACGCGGCGCTGCGCGATCCGAGCCGCCCCGGCCTGCACGTCGTCGTGCTCTTGCCGCCGTACCCCGACGCGCACCCGGCGACGGTTTTCCGCGCGCGGCGGCTCGCTTTCGCCGACGTGACGCGCGGGCTGAGCACCGCACAGCTTGCGCGCGTCCGGGTCTACACGATGTGGCACAGAGCGCGTGAGCGCGGCATCTACGTCCACGCGAAGACGCAGACGTACGACGGCTCACTGCTCGTTTGCGGCTCGGCGAATTTGAACCGCCGGTCGTTTCTCTGCGACACGGAGCTGGACTGCGCGGTGCTGGACCGCGATCTCGTACGCGACCACCAGCGCGCGCTGTGGCAACTGCTCTTCCCGGCGTCGCGCCCGATCGACGAGGAGCTTCATGCCCCGCTCGACCTCGACATACCCGGCAGCGGGAAACGATTCTTCGACGCGCTCACCCGCGCAGCGACCCCCGCGTCGCACGTCGTCGAGGACCCGGATTTCGTTCGGCTCGGTCCCGACGAGCCGGGGCTTCCGCACGGCTGGCCGCGCCGGCCGGCGCGCGCGCTCGATCCGCTGCGCCCGCGCGTCCCCGGCTTTCTCCTCGATCCGGCCTCGTTGGCCGCCGTCTCTTCTCTGGAGCGCGACGGCCGCGGCGGGATTGCCGACCTGCTCGAAATCGCGCGCCGCCTGGGTGCCGATTCACCGACGCGTCCCATCTGGCGCTGCTGACGCGAACGTTCGCGCCCTGAAGGAACCCACCGGCACGCAGAACGTACCTTCGCGTCGCAGCCCGGAGCAAGCGCAGGGTGGAGGTGCCGACATAAATGATGCTTCTCGAGCCGATGCAGCGGGTGGAAGCTGCGCGGGAAACCTCCGAGGTCGACTATTATCAGAGCCTCCTCTGGTTCGCGGAATACATCTCGAAGCTGATGGTGCTCGGGCTCCTCTCGTCGATCGAGCCCCATGACGCCGAGGAGCGAATCTCGCTCTTCGACCGTCTCCTGAAGGCGACCAGCGTGGGCGGCTGGGCCGGCGTCGCGGACTCCTGTCTGACGGGCCCGGCGGCGAAGATGATCATCGCCGAAGCTCGTCCGGAGGTTCATGCGCTCGCCGATCCCGCGACGGCGGGGTCGTGGCAGTACCGGGCCGTCGATCAAATATACGAGAGCTTGCGTGAGGCGGGCGCCATGCGCTCGACTCCGCGCAAGGCACGGGTGTTTCCGCGACTGTGGTTTACGCTTATCGCATCGGCACGGAATCACAGCAAGGGCCACGGCTGGCTGACTCCGGAGCGCCTCTCTAAGGCGCTGCCCGGACTCGAAGCTTCGGTTCACGCGATCGCGCAGAACTATCCGCTGTTCGGCCGTTCGGTGATCTACTTGCGGTACGACTCGGAGGACAAGCCGCAAGTGATGCCCCTGAACGGCTCCCCCGATCCGTTCGTCGAGCACTTCGGAAATTTCGACGATCGCTTACCGGTGGGCGTCTATGCCTGGTACGGAAAGCCGGTAGGGCTCGAATGCATTACCGTCGACCCCGATCGAAACGATCTGTTCTTGCCCAACGGCAACTATGCCAAAGGCAGTTACGAAGAAATATCCTATATCTCGAACGAGCGTCAGCAAGGCAACGCAGCACGCTTCACCGTGCGCACCGCGGAGCTGCGAGACAGTGACACACAGGGGTTCAGTGCTCTCGAGGCGCGCGGAAATACGCTCACCAACGCGCCGCCGGCGATCAGGCAATACGTCCGCCGTGAGCGGCTCGAAACGGACGTGCTGGAGCGGCTTTGCGACGACCGAACCCGCGTCGTCACGCTGAAAGGCCGGGGCGGCGTCGGAAAAACCTCGCTGGCCCTGACCGTCCTCGAGGAGCTGGCGATTCTCGGCGATTTCTACATCATCCTATGGTTCAGCTCGCGCAACGTCGACCTGCTGCCGAGCGGGCCGAAAAACGTCAAGGCTCGCATTCTCTCCCGCGCCGACGTCTCGCGGCAGTGGGCCGCAATGGTCCACCCGGAGCTCTTGACCAAGCCCGACAGGGAAATCGTCACTGAATTTCAAGCCGTTCTTCGCACCCAGGCGTACGGTCCTACCCTGTTCGTATTCGACAACTTCGAGACGATCAATGAGCCCGAGACGATGTTCGACTGGCTCGAAAGCGCCGTGCGCCTCCCGAACAAGATCTTGATCACGACGCGGTTCGCGACGTTCCGAGGCGATTACGAGATCCCGATCGGCGGGATGTCATACGAGGAGGCGCTCGAGCTCATCGAGCTGGACGCGAGAGAACTGAAGGTCGACCACCTACTGACGAAGCCGTACCGCGACCAACTGATCGAGGACTCGGGCGGTCACCCGTATATTCTCCGTATCCTGCTCGGCGGGATCAAGCGTACCGGAAAGGTCCGGAAACTACAGAACGTCCTCGCACGGTCCACCGAGGTGCTCATCGCGCTGTTCGAGAGCACGTACGTCGGACTGGCGGGAATTTCGCAGCTCACGTTCTTGACCTTGTGCGCGGCGCGAACGGTCGTTCCCAGGATCGCGTTGGAAGCCGTCTTGCGGAGGCATGCGAAAGCCGAAGTCGTCGATGAGGCGCTAGAGGAGCTGACGGACTTCTCGATGGTGGAGACGAGAAAGATCGGCAGCGACGGCGAAGAGTACTTCGTCGTCCCGATCGCGGCGTCGGAGTTCGGGATCAGCAAGATGAAGGCAAGCCCGCTGCAGCCGGCCGTGGACGACAACGTCGAGTTGCTGAGCATGTTCGGTCCGCTTCCGTCCGAATTGAGCTCCACGACGCTCAAGGGCAATATCCGGCGGTTCTTCGCCAATGTCGAGCGCGCCGTCACGGCAACGCCGAACCCTGCATCGATCACCCACTTCATCGAAGTGCTGGAATACGCGTCGACACGCTATCCCGAGTTTCGGCTGACATGGGCTCAAATGCTGGCCCGGATTCGGCGGGTGAACTGGGCGGTCGAAGCGATCCGGCAAGTCGAGCGCTATTTGGAGACGGCCGAGGGGCCCGACCGCATCGACGGGCTCCGCGAACTGGTGGAGCTCGGAGTGATCGCGCCGGACGTGAACCGCGAGCTGTACGGTCTGGTCCAGCTCGCACAATACGAGCAGACGCCGTTCTCCGACGTCCGCGATACGGCGACCCGGATCATGCGCGTGTTGCGCCAGCAGCCACAGAAGTTCAACAAATACGAGCGCAACAGCATTCTGCGCGCGTTTTTGCCGGTCCTCGAGCGCCGAATAGTCGACGCAGGTACTGCGGGCGAGTTCGCGCGTGTCGGCTGGCTGTATTTGCTCCTCGACCCGCCCAACTCGGAGGAAGCTCGGCGGTGGGCCGAGCGCGGAATGGAGCGCGATCCGGACAACGAGCACTGCAGAAAGCTCGTCGACGAAATCGCCGCCTGGCACTGACGGGCGGGGAATTCGGTCGGGATCGCCGTCGTACTTCCGCTATAGCCGCGGATCAACCGGCTCGCTTTCGAGCGCGAGGACGCCGAATAGCACTCGTGGACGGCGCGGAGTGACGCGCGTTCGACGAAGCGGTGCAACATGACGATTCGCCGTTTCCTCAAAAAGGTCGGCGTGACGTCGCAGCGCGAGATCGAGAAAGCCGTTCGCGCCGCGCTCGAAAGCGCCCGAGCCCGCGCCGGCGAGTCGTTCCCGGCGAAGATGACGCTGGAGATTCCCGCGGTCGGACTGACGCACGTGATCGAGGATACGATCGAGTCGTAGTCGCGAGGTGGCGATCAGCGGTTCGTCAGCGTGGCTTGTTGCGCAGCTGCCATACGACATTGACGGCGACGACGGCGAAGAACAGCATGATGGTCAGGGCACCCCACCGATCCGACTGGATTCCGGTATGGAATAGTGACGATTGGGTCCCGGCGAACGCCCAGCACATCGCTCCGACGGCGTTCACCACGAGCCGCGGCGTGGAGAGCCGGAACGAGCCGACCGCCGCGACCAATCCGAGGGCCGCGACGAAGACCAGCGTGACCGCGGAGAAGCGAATCTGGAGCGGGCCGAACGCGCTCGCCCCTAGGCTCACGACCGCCGGACACTGCTCCAGTGCGGCCGCCGTGCCCCATGCGCCGAGGGCGAAGAACAGCGCTCCGGCCGGCGGATAGAAGAACCGCGCCGCGACGATCGCGGCGAAACCCGCCTCCTCGCGCGTCTTCCCGAAAAAACGCTCGATGCGACCGGCGCTCGCGCGCGGCGGATAGACATCGACGAGCAGTCGTTGCACGAATCGCGAGTTGGGCATCACCCAAGCCGCGACGCCGAGGACGAACCCGAACAGCCCGAACAGCGCGATAGCCGCGCCGCCGATGAACGCCGATGCCGTACAGGGGCTCGTCACCGAGCTACGAACGCGGCGCCCGAGCTCGGCGCACGAGAAACGCGCCGGCCGCCGCGACGACCGGCCCGTAGAATGCGATGATCGCCCAACGGGCGGCCTGAATACCGGTGTGAAACGCGGCCGCCTCGCTGGCAGCGAACGCCCATGCCGTCAAACCGGCGGCGGGCAAGGCTCGAACTCGCCACGGATATCGGCGCAAGGCTGAGATGGCGACGAGCCCGACGAGCGCGATGAATCCGACCATCGGCGGCCAGAACCGAAACTCCACTGGCCCGATCAGTGCGGCGATCGCCGCTGCCACGCTCATGCACTGCAGCACGGTTACGGTACCCCAACACCCGAACACGAGCATGAGGAGGCCAAACCCCGGATACGTCAGCCGCGCCCTCCACAGCGCGTTCCGCTCGAAGCGCTCGCGCTCGGGGTCGAAGAGACGCTCAACCGAATCGGCATATTCCGCAGGCGCATTGAGATAGAGGACGTAGCGGCGAAAGAACGGCGACGCGGGACGGAACCACGCCAACGCGCCGACGAACAGCCCGTACGCCCCGAGGGCGGCGATCCCCGGACCGAGGGCGAGCACACCGGGTTCGCACGAATCCACGCTACAGCCGCGGGTCGACCGGTTCGCTCTCGAGCGCCAGGACGCCGAACACGCACTCGTGGACCGCGCGGAGCGGCGCGCGTTCGACGAAGCGGTGCAGCGCTTCGAGGCCGAGCGAGTACTCTTGCAGCGCGAGGCGGCGCTTCGTGTTGAGGCCGCGCGCGCGGAGGCGCTCGAGCTGGTCGGGGAGCGTGTACTCGGGACCGTAGACGATGCGCAGGTAGTCGCGGCCGCGCACCTTGAGCGCCGGCTGGACCGTCATGCCTTTCGCGTTGCGGGTGGTGAACGTCCAGGGCTTCACGACGATCCCCTCGCCGCCGTTCGCGGTCAGCTCTTCCCACCAGTGGGCGGCGCTCGCGCAGCGGCGGTCGTCGTAGAGGTTCACCTCGCGGTACGCCGTCGCGAGCAGCAGCTTCGGGTCGGCGGCGCACAGCTCGGCCAGCGCGTGCAGGTGCCACATGTGGTCGCGGTCGTCGTACACGCGGCCTTCGGTTGCGAGCAGGTGAAACGGCGCGAGCACGAGGTCGTCGACGCCGTGCACCGGGCGCACGTAGCGGTGGTACGCGTCGACGTAGCGCAATGCCGCATCGCCGCGCGCTTCCACACGATCAAGCAGCGCGGTCGCCTCGACGCCACGCGCGATCGCGGTGCGCAGTTCCGCGCCGGCGGCATCGAGGCCCGCGACGGCGGCTTCGCCGACCGGCGCGTACTGCGCGTCGACCAGCGCTTGCGCTTTCGCCGACCAGGGCATCAGCTCGGCATCGAGGCACAGCCACTCGGTCTCGAAGCGCTCCCAGAACCTCGTCGTCTCGCAGGCCGCGGCGAGGCGGGCGAGCAGCGCTTCGTTCAGGGACGGATCACCGAAGAACGGTCGTCCGGTGCGCGTGAGCACGACGCCTCGGTCGCCGGTGCCGATGCCGAAGCGGCGGCGTGCGGCGTCGGCGTCGCGCGCGAGCACGACCACGGCGCGGCTGCCCATGTGCTTCTCCTCGAGCACGACGCGCTGGACGCCTTGATTGCGGTAGTACGCGAACGCTTCGTCCGGATGCTCCAGCAAATCGGGGCGGCGGCTCGTCTCAGACGGCGACATCGTCGGCGGGAGATAGATCAGCCAGCGCGGATCCGCGCACCAGCGGCTCATCACCTCGAGCGCCGCCGCGGCGTTCTCCGCGGGGATCGTCACGTGGGGGATGTACCGCGTCGCGACGTGTCGTTTCCCGGACACGTCCTCGATGTCGAGCACGTCGTCCGCGGCCTGCTGCGCGCTCGCGCGCGACGCCGCCTCGTCCACCGCCGGCGCGAGCGGGCGCACCGGCTCGACGTAGACGCGCTCGGCCGGCACCGAGACGAGCTCCAGCTCGGGATAGCGCAGCGCGGTGAGCGCGCCGCCGTAGACGCAGCCGGTGTCGAGGCAGATCGTCTTGTTCACCCACTCCGCGCGCGGCACGGGCGTGTGGCCGTACGCGACGATCGCGTCGCCGCGGTACTCCGAGGCCCAGTCGAACCGACCGGCAGCCCGAACTCGTCGGTCTCGCCCGTCGTCTCGCCGTAGAGCGCGAACTCGCGCACCGCACCGGAGCCGCGCCCTTGCATCTCCTGGCGCAGCCCCGCGTGCGCGACGACGAGCTTCCCGCGGTCGAGCCAGTAGTGGCTCACGAGATCTTCCAAGAAGCTGCGCAGCGACCACACGAACGGCTCGCGCTCCTCAGCCGGGATCGCGTCGATCTGCGCGAGCGTCTCCGCCAGACCGTGCGAGACGTTGACGTTGCGGCCGTTCAGCTTGCGCAGCAGCTTCATCTCGTGGTTGCCGGGGACGCACAGCGCGTCCCCCGCGCGCACCATCGCCATCACCAGCCGCAGCGTCTCGACGATTCCGGGCCCGCGGTCGACGAGATCGCCGAGGAAGATGGCGCGCCGCCCGCCGGGATGGCGCCGCACCGTGCGGCCGTCGAGCGCGACCTCTTCGTAGCCGAGCCGGTCGAGCAGCGCGGTCAGCTCCGCGAAGCAGCCGTGAACGTCGCCGATGATGTCGAACGGCCCGCGCTCGCCGCGCTTGTCGTTGTAGAGCGGCTCGCGCACGATCGAGAAGTCCTCGATCTTCTGCAGGCCGTCGAGAACGTGCACGACGCGGTACCCTTCGCCGCGCAGGTTGCGCAGCGAGGCGCGCAGCATCCGGACGTGCTCGTGCACGACGCGCGCGCCGAACTGCCGGTTCGCCCGCGCGCGGTTGCGCTCGACCGCCGTCTCCGCGGGGACGTCGAGGATGAGCGCGACCGGCAGCGCGTGGTACTTGCGCGCGAGCGCGATCCCTTTCGCGCGGTCGTCCTTGCGCAGGTTCGTCGCGTCGATCACCGTCAGCCGGCGCGCGGCGAGGCGCTTCTCCGCGATCGCGTACAGCACGTCGAATGCGTCCTTCGTCGCGCCCTGGTCCGTCTCGTCGTCGGCGACCAGCGCGCGGCAGCGGTCCGACGAGAGCACCTCCGTCTCGCGGAAATGGCGCGCCGCGAACGTCGACTTCCCGGAGCCGGTCGCGCCGATCAGCACGACCAGCGCGAAGTCGGGGATCGTCAGCTGCACGCGAACACCGCCATCTGCGTCGGCGCGCCGTGCGCCTCGTCGGCGTCGCCGACGTCGCCGTACGTCACCGTGTAGCCGTACGCGCTCGCCGTCGCAGCCGCCCAGGTGCGGAACTCCTCGCGCGTCCACTCGAAGCGGTGGTCGCCGTGGCGAAGCTTGCCGTCGGCGAGCGCGGGGACCGTCGCGTTCCACTCCCGGTTCGGCGTCGTGAGCACCACCGTGCGCGGGCGGGCCGCGCCGAACACCGCGCGCGCGAACGCGCCGAGCCGCGCGGGCTCGAGGTGCTCGATCACCTCGAGCAGCGCGGCGGCGTCGAAGCCGGCGACGCGCGCGTCGCGGTAGAGCACCGAGGACTGGAACAGCGTGAAGCGCTCGCGCCGCGAGATCGGCATCAGCGCGCGGTCGAGCCGTTCCTTCGCGCGCTCGAGCTCGCGCGCCGAGACGTCGACGCCGGCGACGCGCTCGAAGTTGCCGTCGCGCGCGAGCGCGAGGATCAAATCACCGCCGCCGCAGCCGAGGTCGACGACGCTCCGCGCGCCGGCCGCGCGCAGCGCGCCCATCACGGTCGCGATGCGGCGATCCTGCAAGCGCAATGGCTTCTCGACGACCGTTTCCTCTCGCGTCTCGGCCGCTTCGTCGGCGGCGTCGGGCGCGGGCGCGTCGTCGAGCTCCGCGAGCCGGGCCAGCGCCGTGCGCACGAGGCCGCGCGCCTTGTACAGATACCGGCGCGTGATCAGCTCGCGCTCCGGATGGGCGACCAGCCAGTCCGCGCCGTGGCGGAACAGCTTCTCGACCTCCGCCTCGCCGACCCAATAGTGCTTCTCCGCGTCGAGCACCGGGATCAGCACGTACAGATGCGAGAGCAGCCGCTGCACCGTCGTCGTCGCGCGCAGCACGACGGTTACGTGGCGCCCGGCGTGCGCCGCGTCCGGCACCGCGACCGGTTCGGCGCGCACCTCGTAGCCGAGCGGCGCGAACAGCTTCTCCACCAGCTCGCCGCTGCGCGCGCGGATCGGCGTGACGCGCGCTTCCAGCGCGCGCTCGGCGGTGGCGAGTTCCGCGCGCTCGGCGCGGCCGCCGAGCGCGTTCCCGAGCACGCGCGCGATCGCAACGCTGAGGAACGACGAGGCGACGTAGGGGCGGTCGTTGACGTACGCCTCGACCAGCCCCCGCTCGTCGGTCGCCGTCGGGCGCCCGCGCACCAGCCCGACCGGATCGACCTCGAGCAGCAGCGCGGCCGTGCAGCGGTCTTCGCTCGCCTCCGGGTAGAAGACGTGCGCCGCCCCGAACGCGAGCGGGAAGGTCTGCAGCCGGTCCGGGTGCTTGCGCAGCAGGTGGCCGAGATCGCGCGCCGGCGGGGTCGTCGTGGTGATGGTCAGGAGCATCGCGAGCGCGCGAACTCCCGCCACGGCGTCGCGCGCTCCTCCATTCCGGCCGTTGTTTCTAGGCACGACACGGCCGGGAGAGCCGCCGCCGAAGCGGGAAGACGCGCCAGCGCATGACCCCCGCCAAGCCTGTCGTTTTCTCTGGGATTCAGCCGACCGGAACGATCCACATCGGGAACTATTACGGTGCGGTGCGGCGCTGGGTCACGGAGCAGGACCAGTATTTCAACATCTTCTGCCTCGTCGATCTGCACGCGATCACGCTGCCGCAAGACCCGGCCGTGCTGCGCGACAAAATCCTCGAGACCGGCGCCATTCTGCTCGCGGCGGGGATCGATCCGAAGCGCTCGGCGCTCTTCGTGCAATCCGACGTGCCCGAGCACGCCGAGCTGGCGTGGCTGCTGAACTGCATCGCATCAATGGGCCAGCTCAACCGCATGACGCAGTACAAGGAGAAGTCCGCCGACCGGCGCGAGCAGTCGACCGTCGGCATCTTCACCTATCCGCTGCTGATGGCCGCCGACATCCTGCTATACCGCACCAACTTCGTCCCCGTGGGTGCCGACCAGAAGCAGCACGTCGAGCTGACGCGCGATCTCGCGCAGCGCTTCAACGCGACATACGGCGAGACGTTCGTGCTCCCCGAGCCGCGCATCCCCGCGGTCGGCGCGCGCATCATGGGCCTCGACGACCCGACCAAGAAGATGAGCAAGAGCACCACCGCCGGCGGCCACGCCGTCGGCGTGCTGGACCCGCCCGGCGCGATCAAGAAGACGGTGATGTCGGCGAAGACAGATTCGGGCAGCGAGATCCGCATCGACCGCGAGCGCCCGGGCGTGAGCAACCTGCTGACGATCTACATGGCCGCGACCGGCACGTCGCAGGAAGCGGCCGAAGAGCACTTCGCCGGCAAAGGCTACGGCGCGCTGAAGCGCGAGATCGTCGACGCGCTGGTCGCAGAGCTCGAGCCGCTGCAGCGCCGCTACGCCGGGCTGCGCGCGAACCCCGACCACCTCAACGCGCTCCTCCGCGACTCGGCGCACGCGATCCAGCCGCTGGCGCGCCGGACGCTGGACGAGGCGAAGCGCGCGATGGGCGTAGGCCACTAGCGGCCCGCCCGCCCCGCCGGGATACGCAGGCCGAAGCGCTGCCGCAGAGGGGTGTCCTTGACGCCCGGGCCGGGGCCGTGGTACGGTACGCGAGCCGAAGCAGGGCCGCAAGGTCCTCACCGGATGCCCGCGGGCGATCCGGTTGCATTCTCGATAGCGGGGACCGCTTCGGCGTCTTCGCTTTTTTACGTCCTTTCCGGAGAGCAGCCATAGCACGACCGCTTCGCGTCAACGAGCAGATCAGAATCCGCCAAGTCCGCGTCATCGACGACGAGGGCCGCCAGCTCGGCATCCTGCCGACCGAGGAGGCTCTCAACATGGCGAGGACACGGGGGCTCGACCTCATCGAGGTCTCTCCCACGGCCATGCCTCCGGTCTGCCGCATCGGCGATTACGGCCGTCTCAAGTACGAGCAGTCGAAGAAAGACAAAGAGGCGCGGAAGAAGCAGCGCAACTGGGAGTTGCGCGAGGTCAAGCTGCGTCCCAAGATCGACGTCCACGACTACGAGGTCAAAGCGAAGATGGCGGAGCGCCTTCTTCTCGACGGCGGCAAGGTCAAGGTCACGATCATGTTCCGCGGACGCGAGATCACGTACACCGCGTTCGGGAAACGGCTGCTCGACCGCGTCGCCAAAGACCTGGAGAACGTCGCCACGGTCGAACGCGATGCGAAGCTCGAAGGCAAGAACATGTTTCTCATCCTCGCTCCGCGAGCCACCCCGCTCGGTCCGCCCAAGTTCGTCCACCTGAAGACGGACACGGCGCACCACGAAGCCGAGACCGCCGATCATCACGATGATCCCGAGACGGCGCCGGAAGAACAGAGCGAAACGGCCGCGGTAGCGGAGCCCATCGGGGGAGCCAGTGCCTAAGATCAAAACGCACCGAAGCACCGCGAAGCGCGTGAAAGTGACCGCCACCGGCAAGGTCATGCACCGCCACCAGTTCGACGGCTGCGGTCACATCCTCAGCAAGAAGTCGCGCAAGCGCAAGCGGAACTTCCGCCGCGACCAGCCCACCTTCAAGGGCGATCTG
>Ga0213878_10000332_pt1 | contig 18088 bp, 14 predicted proteins | sample VelepicoBEBS_R02_FD_161053 | JGI IMG/M metagenome (GOLD analysis project Ga0213878, IMG submission 161053) | Vellozia epidendroides bulk soil microbial communities from rupestrian grasslands, the National Park of Serra do Cipo, Brazil - BS_R02 | ecosystem: Environmental > Terrestrial > Soil >... | reverse complement strand
TTCATATAGTGCGCGACGCCGTCGCCGTGCGCGTTTTGCAGATAGGCGCTGGTGGGGCGGTCGCAGGTCAGGAATTGCCACTCGCCTGCGTCGTTGCGATAGTGCCATTCCAGCCACAGCGGCTGGCGGACGGTGACGCGCAACTGCGAGGTGGCGATGGTCAGGCCGTCGTCCTGCTGCTCCAGCGTCCAGCCCGGCAGGGTGAAACCGCTCAAATCGTCACGGGAGCGGCCTTCCCACGGCACATCCTGACCCGGGGCGATGCTCCAGGTTCGGTCCAGCGCCAGCTCGCCTTTGCGTTTGAGCAACACGCGGAACAGATTTTCTTCGAGCACATACAGACACAGCGTGTGCTGCCCGTCGACCAACAGCTCCAGATGATGGGCCGACTGTTTTTCAAAACTCCAGTGTTTAAGCGTTTTCATTATCTACTTCCACTCTCAGGCGCGCTTAGCGCGACGTTCAGCTATAAATGCAACCAGGAAAAATGCGCCAATCAGGTCAAAGAAGCCCATGGCAATAAATAGCGGGTTGAAGCCTATCTTGTCGGCAGTCACCCCGATTAACAGTGAAAACAGGAAGCTTGCGATCCACGCCGCAGAGCCGCGCATCCCGTTGACGGTCGCCATTTGACCTTTATCGAAGGACTCCACGACCAGCGCGCTCAGCATGCAGGAGATGATCTGGTGGCCGAAACCGCCGATGGAGATAAGCACAATGGTGATATACGGGTCACGGGTAATGGCGACAATCGCCAGAGAGATCATCAGGAAGGCGCCGGTGACGGAGCTGGCGATAACCGAGTTAACGCGCGAGTAGCCGAACAGACGGGTGTACAGCTTGGTTAAATAGCCGCTGGCGACGCTGCCGAGATCGGCGGCAAGGAACGGCAGCCAGGCGAACATGGCGATTTGCTTCAGATCCATACCGTGCTCTTTCGCCAGGTACAGCGGCACCCAGAAGCTCAGCACGGCCCAGGCGGGCTCGGCCATAAACGCCGGGATGGCGATACCGTAAAAGCGTTTATTTTTCGAGACGGTTTTCAGCGCGGTTAAGAAGGGCAGTTTCACGGCAGGCGGTTCGTTATCCTGCTTAATGTAGTTCAGCTCGTCGCTGCCCAGGTTCGGGTGTTTTTCCGGGTTATGGTAAAACGCCCACCACAGGACGACCCAGACAAGCGCCAGCACGCCGGTAAACATGAACGCGCCCTGCCAGCCAAAAGAGGCGTGGGCAAAATAGATGATTGGCGGCGCCAGCATCGCGCCGATGGAGAAACCGACGCCTGCCCAACCGGCAGCGATAGGGCGCTCTGATTTCGGGAACCACTCGCCGATAGTCTTGGCGTTTGCAGGCGTAGCGGCAGCTTCCGCTCCGCCCATAAAAAAGCGTAGCAGGGCCAGATGCAGCCAGTTTCCCGCTCCGGCGTGGGCGATACAGGCAATTGCCCACAGTACCGCGCAAACCATAAAGCCCAGCTTCAGGCCGATGACGTCAATTAACCAACCGCACAGCGGCTGGAACAGGGTATAGGCGAGCTGAAACGCGCCGACGATCCACGAGTATTGCTCGGTGGTGATGCCAAGACTGGTTTTCAGTTCCGGCGCGAGGATGCCCAGAGAGTTGCGCGTAATGTAGTTAACGGTCACGCCGAGTAAGAAAAGAATAAGTACCCACCAGCGCAGGTTTTTCACTACGCGACGGGTTTTGCTGGCCGCCATGTTGTTGTTAACGCCTTGGCTCATAGAAATCTCCATAAGACGGTTTGTAGGGGGTAAGGTGGCCTGCTCATTCCGTGAGTTGTCACACCAGTTTTTTATTTAATTGAAAATTATCGATTTTCTTTTCCCGACATTCCGTATAACTAGTATGGAAGTTGTCAGTCCAATTTAGGGTAGGACAGAAAAACCACCTGCAATAGCGTAAATTATGCAATTTCTTTCATTGTGCGCCGTTATACTGCGTTTAAAGCGCTATCAATTCAGCATTAGCAACCATAAGTGACTGTGAAAATTTTTTCATTTTCAAAGTGGGGGTAGATCACAAATTGGACAAAAAGCTCAAAATCGCCGACATTGCCGAACGTACCGGGTTGTCGGCCAGCACCGTATCGCGCGTACTGGCGGGGAAAGCCAATACCAGTGAAAAGGCGCGTCACCGGGTACTGGCTTGCGCGCGCGAATTGGGCGTGATGGACGGCATGGCGGCCGGACGTATGCTGCTCAACAGCCTGGTGGTCTTTGCACCGCAGCGGGCCTTCGATGAGCGGTCCGACATCTTTTACTACCGCGTTATCCAGAGTATCAACAAAGCGCTGGCGGCCCATGAGGTGCGGCTGCGTTATTGTGCGCTGGAGGAAAACGACAGCGACGCCAACCTGTTTCTGGCGCGGATGAACGAGGCGGAAACCCAGGCGGCGGTGCTGCTGGGTATTGATGACCCCCATATTCACTCGCTGGCCGCCGATTTCGCCAAACCCTGCGTGCTGATCAACTGCCGCGATGAACGCATGCGTCTACCGTCGATCGCCCCCGATCACCGGCTGATCGGGCAGTGCGCCGCCCGTTATCTGTTTGATATGGGGCACCGGGCGGTGATGAACGTTATGTGCCTGCGTCGTTACACCATGGATCTCCGGCTGGTGGGGATTAAAGAGGCCTGGCGTGCGCAGAACCTGCGTTTCCTGGATGCCCGGGATCTCATCACCGTCCCGAGCTTCAGCGCCAGGGAAACCGAGGAGAGCGTCGGGCACTGGCTGGATGCGCAAAAGGGCAAACCGCTGCCCACTGCGTTCCTGGTGGGCGGCGATTTTATGGCCGCGGGGACGATTAACGCCCTGCAGCAGCGCGGGCTGCGGGTGCCGCAGGATGTGTCGGTGATGAGTATCGACGGCTTTAATCTTGCCACCATCCAGGATGTGCCGCTGACGGCGGTGCATGTGCCGCGTGATGAACTGGGAACAGAAGCAGTGCATATGTTACAGCAGCGGCTGATCCGTCCGCAGGCGCCGTGCGGTTCGCTACTGCTGCACGGCGAGCTGGCGGTGAGAGACTCAGTACGGCGGATACGTCCGGGAAACCGGCGCACCACCGTACAGCGGGAAGGGCTCTACGACGACTAACCGTCCATACCCAGTGCGCGTTTGCCGTGGCGGTTAAGGTCGGAAAGGGTGAAACGATCCTGCCATTTCGCCTCGTAGTCCTCGCGCGGGAAATCGCCCGGGGACACGCCTTTTTCCAGCGCCGCCTTGACCTTGTGGGCATAGGCCAGATTTTTTGCGCACATCGGCGCGGCCGGAATATACATCACGTTGCCCCAGCCCTGTTGGTCGGCGACCGGTGCCACGGAGTGGATAACGTCGCAGTGCCACCAGACGGAGTCTCCCGCTTCCAGCGCCGGGATGGAGGTCAGCGCGCGGATAAGCAGCGGGTGCCACTGCCCGGAAACCGGCAGTACGCGCCCCGGCGCCACGCCGCACAGTTCGTCCTCCGGCACATCGTCCAGCAGCGGGCGCAGCAGGATGTAGGCCATCGCTTCCGGGATAGGCACCACGTGCAGCAACCCCTGATGCGGGATCATATCCGACAGCGCCGTCCAGCCCTGGAAGGTGCGGAAGACCGAACATTTGGTGGTGTTATCCACGGTGTACTCTTCGACGTCCGTGCGGTGAGCGGCATCCCACGGGTCGTAGCGGTCGATGTCGCCGTTAAACACGTTTTTAAACACCTGCTGGTACGCGGGCAGCAACCAGCGCTCCAGCGCGCCGGAGTCGGTGTGCGCCCCCAGTCCTTTCGAGGTGGTGCCCGGCGGGCGGCGGCGGATACGGTCCGGATAAATCACGCTGACGTCGGGGTCAAACCAGCGTTTGCCGTCGGTTTCGAAACGCCACAGGCGGTTAAGGAATGACTGTACCATCGCCATTTCGTCGCTTTGTCGCGCCTGCATCTGCGCCTGGGACCAGTAGATCGGATAGATTTCCGGGCGAGACGCCGTCAGCGTGCCGAAAAAATTGTCACCTGGCCCTTTATAAATATCGTCGAAATGGTTGTTATCAAGGTACTGCAGCATCGCGCGGTCCCAGCCCAGCGCCTGTTCGCGGGGGAAGTGACCTTTGATGACCGCACATCCGCGACGCTTAACCGCTTCACGCTGCGCTTCAGTGATGCGGCCATCGGCGAGATCGGCAAACGGGATCACCGGCCATACCGGGTCGCCCGCCGCTTTCAGACGGTCAATTTCCCCCAGCCGGGTTTCGATGCGGGCCGTCAGTTTGTCGAATACCGCCTGCACGTCGCCAATCTGCGCGCGCAGGATCTTTTTCATATCACGGATCGCCGTTTTGTGATCGGCGGGCAGGGTGTCGTGGGTAAAGGTAAGCGCCATGATGACCTCTCAATCTTTCATTCGAAAGTAATTTAACTTACATATGTCACTTTAAGTTAAAATTAAGTTAATGCAAGTTAAAAAACATAATGAGGCGATTGCCGGGGAGTCAGCCCCGGCGGGCAGGGTCAGGCGTCGAAAGGAGAAGCGTTGTCCAGTACGGCCTGAATGACATTCAGCGCGCCGTCGTGGTTGTTGTCATCGGTCTGATAGCGGGCGATGTCTTTAATGCTTTGCCCCGCATTGCCCATGGCAAAAGCGTATTTCACCAGCTTCAGCATTTCGGCATCGTTGCCGCTGTCGCCAATGGCGACGCACTGCTGCGGCGACAACTGCCAGCGCTTAAGCAGACGGCTGATGCCGTTGGCTTTATGCAGGCCGGGGATAATCAGGTCGACGAACCCAAATCCGCTGGTGACCGGCTTCATAATCCCGTCGAGCGACACGTGGAGCTTATCGATAAGCTGCGGGATCTCGCTGTCCGGCAGGTTCAGCGAGAATTTAAACAGCGTGTCGTCGATATCGCCGTAGCGGGCAACCGGCTTCAGACGGTGGTAGTGCTTTGCCATCAGCGCCACGAAGGCTTCAGGCGCGTTGTCGCTGATGTATGCGCTTTCCAGGCCGCAGGCCACGAAGTTAAGTTGCGGGTCTTTCAGCAGTTCGCCGATGACTATCCGGGATTCATGGCGCGTCAATTCGCCGTGGAATAACTCCTGCCCGTGCATGTACACCAGCGCGCCGTTTTCTGCCACGAAGGAGATGCGATCGCGGATTTCCGGGAAGAAGGAGATAAGCTGGTAGTACTGGTTGCCGCTGGCGACGACGAATTCAATGCCGCGCTGCGTTAACTGTTCGAACTGCGCCAAAAAGCGTTCACGGTGGTACTGCTTGGCATCATTAAGAAAAGTTCCGTCCATGTCTGTGACGATAACTTTAACGGTCATACGAAGGCTCCTGGCTGTGACTGCGACCAGCAACATTCTAATTACAAGGTGATGGGAATCACAAATTTATTTCGAATGAAAGCAAAAAGCCCGGTAGCGTCGCGCCACCGGGCAAAGAGATTACAGCGTATGCTCCGTACGGGCGATAATGTCGTCCTGCGCATCCGGCGACAGCGCGGTGAAGAAGGCGGAGTATCCCGCGACCCGTACGACCAGATCGCGGTACTGGTCAGGATGCTTTTTGGCATCCAGCAGGGTTTCGCGCGAAACGATGTTGTACTGGATATGCCAGCCTTTATGCACCTCAAAGAAGGTCCGCAGCAGCACCATCAGCTTCTGGCGGTCGCTGTCGTTATCGAGCGTCGCCGGGTTTAGCTTCTGGTTGAGCAGTACGCCGCCGAGAATCGCCGCCGTCGGCAATTTACCGACCGAACCGATAACCGCCGTCGGCCCCAGGTGATCGGTACCGGAGGCCGGGCTTGCGCCTTCTGCCAGCGGCGTTCTCGCCTTACGACCGTCCGGCGTTGCCATGGTGGCGGCGCCAAAGGGCACGTTCGCGGAGATGGACGAGGTGCCGGCGTAGTAATTGCCGCCAATCGGGCCGCGACCGTAGCGCGGGTTGTGATATTGTTTCAGCTCGTCGATATAGGTCTGATAAGCGCGAACCAGCAGGGCGTCAACGTTGTCGTCGTCGTTGCCGTACTTCGGCGCGCCGTTGATCAACCGCTGGCGCAACTGCTCGTGGGTCAGGCCGTCAAAATCCTCGGCCAGCGCCGCCGCCAGCTGTTGCTGGCCGATAGCGCCCTGTTCGAAGACCAGCTTTTTCACCGCCGCCAGGCTGTTGCCGAGGTTGGCGATGCCGACCTGCAGGCCGGAAACCCAGTCGTACTTCGCGCCGCCCTGTTTAATGCTCTTCGCCCGCTCTATGCAGTCATCGACCAGCGCCGAACAGAGAATATCGTGCACGTTCTCTTCCAGCATGGTGTCGACCACATATTCAATCTCTATCGACTTTCGGGTGTAGTAGCGGATCTGCGTATCCCACGCCGCCATTACCTCGTCGAAGCCTGCGAAGGTGCCAGCCGACAGCGCTTTCGCCTGTGGCATGAAGACTTCGCCGCTGGTGGCGTCGCGTCCGCCTTCCAGCGCCGCCAGCATCACGCGGGCGAAGTTGATAAAGCTCATCCCGGTGCAGCGATAGCCCCACTTGCCGCCGACGGCGGTTTCGATGCAGCCGATGGCCGCGTAATCAAAGGCATCCTGCGGCTCAACGCCCAGCTTAATGAATTCCGGAATCACAATTTCGTCGTTGTTGAAGGCTGGCATACCGAAACCGCAGCGGATCACCTGTACGCAGGCGTCGAGGAAATCGTTGCTCATCCCGGCGTGGTAGCGCACGCTCAGGTTTGGTTGGGTGGAACGCAGGCGGCCGCAGGACTCCAGAATGGCGTAAGAGAGCGGGTTGACGGCGTCCAGCGGTTTACCGTCCACCAACCTCTGACCGCCGATGGTGACGTTCTGGTACAGCGGGCTGCCGGCGGAGGCTTTCGAGTGCGAACCAGAGCGGATCTTGTTCACCTCCAGCAGCTTCAGCCAGCAGCTGTGCAGCAGCTCAATGGCGTGTTCGCGATCGAGCGACTGATCCAGCTCGACGTCGCGACGGTAGTACGGATAAAGGTACTGATCCATACGACCAAACGACACCGAGTGGCCGTTGGATTCGATCTGCAGAATCAGTTGAATGAAGTAGCACAGCTGTAGCGCTTGCCAGAAGGTTTTCGGTGGCTCGTGGGCGATGATGTCGCAGTTTTCCGCCATCGCCAGCAGCTCGTCGCGGCGCGTTTCGCGCGCTTCGCTGGCGGCCAGGGTACGCGCGAGGTCGGCAAAGCGGGTGATGTGCCGGCTGACGGCCTCCAGCACAATATCAATGCCTTTCAGGAACTGTTCGCCGTGCAGATCGTCCAGCACCGTCAGGTTGATGCGAGAACGGCGCTCAGCGACTTTCTCACGCAGGCCGTCGAGGCCTTTTTCCAGCAGCAGCGGGAAGTTTACCGCCAGGTGCGCGTCGCCGGAGGTCATATTGCCTTCGGCTTTGATAATGCCGGTCGCCAGCAGCGCTTTTTGCTCATCGGTAAACATGCCGTAGCAGCGGTCCTGTACGGTTTGTCCACGCCACCACGGGCATACCTCATGCAGCACGCGTTTATTCTCTTCACTCACGGAAAAACCGGCGCCAGGACGATCGGTGAGGTCATCAATCTCTTTTTCTATCCAGCTGACAGTGTATTCCGGGAAAATAGGCGCCGCGCGCACTTCGCTTGCCTGGTTGCCGATGATGAGCTCGTCATGTTTGATCCAGATGGTCCGCTTGGCCAGATGATGCGCCAGCGCCAGCGCGCGGCGCACCGGGATCGGCTTGTCCATATGTTGCTGATACATTTCGGTGTAGTGCTGTGCGCGCTCGGTACACACCGGCGGTTTCACAATATGCACCAGCGCGGTTTTGTGCGCCTGAATGCGGTCGGTCAGTTTATCAAGAGTCAGCGTGGTCATGATGTTATCCTCGTAAGGTCGCAGTCAGCCCTTTTTCCCGGGCGATGCGCTGGGCAACGTCCAGCAGTTCCGGGGCATCGAGCGGCTTGTCAGGGGCGGAATAGGGAAGGCCGAGCAGGTTGTATTTATTCATGCCCAGCGTGTGATACGGCAAAAAGTGAATGTCGCGCACGTGCAGCTCATCGGCGGCGAAAGCGGTAATGGCGCGGATTGACGCTTCGTCGGCGTTAAATCCCTGAATCAGCGGCACGCGGATGGTCATCTTTTTACCGGCGGCAGCGATGCGTTTGAGGTTATCCAGCACCCGCTTCGCTGAGCCGTCCGTCCATTGCTGGAAAACCGTCGGGTCGATGTGTTTAAGGTCGGCAAGAAACAGGTCGATACAGGGCAATGCCGGTTCAATGTAGCGCCACGGCACGTGCAGACAGGTTTCCACGGCGGTATGAATACCGGCGTCGTGGCTGGCTTTCAGTAGCGAAAGGGCAAGCGCCGGGTTCATAAACGGTTCGCCGCCGGACAGGGTCAGCCCGCCGCCGCTGCGATCGTAGAACGGTTTGTCGCGCAGCACGGTCGCCATAATCTCATCGACGCTTTTTTCTTCGCCGCAGACGGTCAGCGCCTGCGTCGGACAGCAGGTTCGTAGCGCCGGAATAAGCTCAGCGCTCAGTTTTTCGCGGTGGATGATGACCCCGTTCAGCGCGCGCTCGATAACGCCGGGCGCCGCTTTCTGGCACAGATCGCAGCCGTCGAGGCACAGGCGCGGGTCGAGGAGCACATCCTCCGTCCGGGCGCGGCTTTCCGGGTTCTGGCACCAGCGGCAGCCCAGCGAGCAGCCTTTCATGAAGACCACGGTGCGAATACCGGGTCCGTCATGGGTGGAGTAGCGCTGAATATTGAAGATCATAGGTTACCTCTCAGCTTTCGTATAAAGAGTAAATTACTTTCGAATGAAAGTTATCTTGATGTGAGTCAACTAAACGAGAGGTTTCGCTATGGTAGGGTTAAAGCATGCAGAATCTCACACTTTGAGGAACGACCATGGAACTCTATCTTGATACGTCCGATGTTGCCGCCGTCAGCGCGCTGGCGCGTGTTTTCCCGCTGGCGGGCGTGACGACGAACCCCAGTATTGTCGCGGCGAGCAAAAAACCGCTGGATGTCCTGTTGCCAGAACTCCACGAGGCGCTGGGCGGCAAGGGGCGTCTGTTTGCTCAGGTGATGGCGACGACCGCGGAAGGGATGGTGGAAGACGCGCATACGCTGCGGGCGATTATCCCCGACCTGGTGGTGAAAGTGCCGGTAACCGCAGAAGGGCTGGCGGCGATAAAAATGCTGAAGGCCGAAGGGATCCCCACGCTCGGCACCGCCGTGTACGGCGCGGCGCAGGGGATGCTGTCGGCACTGGCCGGGGCGGAGTACGTCGCGCCTTATGTGAACCGCGTGGATGCGCAGGGTGGCGACGGGATTCAGACGGTAGTGGAGTTACAGCAGTTGCTGACGCTGCATGCGCCGCACGCGAAGGTACTGGCCGCCAGCTTTAAAACACCGCGTCAGGCGCTGGATTGCCTGCTGGCGGGTTGCGGGGCGATTACCCTGCCGCTGGACGTCGCCCGGCAGTTTATCGCCTCTCCGGCGGTGGACGCTGCGGTGGCGAAATTCGAGCAGGACTGGCTGAGCGCGTTTGGGCGCACCTCTATTTGACGGGCTTGCCGGGCAGCGCAGGCGCTTGCCCGGCAGGGGCGTTAAGCCCCACACACTTCGCAGTTGGGGTTACGCATCAGCGCCATTTCACGGAACTGGCAGGTCATTGCGTCATACATCACGATTTTTCCCGCCGCAGGCGTACCGTACCCGGTCAGCAGCTTAATCGCCTCCATCGCCTGTAGCGAGCCTATCACCCCGACCAGCGGCGCCATCACGCCCGCTTCGACGCAGGTCAGCGCATTCTCGCCGAACAGACGACTCAGACAGCGGTAGCACGGTTCGCCGTCGGCGTAGCGGAAGACGCTGATCTGGCCTTCCATACGGATGGCGGCGCCGGAAACCAGCGGCGTTTTATGCTGAAAACAGCTGGCGTTAAGCTGGTTGCGGATCTGCACGTTGTCGGTACAGTCCAGCACCAGATCGTGAGCGGCGATTTCCGCCGCCAGCTGGTCATCGTCTAACAGCGCATTGATGCAGGTGAACTGTACGTGCGGGTTGATATTGCTGAGCGCCGCGCGCGCTGAGTCGACTTTCGGCTGGCCGAGGGTCGCCTCGCTGTGCAGCGTCTGGCGCTGCAGGTTGGAGAGCGAGACGGTATCGAAATCAAGCAGCGTCATGGCGCCGACACCGGCCGCCGCCAGATACTGCGCGGCGGCGCAGCCGAGCCCGCCGAGCCCGACCACCAGAACGCGCGCGCCCTTGAGCGCCTCCTGACCGTCAAAATCAAACCCCCGCAGAATTATCTGCCGGTTGTAGCGCAGCATCTCCGGGTCGCTCAGCGCCTCTGTCATCACAGGCCTCCGAACAGCGGATTAAACGGCTCCACTTCGACCCATTCGCCCACCTCGACATTGCCGCGATCGCGCTCCAGCACGATAAAGCAGTTGCCCTGGCTAAAGGAGCTGAAAATGTGCGACCCCTGGTGGCCGGTTGTCGACACGGTCAGGTCGCCTTCGGCGTTACGCGCGAGAATGCCGCGCTGGAAGTCGAGGCGTCCCGGCGATTTTTTCAGCCGCGTGGCGGCGCGAACCCGCAGGCGCGGCGCGGCGCCGGAGGACGGATTACCGCTCAGCGTCGCCAACAGCGGCTGCACCAGTTGATAAAACGTCAGCGCCGCAGAAACCGGGTTGCCGGGCAGGCCGCAGAACCAGCTGTGCCTGAGCTTGCCGAAGGCGAACGGCTTGCCAGGCTTGATGGCCAGCTTCCAGAAAGCGATTTCTCCCAGTTCTTCCAGAATCGATTTGGTGTAATCCGCTTCGCCCACCGAGACGCCGCCGGAGCTTATCACCACATCGGCCTGCGCATCGGCGCGGATAAACGCTTCGCGCAGCTGTTCAGGGGAGTCGGGGATAATACCGAGGTTGATCACCTCGCAGCCGAGTTGTTCCAGCATCAGGTGTACCGCGAGGCGGTTGGTATCGTAAATCTGCCCGGCAGCCAGCGGTTTGCCAGGCAGCTGCAGTTCGTCGCCGGTCGAAAATACCGCCACGCGGGGTTTGCGCACCACCTCGACGTCGGCAATGCCGAGCGACGCCAGCACCGGCAGTTCCGCCACGGTCAGGCGGGTGCCGCGCGCGAAAACCACGCTGCCGGCGGCAATATCTTCACCGCGCAGGCGAATGTTTTGTCCAGGCCTGACGCTGGCGGTAAAACGTACGCCTGCATCACTCTGCGCGGTCTCTTCCTGCATCACAACGGCGTCACAGCCGACAGGCACCGGCGCGCCGGTCATGATGCGCACGCAGGTACCGACCGGCCACTCGCCGTCGAACGGCTGCCCGGCGAAGGCCTTACCGGCGACCGGCAGCGGTTTATCGTTCTGCACATCGGCCAGGCGTACCGCGTAACCGTCCATCGCCGAGTTATCAAACCCCGGCACGTCCAGCGGTGAAACAACCTCCCGGGCCGTGACGCGGCCAAAGGCCTGCGCCAGCGGTAGCGTTTCGGTGTCGGTCAGCGGCGCTATCCGTGTAAGCATCTCAGCGAGCGCTGTCTCAAGCGGCATCAATCCGGCATTAAAATCCATCAAGTTACTCCTGCGGCCATTCGTCTAATCCGCCCATTATGGCAGAAAAACCCGACAGACTGTATGCCGCCTGCTGCGTAACCTTTACATCAGCAGCGGCTCTTTCTATATTCAAAAATCGTCCAGGAGTGTCTGTACAATAGTGATGTCAGACAGGGATTTGAAGGGAAGACGACGATGACAAAAGCAGTGATTGCGATTCACGGGGGAGCTGGCGCCATTAGCCGGGCGACAATGACGCCCGCGCGCGAACAGGACTATGTGCAGGCGCTGTTTACAATTGTCCGCACCGGGCAGTCAATGCTGGAAAACGGCGCCAGCGCGCTGGATTGCGTCACCGAGACGGTGCGGTTGCTGGAGGAGTGCCCGCTGTTCAATGCCGGAATCGGGTCCGTTTTTACCGCCGATGAAACCCATGAGCTCGACGCCTGCGTGATGGACGGCTACTCCCTGCAGGCGGGCGCGGTGGCCGGAGTGCGGCATTTACGCAACCCGGTGCTGGCGGCGCGACTGGTGCTGGAGGAGAGCCCGCACGTGCTGTTGATAGGCGCGGGCGCGGAAATGTTCGCCATGCGTCACGGCATGGCGCACGTCGACAACGCGCTGTTTTCCACGGACGAGCGTTATGCCCAGCTACAGCAGGCCCGTGAGGCGCAACTGGTGGTGCTCGACCACGGCGGCGCCCCGCTCGAAGAGCGCAGCAAAATGGGTACCGTCGGCGCAGTGGCGCTGGATTACGCCGGTAATCTGGCCGCCGCGACCTCGACCGGCGGTATGACCAACAAGTTGCCAGGAAGGGTGGGCGACAGCCCCATCGTTGGTGCGGGATGCTATGCCAATAACGCAAGCGTGGCGGTCTCTTGTACCGGAACGGGGGAGGTGTTTATGCGCACGCTGGCGGCGTATGACCTTTCCGCCCTGATGGAGTACGGCAACCTGAGTCTGCAGGAAGCCTGCGAGCGGGTCATTCTGGAAAAACTTCCGGCCCTTGGCGGCAGCGGCGGCGCCGTCGCTATCGATCGCGAAGGCAATGTGGCGCTGCCGTTTAACAGCGAAGGCATGTACCGCGCGTATGCCTATGCGGGCGACACGCCTTCCGTCGGCATTTATCGGGATCAGGAGTAGCCGTGCCGCACAGTGATGAAATCGATGCCAGCGATGTGCTGGTGGTGCGCAATCTCAGCATCCGTTTTCAGCAGGAGCAGCAGGTTGTGCCCGCGGTTCGCCATCTCTCCTTTTCGCTTAAACGCGGCGAAACGCTGGCGATTGTCGGCGAGTCCGGGTCGGGCAAGTCAGTCACCGCGCAAGCGCTGATGCGCCTGCTGGATAGCGCTACGGCGGATGTCGACTGTGACAGCATATTGCTGCGGCGGCGCAATCGCGAGGTGATTGAACTCAACGAACAGTCGCCATCGCAAATGCGCCGCGTGCGTGGGGCCGATATCGCCATGGTGTTTCAGGAACCCATGACGTCGCTAAACCCGGTGTTTACCGTCGGCGAACAGATTGCCGAGTCTATCCGGCTGCACCAGGGGCTCGGGCGGGATGATGCCCTGAAGGAAGCGAAAAAGATGCTCGACCTGGTGCGTATCCCGGAGGCGGAAACCATACTGTCCCGCTACCCGCATCAGCTTTCCGGCGGCATGCGTCAGCGGGTGATGATCGCCATGGCGCTTTCCTGCCGTCCGGCGGTGCTGATCGCCGATGAGCCGACCACGGCGCTGGATGTCACTATTCAGGCGCAGATCCTCCAGCTTATCGATGTACTGCAAAAAGAGATGTCGATGGGGGTGATTTTTATCACCCATGATATGGGCGTGGTGGCGGATATTGCCGATCGCGTGCTGGTGATGTACCAGGGCGAGGCGGTGGAAACCGGCCGCGTGGAGCAGATTTTCAGCGCGCCGCAGCATCCCTATACCCGCAACCTGCTGGCGGCGGTGCCACGACTGGGCGCGATGCGGGGCAGCGACCTGCCTCGCCGTTTCCCGTTAATCAATCCGGTGACGAAAGCACCCGAGCGCGAACCGGAGCAGGATACCGTCATCCCCGGCGAACCCATCCTTCAGGTGCGCGACCTGGTCACCCGTTTTCCTCTGCGCAGTGGCCTGTTAAACCGCATTACCCGTGAGGTTCACGCGGTGGAAAAGGTGAGCTTCGATCTCTGGCCTGGCGAAACGCTGTCGCTGGTGGGGGAGTCCGGGTGCGGGAAATCGACCACCGGTCGCGCGCTGCTGCGGTTGGTGGAATCGCAAAGCGGCGCCATCACCTTTAACGGTGAGCGCATGGATACCCTGAAAGCCGGACAGCTTCAGCCCCTGCGCCGCGATATCCAGTTTATTTTCCAGGATCCGTGGGCCTCGCTCGACCCGCGCCAGACGGTGGGTTACTCAGTGATGGAGCCGCTGCGGGTGCATGGGGTGATGTCGCACGAAGACGCCCAGCGGCGGGTTGCGTGGCTGCTGGAGCGCGTCGGCCTGCAGCCGGAACATGCCGCGCGCTATCCGCACGCGTTTTCCGGCGGCCAACGTCAGCGTATCTGTATTGCCAGAGCGCTGGCGCTCAACCCGAAAGTGGTGATCGCCGACGAGGCCGTTTCAGCGCTGGACGTGTCGATTCGCGCGCAAATCATCAACCTGCTGCTCGATTTGCAGCGGGAGATGGGCATCGCGTACCTGTTTATTTCCCACGATATGGCGGTGGTCGAACGCATCAGCCATCGCGTGGCGGTGATGTACCGCGGGCGGATCGTTGAGATGGGGCCGCGCCGCGCTGTATTTGAGAATCCGCAGCACCCGTATACCCGCAAACTGATGGCGGCCGTTCCGGTGGCCGACCCGACGCATCAGCGCCCGCAGCGTGTGCTGCTGTCAGATGAACTGCCGGGGAACATCTATCGGCGGGGGGAAGAGATTGCCAGCGTTCCGCTACAGCAGGTTAGCCCCGGCCACTTTGTGGCGCGTGAGGATACGACCGCTTATAACTTCAGGAGAACAACATGACACAACGCGTTTCTGGTAAAGGGATGTTGGCGCTGGGCGTACTCTCCGCGCTGGCGGCTTTCCCGGCGTTTGCAGCCAAAGATGTGGTGGTGGCGGTGGGCTCGAACTTCACCACCCTGGACCCGTATGATGCTAACGATACGCTGTCGCAGGCGGTGGCCAAATCGTTCTATCAGGGGCTGTTTGGTCTTGATAAAGACATGAAGCTGATGAACGTGCTGGCCGACAGCTATACCGTGTCGGCGGATGGTCTGGTGTATACCCTCAAGCTGCGCCAGGGGGTCAAGTTTCAGGACGGCACCGATTTTAACGCCGAGGCGGTGAAGGCGAACCTCGATCGCGCCAGCAACCCGGACAGCCACCTTAAGCGCTACAACCTGTACAAAGACATCGCCAGCACCGAGGCGGTCGACTCGTCGACGGTAAAAATCACCCTTAAGCAGCCGTTCTCGGCGTTTATTAATATTCTTGCTCATCCGGCAACCGCGATGATCTCCCCGACGGCGCTGAAAAAATATGGCAACGAAATCGGCTTTCATCCGGTGGGTACCGGGCCTTATCAGCTCGACACCTGGAACCAGACCGATTTTGTGAAGGTGAAAAAATTCCCCGGCTACTGGCAGCAGGGGCTGCCGAAGCTGGACACCATCACCTGGCGTCCGGTTGTCGACAACAATACCCGCGCGGCGATGCTGCAGACCGGCGAAGCGCAGTTCGCCTTCCCGATCCCTTACGAGCAGGCGGCGTTGCTGGCGAAAAACAGCAAGCTGGAACTGGTGGCGAGCCCCTCAATCATGCAGCGCTATATCAGCATGAACGTGACGCAAAAGCCATTTGATAACCCGAAGGTGCGCGAGGCCATCAACTACGCCATTAATCGTCAGGCGCTGGTGAAAGTGGCGTTCGCCGGTTACGCCACACCGGCGACCGGGGTGGTGCCGCCGTCGATTGCCTACGCCCAGCAGTATCAGCCGTGGCCGTACGATCCGGCGAAAGCGCGAGCGCTGTTGAAAGAGGCGGGCTACCCGGATGGTTTTAGCACCACGCTATGGTCATCGCATAACCACAGCACTGCGCAGAAGGTGCTGCAGTTTACCCAGCAACAACTGGCGCAGGTGGGGATTAAAGCGCAGGTCACCGCGATGGATGCCGGTCAGCGCGCGGCGCAGGTCGAGGGTAAGAGCCAGAAAGAGAGCGATGTCAGGATGTTCTATACCGGCTGGTCGGCCTCCACCGGGGAGGCTGACTGGGCGCTGTCGCCGCTGTTCGCTGCGCAAAACTGGCCGCCTGTGCTGTTTAACACTGCGTTTTACAGCAACCCGCAGGTGGATAAAGACCTGGCCGATGCGCTGAAAACGAACGATCCGCAGGCAAAGGCGCAGCTGTATAAAGCCGCTCAGGATATCATCTGGAAAGAATCGCCGTGGGTGCCGCTGGTGGTGGAAAAACTGGTGTCCGCGCACAGTAAAAACCTCACCGGTTTTTACATCATGCCGGATACCGGGTTTAGCTTCGAGGAGGCCGACCTGAAGTAATGCTCAACTATGTCATTAAGCGACTGCTGGGGCTTCTCCCTACGCTGCTGATCGTAGCGGTGCTGGTGTTTTTGTTTGTGCACATGCTGCCAGGCGATCCGGCGCGGCTGGTGGCCGGGCCGGAAGCTGACGCGCAGGTTATCGCCCAGGTGCGTCAACAGTTGGGGCTGGATCAGCCGCTGCACGTCCAGTTCTGGAACTATATCGGCAACGTTCTGCAGGGGGATTTCGGCATCTCGATGGTGTCGCGCAGACCGGTCAGCGAAGAGATAGCCAGCCGCTTTCTGCCGACGCTCTGGCTGACGCTGACCAGCATGGTATGGGCAGTGATTTTCGGTATGGCGATGGGGATTGCCGCGGCGGTCTGGCGAAACCGCTGGCCCGATCGTCTGGGTATGGCAATTGCGGTCACCGGTATCTCGTTCCCGGCTTTTGCGCTCGGCATGCTGCTGATGCAGGTGTTTTCGGTTGAGCTGGGCTGGTTGCCGACGGTCGGCGCCGACAGCTGGCGGCACTACATCTTACCCTCCCTCACGCTCGGCGCGGCGGTTGCGGCGGTGATGGCGCGCTTTACCCGCGCGTCGTTCGTTGAGGTGCTCAATGAGGACTATATGCGCACCGCCAGGGCGAAAGGGGTGAGCGAAACGCGGGTGGTGCTCAAGCATGGCCTGCGCAATGCGATGATCCCGGTGGTGACGATGATGGGGTTGCAGTTCGGCTTTCTGCTCGGCGGCTCTATCGTGGTGGAGAAAGTGTTTAACTGGCCGGGGCTCGGACGTTTGCTGGTGGACTCGGTGGAAATGCGCGATTATCCGGTGATTCAGGCGGAAGTACTGCTGTTTTCACTGGAGTTTATTCTTATCAATCTGGTGGTGGACGTACTCTATGCGGCCATCAACCCGACTATCAGGTACAAGTAAAGTGCGACTGTTAAACTGGCGTCGCCAGGCGGTAATGAACGCCATGCCGATGCTGGCATCGGGTCAGGTGCGAACGCCGTGGCATGAGTTCTGGCGGCGTTTTCGCCGTCAGCCCGTGGCGATGGCGGCGGGGATCTTTGTCCTGCTGCTGATTGTGGTGGCGATCATCGCCCCGTGGATAGCGCCGTTCGATGCTGAAAACTATTTTGACTATGATCGCCTGAACGAAGGGCCGTCGTTGTTGCACTGGTTCGGCGTCGATTCGCTGGGGCGGGATATCTTTAGCCGGGTGTTGCTCGGCGCGCAGATTTCGCTGGCCGCTGGGGTTTTTGCGGTGCTGATAGGCGCCGCGATTGGTACGGTGCTGGGGCTGGCGGCCGGATACTACGAGGGCTGGTGGGATCGCCTTATTATGCGCATCTGCGACGTGCTGTTCGCCTTTCCCGGCATTTTGCTGGCGATTGCGGTGGTGGCGGTGATGGGCAGCGGCATGGCGAACGTTATTATCGCCGTGGCGATTTTTTCGGTACCGGCCTTTGCCCGCCTGGTGCGCGGCAACACGCTGGTGCTTAAACAGCAGACGTTTATCGAATCGGCGCGCAGTATCGGCGCCCGCGACGGCGTCATCCTGTTCCACCATGTTCTGCCCGGTACGGTATCGTCGATCGTGGTCTATTTCACGATGCGCATTGGCGTGTCGATTATCTCCGCCGCCAGTCTGTCGTTTCTCGGGCTGGGCGCGCAGCCGCCGACGCCGGAATGGGGCGCTATGCTCAACGAAGCACGGGCGGATATGGTGATTGCGCCGCACGTGGCGCTGTTTCCGGCGCTGGCGATTTTTCTGACGGTACTGGCGTTCAACCTGCTGGGGGACGGCCTGCGCGACGCGCTGGACCCGAAGATTAAGGGGTAGGGCATAAACCCTCTCCGTTGCCGGAGAGGGTTAGAGAGGAGGGATCAGACCCGGCTACCCCACAGGTCGTATTCGTCGGCGTGCTCGACCTTAACGCGCAGTACGTCGCCA
>Ga0213878_10000331_pt1 | contig 18103 bp, 19 predicted proteins | sample VelepicoBEBS_R02_FD_161053 | JGI IMG/M metagenome (GOLD analysis project Ga0213878, IMG submission 161053) | Vellozia epidendroides bulk soil microbial communities from rupestrian grasslands, the National Park of Serra do Cipo, Brazil - BS_R02 | ecosystem: Environmental > Terrestrial > Soil >... | reverse complement strand
CGAGCGCACCGCCAGCATCGACCCGGGCGACGGCACCAAGTGGCGCGTGGGCTTCGGCTTGCTGCGCCACGTGCTGGACATCTGAGTTACCGCGCTTCCGTCAAGAGGGCCTTCAGGCCGCGCTTACCGATGTCGCGCACGGCAGCCGCCGACAGCGGCTCACCGACAACGCCGCCGCGGCGCACGCGCCGAAACAGCGGGCCGGATTTGATGTCCGACGCGCGCAGCCAGGCGGACAGCGCCACGGCCGCCTTTCCGGCTATGGGCTTGTCGTTTTCGACCCGATCGGTGCCGAGCTGGTTGGTCTTGGAATGCTGCAGAGAAAAGATGAAGTCGTTGCCTTGGCGGCGTGTGTTCTCCATGCTGGCAGCGGCGACCTCAGAGCGGCGGCGGCCGCCGCTCGCAAAGGCGAACAGCAGCAGCGCTCGGTCGCGCAGACCACTCAGGCTGTCGTCGCAGGTGTGGAGCAGCGCTTCCAACGGCTCGCGGGTTAAGGCCGGCTTCTTCCGGGGCAGGGCGCCGCGCTTGGCGTAGCCGCGCCGGGTCTTAGACAGCAGCTCACGCACGCGCGGCTGCTCGCAAGGATTGGCGGCCTCCTCCAGTTGGTGGATCTTGGACAGCACTGCGACGCGGTGCACGAGCGTTGTGAGGGCCGGGCAGCCCGGCTTGCCCTTGAAGCCTTGGGCCACCAGTGCCTGGTCGAGGGACGGTGGCAGCTCGCTGACCAGCCGGCCGTCGGCGTCAAAGCGCTGGGCGTGGTCGACGATGAACTGAATGACTGCGGCCTCCGGAACGGGCAGGGCGATTGGCCTTCCGTAGCGCAGTGCGAACCAAGCCGCCCAGTAGCGCAGCGCCGAGCGATAGCTGCGCAGCGTGTTTTCGCTCTCGCCCTGACGTAGTAGCGCAGTTTCAGCGGCCTGGGCCATCGGCCCGAGGTGACCAGGATCCAGCCTGGGCAACGCAGCCGCTAGCGGGGCAATGACCACGGACGGCAAGCTAGATTTTGATGTTTTCATACATACTATGTATGATATAGTACACAAATCAAGATTTGATCGCGATAAGCATCACTTATCGTGACTAATGTAGATCTGGCCTCGTCAGCAAATCAAGGAGACCCACCATGCCGCGCGGAATCACCGAGGACGACGTCTGGAAAGCCTGCGACGCGCTGCTGATTGAAGGCGCTCGGCCGACGATCGAGCGGGTGCGCCAAAAGCTGGGGCGCGGGTCGCCGAACACGGTCAGCCCGATGCTGGAGACCTGGTTCAAGCACCTAGGCGGGCGCATCGCCGATCCAGGCGCTTTCTCGGCGCCAGCGAGCGTGGCCGATCCTGTACTGCAGGCCGCCCAGCACTTTTGGGAGGTCGCGCAGGCCCAGGCCCGGCGCGAACTCGACGAACGAGTGCGGGAGGGCCTGGCGGCCGCCACGGCCAACGTCGAGGCCGAGAAGGAAAAGGCAGCGATTGCGCAGGCGGCTGCGTTTTCGGCCAGCGCCCGCGCGAACCATCTGCAGACCCAGCTCGACGACCTGGGGGCGGCGCTTGAGGCCGAGCGCATCCAGCATGCGGCCACCGCCGCCAAGGCCAGCGCCGCCGCCGAACGCTGTGAGGCCCTGCTGGCGCAGCTAAAGGCTGCGCAGCAGGCAGCCGCCGAGGAGCGCGTCCGCGCGGACCGGGCGATTGCCTTGGCGGACGAGCGCGCGACGGGGGCAGAACGCCGTGCTGCCCTGGAGATCGAGCGGGAGCGGGTGCTGCGGACGAAGGCCGAGCGATCGACCGAATCGGTCGCCAAGCGCTTTGAAGCGGCGCTCAAGGCAGAGGTCAGCGCCTCGGGCCAGCTCAGCGCCGCCGAGTCGCGGCTGCAACAGCACCAGCAGGAAGCCTGCCGGCGTGAAGAGGCACTCGAGGCTCGCGGCGTTCGCCTTGATGCGCGGGTGCTAGAACTCGAAACGGCCCTGTCCGATGCCCACCGGGCCTTGCAGCGCGCAGCCTTGCCCGAGGAGCTGGCGCAGCGGATATTGGCTCAGCTGGGCGCTCGCGGTGGCAAACCGGGCGGCGCGACGACGGGCCGAAGCAGGAAGAAAGCCGCAGCTTGAAGGCGACCCGCCAGAGTCAAAGCAATCCCAGCAGGCGCCGAATGAAGCCTTCCGCGCGCCGTGACCAAGCGGAGGCCTGCCAGCTGGCCAGGACCACGACCGCGCAGGTAAGCAAGGCCATCTGGATGACCTGGTTGTCCAGATCGGGGAACGGCGGCCCTTGCCACCCAATCGACCAGAGCGCCGCGCCAAGGATGGCCGCAATGCCGATCACCCACTGCAGCACCGACAGCGATCGGTAGCGCACGCTTAAAGCGAGTGCGCCGAGGATGACCAGCCCGGCGCCAATCTGAATCCCCAACGGGGTGTGGCGCAGATGCCAGCCCAGCAAGCCCGTGACGATCAACAGCAGCGGGGCCACCACGCGGGGTGAACTGGCCACCGAAAACAGCAGGCCATAGGCCAGCATCGCCCAGCCGAAGATGTGCACGCTGGGAGGCAGCGCCGCAGGTTTCTCTTGGCCATGCAGGATGAACTGGGCACAAACCAGTGCCAAGCCGATCGCCAACGCCGCCCCATGCAGGGCCGCGCTGGTGCGTGACTGGCGAGTTAGGCCGCGTGCCACGAAGTAGAAGCCAAGGATCGGCAGTTTCAAGGCGGCGAAGAATAGGCTGACCGGTCCGAGTTTGGCGGTCTTGCTGGACAGCACGCCCTGCAGCGTTGCCGTCGTGTGTGCCAACGTGCGGGTGAACAAGTCAGAGCCCGCTTCGCCCAGCAGCGTCTCTCCGGCGATCAGGCCACCTTCCAGCGCCTGGCGTGCCTGTTCGGGGGAGTAGGGCAGGATGGTTGTACCCGTGGGGCCCTTGTGCCGGACAAAGCGCTGGAAGAAAGCCTCGCTCTGCCCCAGGGAGTCGGCGCCCTCTGCGCGGTCCGCGGAGATCGCGGTCAGCAAGGGGTCGATTTCCTCGCGCAGGATGCCGAAGTGCAGCCGCAGCGTGACGACCTCGCTGCAAACCGGCAGGGCGTCGGGCACGCCGGCCAGCGAGTCGTCCAGGAAAGCGAGCTCGCGCCTCAGCTGCGGCTCGTATTTGCGAGACATCCAGAGCATCGCGACCTCGGTGCGCAGCACCGGCGAAAGGATGTCATCCAGCGCAATGGCTTTGATCCGTTGGTATGCCTCGGTGCTGCTGCTGAAGAACCGCTGCAACCGCTCCGGGTTCATCAGGATCTTGACCAGTCGCTCTGAGCCATCGAGCCGCCCGTAGGTCCAGTCGTTGGCACGCCAGGACTGCTTGTAGAAGGCGCCGAAGTGGGCCAGTTGCAGGCCCAACAGCTTGTCGGTGGCCTGACTGGGCCCACCCAGCGGACTGCTGCTGTTGCCGCTGATCTGCACGAGCTCGATCAGGCAGTCGTCCTCAAGCTCCTCGTGTTCGGCATGCGCGTGCTCGATGACTTCGAGCTGCATCAGGCGGCCGATCACCGAGCAGATCGGCGTCTTGGCGCCCTGCGGCGTCAGCCACTGCAGGAAGTGCAGAAGATCCCGGGCGGCCGCGCGGTTGTGCGGGCGTGGCATCTTGCGAGCCCGTTGCTCCTCAGCAGCGGCTGGTTTTTGCTCACCTTGTTCGCTTTGCTCAACCTGCTCGGCCAGGACGAGCCGGGCCAATGCGGTGGCGTGATCGCTCAGCTGCAGCACTACCTTGGCGACACGGCGGATCAGTTGCCCACAGCTTTCTCTTCGCGCCTCCGTTACCAAGAAGGCAAACCAGCCCTCGAAGTCCTTGGGGTCGATGGCGTCCACGCCAGTGCGGTGATCGGCGCCAACACTGGTCAACCGCGTCAGCAACTCGTTGGCATTGTTCTCCCAGATCTTGCGTTCGCCGGCGCGGATGCTCTCCGCGCCGTCGACCGCGAGATAGGCGGCTTCCCAGGCCTCGCGCAGCCAGGGATGAGGGGTTGGATCGACGCTGGCGGCGTTTCGGACGACGTCCTGATCCCAGGTCTTCAGTTCGACGCTTCCCAGTCCCAGCGTGCTCATGACGCCTTGCCAACCCGATGAGAGCATCTGGCTGGCGGAGGAAGATGCTTCGTCCGACTTGGCTGGGCGCCGAGGCGGGTCATTCCAGTCCGGTGGCAGCACGATCGACGGGTCGAACGCGACGTCGACTTTGGGCGCGCTCGCGCTGGCGCCGCCCTGTGCTGGATCGAAATCCGTCAGCTGCTGGGTGCGGCGCAGCAGGTCCAGGACGATCTTGATCGCGAACTCGACGGGATAGAGGCCCCATTCCCATTCCTTGTCTTCGCAGGGCTTCAGAGGATCGTCGGGCCAGCCGACGGGCCAGTCCTCAGGAATCCAGCGGTTCCAATGCACCTGCAGGAAGGTTTGCTGCAGCCGAGCCCGGCCGCGCTTGCCCAGCACCCCCGCAGCTGGCTGATCCAAGCGGCGGGCTGCCGCCGGCAACTCGTCGAAGACGAAGCCGTCGAAGGTGTCGATGAGGCGGCGCATGCGGTAAAGCTTGAACAGGCCGCGCGCGAGCTCGCCAAGCACGTGCGCCGGCAACGACACGACGGTGTTGACCACGCTGCCGCGCCGCGTGCGCACGTGGTCGTTGTGCGCCTGGATCTCGGCGAGCTGGTCGGCGATGGTCTGCGACTGGGGGATGCCGAATAGGCTGGCGCCGAGAACCGAGGACAGTTGAGGCGCTTCCTTTACGGGTTTACCTGGGGGGCCGTCGCCGGGATCCGGGTTGATGTAGGCCAGCACGCGGCGCACGCCGCGCTGGGCCGGCATGGCGAAAACGCTGCGCAGCGCGCCCCGGAATGGCTTGTTGTTGAGAATGCCGCCATCAATGACATATCGAGGCACCACCTGGTTGTCGACCTTGGAGGCCTTTATGGGCCGGTCCATCGCGTCGAACAGCTGGGCGCCGGGCCCTTTGACGGCCGAAGGCTCGAAGGCGAAGGGAAATGAGGCCGTCGAACGCGCCGCACGACCCAGCGCGTCGATCAGGGGCTTGCGGTCCTCGAAGTCGCTCTTGTCCGTGGCATGCCGGAAGCGGAACTGCCCGCGGTAGTCGACGTCATGCAGCGCGATTCCGAGGTCGTCGACCGAGTGGCCCTGTTCGCCGCGCAACAGGGTCGTGGTCAGCCGCAGATCGATCGGCATCGCGGCAGCCGACATGACCGGACGAGGCTCTTGCGCCAGTTTGTCGAAGGCCTTGACGATCTGGGGCAGGAAAAATTCGTCGCCCTGGAGCAGCGAGCTGGGGTCGTCTCCGAGGGGCGCACGAAGCAGCGACGAAAAGGCACCGGTCTTGAGCCAGACGTCCCGAAGCCTGCTGAAATCCCCGCCATAGAGCAGCGCCAGGCTCATGGCCGCGCCGTTGACGCCACCGGCACTGGTGCCCGAGATGACGTCGACCCGAGCGGTCGTGTGGGTCATCTTCAGCAGCTCGGTATAGACGGGGTGCTGCTGGGTGACCACCCGGAAGATCTCGTTGCTGACGCCGCCCATCCAGACGGCAAGGCTGACGCCGCCGTTCATCACCAAGGCCAGCCGCAGTTCTTCGTTCTGATAGCTCATCTGGGCCCTCCCAAGGCCTGTCATCCGAAGCCTGGCATCGCCGCGGCGCGTGGGCGAAGTGTCCTTCGCCGCATCGAGCCCCGACACCACAAACTCGCGGGCAGTCCTCTGCTTTAGGGAGGGGGTTTTACTGAGGCGCTCCGTCGGCCCGCCACAACCGCGCTTGGTTCCTGCCGGCGGTCTTGGCGCCGTACAGGGCATCGTGGGCCCGCTTGAGCAGTTCATCGCGTAGCAGCTAGCCGCCCGGACGGACGGCGATGCCGATGCTCAGCGGACCGGAAGAGGTGCTGAAGACCTGGTTGAAGGCCTCGGTGATCTTGCCCGCGACGATCTCCGTTTCCCGAGTTTTCGACCGCTGAACACCCTCAGAGCTTGCCGGTCCAGTGACCTGCCTGTTGAAGTTGCCGGCCATGGAGGCCCCATGACATCGAGTCCGCTCTTGCAGGCCTATCGTCGCGTGCTGACAGCCCAGCGCTTGCACAGCGCGGCTTTTGGCGCGCTGGCGCCCGGCGATCTGGTCGCGATGTCGTGCCTCAGCAAGGCGCCCTATGTCCTTGGCCTCGCGCGCGAGCGCTGTGTCCAACCGGCCAAACGGCGGTCGTTGCTGCCGAGCTGATGCTGTTGCATGTCAACCGGACCTGATGAGGCGAAGCAGGGTAGGGGGTTGTCCGACGCCGATGGGCTTATCGAGGTGCTCAGATCGGCCCCGGCGGTTGACGTCGGGACGGCCACGCTGGCAAAGGTGCTTATCGGTTCATGAGCCACCGACTTGCGTGGGGCTGGGTCGACGCGTTCAGGAGCATTTCCCGCAAGTCCATCGAGACCACTGCGCAATCAACGGCCTTCTTCTCCTCCGTGGCTCACGTGAGCGGCGCGCGTGTGGGATCAGCAAACCCGTTGTCGGCGTGCCAGCGGGACAGCGCCGCCACGTGCAGCCTGAGCGTGCTCATCCGATAGACGGCGGCGTGCTGGGCCAAGTAGCGCGCCACGGTGTCCGTGGTTGCGGGGAGCAGGCCTTTCCACACCACCTCGAAATTTCGCAGGGCCGAGGCATAGGTGCTGACCGTCTTCTCGCGGTCGGCGGCGAGAACATAGTCCTGGACCTGACCCGTCATGGCTCTGAAGCGTGCGGCTGAGGGTGGTGATGCATCAAGTATCGGCCGCAGCAGCTTGACGTGCAGCGTTGTCCGCGATCGCAGCGTCGAACAGCTCGCCGAGTACGGACACGTGCCAGACGATGCCAATGTCCGACTCATCGTTGACGCGTCCGGAATAGATGCCGAGGAACTCCCACGTTGGATTTGGATCGAGGCTGGCCACGGGCTTGCCGTTGCGCATCGTCCTCGCGCCCTGCACGCGAAAGGCAATGACGGGGGAGCCTGACTGTCCCTGGCGGGTCCTGCAATCAATGTAGAACTTAGGGTTCTCAGGGGATACGAACCCAAGATCTTGCGCGAGGAAGCCGGTCGCCCAGATTGGGTAGCGCGCGTGGCTGGCGAGCCCGAAGGGAAAGCCAATGACGCTCACAGGCTCCGCAGGAGAGAGCACCATTTGCTTCCGGTCGAGATCACCTTCCAGATAGTACGGAATACGGATGACGTCGCTTCCCCAGGACAGGTTCAGCGCGACCACGTCCGCTTCCGCACCCAGCCGCGGATGCTCGATCCAGTAGGGCTCACCGGTTTGCCGATACAGCGGCAGGCGAATCTGCTGCCAATATGGGTGTGCCACTCCCTCTTTGTGGAAGTGGATGACGATGGCGTTTGGCACCGCGCCGTGCGTCTTGTCCAACGGCTTTCCCGTCACCTGGTGGCGGCCGGTGACGACGTGTCGGTTGGTAAGTAACACGCAGGGCGTGTCCATCGACTTCGTCAACAGGAAGCCGGTTGCCGAGCCGAGAAGCTGGTCATCGAAGTAAGCCTCGATGAACAACGACTTGAGCGATGGGATCTCGATCTTTGGTGAGCTGGTGGGTGCGTCGATGGGCTGGTCCATGCCGCCGCCTTCTACTGAGCCAACAGAGCCGTCGGCTGGTAAGCATTCACCACCCAGTCGTAGAGTTGCACAGGGCCGACGCCGTTGAGGCGGTGCCCCAGCGCCATCGCGAACACGGAAGGCGCCTTCACGAAGAGATGGACTCGCCGTAGCTGACGCGCGGAGCGGAAGGCGACCAGCGCCGCCTTAGCCTCATGCACCGCCGTATTCAGCGCGGGCAACCCGTCGATGACGCCAGCACTCTCGAGGTGCAACTGCGGTGCGTTGAGTAGACCCAGGCCCGCGGCCGCTGCAGCGACATCGGCTTGGCCGGAGTAGGGGAAGCTGATGGACACCACGCCTTCGTCGCTGCTGCCGGCGCCTTCCGCCGACGTGAAGAAGGGGCCGGCCGCACGGTCGTGTTCCGCAGTGTCAAACGCGGCGCCAGCGTTGTGTTCCATCTGCAGCGTGAAGCCGCGGGTGGCCGAGAAACAGTAGCCGACGGTGGCGGCCAGCGACATACGCTGCTTTGCCGACAGCGCCACGGCAGCGCGGGCCCGGGTGGCCTGAACGAACTGGGCCACTCCCTTGAGCTGGGACTGCAGATCGGTCCATGCCTGGCTACCGAGTTGCCCACGATCGTCACCGTTGAACCGGCCCACGTCCAACCAAAGCTCCTCGATGGTCGGCGACCGAGTCGGCCGCAGCTGAACTTGCGTGGGGCTGGCAAGCCAGTCCGCCGCCAGGCCTGGCGTGCTTTCAAGCAGGGCGGCCTCCAAGTCGCGACGATGCACCACCCCTTTCACCGACTCGTTCACCAGGGTTCTGCAGCGGGTCTCGAAGGCGGTTCTCTGCTTGCCGCCCATATCGTCGAGCGACGGCAGGTGCTGGCTCAGAGCGGCTGCGAATGCGCCGCTGACATTGCCGTCGCTGTACTTGATGAAGGACACCCGCTCCATGACGAAGCGGGCCGTTGCCGCGGTCTGGCCCATCGCGACGATCGTGTCCTCCACCTCTTGCTGAGCCGCGGTGAGGACAGCCGAGTCGGGGTTCAGCGAGGCGGCCACGCCGTGCAGCCGCTTGAGCTTGTTGAACAGCGGGTCGAATACGCCCGAGTAGTCACCACACACGAGCTGGAATCGCACGAACTCGTCTGGCGCGGCGTCGTGCATCTCTTCAAACCGGGCGACCTCCGCCCAGACCTCGTTGACGCTGAGTTGTTCGCGCTTGGCCTCGATCGCGGCGCAGAACGTGCCGCCGCCGGGCCGGTGGTAGCGAAACTCGATATCGCCCAGGCACTCGCTGACCAAGTGGCTGAAGGCGCCGTGGGACAGCAGGGCCGGCAACTGTTCGAGCAGGAAGGCGTCCTGGTACTCGAACCCTTGGCGCGCGACAACACCTCCTGTGGCTTGGCGTTCAAAGAGCGGTGAATTCAATGGGGGCCTTCGAGGATGAGGTTGGACGCGGCTACAGTGCCGTCAGGTAGATAGGTGTGCGCACTGCCCTGCAGGCGGCCGTTGCGGCCGAGCCTGAAGATAAGCAGCACGACGAAGGTGGCACCGACCTGGGGATCGGTGACGATCTCCAGCATCGAGCAGTGGTCGGTGCTGCTGGGCTGTACCGAAAAGCTCGGGTGCGAGTGCCATTCGCCGAGGTAGTTGAAGCGCGTGTAGTCGTGGCCCGACTGCTTGAAGAACTGGCCGAGCGCTCGCAAAGCCGAGCGCGTGCCGCGCAGGAAGCTGGCGAAGCGGCCACCACCCTGGACAGTGAGCTGCCGCACGGCGAAGCGGTTGTGCCCGACGTGTTCACCCATCAGGACTCCGCCGCACTCGTTCGTGCCTGCATCCTGCAGCGCGGCGACAAGGGTGTGTTGGATATCAGCCGGCACGCTGACCGCGATCATGCCGGGGTGGTCTGGAACTTCGACATGACCTCCTTGAGCGCTTCGATGTCGACGCCGAGATCTTCTGACGTCTGCTCGCCGGCCGCCACTGCTGGACAGGCAATCGGGTGTGTGTCGAACGGCGCTTCGAAGATCCAGGCTTGCTGGAAGCCGATGAGGTAGGCCGGAGCCGGATATCGGTACGGGGCGCCGCTCAGCGCGTCAATGACGAACTGGGTCATCGACGCGGCAAGCTGGCTGACGTCAGCATCTCCGGCAACAAGCACTTCGTCGTCGTCTTCGGCCTCGTAGTTCTGCGCGCGCTTGAACGGTGCCTCGGGCTGGTCGGCTAGGTAGTGGTGGATGGCGGCGCGAACCGTCAGCGGATCCGCGTCGTGGCCGGGCAGGCTGCGGGCCATCAAGGCGCCGATGCCGCCGGCGAACACCTCGCCCCAGACGCACGCCACCCGGCGGCGCGCGCAGATCGCCGCGATCGACGAATACACCCGTGGGTTCGCCGTCGCGTCGATGACCAGGTCACAGGCGGCAATCTGTTCCAGCACTGCGGTGTTCAGCGATGCGCTTTCCTGTCCGGCGAAACGGAAGGCCTTGCTCTGGATTTCGGCGTAGGGGCGAACCAAGAGCATGGCGGCCTTCAGTGCCTCGGCCTTGCCGTGGCCCACCGACAGCCAGTCCAATTGGTGGCGCACCAGGTTGTCCGGCATCAGCACGTCGTCGTCGACCAGGGTGAAGCGCGTGACGCCTGATCGTGCAAGCGAAAGTGCCACCTTGCTGCCGAGGGATCCGCAGCCGACGATGGCGACGCGCTTTTGTGACAGCGCGGAATGGCGATCAGGCTGGCGGGCGCGCTGGTCGCTCTTGCCTTCCAGCACTACGTATTCGTAGGCCGTCGGGGCGTCACCCGCGCTGAAGGCGATTGGGCGCAGTTCACCCTGCGCATTCACCAGCAGAAGAAACCAGACGCGGTCCGCGTCGTCCGGCCAGGGCCAGCAGCTCTTGGCCTTCAAGAACTCGCGCGCAGCGGCCGGCGTCAGGCAGGGGTTGGGCAGACTGGCCCATTCATCCACCTTGACCACCCAGCCGTTGCGAACCCAGCTCATTGCAGGGCTACCGATTTCCGGCGGCAACGCGGCCAGCGGCGGGTCGCCCTCTTCACCGACCTGGGTGGGCAAGGTCACCAAGGTGGACAGGCGGCCCGTTGTCCCGGTGACCAGCGGGATGGCCGTGCGCTGGGAAGCGGCGATCGCGGCCCTGAGCTCCGGGGTCGCCAGAAAGCGGGCAATTTCGCCGCGCATCCGTTGCCCGAGGGTCAGGTCGTGTCGGGACGGCGCTTCCACGCCCACCAACGTCCCGAGCTTCTCGTAGACCAGCAGCTTGATGGTGCTGCGGACGAGTTCGGCACCTGTGATGCTCGGATGCCAGTTGTCGGGACCCCATTCCAGGCACAGGGTGCCGGTGGCAGGGTACCGATGGGCGCTCCAGGCCTCATCTTGGTTGCGGGGGCGCACATATGCCGGTGCCTCGGGGAAAAGGCTGGGGTAGACGAGCTCAGCCTCGTAGACCTTTTCCTTCACCGTGAAATCGAAGTGCACTCGCACATCGTGGTCGGGCGTCATGCCCCAATGAATGCTGTCGAGCATCTCGAGCTCGGCGACAAGCGCATCGAGCGCGCGCACTTCCTCACGCATGCGCTGGCTCTGCTCGACGAGCAGGCGCATCAGGCGAATCCCTTCGGCTTGTTGGGCGGCGTCACCGCGCGGGCGGGGAAGCCCAGGCCCAGGCCACCCGCAGCGACAGCCGCCGCTGAGACCGGGGTCGCATCGCGCAGCAGGCCACCGGCGCGGGACGCCGATTTACGGAAGCGGTCACCGAAGACTTGCTGCCAAATGCCGTGGGCCTTGTCGGAGTCGGGCTCCTTCTGGGCGCGGCGGATCAGCTTGGCGTGCTTCTCGGCCATTTCGTAGAAGCGCTTGAACTCGTCGGGCTGGACGCGTGAGAAGACGTTGTTGCCGTCGACGCTGGGATCAGCAAGGCTGGGGACGGTGCCGAACATGGCGTTCCAGGCGTACTCCGACACGATGCTTTCGAGTAGCTTGACGAAGAGCTCCTCGAAGCGAGTCTCCCTGTAGTCCATCAGCGCGGCGACCATGGTCTCGAGGATGAAGCCCTTCGGCCGGCGCAGGTTGGGCAAGTTCTCGCGGCGCCACCACTTGATCAGCTTCACGAGCGGCTTGAAGTTGCCGTTGGCCTTCTTATTGATCTTGGTCGCCCAGTCGGTGTGGCCCATAGGGTTGGTCGGGATCCACTCCTGGCTGCTCTTGTCCGCGATCAACCAGCCACCGGACTGCCAGGGGTTGGGGATGATGGGGACGACGTCCATCTCCACGCCGGTCAGCGACACGCAGATGGAACGGCGGTTGGACACGACGTTGTCATAGCCAAGGCTCTTCACCGCCCGGTGCAGGCCCTTGATGACATCGGTGGGGGCGTCGGTGCGCTTGTGGTTGGTGACGACGATGATGTCCACGTCTGGGCGGCGCAGCACACCGTTCGTCGTGCGCGGGCGCAGCGCCGTGTCGCGCGCATAGGAGCCCGACAGGTAGGTGTTGTCGTGGATCAGGCGGTAGGTCGGATGCGCGGCAAGGCTGACCCGCAGCGAGCCGTGCGCGGAACTGCACACCCCCTTGGTCGTCGTGCTGGGCTCGATTTCCCGCAGGAAATCGATGAACTGCTGCTGCGTGGGCATCGATGCCTTTCGTTAGCACTCGCCACAAGCGAGTGATGACACTATATGCATGGCTCTATGACGTTTCAACCACTATATATAGTGTTCCGTCTGAGCCACCGTCCGGACTTAGCGGTCGAGGCGGCGGCAAGGCTGACCAGCCCCGGCTTCATGCAGGTGGGTGCGCCAGGCCGCCAATCAAGCGTCGTGCGGTCCAGGGTCTTCCCTGATCAGCGCAGGGTCGCAGCGTCTACCCGCGGGCCCCGATGAGCGCGGCAGTCTTTCGCCTCGGCACTGGTCTTGGCCTTGTGCTCGGCCACGGTGAGCCATTGCATGTTCGACGGGTCGTCGGCGCCGCCGCACTTGAGCGGCCGTACGTGATCGACCTGCCATCCCGGGCAGCTACCGCGGGTGGGCTTCATCGCCGCCCAGCGTGACGAGATCGCCTGGCTGATGAACTTCAAGGCCGTGAGCTGCATCTCCAGTGCCTCGGTGATGGAGCGAGTCGTGTACCGGCTGCTATCCGAAGGCATGTACCGCCACATCTGCGACCAGGTGAGGGCGAAGCTCGACGAGGCCAGGCGGGGCCTCGTGACCAAGCTGGTCAAGGCAGGGCTGACCGTTGATGGTCCCACGGATTCGGGGATGTACATCTGGGCGTCGCTGCCCAACGACGTCGACGCGATGACGCTGGCCAACATGTTGTTCGAGCAAGGCTTCCCCATCGCGCCGGGTCGGGTCTTCGGAGAGAGCGTCGCCTTCAAGAGCCGGGTCCGCTTCAACGTAGCGACCACGCTGGACAGCCGCGTCCTCGGCCCCCTCAGCGAGGCGATCGCACGTCTGTAGTCGTCAGGGTCAGGCATCGCCGACGGGATCGTCGGCAGGGACGAACGGCGGCCAGACGAAGTCATAGCGCCGGCCCGGAAGCTCGTAGTAGGCAACACCGCCCAGGCGAACCAGCTCCTGATGCAGCTTGCCCAGTCCGATGAACGGCGCGTCGCTGCCCCATTTGCCGTTGTCCTTGGCCATTTCGCGCAACGCCTCATGCAGCCGCTCGAAGTAGGCAGCGAACCAGTGGCCGGCGAGTGCCTTTGCCGTCCGCGGTCGGTCGGCTGGTGAAATCTTGAAACCGTCAAGATTTCCGAGGTGGTACGCCGCGAACTTCATCAAGTGGGCGTACTCCGTATTTGCTACCTGAATCATCGGGAACGGAGGCCCGCCGGCAAGGTGGGTGCGAATGGCTGCGTTGGCCTTGGGCCGCGCCTCGGCCAGCGCCGACAAGAAGGTCTCCTCATAGCCATCAGTCTGATCAGCGCCCCAGCGCGCGCAAGTCCGCGTCACGATGTACTCATCCCAGACCATGGTGGCCACGTGCCAAGTCAGCCAGGAAGACATGCTCTGGTGCTCGCCGAGCAGCCGGCCCGGGAAGGCACACTCGAATTTGGCGGTCGCGTCGACGTGGCAGCACTCGTGGCCCATGGTGTGCAGCGCGAGGTCCGACATGCCGGTGTCCTCTTTGATGAGGCCGATGAGGTAGTCGGCGTTCAGCACGATATGGGATTTCACCGCGCCATCGCGGATGACTGGCACCGTCATTGCGATGCCGACGGCGTGCCCGTCCGAGGGGGTGTACGGCGGCAGGCCCGAGCGGCCGCGGTCCAGCGTCCGCGCAGCTTCGGCATAGGCGGCGGTGGGAGCCACGGTCACACCGTCGAGGGTGCTCAGTTCGAGCATGCGACCGAACGCATGGATGTATTGGCCGATGAGCGTGCCGAACATTTCTGTCGACTCCTCGTCGGGGAAGCCTCGAACCTGCACCCGGAAGTCGGGAGGAACGGTGGATGGAGGGAGGTCGACCGGTTCCTCTTCGATTGCCGTCTCGTCGCTCATGCAACTGCTTCCTCGTTCGCGAGCCCCGATTTTCAGGGGGCAGGCTGACCGCCACGCTGGCGTGTGCTGGTGTGGTACGTATGCATCAGTCGCTGGGCACAATCGAGGGCGCGCAGGAGGAGGCCCGGCAGAGGCCGCTATAGATGAAAAAGCTCAGCGAGGGCTATCGATGGTGGCTGGATCAGCATGACTTGAGGCGGGTCAGGGGCGGGCGTCGACGTGCCGGCCTGGCGAAGAACCAGAAGGTGACGGGCCGCACGAGGTGGCACACGGCAATCATCAATGTGCCCAGCCTGCTGATCGCTGAGCGTCCTGCTGAGCGAGACCGCCTTTTCAAGGTCGTGACGTCGGTGATCAGGGCGCTGAGCACGCCGAACACCATCGTCAGGCTGGATTTCAGCCGAACGACGAGCTGTACCCCGGCGGCACGCTGATCCTGCTTGCTTACCTGGAGTTGCTGCTTCAGGACTACCCACACCGGATTCGCGCACGCTGTCAGCCCAAATCGCTGGCCGCTCAGCTGCTTCGCCATTTTGGTCTCGCGGACGCGCTGGGTATCGACGTAGCAGACAGCGTGCCGACGCACGAGTCAGTGGTCAACTGGCGCTACCTGACTGGCACGCACGCTGAGGGCGAAAAGATCGCCAACCTGCTGAAGTCGTACCAGGAGCAGACCTCGGTCGCGCCGCCCGAAGGGCTTTACGACGTGCTCAACGAAGCCCTCATCAATGTCCGGCACCATGCGTATCCGAAGGACACCCTAGTGCCGGAGGACATGAGGCGCTGGTGGCTGTTCGCCCGGTTCAATGAACCAACGGACAGCCGGCCAGGGAACCTCTACATCGCGGTTTACGACATCGGCACCGGAATCCAAAATTCGCTTCGTGTGAAGCTCCAAGCTGATGAAATTGTCTCGAAGGTGAAGGACGAACTGGTCAAGTGGCTGCGCCTGGGGCGGACGTACACCCTGGAAAGTTTGCTGCTCAAGCGCGCCGTCGAGCATCCTCGATCCAGCACCGGCCTGCCATTTCGAGGTTTGGGGCTTCCCGAGATGCGCGATTTCGTCCTACAAACCAATACCGGGCGCCTCTACATAATTTCTGGGGCGGCCCAATATTCCTGTTTGCCTGCTGATAACGTCAGCGACTGTATTTCCTGCAACCCAGCCTTTCCCGGCACCTTGATCCTCTGGAGCATCCCCTTAGAGCGCAAGGAGTTGGCGTCATGACTACCAAGCACATCTCGATAGCCACCGACTTCTCCCCGTATCCGTCCGGTCGGTACAGGGACGACGGCCCGTTCCCGGGGCAGGCGTTCCGCCAGGACATCCTGGCGCCGGCGCTGCGCGACTTCGAAGAGGTGACCGTGGATCTCGATGGGACCAACGGCTTTGGGTCGTCGTTCCTGGAGGAGGCGTTTGGTGGCTTGATCCGCGAGGAGGGCTTCTCGCTGGACATGCTGAAGCGCCGTCTGCACATCAAGTCTTCCAGGCAGTCGTACGAGATGCGCATCTGGGGCTACATCGACGAGGCAGTCCTCCACTGATGGAGGACTTCACCAAGTGGTTGCCCTCGTTGCTGGTGGTGATCGGCTGGATCATCGTCAACCACCAGAACAACAAGCGCGAAACCCGCAAGGAATGTAGGTCTCTCATCGATGATGCGAAGGCCGCCGTCATCGACGTCGCTGCCAAGGCTGTCCTGTACCACACCGAGGCCAAGAAGGAGCTGTCGGTCGAGATCCTGGCCGCCATCGACGCGCTGGAGATCGAGTGCGAGCGCCTGCCAAACTGGGTGAAGGGCTGCCCTCTGATGGGATGTCACGCCGCGTTCGCCAACGCCATGACAGGTGGAGATTTCGACTCAGCCGAGGTTGAGAAGAAGGCGGCCAACTCGCCGCAGGTCATATCAATCGTCCGGACGCGAACGGAAATGCTGTCGGAACTCGAGCGCATCTTCCGCGTGCACTACCTTGGCGGCGGATCTAAGCCCAGCTAGGGCGGGGCAGGGCACCGGGGCGCGGCGGCAGGTCGGTACAGCTACGGTGTCAGCGTGGCCTCATCGGCGCGCTCGGTCAGCATGCTGATCAGCGCGAGGTACTGAAGCGCTCGTGATTCCGGGCCGCTGGGAAATACGTGGCCACCTGGGTTGCGCAGCGCCATGATCGCGCCTTCGTACAAATGCATCATCCCTTCCTGTTCGTCCATGTCCGAGACGCTGGCCATGGCGTTGAACCTCAGGATCGGGTTGTTCCGTGAGAAAACATGGCGCATGAGCGGCACGCCATCAAGCTCCTGCTTGCCCGAGCGATCCTTGACGTGCAGAACGAGCGCCTTGGACGCAGCAAACACTGCCTCCCACGGGTGGCCATTAGTGACCAGGTCGCCGACCGCAGCGGCAATCTTGGGATGAAGACCGGCTGGCGCGCTTGAGCGCCGCGCGGCGGAGTATCGGAGCTTGCGCTGCAGCCTTCCGACCAACTCGCTGGCGACGGCCACCATGTGATCGCGTCCTCGAATCCGTGCTTGATGAAGCTCGGTTGGCGTGATCCCAACTCGCAGCGGGCCTCCCAGCATTTCCAGCAGGCCATGCTCCCTAAATTCGGGAGAGTTCTCGCCGAACAACTCTCGGATCGAGTTCCGGAAGCTGGACGCCATCACGTTGACCCTTGGGCCGTTCGCGGCTAGTTCGCGATTGAAGCTGTCACTGTTCAGCGCGGCCATCTGCTCGGTCAGCAAGTTGATGCCGTCGTTGATCTCCTGCTCGGTGCGGGCTCCAGCGTTGGTCATGGGCCCCCCCAGTTTGCCCAGCCATGTTGCTACCCTGCGCCGACTTGCCCCAGCCCGGCTTGGCGCCGGCCGCGCCTCGTTTTCTCAACAATGAGATTTCGGTCCGTTTCGCGGGCCCAAGTCGTCAAAACAGACCTGATGGGTGCCAGGTGGCTCACCCGGTGAGCCTCAGGCTCGGCAGAATGATGACGCACAGTTTTGAGCCAACCTCCTTGAAAACGCTCTACCTCTTTCCCGATAACGGATTTTGGTGAGATCCAGACGGTGCCGGATCAGAAACGCCCTGTGGACATCGCCGAGTTCAAGCTTCCACCCGAGGGCGAGATCAGGCCCGTGACGCCGGAGGATGTAGCCCGTTACCACAAGCGCTATGACGAGTGGACTCAGGACTGCCGAGCCAAGCTGGGCGGCCTCGACAAGGTACTTCAGCTCCGGCAAGCTCGACCTGAAATCAGTTTCGTCATCGAGAACGAGGGATCGCGGCCGGCAGAGGATGCACTGCTCGTTGCCGGGGTTGAAGGTCCGTTTTGGATTGGCCTGCCGAAGACGAAGGGCGACAAGGGGTCAGATCCGTCGCCATACGACCTTGGTATCGCGCTTGCCGCTCCACCTAAGGCGCCGCAACCCCAGGTGATCGAGAGGAACGACGTCAACGTTGGCGACATGATCCAGCGGCTCAGCGCTTCCGGGCTGGATGTCGACATGTTGTCGCCGCGTGTCTATCGGCCACCCGAGCCCCGGGATCCGAACGCTTGTTACCTCAAGGCCGGAAGCCGTGGTCGGCCGCTCAAGCGCCTCGAGTACGAGTGCGCGCAATGGCGGCACGGGCATAGGTCCAAGACGTTCGATTTCGAGTTGTGGTTCCACGTCGATCCCGGCATCCATTCAGGCGTGATCAACATCAGCGTGCATGCCGCCAATCTGACCCAAGCGGTGACGATGCGCCTACCGGTCGCGATCACCGTTTCTCCGATGTCGTGCCTGACGTACGCCACTGCGATGGTGAATGCCACCAAGGACGCGCCGAAGTCTTATCGGCTCGCGCTTGGCTGACAGGTCATGAGTCCGCTTAGGAAGATCCACCATATCCCCGATGGCCACTTCAAACTCCCCCACCTGTGGCCACGTAAATTCCCCCAGGCAGGACGAGCAGGATTATGAGTCGGCGGGCACCATCGTCAGCCTGGCCGCGGCCTCGCGCAGCC
>Ga0213878_10000329_pt1 | contig 18267 bp, 11 predicted proteins | sample VelepicoBEBS_R02_FD_161053 | JGI IMG/M metagenome (GOLD analysis project Ga0213878, IMG submission 161053) | Vellozia epidendroides bulk soil microbial communities from rupestrian grasslands, the National Park of Serra do Cipo, Brazil - BS_R02 | ecosystem: Environmental > Terrestrial > Soil >... | reverse complement strand
CACGGAAAACGAACGCAGGAGATCACTGCCGGCACGCGGCGATTAGCTCGTGCGGGGTAGGCTGAACTCTCGAAGCGGCCAAGACCCCAACCGCGACGGTGGAATCGTCGCCGCGTGTCGGTGGAGCACTCAAACCGGAGCGGTTTGAGTATGCAAGCCGAGCCGTTCGAAAAGGAGTCGGTCCGAGTCCGTGCTCGGATTGCCGGTCGTAAGAAGGCGGTCGCCGTAGAAGATCGAGTTGGCGCCAGCGAGGAAGCAAAGCGCCTGCACTGCATCGGACATCTGCGCACGGCCCGCCGACAGGCGAACCACGCTCGTGGGCAGAACGATGCGGGCCACCGCGATCGTGCGAACGAACTCGAGCGGATCGAGCCGCGGAGCATTGGCGAGCGGTGTGCACGGAATCGGCACCAGCATGTTGATGGGAACCGACTCGGGAGCGGGTTCGAGTGCCGCCAGCTGCGCGATCAAGGCGGCTCGCTGGGGGCGGCTCTCTCCCATGCCGACGATGCCGCCGCAGCACACCTTGATGCCGGCTTGACGGACACTTTCCAGCGTATCGAGCCGGTCCTGGTAGGTGTGGGTCGTGACGATGGCGTCGTAAAAATCCGGCGCCGTATCCAGGTTGTGGTTGTAATAATCGAGGCCCGCTTCCTTCAATTGCTCCGCCTGCCCCGGGCGCAGCATCCCGAGCGTGACGCAAGTTTCCAACCCGAGGGCGCGCACAGCCTTGACGAGCTCGATCACGTCTGCCAGATCTTTCGAGTTCGGGCCGCGCCAGGCCGCGCCCATGCAAAAGCGGGTAGCGCCGGCGCGCTTGGCGCGCTCGGCCGCGTCGATCACCCGCTCGCGCGACATCAGCGCCTCGCGCGTCACGCCGGTCTTGTGGTGAGCCGACTGCGAACAGTAGCCGCAGTCCTCCGGACAGCCCCCGGTCTTGATCGACAGCAGCGTACTGACCTGCACGGCGTTCGGATCGAAATGGCGGCGATGTACCGACTGCGCGCGGTACAGCAGGTCGTTAAACGGCAGCTCGAACAGCGCCTCGACGCTTTCGGAGCTCCACTGCGGATTCGGTTCTCTCACTCGCAAGCCTCCCGCCCGTTACCGCATATGGCATATGGTTTTAGCGGCGGAGCCGTGCAGCATACTGCATCGAGCTTGCGCGCGGGCCAGGGCCGCCCTGCAATAATCGCGCCGGTCGCGCGGGCGCGTGCCCGAAGGAGCGAACCAAGTGCGTGTCGTGCGCTGGGCACTGGTCATGATCGCGATCCTGCTGGTCGCAGGCTTTGGCCTGGGATTGTGGTACCGGCAGGCCAGCTTGCCCGAGCAGGAAGGCACGCTTCAGGTGCCTTCGCTGTCGCACCCGGTGCGCATTGTGCGCGACGCAGCCGGCGTGCCGGCCATTACCGCTCAAAGCGAATCGGATGCTTTTTTCGCGCTCGGCTACGTGCACGCGCAGGACCGGCTATGGCAGATGGAGTTCGACCGCCGGATCTCGCAGGGACGGGTCGCCGAGCTGGTCGGTGCCGGTGGCCTAAGCGTCGATCGGTTCATCCGCACCCTCGGCATCCATCAGTGGGCGCAGCGGATGGCAAGCGAGCTCGATCCGCCCACGCGCGCCCTGCTCGATTCGTACTGCTCCGGAGTCAACGCGTATCTGGATGGACATCACGATTTGCTGCCGCCGGAATTTCTGCTCCTGCGCGCTCCCCGGCCGGAACACTGGGTAGCCGCGGACGCGATGGGCTGGGTGCTGATGATGTCCTGGGACCTCTCTTCTGCGGCGATGCGCAACGAGCTGAACCGGTTACGGCTTGCCTCGCGCCTCACCAAACCGGAGATCGACGACTTTCTGCCGCTCTGGGACAAGTCGGCGCCGGCCACTGCCGACTACGTAACGATGTATCGACGCCTCGGGTTGCCGAGCCCCGACATTTCCGAGCAGGCGCGCCAGCTCGCCGCACTGCTGCCGGTTACCGGCTTCGGCGCCGCCGACGCGCTGGGCTCGAACAGCTGGGCGGTTGCCGGCTCGCGCAGCGCGAACGGGCACCCGTTGCTCGCCAACGACCCGCACCTGCCGTTGACAGCACCTTCGGTGTGGTACTTCGCAAGGCTCGATGCACCCGGCCTGCACGTGTTCGGCGCGACCTTGCCGGGAATTCCGGTCATCGTCATCGGCCGCAACGCTCACGTGGCTTGGAGCATGACGACAACCTACGCGGATACGCAGGATCTGTATCTGGAACGGGTGGATCCCGATCATCCGGACCGGTATCAAACGCCGGAGGGTTGGGCCGCCTTTGATACACGCGTGGAGGAAATTGCGGTGCGCGGGGGCGATCCGGTTCGCTTGACGGTTCGCAGCACGCGCCACGGGCCGGTGATTTCCGGTGCACTGGCGGCTGCCGACGCGGCGCTGGCGCCGGGCAGTCCGTACGTGCTCGCGTTGCGCTGGGCCGCATTGGAACCCGGCGATACGACTCTGCCGGCGTTCGTTGCAATGAACGGCGCAGCCGACACGCTGCAATTCGACGACGCGCTACGCGCAGTCACAGTGGTCGTGCAGAACGTGGTGTTCGCGGGAGACGACGGCCATATCGGGCTGCGTGTGGTCGGGCGGGTGCCGCGACGCCGCGCCGACGATGATCTGTACGGCCTGGTGCCATCGCCGGGATGGGACGCTCGCTACGACTGGCAGGGCTGGCTGGCACCGGACGATCTGCCGCGCCAGCTGGATCCTGCCGGCGCCATGATCGTCACGGCCAACCAGAACATCACTGCGCCCGGATACGCGCACTATCTGACGATGGAATGGGAGGCGCCGTACCGCGCGCGGCGGATCGAGCAGCTGCTGCAGCAAGTGCCGCTGCACGATGTTCGCTCGTTCGAGTCGATTCAGGGCGACGTCACCTCGATCGCGGCACGCGAGATGATGGCGCAGCTCGGGTCGGTCGAACCCGCCACGCCGCTCGGGCGGGCGGCGCTGCAGAAGCTTCACGCCTGGGACGGCTCGATGCGGACGAACGCAGCTGAGCCATTGATTTATTACGCCTGGGTCCGCAAGCTTCAGGGCATGATCTTCGACGACGATCTGGGCCCGCTCGCCCCCGATTTGGTCGATACGGCGGACCGCTCCACGGCAATGCTCGGTGTGCTCACCGGTCGTGCACATGCGCGCAACTGGTGCGGCGATGCACACAACCCCAATCGAAATTGCACGCAACTCGCCGCCCAGGCGCTCGATCGGGCAGTAACCGAGCTCGCCAGCGAGCCGGGTGGCCTGGACCGGTTGCGCTGGGGCCGACAACATGTCGCCGTTTTCGAGCACCGGCCCCTATCCGGCGTGCCTGCGCTGCGACCGCTGTTTGAGGAGCGGATCACACAGCCCGGCGACGGCGACACGATCGATCGCGGAGTGCTGAGGCTGAAGGGCGAGCACCCGTTTGAGACGCACGACGGACCGAGCCTGCGGATCGTCTGCGACCTGTCCGGCGCCGACGCGGGCGCCTGGATGTTCGCTCCAGGCCAATCCGGCAATCCGCTGTCGTATCAGTTCGGCGATCTGCTCGACGCCTGGAGGCGGGTCCGTTACTTGCCGATCAAGCCTGGAACAGGCAAGGGGCTCGAGCTTGTGCTGAAACCGATCGATCGATGAGCCCAGACCGCGACCCTGCCACAGTCGACCCGGTCGAAGCGATCGTTGCTGTCAATCGAGGTCGCGATCCAGCGCTGCTCGCGCGCAAATTTGCGGCGATGGCGAGCGACGCGTTTGCCTTCCTGCGCGCGAGCGCGGGGCTCGCGCACTCGGCGCTCGACCTCGCGGCGCTTCCGCAGTCGCCGGTCGGCTGGGTCTGCGGCGATATGCATCTGAACAACTTCGGCTGTTTCCGTGGACTGAATCGGCTCGTCTACTTCGACATGAACGATTTCGACGAAGCGGCACGCCTTCCACTTGCGGTCGATCTGCTGCGCTTCCTGGGGAGCATCCTGACGGCGGCGCCGGGCTTCGCGCTGACTCGGCAAGAGGCGCAGACGGTCGCAGGCGTCGCGCTGCACCGGTACGCCGAAGCGCTCGCGCGCGGCAAGGCGCTCTGGCTGGAACCGGAAACCGCGCGTGGAGCGATCCGCGCACTGCTTGAACAGGTATCGTCGAGGCGCCGTCGCGACCTGCTGGCTCGCCATACCGAGGTGATCATGGGTCGGCGCCACCTGTGCATCGGAGATCCGCGGGTTCCGCGCTTGCCGCAGGACAGCCCGTGGCGCAACCTTCTGACCGGCGCGTTGGCTTCGCTCGGCGAGCTGTACGAGAGCAGGGAGTTCTTCTTGCCGCGCGATTTCGCGCGGCGAATTGCTGGCATGGGGAGCCTAGGCCTGCCGCGTTTCGCGGCGCTAGTGCGCGGGCGCGCGGATCCGGATCGGAACGCCCTGATCGATTTCAAACTGGCAGCGCCGTCCAGCGCGGTGCACGCGCTGCCCCGATTCGAACAGCCGGCTTGGGCTGACGAAGCGCAGCGGGTAGTCGATGTGCAGGATATTTGTCAGGCCTCTTGCCCGGCCTATCTGACCGCGATGCCGATCGGCGGCCGCCCGTTCGTCGTTCGCGAACTGCAGCCGGTCGAGGATCGCGTTGCTTTGGAGCAGTTGGCTCGCCACCCGAAGCGGTTCGTCGACGCGCTCTCGAGCATGGCGGACGTGGCGGCCTACGCGCACCTTCGCGCGGCCGGGCGCCTTGGCGCGGCCAGCCCGGAAACGATGGTCGAGTTCGGGTTCGAGCTGATGGCGCAACCGAAACCCTGGATCGATGCGGCACGCGAAGTCGATGCGCACAATTCGCGAGCGCAGCGGGTCTTCCGGACTGCCTGGAGACAGCGGGATCCGCGCTTGATCGCGCTCAGCGGCGGGCCGCCGACAAACTGATCGGCAGCCGTTTACTCGCGAGCCTGATCGAAGCTCAGCGCCACCCCGTTGTTGCAGTAGCGCTTTCCGGCCGGAGCCACGTTCGCGCCCGGATTGTGCCGCTTCCCCGGGCGTCCCGATGAGGGTTATTGGCGCAACCATTGGTTACCACTCGATCGGGCGACTTCTGTTAACTTTTTGGATGTTGTCGGGTACTAACGGTTCGTGGGTACGTTGGTGTGTCGCAGTGGGGAGATCGCCATGTTCAAGCATTCCGTAATCCTGGCCGGCGCCTGCCTGGGCCTTGCCGCGTGTGCCACCCAGCCGTTCTCGTACCTCGACGGCGAGCGCTGGAGCAAGGTGGAGCTGAACACCTACGATACAAGGATCGTTCAGATCGACGACACCTCGTATGTCAGCAACTCCCTCATCCGGGTCGATCCCGGCGTGCATCACATTCGCTTTCAGACGCATCCGCCCCAGGGATTCTTCCAGAGCCCGGTCAAGGAGCTCGTGATCGACATCAAGCCGTGCACTCGTTATTGGTTCGAGGCCAAGCGCGTCAATTCGGGGACTCAGGACTTCGAGCCGCGAGTCAATTACAGCGAGCACATCGCCGGATGCGGCGATGCCAAAGAGGCTTCCGCCGCCCCTACTTCGTAACTGAGATCGCACTGCAGTCGCACTGAGCGGTCTGCCGGGGCGCAGGTTGTAAGATCCTGCGCAACCGGCAAGGCGGCCGGGTGGAATCCGCTTCTTGTCTTTCTTTCCCCCGCTTAGCGTTCGCCCGCCGGCACGCCGGGAGGAGAGTTGCCGCTTCGTTTGGCGCGCGCCTGCATCGGTGCGTGCACTTTGACATTGGATGCAGACGGTGACGGCCAACGTGAGTGGCCGGCCCGCGACGTCGGCGGTTTCGTCGACGAGCTGCGCCGGCGCCACGGCCCCTTCGAGGCAGCGCGGCCGGCGCTGGCGGGCTGAGGGGGTGGATTGCTCGCGCACCACAGCCATTAAGCAAACCTGCAACTGTTAAGAAAACCTTTTTGACGCCGGCATTGACGCTGTTGCGCTGACCGTATTTACGGTTATCGCGAGAGAAGCTGAGCCCAAATCGGCGATGAGGCTCCACGCTCACCGCTTCCACGCTATGCAACCCTGCAATAGGTAGGGGTGATCCCACTTGCCAGCCGCGGGCTTCCGCAGCAAAACACTCACTGGGGCCATGGTATAGAGGGGCATTAACAGTGGGAACCGCAACGTCGGACGAGGAGCGTTTGCTCGACCTGATCGGCGACGTCTATGACCTGGTGGTCGACGACTCGCGATCCTGCTCGCTAGCGCAGGAACTGGCGCAGATGTTCGATTCCGACAGTTGCCTTGTCTACTTCGGCCGAACGCTCCCCGGCAGTGCGGCGATGCCGGCAGTTGCCGGAATCCTGTCGGCGACTCGGAACTTCGACCACTGGGCCTGCTCCGCGTACGCTGATTACTATCACGACCGCAACGAGTGGTACGCCAGAGCCTGGAAGCGACCGGCGCCATACGTGGTGGTCGGCCAGGAACTGATCGAGCCGAGCGCATTGCTGCGGACCGAATGGTCCGACTATCTTCGGGCGACGCGCACGCTGCACGTGATCGGCGCGCAATTCCCGATTCAGAACGACTTGATCGGCTTGCTCGGCGTTCATCGATCACCGAGCGAGCGCCCGTTCGACGAGTCCGATCGGGCGCGATTGAAGATGCTGCTGCCGCATTTGCAACGTGCGATGCGGATGCGCGAAAAGATTCGCGACACGCAGCGCGAGGCAGACGTTGCCCGCGGGCTGCTGGGGGATCTTTCGATCGGCGTCGTGATCGTCGACGCTGAATGCCGGATTGTGTACTCGAACGAGCCGGCAGAAAAACTCTTGCAAGCTGGCGGCGGCTTGAGAGTGGAGACGGGCCGGTTGAAAGCCGGCTCGCCGGACCGCGAAGCCGCGCTCAAGCAGGCCGTGCGTACGGCAACCTCGATGGGTCACGGGCGGGATCGGCGTGCGGGCACAACCCTCATCGTCGGGTCGCGCGGGACCTCTAGTCTTCCTGTAATGGTCGCGCCGCTGCCGCCCGAGTCGATCCGTTTCGGCTCGGTGCACCCCGCGTGCGCGCTGATCTTCTCGGACCCTGACGATCGGCCGAATTGGTCTCTCGACGCGTTCTGCCGGCGTTACGGTCTGACGCTCGCTCAGAGGCGCCTGCTGGACGCTCTGGTGCGAGGTCAGGACCTCGCCGGGTATGCGGAAGCCGCTCAAATCGGCCTCGGCACCGCGAAGACCCACCTGAAGGAAATCCTGAGCAAGACCGGGCAGCATCGTCAAGTGGATCTGATTCGCATGGTCCTGTCCGATCCGCTTGCTCGCATCTGGCCGTCTCTTGATTCGAATCGGCCCCATGGACAAGCTGCTGCCCGACTTGGCTAGCACGATCGGCGCGATCTACGAGGCGGCCACGGATGCGTCGCGCTACGCCGAGCTTCCGGGGGTCGTCGCGGCTCATTTCGGGACCGACAGTTGCATTTTCCACTTCTGCCACAAGCCATCCGGGCACGATATCGATATACCGCCCAACGTTCGCCTGCCAGTCGGCACCGCGAATTTCGACGCAACCGCCTGTACCGCCTATGCCAGCTACTACCACGAGCGCAATGAATGGTATGCGCGCGGGTGGAAAAAGGGCTTCCCGGTGGTCGTGCTGGGCCAGGAGCTGATGAACACGCGCGATCTCGCGCGCACCGAATGGTCCGACTATTGCCGACTTACCGGAATGTTCCACCTGGTCGGTGCGCAGTTCCTGCTGGACGAGCGGCTGATCACCGCGCTCGGAGTCCACCGCAGACCAAACGGCCAGGCGTTCGTCGAGGCGGATCGGCACAAGATGGCATTGCTGCTGCCGCACCTTCAAAGGGCTCTTCAGCTGCGCGAGCGCCTGGAGATGGCTGAGACCGGCGCCGGACTGGCGTTCGAGCTCCTCGACGGCTTGAGCGTTGGCGTCGTGATCGTCGATGCGCAACGGCGCATTGTGTTCGCCAACCGTATTGGAGCACGAGCTCTGTCGAGCGCGGATGCGTTGGTCGTTCGAAGGGGAGTTCTGGAGACGCACGATCCGCGCGATGTGCCGAATTTCGCGCGAATCATCGCGAAAGCAGCGCAGACCGGAGCTGGTGCCGGTGTCGACTCCGGAGGTTTCATCAAGGTCGCAAGGGCGGTGCCTCCACCGCTGCCGGTGCTGGTCGCGCCGCTCAACTCCCGTGCCCTCGGTTTCGGGGCTGCGCGACCCGCCTGTGCAGTTGTGTTCTCCGTACCCGACGCGACATTATCGATCGGCGCACACGCGCTGGCTCGCCGCTGGGATCTGACTCCGGCGCAGGCGCGCTTGCTCGCTGCGCTGACGGCGGGGATGGGGTTGGCGAGCTATGCGGCTTCAGCCGGAATCGGAATCGGCACCGTGCGTGCGCATCTGAAGGAACTATTCGCCAAAGTTGGATGCCACCGGCAGTCCGACTTGATCCGGATCGTCCTGACGGATCCGGTGGTCAGGCTCGGAGAGTGAACTCACGTTCAAGCAATTCCCTCCCGCGGAGCGATTGAGCGTGTAGGAGCGCTCTACTTAAGCTCTTAAGCTCTTAAGCTCTTAAGCTCCGGGCGATCCCTTCCGTTTGGAAAGACATAGCGCCACGCGCCTCTCCTGTTTGGGAGAGGCGCGCGAACCGTCCGCGGCCTACATTGATCGGCGTGTAAACGGTTCACGTCCCACATTGACCCGCGTGTAAACCGTTCGCGGCCTACATTGGGACCGCTCGGATTGAACAAAGACTTGAGGGGGAGCAAATGGATAAGCGCTTCGACGGTAGTCCTCTTTCGAGGACGGAGCCGCGGCATGCACACCTGTTCGTCGCTTCGTTGGTCCTGCTTGCGAGCTGTGGTGGTGGGAGCAGCAGTTCTCCCGCGCCGGCACCCGCCCCCGCTCCTGCGCCGCCGCCCGCGGGCGTCTCGGTGCAAGCCAGCCAGGCCGTCGGCAGCGGCGGAGGCACGGTCACCGTAACCGGATCGAGCAATTCTCTGGTGGGCTCATCCGTCGTGGTGCCGGCCAACGCGCTGTCCGCCAACACCACCATTAGCATCGGTCAAGTCACCAGCGGAAGTCCATACGCATCCGACGTCCTGCTGACCAATCTGGGTCCGTCCGGCACGACATTTGCGATGCCCGTGACCGCACAGATCAAGTATTCGCCGGCCTATCTGAGCGACAACGGCATCAGCGGCACGCCGACCGCATCGACCTTCCGGGTGCAGACAACCGATTCCACCGGACTGGTGCAGGTGCTGACGCCGAGCGCGATCGACACGACCAACGACCTGGTGACGGTGCAGACTTCGCATTTCAGCAATTTCGCGCCGCTGGCGTATTCCAATAGCCTGCTGAACGGCCCCGTGCGCGCAGTGGCGATCGGCTACTCTGCCGGCACGCAGACGCAGCCGACGGTCAATGCGGGCGCTGCAATCCCTTTGCCGCTTGGGTTTCAAGGGCTGGTGTATAGCGGATCGGGTAGTGGCGGCACCATCACCGGCACCTACACCGGCACCGTCGACGGCGCGCTGGTCGCGATGCCGCCGAGCTTTACCTCGACGTACGCCGTCACCTCATCCGGCGGTCTTCAGCTCGGCCAGAGCGCGCCGCTGCAGGCCGCAAGCACGGGCAACGTGCTTCTGAACCCGAAGCTCGGCCTGGGGATCGTGACCAGCGTTGCTGCCGGCGCCAATCCGTTTTTGCTGATCACCGGGGCGCAGGGAAGCGGCTTCACCAACGCGAGCCTGAAGGGTAAGTACGCGGTCGGGTTCTTCTTCTTCAATCCGAATACTGTGCAACCGGCAATGCCGACCGGCGGAAGCATGCCCCGCCTGGCGGGCATCGGCACCGCCTATGAGATCGCCACCTTCGATGGCGCAGGGAACTTCAGCAGCACCAACCAGTTCCTCACGACGACTCCCGGCGGCACGACGTCGAGCACGGTGACTACGGGCACTTCCAGCGGCACGTACTCGGTGGCCGCCGACGGCACGATCACGCTGACCAACACAACGAGCGGAGCGTCGAGTTTCCAGTTTTTCGCCCTTTCCGGCGGCAACGTGGCGCTCGGAGTCAGCGACGCGGGCACCACTTCCAACGCACTCGAATCGATCGCCATTGCGATCAAGCTGGGTACAAATGAATCCGCTGCGAACTTTACCGGTAACTCCTACGCGCATGTGGGCTACTCCTACGGAACCGGAGTGTCGGCCGCGGTGCCCGCGACGCTGCCCGCTCCCGAGCCGGTACCGTTGGGCTTCTTCTGCGACTACGTGGCTTTCAGTGTCGACGCCAGCGGCAACGCGACATTGACGGCCAATGTCCAGAACCAGGACGGAACGATTACCCAGCCCGGACTGGGGACCGCCTCGTTGGGGATCACCGTCAATGCCGATGGCACGACATCCATCACGAATCCGAAAAACGGCCACACGTCGATCGGCGCTGTATCCGCGGACGGCGCGATCTCGTTTGACGTGACGATGCAGGCCGGTGAAGCGCCGGAGTTGTCAATCACGATCCAGCAGTGATCGGATCGCGCTCAACAGAGGGGATCTGATGCGAATCAGCCCGACTACTTCCGTACGCCAAGCGCTCCTTCGACACCTCGCCAACGCGGTGCTCCCCGTCGCGGTCGCTGCGCTTGCCTGCGACGCGATGGCGACGCCCATCACCTATTACATTTCGGGCACGGTCACAAATGGCTCATTCACCACCGCGGCGGGCACCGTCACGCTGACGAACTCGCTGGTCGAATTCACGGTGGTGTCCGACACGAGCCTTGTCCAGCCGGTAACACTGCCGCCCGCGACCAATCCGCTGGGAAGCTTCCTCCAGAACCCGGGACCGACCACAGGTGCGACCGTTACCTCCGCGGTCCTGACCGTGCATTTGCCCGACGGTACGGTTCAATCGGCCAATATCACGCCGCTGTCGCAGATCTCCGTGACGGCGGACCTGGCTAATGGAGGTGTCGGAATCGGAACGCAGGTCGGTCCAACCTACTTCGCCCTGTCAGGATTGTCTCCACTTACCGAGGCCAATCTGTACACGACGACGACGGCGCCGATCGGCGGGCAGGTATTCATTTGCCCCGACTTCGACCCCTTTGTCAGTTACACATGTGCACCGCAGGCCCTCATGCTGACACTGATCGGCGGGCCTAACAGCGGGACGGCGGCGACCTTTCAGGCGCCCAAGCAGGTTGCGATAGTCTCTTGCGATAGCGGATGCGCTATACCCAGTCAAGGCTACTATGCAGCGGTCACCCAGCCGACGCTGTTTCTCAGCGTTGGTGCGTCCGGGGGCGGGACGATCATGGCCGCTCCGCTGGGTGCGACCTGCCCTGCGCCTCCAAACAACACGACAAGCTGCAGCTACACCATTAGCGCGCAGGGCCAGGGCATCCTTCTATCGGCAATGCCTGCCGCGGGTTACACCTTTGCCGGCTGGAGCGGCATCTGTCAGGGCTCCGCGCCGACCTGTGAGGCGGCGATCACCGGCGTCGCGCCGTACGCGACGGCTACGTTTGTCCCAGCGAATCAGACGTCACCTGCGATTTCGACGGTGTCGACGCAATTGGGCCAAACCTGCGTGGCGGATGCCTCGGGCAGCGCACGCTGCTGGGGACTGAATTACGCCAATTGGGTCTTGAAGACGGGCACACGGATCGCCGGGACGCCGCTCCTCGTACCGGGAGAAGCCAGCAATGTCGTGTCGATCGCCGCGGGTTACGGCTTTGCCTGCTCGCTCACGAATGGCGGAGGTGTTCAATGTTGGGGTGACAACTTCAACGGCGGGCTGGGAAACGGCAGCGCACCGGGGACCTTCGCCACGACTCCTGTATCGGTCACCGGTCTGAGTCAGGGTGTAGCACAGATCGTGGCCGGCGAAAGCGACGCGTGCGCGCTGACCACCTCCGGGGCAGTGCAATGCTGGGGGGCCAACGCCAGCGGCCAGCTTGGAAACGGGACGCTAACGCCATCGTCGGTCCCGGTATCGGTTATAAACCTCTCCAGTGGCGCGACCGGCATCTCCATGGGAGCTACACACGCCTGTGCGCTGACCGCGAGCTCGAGCGTCATGTGTTGGGGTGACAACCAGTCCGGCGAGCTGGGTACCGGCAGCACGACGAATTCGACGACCCCCGTGCCTGTGAGCGGGATCGGGTCTTCCGTCACGGGCATTGCAGCGGGTAGCTTCCACACCTGTGCACTGACGTCGGGCGGTGTCGTCTTTTGCTGGGGCGATAACACATTCGGCGAGTTGGGATCCGGGAGCGGCTCCAGCTCATTGATCCCGGTACAGGTCGGCGGTATCGGAGCCACGGTGACCCAGATAGCGGCCGCTTCGACTCACACTTGTGCGCTTACAACGCTCGGCACGGTGATGTGCTGGGGAAACAACGGTTACGGGCAACTGGGGAATGGGGCACAGCAGTCGAGCATTGTCGGAAGCGCGGTTCCGGTCAACGTCAGCAACCTGAGCGATGCCATCGCGATCAGCGCAACGGCGACCCAAAGCTGCGCCTTGAGAAAATCCGGTGCGATGGTCTGTTGGGGCGACAACACCGACGGGCAGCTAGGCAACAACAGTGCGACGCTAGATTTTGCCTTCCCGGTTGCCGTGGTTGGCCTCGGCTCCTACCTGACCCAAGTCTCGGCCGGCCTTTTGCATACCTGCGCCTTGACCGAAGGCGGTGGCGTGCAGTGCTGGGGTGACAACCCCAACGGCGGCCTCGGCAACGGAACCACGACATCCTCTAGCACGGCAGTGTCCGTGACCGGTTTGAATTCCGGCGTCGTCTCCGTCGCGTCCGGGCATGAACACACATGCGCGCTGAATTCGGCCGGTTCGGTGGTTTGCTGGGGCTTCAATGGCTACGGCCAGCTGGGCAACGGCTCGCAGACCGATTCGGCGGTTCCCGTGCCGGTCAGCGGTCTTTCGAGCGGCGTGGCATTGATCGCCACTGGTGGCAACCACAGCTGCGCAATCACGACGTCGGGCGGCCTGCAGTGCTGGGGGTACAACGGGTTCGGCCAGCTCGGCAACGGCAGCACCGCGAACTCGCCCGCCCCGGTCCCCGTTACAGGACTGTCCAGCGGGGTTGTGGCCGTCAGCGGCGGCGACTGGCATACGTGCGCCCTGTCGACGTTAGGAGGGGTGCAATGTTGGGGCTACAACAACTTCGGTCAGCTCGGCACCGGGCCGGGTTCGCCGGTCGAAACCAACACGCCAGCTCCCGTGACCGGGCTCGCGAGCGGTGTGCTGGCGATCGCGGCAGGTTCCACACACACGTGTGCGCTGACCTCCGCGGGTGCTGTGCAGTGCTGGGGAGCCAACAACTACGGCCAGCTCGGCAACGGCAACAATACCGCATCCGCAGCCCCGGTCGCGGTCAGCGGCCTGGGGTTCGGCGTCGTCGCCATATCCAGCACCGCGTATCACAGCTGCGCATTGACGTACCCCGGTGCGGTGTTGTGCTGGGGTTACAACGGCAACGGTCAGCTGGGCAACAGCACGCTCGTGAACTCATCGACGCCGGCCCAGGTAACAGGGTTGACCAGCGGCGTCACGGCAGTCTCGGCCGGCGGCGGACACACCTGCGCGATCGACGCCAGCGGCACGGCGCAGTGCTGGGGAGACAATGTCGACGGCGAGCTCGGCAATGGCAATACCACAAGCGTCGGCACGCCCACGCCGATCGGCCCGCTGGCGACGGACAACAGCCTGCAGTTCACGTTCCCGCCGGGGCCACCGGCCGGGCCGCTGCAAGTGGCTGCCGGCAGCTCCTCGTTGACTTTGGCCGCGAGTTCCAGCTCGCAATTGGGACTGCAGTTCAGCACGCTCACACCAGACGTGTGCAGCGTCGGCGGCAGCACCGTCGGCTTCATTGCCGCCGGAATCTGCAAGGTCCAGGCTGCCCAGTCGGGCAACGCTACTGTCAATCCTGCGCCGGCGCAGACGCGCGAAATCGTTGTGTCTACACTGACTCCGCTGCAGGCGCAGGCGACCCCAACATTGTCGAGTGCGACGGCGGCCGCTGCGACTCAGATCAACCTGGCCTGGACCGAAGCCTCGAATCCTGCGGCTCTACCGGTGACGGGATTCCAGGTCTGGCGCTCGACCAACGGCGGCGCGGCCGTTGCGATCGCAACCGCTGCCGGGGCGGCCAGCCTGTCTTATGTCGACAGCTCGGTCACCCCTGGGAATACCTACACGTACAGCGTGCTTTCGCTCAATGCCGCAGGATCTTCGCCGGTGTCGAACGCCCTAACGGTGCAAATGGTTGTCCAGACCGCGCCGGTGCTGGCGAGCGTCGCGATCGTGGCACCCAACCAGGTCGAACTGACCTGGACCGAAGCGGCCAACGCACTGGCGCCTGCGGTAACCGGTTTCCAGGTTTGGAGATCGACGAACGGGGCGGCCGCAGCACAGATCGGAACGGTAGCGGGATCGACGACTCTTGCGTACGTCGACACCACAGTGACAGCGGGAAACAGCTACGACTACACCATCGTGGCCGTGAACGTGATCGGGTCGTCAGCGTCATCGAATTCGCTCGCGGTGCCGGCGATGGCGCTGACGGCGGACGGCTACACCTGCCAGGCGCTGGATATTCCGGGATCGGCCTGGACCCAGGTCTGGCAACTCAATGACGCCGGCCAGATCGCGGCCGACTCGAATCAGGGCGCATTCGTCTACGACTCGACAACGGGACAGTGGAGCGCCGTGGCGGCGCCCCCAGTTTCCAGCGGGTACACGGCTGCCGACGTGAATGTGCTCGGCATCAACAACCACGGTCAGCTTGCCGGCGTCGCTCAAGCACCTCTGTCGCCGGTCGAGCAGAGCTTCATCCTGAATGGGCTGCCACCGGGGGGCGCATACACGTTCGAGCCGAACTTTGCATCCAGCGCGGCGCCCGGCTATTCGAACACGGAATTCCGCGCGCTCAGCGATAACGGCCTCGTCCCCGGCTTCGCCAGCCCACCGCCGTATCCTCCCTCGCAGACCATCGGATTCATCTACAACCCGACCGCCGTCACTATTGCGACGTTCCCACCGGGCTACACGTCGTTCGTGCCGAAGCTGTCGGATGGTTCGGCTTCGACGTACACCATTCCCGGCGCGATGAACGCATCCGGCCTGTTCGTCGGGTCGGGATCGTCCACCACGATCGCGAAGGAAGCTTTCCTGTACAACCCGAACACCCTGACCAAGTATTCTCTCGGGATGGCCGGTGTGCAAACGGCGTTGCGCGGACTGAACGACCTCGATCCGCACAGCAGCACCAACTGTTCGAGCAGCAATTGCCTGCGCGCAGTCGGATGGGCTCGTCCGAAAGGTCTGTTCGTCGATTTCGATCCGGCGACAGGGTTCCAGGTGCCCCAGATCGTCGACTGCAGCGCCGGCATACCGGGTGCGGTGGCGACATTCCTGGTCGGGATCAACAACCGCAACCTCGTCGCCGGCCAGTGGATGGACAGTGCCGGCAATGACCACGGTTTGATCGCGTATCCGAATGTCGCCTTGCCGACCACCGTTCAGGCCAACGGCAGCTTCGTCTTCAGCGTCACGGTGGCTGCCAATGTGCCCGCGTTCCTCGATCCGCCGATCGCGGTCGGATACTCGTACGCAACCGGCGCCGGTGACCCGAAGTTCGGCTCGGTGACGCTGCCGATCGGAGTTGGGGGCAATCATTACACGCTGCTGGTGCAGGGGCGGGCTTTCCCGCTCACAGCCGGCAAGCGCTTCGACTTCACCGCCAACGGCTTTGCGCGCGGCGTGAGCTCATTTGCGGTGGAGGGCATCTCTCCGAGCGCGGCGCTCAGCCCGTCGAATACCACCGCGTTCGTCACCGAGGTGACATTTGTCAGCAGCGGCAAGTTCACCGGCACGATGACGCCGATGCTCGCCGCCAACGAGATTGCGGCGCTACTGCGCGCTGCGGACGACGCCCCGGGTCCGCTCGGGGACGATGTGGAGCGGGTGGCCCGGGACGATTCCGCAGGCAACATTACTGCCGCGTGCAGCGCCCTGTCGAAATTCCTGCTGGACGTGCAGTCCTTGACGCCAGCACACTTGAACGCTTCGCGCGCAGCGTATCTGACCGCCCAGGGCACGGCCATCGAAAACGCGCTCGCGTGCCCATGAGATCGTCGCCTACCGGATAGGGCGATCACGGCGCTCGGCGCACCGCATTCCGGAGGGCAGCCATTCGGCGAGCTGGATCGTGTCAACGTGAGCCTTTTGCTGCCGCACATCGAGCGCTCGTTGCAGCTGCGTGAGCGACTTGGGGCCGCGGAAGCGGGGGCCGGGCTTGCGTTTGATCTGCTGGACCGACTGGCCGTGGGCGTCGTGCTGGTCGATGCCGCTGGCAGGGTTCTGTTTGCCAGCCGCAAGGCCGCGCGCCTTTTATCGGCCGGCGACGCGCTGATGGTCAAACGCGGCGCCCTGGTGGCGCGCGATGCACGCGATGCGGTTTCTCTGGGCAATGCGATCGCGCAGGCGGCCGCGACGGGAGCGCGCGCGAGACTGCGAGCGGGAACATTCCTGCGGATTTCGCGGGTTTCAGGCCCTGCGCTGCCGGTTCTCGCCGCGCCGATGCGCTCGAAGGCGCCGGGACTGAGTCCTGCCCGTCTGGCTTGCGCGATCGTGTTCTCGGGGCCAGAGGCAAACACGACGGTGGGCGAGGATGCGCTGGCGCGGCGCTGGGATCTGACGTCGGCCCAGGCTCGTCTGCTTGCTGCGTTGACGACGGGCGCGGGGTTGGCCGGCTATGCGGCGGCGGCAAGGGTCGGGATCGGCACCGTCCGCACGCATCTGAAGGAATTGTTCGCCAAGATCGGATGCCACCGGCAAGCCGACCTGATCAGGATTGCTCTGTCGGACCCCGTGTTGCGGCTGGCGGACGGGGAGAGATTCAAAGACACGGGCTCACGCTCGTAGCGCGATCAAGCCCGGTTGATTACCAGCGGAACGCCGGTGACCGCCAGGTGGAAGTCGGTGGACCAGCAGACGCCGATCCGCTGCGCCTGCATGATATGGAGGCCGACCGCGTCGGTCATCGTCAGGTCCTGATCGGAGAACCGCCGGAGGATTTTCGCGCCCTTCTGTTGCTCGTCGCCGCCTACGGCCGCCACCTTCAACGGAGACATATCCTCGATCATCGAGAGAAACTGCAAGGCGCGCGTCCGATCGTATCGGCGAAGGAACCATGCATGCCCCTCAGCGATCACCAGCGTCGTCGTTAGCAGGGATGGCGGCTGCGCAAACAGCCGGCGAAACGTGATGTGATGCGTGTCCGAGCGATCCGCGAAAGCGATCAGTGCCGAGGTGTCGACGTAGGCTTCAGTCTTTCCGGCCATAAACGACGTCATCGATGTGCCGGCTCGACTCGGGATCGCCGGTTTCCACCATCCCCGTGTAGCGCATCCATGGCTTGCTCTCGTCTACCGGGATGACGCTCCGCAGCGAGCGGCGCAGAAGCTCGGCCAGAGATATACCTAGGCGAACGGCTTCCCGCTTCGCGGCTTCGTACTCTTTCTTGCTCAGGCTGATCTGGGTTCGGATCATGATAACATCATACATCATTTCGTTATCATCTTCAAATCAGGGTCTCACCTCAACGGCCCCGAGCTACACCACGGAGATCTGCTCGCGCAATTCGTTCGCGAACAGCTTCTTCGGGATCATCGCGTGGACGCCGCGAACGATGTCCACCACCTGAGTGACCCGGAAGCTCACCGCGATGCTGCACAGCGCATAGGCGTCCAGCGGCGTAAGGCCGGCGCGCTTGACCAGAAACTGGATCGCGTTGCGTGCGGCCAGCGTCATTGCGCTGCTCAGATCCTTGTCGAGGCCGATCGCGATCCAGTCGGTCTCCGTTTCCGCCATCGGCCAGCCCAGCTTCTTCTGCTTGTGCAGCACGACCTGGATTCGGACCTCGTGCATTCGCGTTTCCAGAGCGCTGAGGTTGATCTCACCGTCCCCCTGGACTGCGTGCGAATCCCCGGTATAGATCAACGCGCCGGTTTTCCAGACCGGAATGAACAGCCTGGATCCTTCGGCGAGCTCGCGCAGATCGAGATTGCCGGCGTGAGGACCGGGCGGTACCGAACTCGTTACGCCGGGAGATACGGGAGGGAAAAAACCATCCGGCGGAGCGACACCGAGCGTGCCCTGAAAGGGCTGTAGCGGGATGTTGATCTTGGGCAGGAACTCCGCCGTCCTCTCCTCGACATTCAGCTTCAGGTACTTGACCTGACC
>Ga0213878_10000328_pt1 | contig 18298 bp, 11 predicted proteins | sample VelepicoBEBS_R02_FD_161053 | JGI IMG/M metagenome (GOLD analysis project Ga0213878, IMG submission 161053) | Vellozia epidendroides bulk soil microbial communities from rupestrian grasslands, the National Park of Serra do Cipo, Brazil - BS_R02 | ecosystem: Environmental > Terrestrial > Soil >... | reverse complement strand
CTGCGAAAGCGGCGCAGCCCTTCTGCTTCGGAGAAGACGCGTTCGCGTGGCAGTCGGGCCGGGAAACGCTTTCCGCGTTCAGGTATCACCTTAAGATATAGGGTCCTCTCCGGAACCTCTACCCGGTAGACGTAATTGATATTCGAGAACTCCATGACCTCCGAGAAGCGAACATGGGCACCGGCGCTCAGTTTGAGGCCTCGCCGGACCACGTCCGTCAGCTGCTCCAGGGATGGACTTCCCGCGTCGTCGGTCACAGAACTGCCTCACCCAAGCCCATATATCGCAGGCGGCTGTTCTGCATTTCCATCGACCAATTATTGGCGGCTCCGAGGCGCTCCTCTGGAGTAGAGTCTATGAGCCGCTTGCCCTCCCAGATCTCGTAGTCACCTACTGCGTCGGCTTGCTGCTCCAGACCCTCCTGGAAATATAACTCGCGCTTGACGATCACTTCCGCCGTCGGCAACTGAGCCCACAGCTCGCGGCCCCTGCAAATGAGGTCGAGCACACGAGGCTTTTCCGTTGGGTGGTCGAGCAGGTAGTGTCGAACCACGGCACTGGCTACTGTCAGATGGCGGATCTCATCGATGTTGGCGCCACGCTCGATCTCCGCCGCCGCTGGATCGAGGATGCGCCACTTGCGCTCCGAGAGCTCCGCCGCGGGTGCCAGCACCCCCTCTACGAGAATGGTCAGGATCACTACACCACTAATGAAGTCATGGTGTTCCTGCATTACGGGAAGGGCGAAGTTTTCTAGCGGTACAAGGATGCGGCGGCTATCATCGCCGCTGATGGCCTCAATTGTGGTGAACAGTTCGGCCTCCGGAACCCCGAGTTCCAGCAAGTGACCGCGAAAGACCCGGGAGTGTCGCGCCTCGTCAATTAACTGAGTCGCGAAGAACTCCATGTTGGACACGTCTGGGGCGTCCGCAACGAGGTAGCTAATAGCACGGGTGGCCTTATCCTCGGCAATGGAGCGGAAGGCGAACTCATTCATGATCGCAGCTCGCAAAGGGCCGGGCTGAAGCATGTGGGGGGGCACGGAAGCCCCCTCCGAGTGGCCGCGCACCAGACCCTGGAGCGTCCCTCGAGGCACCGCCGAAAACCAGTAGTCGAGATCGCACTCCTGCGGGGTGAGTTCGAGATGGGTAGCCCCTTCAATGAGACTCGGGGCGTCGTTCCAGTTGGCTTCGCGAGGCGTTGTGTCGCTCACTTCATCTCCTTGCGGTTGACGAGATGGCTCTGAAGGCGATTTTAGGAACTACCGTCATGGAAAGAGCAGCCGAGGCCAACGAGCCCAGGCCCACCATGTCCCCTCACCAGTTGCCGGCGGCCCTGTACTCCTCTTCAAAACGACCAAATGCTTCATGCTTGACTGGCTCAAAAGCGGTTCCAAGGGGCTTGTAGATATTGCCGAACACCGACCGGTCTCCGGCGAGGTGGATCGGGAAAGCCAACATCGCCCACTCCAGGTGTCCTGTGGCAAGCCACCATATCCCACAAAAAAGCCCCACTGCCGCAAAGTTGTGGCCAAAGTTGTAGAGCTTGTGAATGACGGCGGGAATCGAGCGATGTGGGCCCGAACGTCGCGCATAGTAGGTGTAAAGTCCAGGAAATGTACCTATCAGGTCGGGCAGCAGAAAGGCAACGACAAATCGCCACCAGTTGACTTCGTGCCAGTGCACCAACACGAGGGCGATCGCAACAAGCATAATGATGCCCCAGTCGATCCGTACAAGCGTGTAAATTGGCCCGGTATGGAAAGTATTGTATTTATCCAAGACAGATCCCTCCCCTTTATCTGTGCGAGCGACTGTGTCCGAAACTTAGCTCTTTGCTGCCTCGTGCTCTCGACATCATGCCACCTGCATAGGATTGCCCATCAGGTAACTGTCGAGGGCGGGCGCAACGCTAAGCCGCGATGGTGGATGGAAGGCCAGACCTCGACTGGCCGCGAGGAGATAAGCGACATCGGGTGAACCAATGAAAGCCATACCGCCCAGCAGCTCGGCGGCTCGAGCGCTGACTCGTTCGATGATCTGCTGGACGGAAAACCGGGCAAGCAGGGATTGCACCAGGATCGCCTCGCCGCGATCACCTGTTTGCATCGCATGAGCCACGCCCTCAAGCGCCGCCATGGCCCCTTCAATGTCGATCGCCAACTGGGCACGCTCAGAAGCGTTACCGCGGCCGCCAGCCAGCACACGCTCCACCAGCGCTGATGCAACTCCCAGGTACGACGCCGAAACAAGCAGCTCGAACCACAGGAAACCACCGGCCTCCACGGCGTCCAGAGTCTCTTCAACCTCGGGAAAGAATATCTGCTTGGCGCTGATCTGGACGTTGGTAAGGACAACTTCGTCGCTTTCCGCCCCACCAAGCACAGTGCTGCGCCAAAACGGCTTCCGAGAGATACCTTCGGCGTCGGCAGGCACCACGGCCACCGCCCTGCGGTGTCCGCCGCCAGAAGGATTGGACACGGCTACGCTGGCCGTGAGAATATGCATGGAATTCGATAGGCTGCATGGCTTCTTACTACCGTTGATGACATAACCGCCATCCTGCGGCGTGGCCCGGACCGCCGGATCAAGGATGCTGGTGCCGGTTCGGCCTTCTGCGAAGCCTGAGGCCACAAGCAACTGGCCGCCGGCAATCTGCTGAAGCAGTTCCACGGTGTAGTCACCGTAAGAGAGGTACTCTACCAGTGTGGCGACAGAAAAATTGTGCATCGTCATGGCGATGGCCAGAGATGGCGAGCGGCTGGCCACAGCGCGCTGTATCTGGATTGCCTGAACCGGTAGCGCGCCCTTGCCCCCGTGCTCAGTCGGGATCAATATTGCGGTGCCCTCAAGCTCTCGCAGGATCTCGAGACCAGGGTTACCCGGGGTCTCGATCTGCGCAAGCGGAAACTGCGCGAGCCGCACGTCTAGTGAAGGCAGAAATGTCTCCAATGTTGTCCGCTCTCGTTTCAAGAAATTCATGATCCCCCTTGCGCCGGCTTGGGTCCTGTATCAGCGATCACCACAGCAGGTTCTACTCACACGAAGCTGTTTATCGAACGCGAGCATTTTATCAGCGCCTGCGAGTCTGTCAATCGTTTCTTTGATCTGTCTGAGGGTTGATATGTAACCCATGACATATCTATCCTCCGTGAGTGACGACCGACTTACCACTTTTTTGGACAAAGACTTTCTCGTCCGCTCGCGGTCGAACAGAGGGTTGCAGTCTGAAATTGTTTGAGCAGCCCCCCAGATGCTCATCTGGACAACTACGTGACGATGGTGCAAAATAGTGACTCGCTTCGTATGGTCAATCTGTGCTACCTATCTTGACGACAAAGCACAAGAATCAGGCCATGTTGCGTTGTAGTTCTACTCGGAACTGCAGATTTTCGATGTGAGATCCCGTGGGTATTCCGACCACGGTGCCTGGCCAGTGAGATATTCAGCCCTCTGGGCACCAGGTCACTCTCATTGCGCCAGTCTCGATAGCGCAGATGACTGATCTTTTTTTATGAGGACCGTCTCACTGACTCCGTGAGCAATGCGGCGCGACTGAAGGAAGGAGGCCCAAAAGGATGCCCTTACCCTTTCAACCCGACGTCATCGGAGGGAACCACCACAATCCCGTGGAAGAAATAGACTTGCCACCGGAAGAAATCGCGGAGGCATCCAAGAGCGGCCGAAAGAAAGCTTGGCGTAGGCGCCTACTACGGCAGGAAAAGATTCAGCGCATTGCCTACGCAGCAGTCGAACGTCGTCAAAGAATGCTGGAATGGCCGGCGGCCGCAGTTCGGCGATCTTTGCCGCGACCGCGGCGTCTGGAAGGTCCAGGAGAAGACAGTTGGGAACCTTCAGGCCTCCCATCCCCTCGACGCGCGGTGGTATTCAATGCCGGTATAGCGCGGACAGTAGCGCGCCTCTTCGTTTGGCTGTACTGGGGCTTTAGATTCGCACTCGGCGTTTTCTGGGACTGGCTGCACCGCCGCAATACCCAAGAGCACCAGGCCCGTCGTCTTCGCGAGACGTTACAGAAGATGGGAACCACGTTCATCAAGATCGGTCAGCAACTCTCCATGCGGCTTGATTTCCTGCCCTACGCCTACACCCGCGAACTCGGCGACTTGCGCGATAAGGTGCCTCCCTTTCCCTCGGACGAAGCCATCCGAACCATCGAGCGAGCGACGGGACGACGACTGGAACAGGTCTTCGAGGCATTCGACGTCGAGCCAATCGGCTCGGCGTCTGTTGCCTGTGTCTATCAAGCTGTCCTGAAGAGCGGTGAGCGCGTGGCGGTTAAAGTGCGCAGGCCCGGTATCGGCCCCCGCTTGGCCGCCGACATGCGTGCGCTCGGATGGCTTTTAAATTTGGCCGAGAATGTTTTTTTTGTTTCTGGTTTCACCGCCAATTTTATCGAAGAACTGCGGACGATGCTCATGGAGGAGCTCGATTTCGTTCGCGAAGCTCGGTTCACTGACCTGTTTCGGCGTCGCATGCGCAAGGTCAAGGAGCTAAGCTTTGCGACCGCGCCCCGGGTTTTCTTTGATTACAGCAGTGCAGAGGTCATGGTCACCGAGCTGGTCTCCGGCATCTGGCTCGACCAGATACTGAAGGCGCTGGAAGTCCAGAATCCGCGGCTGCTAGCTGAGCTTGAGGAGATGAATTTCGACCGCGTGATTTTGGCACGGCGCATTCAACTGCTTGCCCGCTTCAATAACTTTGAGCACATCTTCTTTCATGCCGACCTCCATCCCGCCAACATCCTGATCCAGCCCGGCAACAAGATCGTTTTGATCGATTTCGGCTCCTGCGGCTCTTTCAGCCGCAGAGAACTGAATTCATGGAGGCGGCTTTTCGACGCCCAGAGTGTTGACGATGTAGGTGGAATGGTGCAAGCGGCCATGGGGATCATCGAACCTCTGCCGCCGATCGACCGGTTCCAGTTCGGCCTGCGGCTTGAGTACCTGTTCTCAAATCATCTCTATGCAATCAAAAGCAAGCACGCCGATTGGTCAGAGCGAATCTCTGCCCGAATATGGATCGATTTTCTCGACCTCTCCAGGGAATTCCAGATCCCAATGCGACTGAATCTGCTGCGCATGATCAGGGCTTCCATGCTCACCGACACGATCGCGGTTCGACTGGACGAGGATCAGGATCTTTATCGGGAGTTTCGCTACTATGAAAAGGGAGCTGGACAGCGGGCAAAGAAACAGGTTAAGAAGAGGCTTCACCGTTTGTGCGGGCCCAGCAAATTCATCCGCATCCAGCAGGGTGTGGAGTCGGCCGTCAATCTTGTCTACCAAGTGGAACACGCGCTCGACTCCCTGGCTTTGATCCGCATCGGCGACATCATCAGAAGAGTCGAGTACTTTCTCACGCTGGAACTCAAGCATCTTGTCTGGATCTTAATGACCGCAATGGTCGGGACACTTTGCGTCTTGGTGAATAAGTGGCGGACAAGCCCGCCCACCCACCTGTTTAACCCGCTGTATCTGTCCAATCTTCTGTCTGACCTGTCGGACGCTTGGTGGACTGTTCTGAAGAGTCACCAGTGGCAATTCATAGCCCTGGTTCCGGGCATGATCTGCCTCTGGCGAATCCATTTTCGTCTCAGTAAGGAGCGGAACCGCTGGAATTGAGTGCGGAGATTCAAGCCCCGCAATAAGGAGCCCGTCAGTTCCGCTTAAGCGATTAAGGGAAATGCCGGATAACACAACCTGCGGTGGCGAAACAAGGGCGAGGGTTCGGTTTCTATGTCGTCTTCGGCAAAGCGATCATAGGGAAGGTTTGAGTGCTTGAGACAGTGGCGAGACTGATTAGGCCTCGCAGGTGAACCGGCAGAAAGAAAGACCTCGAGACGACGTGGCGGAGATGGCCAGATTTTCCTCAGGCTGAGTCTCCGGTCAAAATAAGACTGAACAATCGCAGAACTCGAAGATACGAGAAAGTAGCACCAAACACAAGGAACACCCAAGCTGCTATCGCAAACCGGCAAGTCCACCCGTTCAGCTGGTTGGGGTCAAAAAGTAAGAAGGCGGTGCTAACGCCAGCGACGACGAACGACCAGTAAATCGCCTGCATGAAATAGTCCACGAGCGTTCTGTATTGATTGCCGTTCTTGAAGTGCCTACGAACTGTCGTGTTTTGAACCGACAGCAGAATCGACTTCGCGGTTGCAACGAAACCAATCGCAACAGCGCTCGCATCAGCCATGAAGTTTCTAGGCGGAGGCGATAAATTAAACTGATAGTAGGCGTAATAGCACAAAGCAGCCAGGACCGCGGCGCCCATAGTTGGATATCGTGTTCCCAATGTAAGCGTTATTGTGCCGGCCTGAAAATTGTTTGAATGAGGTACTGCTTCTCGTCCCAGCTGGCGCACGGCGTCTCGTCGGCTCCTCTAAGGCATCATTCGATGCCTTAGTCTATATTAACGGGAACTTCTATATTTCTCCCAGGCCGTGTTCTGGCTGTTGCGCGGGAGGTCGAACTCACGTTCCGAATCGACAAGAAGCTTGACCGGGTTCTTATTCCACGGACCCTGGACGTCGTAGAGGGAACGATGGCCCGGATCCATATAGGCTGTCCAGGTTAATTTGCCTAAAGCGTTTTGATTTTGGGTTAGCATCCACCGACAAGCCCAGACAGTGTGCAGGAGCATAGATCAGCGGTTCATCGTTTGCAACGGGCTTGTTTCCCAATCGCATAAGTAAGCCTGACTAACAGCGTATGCATTTTCGGCCGTCCTTCCTATGACTCATTGGCGTCGTCTGCGGAGTCGACCCGTGGGGGTGTATAGACTGCGACACCTTGGGGTGCTGTGCCAACCGGCACGTCGAAAATAATCGGTGCGTGCTGCTCCGCTAACGTTCCATCCGGCAAAATAGTGAACGTATGCAGGGCGTTGCCTTGACCTGGTGGGATCGCTGGGGTGTTGCGCTGGCTTACGACATACCGATACTGCTGGTCGTTGCTGAGTTGGATTTGAGTGACATTACCGACACCTTGAATCTGGAGCACTTGAATCTCCACCGGGGTGTCTGGAATTCTGGAACAGTCAAATCATAAACCGAAACAGTGGAATAAGCGTCATGAGCGGGGTCCCCGACAACCCGTTATTGCCGGTATAGAGACGGGTTCCGTTACGGTTTACGCGCAGCCAACAAACGGCGAGGCCGGGGTGAGGGACGGACCGCAGAAACTCGAGTCGCCCCTCTTTGTCAAAGGAATAAATGCCGACACGATTGACGACCACGAATCCAACATAGAGCAGCCGCATCCGCGGATGCGTGTACAGGCCTAGTGGAAACATTCCAGCTTGCAAAGGAGTGCCGTAAAGGGTGATTATCGGGAGGCCGGCAACCGCCGGGAGAGCAACCGGGAGCTGCTGATGCAGGCAACCTTCATCGTCAAACTTGAAGCTTTGCAAGAGTCCCCCAAAAAATCGGCGCCGAATAACAGATGATGGTCCCGAACAACCAATGCTTGCGTCGGGGACGAGTTGAACGCAACGCTTACGGTGGATCCACTCACGGGTGAGAGCGACCCGTCTGATGCAATGTGAAGAGCTGTATAGTTGGGCTGCAACGAAGACATCCGCGGGAAGTCGCCGTTCTTATTTACGACGAATAAGGTATCGCCCCCAAGCCCGACACTCACGGGATTTGCACCGCCAGAAGGAAACGGCGATTCGGTTATAGCTTCCAACAACCCATCGGAGTTGATGTGAAACACCGCGATGGTATCGGAGCCAGAAAAAGCAATTGTCTATCCGAATCCGCCGCGAGGGTCTGATCCGACTCGAAAGGTCCGAAAACGAACCCCGTGTATTGCACCCCCGCCTCACCAGCGGGGAAAGGGGATCCGGTCAGCTGACTCAGACTACCGTCGGAGTTACGAAAAGCAAAATCGAGTTCCCATTTGGGGATGCTATGTTGCTTTCGACATAGACGAATTCAGTACTGCTCGCAGATGTGACAGAGTCAACATTTGAGTCTCCCTATCCCGCACTTGCATTTTGCCTTCTTGGCCGCCACGCGTTATACATCCAGCGAAGCTGCAGGCGGAGCGGGAAGTATTGCTGAAAGCTGAACCGGAAGGCCAACGAAGGCCGGCCGAATTTTGGCATGGAGAGAGCCCAACTGCTTGGAGTCTTGTCACGGTTTTGCCACAGCCGGAGCGAGTTTAGCCGATTTGAGCGTGTCGGACAGGATAGGAAATGGTGGGAGTGCGGTGTATACAGCGTTGTGAATTTGGTGGGGCGGGTTAACCCGGCGGAGACTCGTGGGTTTTCTGGCTCGACTTGGTTTTGTTCAGTTCTGCACGCACAGCGTTGGGCTCGCGCGGCATCTGTAATTAGGCTGAAGAAGGCCAAAGCCTTCTCCAGCTTTCCCTCTTGGTCTTCCTGTCGTATTGTGCCCGCGCCCAGAGACCCCAAGTCCAGTGTCACTTTCTGAGGTTGCTCTCCTTACAGAATCCAGGCAGATGGCCCTTGCTTCTTGTACAACTCCTGGGCCTCCTCCAGCAATCCCCGGAGGAATCCGGCCCCGAAAAGCAGAATGATAGGCGCCAACTGTTTTCAGTTGACAGCGCGTATCAGTGAGGTCACAATCCCAGCACATCGGTGCAGCGCTCTCAGCTTACTTCCAAGAAAGGAGCGTCTCATGCGCTACCTGGCACAATCATCGGTTTTTGTACATTGATCGTGCTTGCAACAATCGGCCCAAGTTAGACGGCCGCCATACTTCACAACCCTACGGTCGGCTGGATGACGCAAATCCTTGACCAGTGATAACGCGGACATCCTCTCTGCCGAATAGAAATGGAAGCGGATCGATCAATTGGCGCTTTGAGATTTCACGAAAGGCAAGGTTCAGTTAATAGCTATGAGCACCCCTGAATCTCTTTTCAAAGCCGCGCAGCAAAAGGACACTACCCCGTTTGATTACATCGTTGTCGGCTCCGGCGCGGGCGGCGGACCGCTGGCTTGCCGGCTCGCACTAGCGGGAAAGCGAGTGCTGGTCGTGGAGGCCGGAGGCGATCCCGTCAAGGCGCAGCCATCGCCGGCTTGGCCCGGCGCCGGCAACGGCGAAGTCACACTCGTGCCGGGCTACCACGCCTCCGCTACCGAGGGTGCGGAGATGAGCTGGGCGTTTTCAGTCCGGCACTATGCGGATACCGAGGGGCAGGAACGGGATGCGAAGTACAATCAGACCCCGTTCGACCCCAACCGTCCCCCGGGCGCATTTACCGCCATCGATCCGAAATATCTGGATCCCCACCCCGGAGGCGGTCGACAGGGCATCTTTTACCCCCGCAGCTCCGGGCTCGGCGGCTGCACTGGTCATCACGCGATGATCATGATCGTCCCCAACGACAAGGACTGGAACTATATCGCTGACCTCACAGGCGACGATTCCTGGATGGCAGAGCGAATGCGCCCTTTCTTTGCCAAAATCGAGCGCTGTCTTTATATCCGCGCCTACAACCAGTTTTTTCGCAAAACGCTCGGGCTGATTTACAAGCTATGGCGATGGCTGCTTTTCTTGTTCCATCCAGGCGACATGGTCGACAACGGCGGGCACGGTTTCGATGGTTGGCAACCCACCAGCTTCATTGATCCGTACCTGATCACTACCATCGCCGAGAGCGATCGGTCACTTATCGACGCGATCGTGCGCGCTGCGCTCGCGGTGTTTCACGGCAACTATTCGCTGGTGGCCCGTCTGAAACATGCCCTTTTGCGGTTACGCGTAGTGGAACAGCTCGATTTCAACGACATCAACACCCGCCGTAGTAGTCCGGAAGGACTCTTTCTCATCCCCATCGGCGTTGAGAGCCAAGACTCCGTGATTGACGAAGGTCAGGTATTCCTGGGCTGTCGCCAGGGTGTCCGCGAATTCCTCCTCAAAACCGCGAAGGAGGTTCCTGAGAAGTTGGTGATCAAGACCGGTATCCATGTGACGCGGGTTCTTTTCGAAAGAACCGCCGCGGGAGAGCCACCGCGCGCCATCGGTGTTGAGGGTGTCGTGGGGGATCACCTTTATGAGGCGAGCCCGCTGCAACAGCCCGTGCCTGCAAATGCCGAGGTACGCCTTTTCACGCGCGGGGAAGTTGTCCTTTGCGGCGGCTCCTTTAATACCCCCCAGCTGCTCATGCTTAGCGGCATCGGTGATGGGTCGCATCTAGCTGAGCATGGTATCCAATTCTTGTGCGGGGCCGACGGCAAGCCTATGAGCGAAGGCCGGTTCGACGAGAAGGGCGACGCACTGCCCCATGCGCCGGTTATCAATCTCCCCGGAGTGGGAAGCAATCTGCAGGACCGTTATGAAGTTACTGTCGTCAGCGAACTGAGCAAAGACCTCTCCACGCTCGCGGACCTCTCGTTCCGGCCCGGAGATTCCAAGGACCCCGGACGCACTGCGTGGCTGGAGGGAAAGAAGGGTCTCTACGCCACCAACGGCGGTATTCTTGCCATCCTCCGGCGCTCCAGCGCGTTGCGCGACGACGAACCGGAGTCGGACCTCTTTACGTTCGCCGCACCGGCGACCTTCCGCGGCTATTACTGGAATTGGTCGCGCGAGATATTCCGTCGCACACTGGGCGGTGAGGGGCCGGACCACCACAACTTCTGGAGTTGGGTCATACTGAAGGCCTACACGCACAATAATGGCGGCACGGTCCGGCTGAGGAGTGCCGACTCCTTCGCCATGCCCGAAATCTGCTTCCACTCCTTTGAGGAAACTCCTGGCAACGGCTGGAAGAAGGACCTCGCTGCGGTCGTCGATGCAGTCCGCTACGTGCGCCGTGTCAACGCATCCAATCCTGAACAATTCGTCAGCGAAATTCAACCTGGAGCGGAAATTGCCGACGATTCGCCCGAAATGGAGGAGTGGATCAAGACGCAGACCTGGGGCCATCATGCATGCGGCACGTGCCGCATCGGCTCCGATCCCTGGCAGCCTGATTCGAAGAGGCTGAACGACGTGGGCGCCGTAGTGGACAGCCACTTCCGCATACATGGCGTAAAAGGGCTGCGCGTGGTGGATGCCTCGGTCTTCCCTAAGATTCCGGGCTACTTCATCCTGACGTCGATCTTCATGATCAGTGAAAAGGCCGCCGTCACCATGCTCCAGGATTCGACAGAGAAGGATGTCTCTCGCCAGCCGGTATCGGCAGACAGTAACCTTGATCGCCCGGAGGTGCCGCAAGCCGGCAAACATGGGGAAGCATTTGAGGCCGTAACAAGCAGCTACCCCGACGTCGGCGACACACCCCGATTGCCGGTGTTTCCTGCTGATTCATCGATTGTCCCGACGCCCGTGTCAAAGGAGCCTCCAGAGTATCACGAGGGCCTCAATACGCCCAAACCGTCGGAGTCCGGAACTTCGTCTCAGGCCGGAACGGACGCAGAGCTTATGCGTTCGAACTACCCAGCGGGGCGCACGGTTCCCTCCTCCGGATCCACCCCCGACCAAATGGAAGGAACGGACATGGCGATAGACCGCGGAAGCATCCCGTCTGGTGAGAAGAAACACGCCCACGTCGAGTTTCAAGGTTCCACCAAGTTCTATGACACCCCCTCAACGGATCCGTACACGCCATCCTATCTGGAGGCTAAACCATTGGTAGACAACGTAGGAACGCGTTGGGCCGACGGGCGGCTTCCCCCTTGGATCAAAGAGGGGGATCACAAGCCACCATGGGAGCAGTTCGTAGAGTGGTTCAACGGCATCTGGCACTCGGGTGATCCGAGCGAATGGAACCAGGAGATTTTCACCAACACGGTGATTATCAGCGACCCCTCCGGGATTACCAGGGGCGCCGAGCAATCCGCAACGTATTTTCGGACTCTGTTCAGATTTTTTCCCGACCTCCGCGGCGAAGTCGTATCCTGGTCTGCCAATGATCGGGAGCTATTCATTAACTGGCGTTTCAGAATTCCGAACACGAAAAACAAACAGCCGATCGGACCGATCACAGAATTCCTTTATGAGCATCAACATGGCCATGAATTCCTTGTCCCCGTGCTTGACAAGTTTTGTTTTGTCGAAGGCCATGTAAGTTATCGTTTGGCATACTTTGACATTGGTACCTTCATAGGCTTTCTGTCTGAGGAATACAGCACTAACGAGCTCTACGATTACATACTTGCCTACCTCTGGACGGCAGTTTTCAGTGGCGGGCTCGTGCTTTTCTTCCGTGGGATCGTAAACCTGTTTCTGGGACTCTTCGTTTGGCCACCGGCTACCAAATCCAGCGGCCTTTACGCGTCAACAGGCAATGGAGTTGTCGCGCTGAAGTGGCCGCCAGTGAAAAAGGCAATTGAATACGAAGTAACTCGCGCATTCTTCCTTGAGGGTCCCTATGACTCACCCAGACGGGACGGCAAGAGAGTGGTAGTCGCCGAAAAGGGTTCGGAACCATTCCGCAGCTACGAGGATCGGGAGGTTGTGGACGGTGAACCTTACTGGTATTTGGTGCGGCCGATTTTCGACACGGCGAAACACGTTCCCGTCTGTAAAAGCGATACAGATCCCGAGGTCGGGCGTCGCGCTCGAGCGCGACGCGCAGTATGAAAAGGGGCAGTACCATAGGACTTATTCGAATCGGAGATTCTGACAAAGGCGGTATCTGGTTGTGGCAGTTAGAGTACCAGCCACTATCTCGTGGCTCTGTGTCGCATTTTCAGTACGGAATCGCGACCGAATAGGAGCCGACTTGTACTAGAATTTCTCGACGTTAACACTAGGCAGATCTCGGACTTTAAGGAGAATGGCGATGATCTTAAGTGCAATTGCTCAGTTTGCCGTCTTTGGGCCGATATTTAGCATTGACTGGCATACCGCCGCTATTCCGGGCCTCATCTACAGGCTCGCATTGGTGCTGACGGTAATTACATATTTAACCCTGATCATATTTCCACGCCAGTCCTGGGCTAACTACTGGCTCGCCGGGATTATAGTGCCCACGATACTTGGGGTTGCATATGGGATGATTCTGATGTTCTATGCGCTGACTCCGACGCCATGTGAGAGAGTGCTGATGCCCGATGGGACTTGGTATGCGCCGCCGTGGTGCCCGGAGGTCTCTCGTCCGACCAATTTCTTGTACATTGAGGGCCTTCGCACTTTGTTCCACAAGGATGGGCTCCTCCTGGCCGGATTTCTCGATCTGCTGCTCATGCCACTGATGGTCGCCGCCTGGATGGCCCGCAAAGCCGCGCAGGTCCGCATGCCCTACGTGTACCTTTTGCCCTGTATCGTGTTGACCCTGACTGCACCCGGCGTTGGAGTCTGGCTTTATGTGCTGTTTGCCGGACTGCATAGCAGGCTAAAAGAAATCGCCAAGTTCGACGGCCAGCCCCCGATTGAAACTGCGCCGGTGTTCGCTCGCCCCGGACTCAATGATTGATTTCGCCGCGAGCCGCGCGAGTCCCTGGTTCCTAGCGACGATCGAACACAGCTGAAGATGGGAATTGTCCACAGCTTCGAACGAGCTCCTCGATGTTGTCGCGGTTGACACCGGTTGTGCCGGATCGCCGCTAATCACCTTCCTCAGGCGCGCAGGGCGGTCGATACGTTGTCGACCGGGGTGATCTTCCGAGCAACACGTTATCCGCCCAGATCGGTGGGATCGAAGTGATGGAAAGGCGCGATGTTTTCGACACAATGATCAACCCCATCTGGTGCGCAAGTCCGAGCACGCGGTCGATCTTGCCACGGACGCGGTGATCGCTATTGCTACTCAATCGATTAGCGGCCTGGCAAGGAGCCAAAGCCGAAGAGAATTTTGTCGGTAGCTTGGCTATCCACAAATGTGCTTTTCGTAAACACTCACGATCTTTCTTGACTTTCCGTGATATGTGTGGAAAATTTGCGGCGACTGGAAATTGTTGAAGTCCTGGTGTCGAACTACTTCGCATTTGCCCTGTGACGTATAGATTCTTGGTTGCAGGAGGATAACGCCGTGGCGATCGCCAGCGATTTTCGGAAATTCGCACTCTGGCAGCTGACGCTGCTCAGCCTCCTTGTGGTCCTGGGCTGCAAGAAAAACCAGCCTGAGCCGGGTCATGTCCTAGACGAGGCGCAAGTGGCCGGGCGTTCTGCCGAATCAATGCCTGCCGCTGATGAGGACTACTTCCACGATATGGATGGAGGTATTGCGCTGACGCCAGAAGAAGTGAAAGGTCGTAATACCTGGATCGTCTGGACAGCTGGCGATGATCGCTTCTGGGATTTGATCTCCGTCAAGAGCGACGGTGGTGTGGATTTCCTGAAGACGCTCTCTTCATACCCTGGATTGAAGTTTAGCCGCGACACTCGCTGGCATTATTTGGGTCTGGTTAACGAACCATGCTTTCAAAAGGCATCGGGCCCTGATCCCGAGCGCTATGGGTTATGGTTCGACAAGCGGATAATAGGCCCGGGATGTCCTCCCGACCCGTTCGCTAACGACAAGAAGTATCCTGGCATTGCCATCGGCTCCCGCGGCAAGAACATGCCGGTTGGCTCGTACTACGGATATCCCACGGGAATTGTTGGCCTACGTCTGTTTCCGAATCCTGCATTTGACGAAGCCGCTGTTAAAAAGTGGGACCCGAAGCGCTATTATGACGACCCAAAGTATTACAACGACAAGAGCCTTATTAAACCCTATCGCGTGGGGATGTCTTGCGGCTTCTGCCACGTGGGACCAAACCCGGTAAAGCCGCCCGCTGATCCGGAGAACCCTAAGTGGGAAAACCTGAGCTCTAACGTGGGAGCACAATACTTGTGGATTGATCGCGTTCTGCAATGGGAAGCCGACACCACCAGTTTTCCCTTCCAAGTGTTCCACACTTCGCGCCCCGGCTGCCTCGATGTCTCACTGGTTTCCACCGACTACATTAACAACCCGCGCACCATGAACGCGGTGTACAACCTGGGACCACGACTCGACCTCGCCAAGCGCTGGGGAAAAGAGACGCTCGCCGGGGGAAACTTGAACAGTAAACAGTTCAATGATTTTGTCACGACCGGACCCCTCACGCCGTTCTTCGTCCCGCCAGATACGGTCTATTCGCCGCGTGTCCTGAAAGATGGAGCCGATTCGGTGGGCGCCCTCGGCGCGTTGAACCGTGTCTATGTCAACATTGGACTGTTCAGCGAAGAATGGCTGCTGCACTTCAATCCTCTTGTTGGTGGAAAGCGAACGACTCCGATCGAGATTGCGGTGGGGCGCAAGAATTCCTCTTACTGGCAGGCGACGGAACAGCAAACCGTTGACATGGCGCTCTTCTTCCTAAAGAGCACGGCGCCGCATAAACTTAAAGACGCTCCTGGCGGTGATGCGTACTTGACCAAAGACAAGGCGCGATTGCGCCGCGGCAAAATCGTGTTCGCGGAGCGTTGCGCTCGCTGCCACTCCAGCAAGGCCCCCGTGCCTGCGGTTGGCGTCGATCCCGGCGGCTGTTCCGGATCGCAATATCTGGATTGCTTCAACAAGTACTGGACCTGGACCAAAACCGACGACTATAAGCGGAAGATGCGAGAGATCGTCATGAAAGACGAATTTCTCGATGGGAACTTCCTCTCCTCTGAGTTGCGCGTTCCAGTGACTCTGTTGCAGACAAATGCATGTGCTCCGCTCGCGACGAACGCCATCGCTGGTAACATCTGGGACAACTTCTCTTCCCAGACCTACAAGGATTTGCCTTCCGTTGGCACAATCACGGTGCATCATCCCATTACCGGCGAAGAAAGGCAGTACACGATGCCGGGTGGCGGACGCGGCTATACTCGGCCAGCCTCTCTAATCAGCGTATGGTCTACAGCGCCCTTGCTGCTGAACAATAGTCTCGGCGACTTCAATCCGGAGCCTTCGGTCGAAGCCAGGATGAAGTCATTCAACGATTCGATCGAGAAGCTGCTCTGGCCCGAGAAGCGCGAAAAGGACTCGGTGCTGGGCGACAAGGTACCCGGCGTCATCGATCGCACAACGCAAACCAGCTACCTGCGGGTTCCTGCCGGTTATCTGCCCGACTCCCTGCAACCCATGCTGGGCTTCTGGGGTCGTTGGTTCCCGTGGCTTTTGAACTACGACGGGGTCGAGATCGGGCCTATCCCGAGAGGGACGCCCGTTAATCTTATCTCCAACCTGAACCTTGTCTCCGAAAGTAGTGATCCGGCCGAGAGGTTGGCACACGATAAGAAGGTGCTTGAACTGTTGCTGAAGCTGAAGCATGATTTAGAAGAAGTTCAAAAGAACGGCGGCAGCGACGAAGAAGCCAGGAAAGTGTTCGCAAATGTTGTCGATCCGCTACTTGAGCTTAGCAAGTGTCCCGACTTCGTAGTCAATCGTGGGCACTACTTTGGAACGAGTTACTTCAAGGAAGAGCCTGGTCTCAGCGATGAGGACAAGAGGGCCTTGATCGAATTTATCAAAACATTCTAATGTTCTAACTGTAATATGTAATATTAGTTATCCGGTAGAAGCAAACTAGCGTAATTGCTCTCGCTGGAAGATTCTGGCACTTAGTCGCCACGACCAGGGCCCATCGTCACGATCGCAATTAACTTTATTTCACCGATCACGCTTCGACTGTGTAGCAAAATGCCTCCCGGTTCAAAAGTTAGAGGCACAGGACAATCCGCCTAAGCTGCCACACAGCGGAGCATGCACAACGCTCGCGACCTTTATTTCACCAACTGCACTCTGTTTGGGAGCAAGTTTCGAAGCCGGAAGCCGCCAAGCGTTGCTATGCGCCTCACTATCGGTGCGCTCAGCGGATGAATAGAATGTGGAGGCCAATTATCCTTCTCCGTACTCATCTTCAACTTGAATCCAGAGAATGGAAAACCACATCCTACGCAGTTTGGACAAGCAGTTTAACTTAACGTCATATCTGGAAGTTTTGGGGTTGCAAATTGACCAGAACTACGATGTAATATTCTCTCTCTTAATTGTCATCACATTTTCATGCGGGGGCAGCCAATGGTGTTTAAGACTATTTCCTCAATAGTGCACCTGCTGCATCAGCGGGCCGAAGAGTTGCCTCAAGCCCGGTCATACACCTTCTTGGCCGCAGGTGAAGAAAGCGAAACGCTGACGTTTCTTCAGCTAGATCAACGCGCCCGGGCTATAGGCGCACGCCTTCAGCAGCTAAAGGCTAAAGGAGAGCGGGTACTACTATTGTACCCAACGGGTACAGAGTACATTGCGGCTCTTTACGGATGTCTCGCCGGGGGATCTGTGGCTGTTCCAGCCTATCCGCCGCGAATGAACCGCAATATTCATCGGCTTGAAGCGATCCTCGATGACGCCAGCCCTAGGGTGGTGCTGACAACGGAAGCCGTATCTCGCCAGATGCGCCGGGAGCTGGACGAATCACCAAAGTGGCGGTGTCTCGATTGGGTCGTCACCAATGAGGTAGCAACCTGTGAGGCAGATTCGTGGGTCGATCCTCAAGCCACCGGCGACACCCTCGCTTTTCTTCAGTACACGTCGGCGTCAACCTCTAATCCCAAGGGGGTAATGGTCAGTCACGGCAACATCCTTCACAATCAGACGCTTATGAAGCAGGCGGGACAACAGGATTCAGAGACGGTGATCGTTTCGTGGTTACCATTATTTCACGACATGGGCCTGATTGGTATCGTCCTTGCGTCCCTTTACTATGGGGTTCCGTGTTATCTAATGTCGCCGGTGGACTTTCTCAAGAGACCCAAAGCATGGCTTGAGGCGATTACGCGTTACAAGGGTACCTACAGCGGCTCTCCAGATTTTGGATTCCATCTCTGCGTCGAGAAGATCAACCCGCAGAATCGGGCGGACCTCGATCTTTCCAGTTGGAAGGTTGCGTTCAACGGGTCTGAGCCGGTCCGAGCTGAAACCTTGCGCAGCTTCGGCGAGGCGTTTTCTAGTTGCGGCTTCCGGCCCGAAGTGATGTTTCCCTGTTACGGTTTGGCGGAGCACACCCTCTTTGCATCGGGCCGCTATTACCGAGGAAGCCAATCTTTTTCTCGAACAAGTCTCGAGGAACACCGTCCGCGTCCGGCGAAAGGCACGTCATGTATTCCCCTCGTTAGTTGTGGTGCACCGCAATTGGACACAGTTTTGAAGATTGTCGACCATCATTCGGCCTGCCAATGCCCGGATGGGGAAATAGGCGAGATCTGGTTAATGAGCCCAAGTGTCGCCCAAGGTTACTGGAACCGATCCGAAGAATCGGCTTACGTCTTCCAATCGCGGCTTCTGGATGGGGACGGGCCGTACCTCCGAACCGGAGATTTGGGCTTCCTCTGGGACGGAGAGCTT